>Ga0209342_10005439_pt1 | contig 13038 bp, 11 predicted proteins | sample RifCSP16_2_FD_184023 | JGI IMG/M metagenome (GOLD analysis project Ga0209342, IMG submission 184023) | Soil microbial communities from Rifle, Colorado - Rifle CSP2_sed 16_2 (SPAdes) (version 2) | ecosystem: Environmental > Terrestrial > Deep subsurface > Rock core/Sediment | place: Rifle... | reverse complement strand
GGGTGGGTACATCGCCGACCTGCGCCTGGTCGAAGCATTGATCTATGCCATGGGTGACAGCTGGGTCGGGAACGTTGTCAGCGACCAGGCGCTCCCCGCGCATCGCCACGGCGGCCTGGAGCCGGTCGCGGTAGGCCCAAGGGTCGCCTCCGACGGTCTCCCGCACCAACCGGCTTTCACCGCCGAGGACGGGGGCGAGGGCCTCGCGGACGAGCGCGGTCTTGAACTGCAGCTGGCTCTCGTACGAAAGGTGCTGCCACTGACAGCCCCCGCAGACTCCGAAGTGACGGCAGCGGGGGAGTTGTGCGTGCGGAGCGCGCCGCAGCAGGGAAACGATCTTCCCTTCGGCGTGCGGTCCTCCGCGCACAACCTCGACCACAGCTGATTCGCCGGGCGCGGCGAAGGGGACGCTGATCGCGTGCGGTCCGGCGGATCCGACCGCGGCACCGTTCGGCCCCATCCTCCGGAAGGTCACAGTGACCTTTTGCCCGCGGCTCAGCCATCCCTGGGCCTGAGGCCTTGGAGCGCGGGGCTCCGGGCGTCGCACGGGCGGGCGCGCGGGGCGGGTCACGGCGTCAGATGCTCCCGCAGGAGGCGGCCGACCACCTCGGGGTTGGCCCGCCCTCGCGTGTGCTTCATGATCTGTCCCATGATGAACGTGAGGGCCGCACTCTTCCCCCCGCGCACCTCCGCCGCGGGTCCAGGGTGGGCTGCCAGTACGGCCTCGATCACCGCCGTCAGCTCGCCCGGATCGCTGATCTGACCGAGACCCCCGGAGGCGACGATCTCGCGCGGCATGCGTCCGGAGTGGAGCATCTCCGGCAGGATCTCCTTGGCCGTCCGGCCGCTGACCGTCCCCTCGTCCACAAGGTCGAGCAGCTCGGCCAGATGGGCCGGGGTGACCGGCACGTCCTCCAACTCCCGACCTTCGCTGTTGAGGTGCCCGGCGACGTCTCCGACCAGCCAGTTGCTCACCGTGCGCGGATGGGGATGGCGGCGCACCGTCTCCTCGAAGAATGCCGCCATCGCCTGCGAGGAGGTCATCAGGGCCGCGTCATGAGCGGGAAGTCCGTACGCGTCGACGTACCGGCGGCGGCGGGCCTCGGGCAACTCCGGCAGCGAGGCGCGGATCTCCGCGGCCGCTCCCTCGGACACGACGAGCGGGACGAGGTCGGGCTCAGGGAAGTAGCGATAATCCTGCGCCTCCTCTTTCGTCCGGGAGGCGAAGGTCACCGCGCGCCGTTCATCCCAGTGCCGGGTTTCCTGCCCGACGGGGTCGCCGCGTTCCAGGATCGCCTGCTGGCGCGCCGCCTCGTAGGCCAATGCCCGTTCCACGGAGCGCAGGGAGTTCATGTTCTTCACTTCGGTGCGGACGCCCAACGCCCCGCCGGGGCTGCGCAGCGAGATGTTGGCGTCACAGCGCAGGCTCCCTTCCTCCATCCGTCCGGTGCTCACCTCGATCGCCTGGAGCAGGGCGCGCAGCCGGCCGAGGAAGAGCCGCGCGCCGGAGGGCGAGCGGAGATCCGGCTCGGTGACGACCTCCATCAGCGGGACCACGGCGCGGTTGAAGTCGATGAGCGAGTGCCCAGGCGCCACCCCGGTCTCCGCGTGGACCAGCCGCGCCGTGTCTTCTTCGAGGTGGACGCGGCGGATGTGGACGCGCCGCGCCTCCCCCTGCTCCCCCGGGAGGTCGAGACCGCCCTGCGTCGCCAGCGGAGGATGGACCTTGTACTCGTACTGCGTGATCTGATAGTTCTTCGGCAGGTCGGGATAGTAGTAGTTCTTCCGGTGGAACCGGCTGCGCGTATGGATCTGGCACTCCAGGGCCGCCGCCGTGCGCAGCCCCAGTTCCACGGCGCGGGCATTGAGGACGGGCAGCGACCCGGGGAGCCCGAGACAAACCGGGCAGGTCTGCGTATTCGGCGGCGCGCCGAACGTGGTCGGGCAGGCGCAGAACATCTTGGACTGGGTCCGGAGCTGGACGTGGATCTCCAGGCCGATCACGATCTCGTAGCCCGAGGGTGCGGCGCGAGGCGTCATCCTACCGTTGCGCTCCCCCCGTTCCCACGTTCCCTGTTCCCGGTTCCCCCGTTCCCCGTGGCCTATACGTATGCCACTCCGTGGCGCGCTCGTAGGCGTGGGCCGCGCGCAGCACGGTCTCGTCGTCAAGGGCCCGGCCGATCAACTGCAGCCCGACGGGCAGACCGCCGGCCAAGCCGCAGGGGATGGAAACGCCGGGCAGCCCCGCCAGGTTCACGGGGATGGTGTAGACGTCGGCCAGATACATCTGCAACGGATCGGCGGTCTTCTCACCAAACGGGAACGCCACCGTCGGAGAGGTCGGCATGAGCACCAGGTCGGCCGAGGCGAATGCCGCCTCGAACTCCTGCCGGATGCGCGTCCGGACCCGCTGTGCCTTGAGGAAGAACCCCTCGTAGTAGCCCGCCGACAGGGCGTAGGTGCCGAGCATGATCCGCCGCTTCACCTCGGCCCCGAATCCCTGCGCTCTCGTCTGCGTGTACATCTCGTAGAGGCCAGCGGCGGGGACGCGGAGTCCGTACTGCACGCCGTCGTAGCGGGCCAGGTTCGTGCTCGCCTCGGACGTCGCGATCAGGTAGTACGTCGGCAGGGCGTAGGCGATCGCCGGGAGGGCGATGTCCACGAGCGTCGCGCCGAGATCCCGCAGCGTCTCCGCCGCCGCCGTCACGGCCCCGCGCACCTCATCCCGCAGGCCTTCGCCGAATGCCTCGCGGGGCAGCCCGATCCTCAGCCCGCGCACGCCGCCATTCAAGACGGCGGACAAGTCTGGCATGGGGGCATCAGCCGTCGTCGAATCGAGCGCATCTCTCCCGGCCAGCACGCCGAACAGCAGCGCGGCATCGGCGACGGTGCGCGTGATGGGACCGATCTGGTCGAGCGATGAGGCGAAGGCAATGAGGCCGTAGCGTGAGACGCGGCCGTAGGTCGGCTTGAACCCCACCACCCCGCAGAAGCCCGCGGGCTGGCGGATCGAGCCGCCGGTATCGCTGCCCAAGGCCAGCGGTACGAACCCCGCCGCCACGGCCGCGGCCGATCCGCCGCTGCTCCCCCCGGGGACGCGCGTGGGATCCCACGGGTTGCGCGTCGGGCCGAAGGCGGAGTTCTCCGTGGACGAACCCATCGCGAACTCGTCGAGATTGGTCTTGCCGAGGATGATCGCCCCCGCCGCGCGCAGCCGTTCCACCACCGTCGCGTCGTACGGCGGGATCCATCCCTCGAGGATCCGCGAGCCAGCGGTCGTGGGGAGGCCGCGTGTGCACAGGTTGTCCTTGAGCGCTACCGGCAGCCCGGCCAGCGGCGGCAGCGCGCTCCCCTTCCGCGCATACCGGCCGTCCCACCCGCGCGCCTCTTGACGCGCCTCATCGGCGGTGAGGTGCAGGAACGCGTGCAGCGCCGGCTCCAGGCGGGTGACGCGGTCCAGCGCCGCGCCCACGACCTCGCTCGGGGTGACCTCCCGGCTGCGGTAGGCGGTAAGGATCTCCGTGGCGGGACGATCGATCAGGGTTCGGACTCCGCTTCAATCACTGCGGGGACCTTGACGTAGCCTGCCTCCGCCTCGGGCGCTGCCTCCAGCACGGCATCCCGGGGCAGGCACGGGCCGGGTACGTCGTCCCGCACCACGTTGGCCAAACCGACGACGTCGGACGTCGGCTCGACCGCGCCCGTGTCCAGCGCCTGCAGCATGGAGAAGTGGGCGAGGATATCCATCAGCTGCCGGGTCAGGAGCGCGCGCTCCTCGTCGGTCAGGGCGAGCCTGGCCAGCCGGGCAACGTAGTCAATGGTGGCGCGGTCAATGCTCATGGATGCGTCTCTCCCGCGGTTTTCATCGTAGCACACCTATCGGTAGGCCTCTCGACGATGGCCGATCTCCCTGCCAGCGCTCTGATCCGCGCCACGATCCGCAGGCGATCGCGGTGCAGAACGTCAAGACGGCTTGTTGAAGCGACGGCCGGCCATACGCCGGCTCTCCGAGCCGAAGATCAGCTGCTACCGCGCAGGCGCGCGTCGAGGATGTCGCGGAAGGCGTCGCCCAGCAGGTTCCAGTCGCGCACGAACAGGAAGATCGCCGCCCCGGGGAAGATCACCACGTCCCAGTAGGCGAACGGGTTCCCGGGCGCGCCGAGGATCCAGTTGCGGGAGAGGTTGATGAGCATCCCCCAGTCGGCAGCCCGCGCAGCCCACTGACCGTATCCGCTCCTCACCCGATGGATCCCGTGCCGCTCACGACGCGGGCTGCTTCAGCACGGCGGCCTTGCTGCGCTGGTGCTTGAACGGGAGGATCGGGCAGGCCACCTCATGCCCGTTGCCCCAGTAGTCGGTGAGCGCCGGGTCGTTCGTCCGGCACGACTCCTGCGCGTAGAGGCAGCGCGTGTGGAACCGGCAGCCTTTGGGCGGATTCACCGGGCTGGGCACGTCGCCCGGGAGGATGATGCGCTCCCGCCGCATCCCCGGGTCCGGGATGGGCACGGCGGAGAGGAGCGCCTCGGTGTAGGGGTGCTGCGGATTCTCGAATAGCTGCTCCGCGGTGGCCACCTCGACGATGCGGCCCAGGTACATCACGGCGATGCGATCGCTGATGTGCTTCACGACGGAGAGGTCGTGCGCGATGAACAGGTAGGTTAGCCCAAACTCCTTCTGCAGCTCCTCGAGCAGGTTCAGGACCTGGGCCTGGATGCTCACGTCGAGGGCGGAGACCGGCTCGTCGCAGATGATGAGCTTCGGGTTCACGGCCAGGGCGCGGGCGATGCCGATGCGCTGGCGCTGGCCGCCGCTGAACTCGTGCGGGTAGCGGTTGGTGTGGTACGGCGAGAGGCCGACAACCTCGAGCAGCTCCTGGACGCGGCGGAGCTTCTCCTTCCCGCGCGCCAGGTTGTGGATCTCCAGGGGCTCGCCGATGATGTCCCCGACTGTCATGCGCGGGTTCAGCGAGGAGTACGGATCCTGGAAGATAATCTGCATGTCCCGGCGCAGCCGGCGCAGCTCTTCCTTGTTGAGCTTGAAGATGTTCTTGCCCTCGAAGGAGGCCGCACCGCTGGTCGGCTCCATCAGGCGCAGGATGACACGTCCGGTGGTGGTCTTGCCGCAGCCCGACTCGCCGACCAGCCCGAGCGTCTCGCCGCGCAGGATGTTGAAGGAGACGTCGTCCACCGCTTTCACCGCGCCCACCTGGCGCTGCACGATGAAGCCCTTCGTGATGGGGAAGTGCTTCACCAGATTCTTGACCTCGAGGATCGTCTCGCTGTTCGGGGACACCGTGCTCATCCGCTTACACCCTCCTGCCGAGCGTCGATGCGGCCAGCCCGGCCGCCACGGCGGCCTTGCGTTCCTCGTCCGTGGCGTGCTCGCTGTGCAGGTAGCACCGCGCGTAGTGGTCTGAGGCGATGGGATACTCCGGCGGATCGGCTTTCACGCAGATCTCCATGGCGAACGGGCAGCGCGGCGCGAACGTGCAGCCCGGCGGCAGATCGATCAGGCTGGGCGGCTGGCCCTCGATCGGGATGAGCCGCTCCTTGCGCTCGTACAGCTTGGGGATGCTGTGCAGCAGGCCCCAGGTGTAGGGGTGGCGGGGGTCGCGGAAGGTGTCGTGGACGGAGGCGTGCTCCACCGGCCGGCCCGCGTACATGACGACGACGTTGTCCGCCATCTCCGCGACCACGCCCAGGTTGTGCGTGATAAGGATGATCGCCATGTGGAACTCCTGCTGCAGGTCGCGCATCAGGTCGAGGATCTGCGCCTGGATCGTCACGTCCAACGCCGTGGTCGGCTCGTCGGCCATGAGGATGCTGGGGTTGCAGGAGAGGGCCATGGCGATCATGACGCGCTGCCGCATGCCGCCGCTGAACTGGTGCGGGTAGTCGCGGACCCGCTCCCGGGCCAGCGGGATCTTCACCTTCTCGAGCATCTCCACGGCGCGGTCGTAGGCCTCCTTCTTGGCCAGGCCCTGGTGCAGCATCACCGCCTCGGCGATCTGCTCCCCGATCGTCAGCACCGGGTTGAGCGAGGTCATTGGCTCCTGGAAGATCATGGCGATGCGGTTGCCGCGGATCTTCCGCATCTCTTCCTCGGGCAATTTGAGAAGGTTCGTGCCGGAGAAGAGGATCTCGCCCTCGACCACTTTGCCGGGCGGGGTGGGGATGAGGCGCATCACGGACAGCGCGTGCACGCTCTTGCCGCACCCCGACTCGCCGACGATGCCGAGGGTCTCGCCCTCGTGCAGCTCGTAGGTGAGGCCATCCACCGCCCGGACGACCCCTTCGTCGGTATAGAAGTACGTCTTCAGATTCTGGACGGAGAGCAGCGTCTCTTCAGCCATCAGATCACCTCAGCTCGACTGAACCACATGCTATTTCGGTCGTGAGCCGTTCGCCCCTGCGTCACCGCTCACCCCAAGCCCACTGCCAGGCATTCCAGGGGATGTAGTACGTGCCGAGACCCGTGGGCTTGACGTTCCGGAGCGCCTTCATGTTCGTCGTCAGGCTGAGCCGGAAGTACAGCGGCAGGGTGGGCAGCTCCTCGGCGAAGATCTCCTGCTGCCGCCGGAACAGCGCGACGCGCTTCCCTTCATCCAGCTCGTTGATCAGCTGCTCCCAGATCCGGTCGTTCTCGGCGTTGCGCCAGCCGGGGCGGTTGTTGCCCTGCCAGGCGTTCGCCTCGCTCGGGATCATGCTGGTGTGGAAGCGGTCGAACTCGCTCAGCTCGGGGGTGAAGAGGCTGCCCACGATGGCCAGGTGCGGGAACTGCCGGCGCGAGACGATCGGCCCCAGGAACACCGAGGCCGGCCGGTTATCGATGCGCAGGTCGATCCCGACCTGCTTGAGCTGTTCCTTCATGACCTGCTCCACCTGCTCGCGCACGGCGTTCCCAGAAGTGGTCATGATGGAAATCTCGAACCGCTTTCCGGCAGCGTCCCGCAGGATCCCGTCGGGGCCGAGTGTGAGGCCGGCCTCCGTGAGGAGCGCCCGGGCGCGCGCCGGGTCGTAGGCGTACTTCTTGATGCTCGGGTGCGCCGCGGGGTGGTTCGGCGAGATCCAGGAGTGGGCCACCGGCTGGCGGCCCCCGGCGCAGGAGATCTCGGCCAGGGCGGTGCGATCGAGGGCGTGGGCGATGGCCTGGCGGACGCGCTTGTCACGGAGCCACTCGTTGTCCAAGTTGAAGTCGGCGCGCTCCCAGATCAGCGCCTCGCGGTAATGCGCCTGCACCGCCGGGTTCCGGCGCTCGATCTGCTCCAGCTGCGTGCACCCGAAGTTGTTGATCTCGGTGGCGTGCACGTCGCCGGTGATCTGGTTGGCCTGCAGCACGGTCGAGTCCAGGATGAAGCGGAAGACCATGCGCCGGATCGCAGGCTTTCCCAGCGGCCACTTGTCGTAGGCTTCCAGCGTGATGTGGCTGCCCGGCACCCACTCCACGAACCGGTACGGCCCGTTCGCCACCGGCGCCCTCCAGTAGGGGTGGCGGTCCAGGGTCTCCGGACCCTTCAGGTACGGCCCCTCCAGGATGTGGCGAGGATAGATGCGCTGGTAGCCGAAGGGATCGCTGTTCGCGTACGGCCAGAGCTCGTTCCACTGCACGACGAGGGTGTAGGGGTCGTTCGTGTTGGGCACCAGGACGTTGTCCACCTTGTTGACCACGAACCGGCTCTGCCGCGGCGTGCGTGGATTCCGGGCCATGCCGTAGGTGAAGCGGTAGTCCAGCGCGGTGACCGGCCGCCCGTCGTGCCAGCTGAAACCGCGCTTCAGCTTCCAGGTGACCTTCATCTTCCTGCTGGGCAGCAGCACCCAATCGCCGTCCTTGATCGTGGGGAGCTTCTCCACCATGATCGGCGTGCGCACCCACTTCTCAGTGAAGGGCGCCACGAACCCCCAGAGGGGATTGTGCACGACCCCGGCGATGGCCATGATCGTGAACGCCCCCAAGGAGTCGGGCTCCTGCGCCGTGCCGATGACGACTGTGTCGCGCGCCGGGGCGGCCCCCGCCGGCAGCCCGGTGAAGAGGAGCGCCGCGACGCAGATCCCCAGGACCCCCGCTCGCATCCGTCCCATCCTGTCCCCTCCCCTCCTACACCCGCAGCCTTGGGTCCAGAGCATCCCGGAGGCCGTCCCCCAGGAAGTTGAAGCTCAGCACCGTGAGAAAGATGAACAACCCAGGAAAGATCGCCAGGTAGGGCGCGTTCCAGATGTACTCCTGCGCCCGCTGCAGCATGTTCCCCCAGGACGGCGTCGGGGGCTGGATGCCCAGACCGAGGAAGCTGAGCGCCGACTCACCGAGGATCGCGCCGCCAACAGCCAGGGTCGCCGCGACGATGACCGGGGCCAGGGCGTTGGGCAGGAGGTGGCGCAGGATGATGCGCGTCTCCGAGGCGCCCATGGCCCGCGCCGCCTGGACGAACTCCAGCGTGCGCAGGGAGAGGATCTGCCCCCGCACCAGGCGGGCCACGCCGGTCCAGCCGAAGGCCGTGAAGATGATGATGATGCGCGACACCCCACCCCCGGGGATGAGCGCGGCGAGGATGAGGTAGAGCGGCAGCGTCGGCACGGAGAGGAGGATGTCCACCAGCCGCATCAGGGCGACGTCCGCCTTGCCCCCGTAGAAGCCGGCCGTGGCCCCCACCAACATGCCGATGACGGAAACGTTCACGGCCACGATGAACCCCACGCTCAGCGAGATCCGTCCCGCGTACATGATGCGCGTCATCACGTCCCGCCCCAGCTCATCGGTGCCGAAGAAGTGCGCCCCGGAGGGCCGTCCCCAGCGGTTGTCCAGCGAGATCTTGTCGAAGGCGTATGGGGCGAGCCAGGGCGCGAGCAGGCCCATGACCACGAGCGCCAGGGCGAGTCCCGCGCCGACCATGGCCATGCGGTGGTGGCGGAAGCGCCGCCAGGCCACCTGCCAGTAGGACTGCCCGACAGCCGTGCCGGCCGCCTGCTGCCGGCGCGCGGCCAGGAGCTGGGTCAGATTCTCGGGCACCGCTTTCGCCACGCTCACGCTCTCCTACTCATACCGGATGCGCGGGTCCACGAGCGCGTACATCACGTCCGCCAGCAGGTTGGCCAGGATCGTCGCCACGGCCAGGAAGAGCAGCACGGCCATGGCCACGGCGTGATCGTGGCCGAGCACCGCCTGGAAGAGCAGCAGGCCCATGCCCGGCCAGGAGAAGATCGTCTCCGTCACGACCGCCCCGTCCAGCACGGCCGGGACGCTCAGGGCGAACAGCGTGATGATGGGAATGAGCGCGTTGCGCAGGGCGTGCCGGCGGGTGACCGAGCGCTCGGGCAGTCCTTTGCTCCGCGCCGTGCGCACGTAGTCCTGCCGGATCACCTCGAGCATGCTGCTCCGGCTGTAGCGCACCCAGCTCGCCATCCCGGCGGAGCCCAAGACCAGCGTCGGCAGGACCAGGTGCCAGAGGCGGTCGATCACCGCGGGCAGACCGGGGCCCACACCGGGGGTCAGCATCCCGCCGGCCGGAAACCAGGGGATCCAGACGGCGAAGATCAGAATGAAGAGGATCCCCTGCCAGAACGTCGGCATGGCCAGACCGACGAAGGAGAGCAGCGTGGCCGCGTAGTCGGTCACCGAGTACTGGTGCAGGGCGGAGTAGATCCCCACCGCCACGCCGATGGTCACAGCGATGGCGAACGCCCCGGTGAGCAGCTGCAGCGTGTTCCCCAGCCGCTGCTTGATGAGCCGCGTCACCGGCTGCGCGTACGTCCGTGAGTACCCCAAGTCGCCGTTCGCCACCGTCCTGACCCACTTGAAGTAGCGCACGTAGACGGGATCGTCCAGCCCGTAGTAGGCGCGCAGGCGGGCGATGTCCTCCGGCTCCAGATCGGGATTCACCGACGCCTCGATCTCGACCGGGTCGCCCGGGGTGAAGACGAGGAGCGTGAACATGAGCACGGACAGCCCGCCCAGAACCACCAGGCTCTGTACCAGTCGTCGCGCCAGGAACCGGTACATCGGCTCGCCGCTGCTCCCTCATCCGTCCCCAACTGTCAGCCGTCAGTAGGTCCAGGCTTCGGCGTTCCAGGTCGGCGCGCCGATCCCCCGCGGCAGGTAGTTCTTCAGGTCCTTCCGGGAGACGTTCAGCTCCAGCCGGAAGAACAGCGGCAGCGAGGGGAGGTCCTCGGCCCAGAGCTCCTGGACCTTCTTAAGGACCGCGGCCCGCTTGCCCTCATCGAGCTCGCCCTCGGCCTGCTCGAGCAGCCGGTCCACCTCCGCGTTCCGGTAGCCGGGGGTGTTCTGGCCGACATAGTTGTTGGCCGCCGTGGGGATCTCGCCGCTGTGCCAGATCGTCCGGAAGTGGGTCGTCGGGGCGGACACCCAAGCATACATCACGAGATGGGGGTAGCGCCGCTCCCGCGTGACCTGCCCGAACAGCACCGAAGCGGGGCGGTTGTCGATGATCAGGTCGATCCCCACCTGCTTGAGCTGGTCCTTGATGATCTGCTGGACCTGCTCGCGCACGGCGTTGCCCGATGTGGTCATGATGGTGATCCGGAACGGCCGGCCCTGCCCGTCGCGGAGGATGCCGTCGGCGCCGGGGGTGAAGCCCGCCTCGGCGAGGAGCTGGCGGGCCCGCGCCGGGTCGTAGGCGTACTTCTTCACATTCGCGTTGTGGGCGAAGTGCTTGGGCCCGAAGTACGTGTGCGCCACGGGCTGCCGGCCGGCAAACAGCGTGCGGGACATGCTCTCCCGATCGATGGCGTGGGCGATCGCCCAGCGCACGCGGCGATCCTTCAGCCACTCGTTGTCCATGTTGTAGTCGATGTGCTCCCAGGTGAGCCCCTCGATGGCGTGCGTCGTCATCCGGCCGCCGGTGCGCCGGTCGATCTCGGCGAGCTGCTCGAGCGAGAGGTTGCTGGTGGCCGTGGCGTCACCCTCCCCGGCGATCAGGTTGGCGGTCATCACCGTCGAGTCGAGGATGAAGCGGAAGGTCAGATTGCGCACCTTGGCCTTCGGCCCGCCGTACTGGTCAAACGCTTCGAGCTCGATGAAGTTGCCCGCCGACCACTGCTTGAACTTGAACGCCCCGCAGGCCACCGGGGCGCGCCCGAACGGCGACTTGTCGATTGTGCGCGGGTCGCGGTTGAACTGCGGCCTGAGCACGTGCGCCGGCAGCAGAGAGAACGGGTCGAGGTTCGCGTACGGGTAGATCTCGTTCCACTGGAAGCTGATCGTGTAGGGGTCGGGGGCGAGCACGTTGTCGATCTTGTTGTCCACGAAGCGGCTGACCACGGGCGTGTTCGGGTTCTTGCGCATGCGCAGCGTCCAGACGAAGTCCTCGGCGCCGACGTTGCGCCCGTCGTGCCAGCGGTAGGTCGTCTTGAGCTTGAAGGTGACCTTCATCTTCCGGCCGGGGAGGAGTTGCCAGTCACCGTCTTTCAGGGTGGGCAGCTTGGTGGCCAGGTCGGTGTAGAGCTTCCAGTTGTTGTCGCGGCCGATGAGCCCGCACCACATCGGGCTCTCGACGTCCGTCTCCACTGCCAGATTGCTGACGAATCCCGGGAAGAGCTCGGCCGGCTCCTGGCCGAGGAGGACGACCACCCGGTTCCTCCCCTGGGCCTGCACCCCGGACGGCCACACCGCGAGGACCATCGCCACGGTGACCGCCGCGACTGCCGCACGCCGAAGCAAGACTGCCATGGCACACCCCCTCCTGTGCACCCGATGACCGTCTCTTGCCTGCCCTACCCGCGCCGGGGCGCCGGCGGACGTCAGATCTTCAGCCGGGGATCCAGCGCGTCCCGCAGCCCATCGCCGAAGAAGTTGAAGCACAGCACCGTGAAGAAGATCATCACCCCCGGCCAGAAGGCCAGCCAGGGCGACGTCCACAGGTAACTCTGCGCGTTCTGGAGCATGTTGCCCCAGGACGGGGTGGGCGGCTGGATGCCGACGCCGAAGTACGACAGCGCCGCTTCCGTGAGGATGGCCCCGCCGACGTCCAAGGTCGCGGCGACGATAATCGGCGCCATGGCGTTGGGGAGGAGGTGGCGGAAGATGATCCGTGACTCGTTCGCTCCCATCGCTCGGGCCGCATCGGTGTAGTCCAGGGACTTCAGCTTGAGGATCTCGCCGCGCACCAGACGGGAAGTGACCGTCCAGCCGAACAGGCCGATGATGATGATGATCGCCGTCAGCCCGCCGCCGAAGTATCGCCCGAGCAGGAGCAGGACGCCGAAGACCGGCAGGGTGAGGACGACGTCGGTGAGTCGCATCAGGACGTTGTCCACGATCCTGCCGTAGAATCCGGCTACCACGCCGACGAGCGTGCCCAGGGCCACCGCGGAGAACGCCGCGGCGAACCCGACCAGCAGCGAGACGCGACCCGCGTACAGGAGCCGGGTGAACACGTCGTGGCCGAGGTCGTCCGTGCCGAGCAGGTGGCCGCCCTGGAACGGCCGGGCGAACCGGTTCATCAGGTCGATCTCCTCGAACTTGTACGGCGCGACCCAGGGCGCGAAGATGGCGGTGAGGATGAGGAGGAAGATGAGCAGCAGCCCGCCCATCGCCAGGTGGTGCTTCCGCAGCCGGCGCCAGGCGATCTGCCAGTAGCCCTCCCCCGCCGGTTGTGCCTGGGCCCCCGCCGGAGGCGCGATCGAGATCGCGTTGCGAGCCATGAGTCCTCCCCTCAGTCGTACCGGATGCGCGGATCGAGCAGCGCGTAGCCGATGTCCGCGACGAGATTGAAGACGAGCACGAGGACGGCCAGGAACATCAGCACGGCCTGCGCGGCCACGTAGTCCCCCGCGAGCACGGAGTCCACAAGCAGCCGGCCCACCCCGGGCCAGGCGAAGACCGTCTCGGTGATCGGCGCCCCGGCGAACAGCCCCGAGATAGACAGGGCGACGATGGTGACCAGCGGGATAAGGGCATTCCGGAGGGCGTGCCGGTTGATCACCGTGCGCTCCGCAAGGCCCTTGCTGCGGGCCGTCCGGACGTAATCCTGCCGGATGACCTCCAGCATGCTGCTGCGGGTATACCGCGTGTAGGTCGCCATGCTGA
>Ga0209342_10005436_pt1 | contig 13041 bp, 7 predicted proteins | sample RifCSP16_2_FD_184023 | JGI IMG/M metagenome (GOLD analysis project Ga0209342, IMG submission 184023) | Soil microbial communities from Rifle, Colorado - Rifle CSP2_sed 16_2 (SPAdes) (version 2) | ecosystem: Environmental > Terrestrial > Deep subsurface > Rock core/Sediment | place: Rifle... | reverse complement strand
CCTCGGTCATCTGTTCATGCAGTTCACAGTGAACCATATCATCTTGTGCTCGATCGGTTCGCCCTCGGTTTCGGTTTCAACAACTCGGCTTCCAACTGTTCCGGCGTCGGCAGGCTGGCCTGGAGTTCCTCGGGCAGGGCATGTGTGAGCCGCGTGTCCCATTCGGCCACGCTGATGGGTTTGGTGTTGCCACCGTGGGCGTACTCGACCAGCACGCGATTCTTCTCGCGCACCAGCAGCAGACCCAGGGTCGGTTTGTCATCGGGGTGGCAGAGCAGACGGTCCACCGCCGTCATGTACATGCCCAGTTGCGCGCCGTCGCCGGGCTGAAACTTTCGGGCCTTGAGCTCGATCACCACGTAGCGGCGCAGTTTGAGGTGATAGAAGAGCAGATCGAGATAGAAATCGTCGTTGCCGATCTCCAGATGCACTTGCCGGCCGACGAAGGCGAAGCCCTGGCCCAGTTCGAGCAGGAATTTCTGGATGTGCTCCACCAGACCTTGTTCCAGCTCGGCCTCGCGGCGCGGTGCGTCGGTGCCGAGAAAGTCGAACAGGTAGGGATCCTTGAAGACTTGCACCGCCATGTCGGAGTCGGGCGGCGGCAGCGTGGCAGGGAAATTGGTCTGCGCCTTGCCGTGCCGGCGGTGGGCCTGGGCATCCATCTGGAGCGCGAGGATGTTGCGCGACCAGCCGTGCTCCATCACCTGACGGATGTACCAATTCCGCGCCGTCGGGTCGGGCACCCGGTCCAGCAACAGGCAGTTGTGGAACCAGGGAATTTGTGCAGCAACCTGCTGCACAATTACCCGGTCGGGCCACGCCGCGGCGAAGGCACGCATGTATTTGAGGTTGCGCGGCGAGAAACCCTTCATGTCGGGAAAGGCCCCACGCAGGTCGGCGGCCAAGCGATCGATCACCCGGGCGCCCCAACCGGCGCGCTCCTGGCGGTCGAGGATCATCCGGCCGATTTCCCAGTAGAGCAGAACCATCGCCGAGTTGGCGGCCAGGACGACGCGCAGCCGCTCTTGCAGGATGCGCCGCTTGATCGCGCTGAGAGTCTCGGCGTAGTCGCGAGGTAGCCCGGCGCGCGGCGGGGAAACCGGGAAGAAAGCTCCCTCCCGCGTCTTCCCGCGGGAGCGATGGGTCGGATCCGCTGCCCGCACGGGAGGTTTTTTTGTCTTTTTCCTAGCCGCCATACCCAAGCTCATTCAGGTTGGTGGCAATGGCAGCGTCAAACTTCGCGGCTTCCGGTTGCTGCTCAAGCAGCGAGATTGCCCGCACGCTGTTTGCGCTCTGCGCGTGCGGCCTTCACTTCCGCATTGATCTCTTCCATCGACATCGGCGGGATACCGGCAGCGGCCACGCGGTCGGCAACGGACAATAACGAGTCGGCCGCCTGCTTGCGTCGCAGTGCGTCGTTGATCAGCCGCTCCAGCGCCTGCGGCGTCAGCAGCCCGGCATCGCGCGCGGCAAGCGCGGTCGCTTCGGGCAACTCGATCTGAATCGTTGTCATGGTAAGACCTCCTCAAGAACCAGCCGGGTCAACTGGTGGTCCGCTTTAAGGCGGTGACACACGTTTGAAACCTGGCCAGCACATGATAGCCGAGCGCCATACGGAGCGGCAATTCTCAGGAAGATTCTGCGAATTTGGGCGCCATTTTCGGGAAAGGCGGGGCCTCGCCGGTGCCCCCGGAGGCATGATCCAGAAATCATTGATCGCTCCGGAAAGCCCGTCTGGCGGGGTTTTCCAGGCGATTTACGCCTGACGAAATCCGCCGGTGTGGGCTACGACTTAGCCTGCGTGCTTTCCCCTGGCCCCCCTACGCAGCCCCCGCCATCAGATCCCAAGCGTACCCATCTGCTTTTCCGGATAGCACGTAGACCATGCAGCCAACGCCAAACTCGCGGCTCGCGCGGTTAGCTACGCCCTCTCGGATGGCGAGCAGCATCCATGGCTATGCCTACGAAGACGAGTGAGACGATAACCAGCAATGCCGCGACGACGATGTCCATAGCTGCAACCCTCTCACTGAATTAATGTGGCGCTCGATCCGCCCATGGAGCAGGAGGATCTGAGACCCCGGATGTTACGGATGTTAGAATCGGTACTCGCCCAGCAGGGGCGCTAGCCAGGAGATGAGCATGCCCGCAATCGAACCGGCTTTGATCGAGAAGTTGCAGAAGCTGCCGCCGCAGCGCCTGGCGGAGGTGAAGGACTTCGTGGAGTTTCTGGCCGCACGCGAGGAACGCGCTGCCGCTGGCGCGCGCCTGGGCCAGTCGCTCGCCAGGCTCGACGCCTTGGGCCTGCCGCCGATCTCCGATGAGGAAATCGAGGCAGAGATTCAGGCGGCACGTCAGGACCGCGCGGCACGGCGTGCCTGATCGTGCGGGTGGTGCTGGATACAAATACGCTGGTTTCCGGGGTGATCTCGCCAGGCGGCCCGCCGCGCCGTCTTCTCGATGATCTAAGAGCGCACGTCTTCGAGTTGTGCAGCAGCGCAACGCTGTTGGCCGAATTGCTCGATGTACTTTCGCGCGAGAGGTTCGCAGCGCGTCTGACGCAGGCCGGCTTGACGCCGCAGGGCATCGTCGTGGAGTTGCGACGCCTGGCCTACATGGCCGCGCCCCAGGAAGTGCCGCGCGTAATCGAGCACGATGCCGACGACGACCACGTTCTCGCGTGCGCCTTGGCCGGACGGGTCGATCTGATCGTCTCCGGCGACAAACATCTGCATCGCCTGGGCGGTCAGTACCAGGGCATCCCCATCGTTACCGCCGCACAGGCCGTCCAGCATATCCGCACCTGAACGAAGGGCCGTCATCGCGCCCATTGCCTTGGCAGCGACCCACGCAGGAGGTGGCGGAGGTATGGGGCCGAGCAGGTGGAGGCTTACGCGGTGGAAGAGGACGGATGGCTCGTCATCACCGTAATCGTCAAGTTCTTCTGAGGGAATCGCGCATGAAGCTCAGCTACGACCGGAAAGCCAATATCGCCTAGCCAGCTGCATGGGCGCCATGATGCACCCGCGCATCGGCGCACGCGCCGTGCAACGCCTCACCACCCGGAAAAGCACGCCTGGCGTGCGTTTCCGGCCGATTTACCCTTGAAAGCATCCGCCAGTGTGTGGCTGCGACTCACCCATAGACAGGAGAACCGGGGCGAGAACCGGAGACCATGTCACCCCGGCGCGCAGTGCCGCCGTCAGATGCCGAGCGTGCCCATCTGCTTTTCGGGATAGCGCGTGCCTGCGGTGGCGCCGAGCGGAAACGCCTGCTCGAGCTGCGCCATCTCCGAAGCCGTAAGAGAAACGGCGGCGGCCGCGGCGTTCTGCTCGAGATAGCTGCGCCGCTTGGTGCCGGGAATCGGGACGATGTCCTCGCCCTGCGCCAGCACCCAGGCCAGCGCCACCTGCGCCGGCGTCGCCTTGTGCGCGGCGGCAATGCCCTCCAGTGTGCGCAGAAGGTTGACGTTCTGCTTCATGTTGTCCGGACTGAAGCGGGGGTGCTCCCGTCGGCGGTCTTTGGGCTGCAATGCGTCCACGGTCTTGATGGTCGCGGTCAGAAACCCGCGCCCCAGCGGCGCATAGGCCATGAAGCCGATGCCAAGCTCGCGGCAGGCGGGAAGGATTTCCCTTTCGATGTCGCGCGTCCACAGCGAATACTCGGTCTCAAGCGCAGCGATCGGATGCACGTTGTGCGCGCGCCGTATGGTCTGCGGCCCCGCTTCGGAAAGAGCGAGGTGACTCACCTTGCCCTGCTCGATCAGCCTCTTCATCGCGCCGATCGTATCCTCGATCGGAACCTTGGGATCGACGCGGTGCAACCCGTAGACATCGATCATCTCGATGCCCAGGCGCTTGAGGGACGCATCGCAGGCCTGGACGACATAGTCCGGGTGCCCGGGGGATCGACCCTCCGGCACCTTGAAGCCGCTCAATCCAAGGTTACCGAATTTGGTCGCCACCAGAACCTGATCGCGCCTTCCCCTGATCGCACGCCCGACCAGATCTTCGTTCGTGCCCGCCCCGTAGGCATCCGAGGTGACGATCAGGTTCATCCCGAGTTCGATGGCCCGGTGGATGGTAGCGACCGACTCGGCATCGTTCGGTTCCCCGTAGATGCCCGTCATGCCCATGCAACCCAGGCCGAGCGCCGATACCGTCGGTCCGTTCTTTCCAAGTTTGCGCATTATCATCACTTCCTCCTCTGCTGCGGGTTATGTTTCCCGGGCGATGCTAGGGCAGGCCCTCCGGCTCCCGAGTCGCACCAAGAAAAAGGCCCGCGCTAGCGAGCCTCTTTCCGTTTCTTCAGCGCCGCCCGGGCCTATGCGTTCTCGGCCTGCGTTTCGCTCTCGGGGGCGGATTCGCCGGGCTCCTCGAACAACGACTGCACCGGCGCGACCTTGCGGGCGTTGTGGTATGCCATTCCGGTGCCGGCCGGGATGAGACGCCCGACGATGACGTTCTCCTTCAGGCCCCGCAGTTCGTCCTTCTTGCCCATGATCGCGGCCTCGGTGAGTACGCGCGTGGTCTCCTGGAACGAAGCCGCAGAGATGAACGAGTCGGTCGACAGCGACGCCTTGGTAATCCCGAGCAGCATGTAGCTGTAGGTCGCCGGCTTCTTGCCGTCGGCCTGCGCCTTCTCGTTCTCATCGAGCACATCGGCCCGCTCGGCCTGCTCGCCGGGGATGAAGCGCGTGTCGCCCGCATCCACGACCTGCACCCGGCGCAGCATCTGCCGCACGATCACCTCGATATGCTTGTCGTTGATGCGCACGCCCTGCAGGCGGTAGACGTCCTGGACCTCGTCGATGATGTAGCGCGCCAGCGCCTCGACGCCCTGCAGGCGCAGGATGTCGTGGGGTTCGGGCGGGCCGTCGACGATGCTCTCGCCCTTGTTCACCACCTGCCCGTCATGGACCATGACATGCTTCTCTTTGGCGATCAGGAATTCGTGCGCAACGCTGTCCATGTCGGTGATGACCAGGCGCTGCTTGCCCTTGGTGTCCTTACCGAAGGACACCGTGCCCGTGACCTCCGCCAGCATCCCGGCGTCCTTGGGCGAGCGCGCCTCGAACAACTCCGCCACCCGCGGCAGACCGCCGGTGATGTCGCGGGTCTTCGAACTCTCCTGCGGAATACGCGCCAGCACCTCGCCGATCGCTGCCTTCTGCCCGTCCTTCACGGTGATCAGCGATCCGACCTGGAAGGTGATCGTGATCGAGTGGTCCGTGCCTGCGATCTTGATCTCCTCGCCGGCCTCGTTGAGCAGCTTGACCTGCGGGCGCAGGCCCTTGCCGGCCGTGGCGCGGCGCTTCGGGTCGATGACCACCAGCGTGGAAAGCCCCGTGACCTCGTCGATTTGCTTGGCGACGGTCACGCCTTCCTCGACATGTTCGAAGCGGACGATGCCGCCGTACTCGGTGATGATCGGGCGGGTATGCGGGTCCCAGGACGCGAGCATCACCCCGGCGCGGACTTCGATGCCGTCGGCAACCGTGAGCGTCGCACCGTAGGGCACCTTGTGCCGTTCGCGCTCGCGGCCGTTGTCGTCGGTGACCAGCACTTCGCCAGTACGCGAGATGACAATCTTCTCGCCCCTCGGATTGGTCACGTAGCGCATCTGCGGGGTGAAACGCACGGTGCCATTCGATTTCGCCTCGACCTGGCTCGCCGCAGCCGTACGCGAGGCTGCACCGCCGATGTGGAACGTGCGCATCGTGAGCTGTGTGCCCGGTTCGCCGATCGACTGCGCAGCGATGACGCCGATCGCCTCGCCCGTGTTCACGAGCGAGCCTCTCCCCAACTCGCGCCCGTAGCACCTGGCGCACAGGCCGAAGCGCGTATCGCAGGTCAGAGGCGTCCTGACGCGCACTTCATCGACGCCGAGCTGCTCGATCCTCTCGACTTCGTCTTCGTTGAGAAGCGTGGCGGCGGCATACAGCACTTCCTGCGTTTCCGGATGCAGTACGTCGGATGCCGTGACGCGGCCCAGGATACGCTCGCGCAGTGCCTCGACGACCTCGCCGCCCTCGACCAGCGCCTTCATCGCCACGCCGTTGGTCGTTCCGCAATCGTCCTCGGTCACGACCAGATCCTGCGTCACGTCCACCAGGCGCCGGGTCAGGTAACCGGAGTTGGCGGTCTTCAGTGCAGTATCGGCCAGGCCCTTGCGCGCGCCGTGCGTCGAGATGAAGTACTGCAGCACGTTCAGGCCCTCGCGGAAGTTGGCTGTGATCGGCGTCTCGATGATCGATCCGTCCGGCTTGGCCATCAGTCCGCGCATGCCGGCGAGCTGGCGAATTTGCGCAGCCGAGCCGCGCGCACCCGAGTCAGCCATCATGTAGATGGAATTGAACGATTCCTGCTTGACGCTCTGGCCCTTGCGGTTGATCACTTCCTCGTGCGAGAGCTGATCCATCATCGCCTTGCCTACCTGGTCGCCCGCGCGGCCCCAGATGTCGACGACCTTGTTGTAGCGCTCGCCCACGGTTACCAGCCCGGAGGTGTACTGCTGCTCGATCTCCTTCACCTCGCTCTCTGCTGCAGCGATGAGATCATGCTTCTGCGCCGGCACCAGCATGTCATCCACGCAGATTGAAATCCCGGCCCGCGTGGCAAACGTAAAGCCCGCCTGCATCAGCTTGTCGGCGAATATCACCGTCTCGCGCAGGCCGCAGCGGCGAAACGAGGCGTTGACCAGCTTGGAGATTTCCTTCTTCTTCAATGCCTTGTTGATCAACTCGAACGGCAGCCCGGCCGGCAGAATCTCCGACAGCAGAGAGCGCCCGACCGTGGTCTGATGGCGCCTGAGCCGCTCGAGCCTCGCTCCGTTCGGACCGATCTCATATTCGCGGATGCGCACCGTGATCGATGCGTGCAGCTCGACCCGGCCCGAATCATAGGCGCGGCACACCTCGGTGACGTCGGCAAAGGCCATCGCCTCACCGCGGGCACCAATGCGCTCCCGGGTGGCGTAATACAGGCCCAGCACGATGTCCTGCGAGGGCACGATGATCGGGTCGCCGTTGGCGGGGGAAAGAATGTTGTTCGAGGCAAGCATGAGCGTGCGCGCCTCCATCTGGGCCTCCAGCGACAGCGGCACGTGCACGGCCATCTGGTCGCCGTCGAAGTCGGCGTTGAACGCCGCGCAGACCAGCGGGTGCAGCTGTATCGCCTTGCCCTCGATAAGTACCGGCTCGAATGCCTGTATGCCAAGGCGGTGCAGCGTGGGCGCCCGGTTGAGCATCACCGGGTGCTCGCGAATCACTTCTTCAAGTATGTCCCACACCACCGCCGTCTCGGCCTCGACTTCCTTTTTCGCCGCCTTGATGGTCGTGGCGATGCCCTGCATCTCCAGCTTGTGGAAAATGAACGGCTTGAACAGCTCCAGCGCCATCTTCTTAGGCAGGCCGCACTGATGCAGTTTCAGCTGGGGCCCGACCACGATCACCGACCGGCCGGAATAGTCCACGCGCTTACCGAGCAGGTTCTGGCGGAAACGGCCGCCCTTGCCCTTGATCATATCGGCGAGCGACTTCAACGGCCGTTTGTTCGCGCCGGTCATCGCCTTGCCGCGACGGCCGTTATCGAGCAGGGAATCCACCGCTTCCTGCAGCATGCGCTTCTCGTTGCGCACGATGATTTCGGGCGCCTTCAGCTCCAGCAGCCGCTTCAGACGGTTGTTGCGGTTGATCACGCGACGGTAGAGATCGTTCAGATCCGAGGTCGCGAACCGCCCTCCGTCCAGCGGCACCAGGGGACGCAGTTCCGGCGGCAGCACCGGCAGCACCTCCAGTACCATCCAGTCGGGCTTGATGCCCGACTTCTGGAAGCCTTCCAGCACCTTCAGGCGCTTGGCGATCTTCTTGATCTTGGTGTCGGATCCCGTGGTTTCGAGGTCCTTCCTCAGGGTCTCGATCTCGTGCCTGATTTCCAGCGTTCGCAGCAGTTCGCGCACGCCCTCCGCGCCCATCGCGGCGTGGAAGTCGTCGCCGAACTCCTCGACTTTCGCGAGATAGTCATCCTCGGTCAGCAGCTGCGCGCGCTTGAGCGGCGTCATGCCGGGGTCGGTCACGACGTAGGCCTCGAAGTAGAGCGCCCGCTCGATGTCGCGCAACGTCATGTCGAGCACCAGGCCCAGTCGCGAGGGCAGGCTCTTCAGGAACCAGATATGCGCAACCGGGCTGGCCAGTTCGATGTGACCCATGCGTTCGCGCCGCACCTTGGCAAGCGTGACTTCGACGCCGCACTTCTCGCAGATCACGCCGCGGTGCTTCAGGCGCTTGTATTTGCCGCAAAGGCACTCGTAGTCCTTGATCGGGCCGAAGATCTTGGCGCAGAACAGGCCGTCCCGCTCCGGCTTGAAGGTCCGGTAGTTGATGGTCTCTGGCTTCTTTACCTCGCCGTAGGACCACGAGCGGATCTTCTCCGGCGAAGCGATGCCGATCTTGATCGCATCGAACTCTTCTTCCTGCGTCACCTGCTTGAACAAATCGAGCAGTGCTTTCATTTTTCACTCCAATATCGCGTGGTGCACGTCAATACGAAACCGCTGTTGCCCCTGTAGCGATGGTCTTCGCGCGAGGGGATCAAAACCGCTCAAGGTCGATATCGATTGCAAGCGACCGGATTTCCTTCACCAGCACGTTGAACGACTCGGGCATGCCAGCGTCGATCCTGTGATCACCCTTGACGATGCTCTCGTAGACCTTGGTGCGCCCGTTGATGTCGTCGGACTTGACCGTGAGCATCTCCTGCAGCGTATAGGCTGCACCGTAGGCCTCCAGCGCCCAGACCTCCATTTCACCGAAGCGCTGGCCGCCGAACTGCGCCTTGCCGCCCAGCGGCTGCTGCGTGACCAGGCTGTACGGACCGGTAGAGCGCGCGTGCATCTTGTCGTCGACCAGGTGGTGTAGCTTCAGCATATGCATGTAGCCCACCGTAACCGAGCGGTCGAACGCATCGCCGGTGCGACCGTCGTACAGTGTCACCTGGGTCTTGCCCGCCGTGAAACCGAGCTTCTTGGTGCGCTCGTCCTCGTCCGGATAGGCTAGATCGAGCATCGTCCCGATTTCCTCTTCCGACGCACCATCGAACACGGGTGTCGCGAACGGCACGCCGTCCACCAGGTTCTCTCCGAGATGCATGATCTCGTCGTCGGACAGCTGCGACAGGTCTTCCGACTTGCCGCTGCTGTTGTAAATCCGGTTCAGCAGCTTGCGCATGTCGACGGCCTTCGCCTGGGTCTTGATCATCTCCCCGATCTTGAGCCCCAGACCCTTGGCGGCCCAGCCCAGATGGGTCTCGAGAATCTGCCCCACGTTCATGCGCGACGGGACCCCCAGCGGGTTGAGCACGATGTCCATGGGCGTACCGTCGGCCATGTAGGGCATGTCCTCCACCGGCACGATCTTCGAGATCACGCCCTTATTGCCGTGGCGGCCGGCCATCTTGTCCCCTGGCTGCAGGCGGCGCTTCACCGCCACGTAGACCTTGACCATTTTCTGCACGCCGGGGGGCAGTTCGTCGCCCTGGGTGAGCTTCTTCTTCTTCGCGTCGAAGGCGCGGTCGAATTCCTCCCGCATCCGCGACAGCGAGTCCTTCAACTGCTCGAGCTGAACCTGCGCCTCCTCCCCCGACAGGCTGATGTCGAACCAGTCGTAGCGCTCCACGCCTTCAAGGTACGACTTGGCGATCTTGGTGCCCTTCGCGAGCTTCTTCGGCCCCCTGTTGGCGGTCTTGCCGATGAGCAGGCGCTCGATCCGCTCGAACGTGTCGCCTTCTACGATCCGCATCTGGTCGGCGAGGTCCTTCTTGTAGCGCTTGAGCTCCTCGTCGATGATCTCCTGCGCGCGCTTGTCGCGCTCGATGCCCTCGGGCGTGAACACCTGCACGTCGATCACGGTGCCGGAGATTCCGGAGGGCACGCGCAGGCTGGTGTCCTTCACGTCGGAGGCCTTCTCCCCGAAGATGGCGCGCAGCAGTTTTTCCTCGGGCGTGAGCTGGGTCTCGCCCTTGGGAGTCACCTTGCCTACCAGCACGTCGCCCGCCTCGACCTCCGCGCCGATGTACACGATGCCCGACTCGTCCAGCCGTGAAAGTTGGGCCTCGGACAGGTTGGAGATGTCACGCGTGATTTCCTCGGGTCCGAGTTTGGTGTCGCGCGCGACCACGGTCAGCTCCTCGATATGAATCGAGGTGTAGCGGTCGTCGGCCACCACCCGCTCGGAGATGAGAATCGAGTCCTCGAAGTTGTAGCCGTTCCAGGGCATGAACGCGACCAGCATGTTCTGGCCGAGCGCGAGTTCGCCCATGTCGGTCGAGGCGCCGTCGGCCACCACGTCGCCCTTGGAAAGTCTCTCTCCGACCCTCACCAGCGGCCGCTGGTTGATATTGGTGTTCTGGTTGGAGCGCGTGTACTTGACCAGGTTGTAGATGTCCACGCCCACCTCGCCGGGCACGGTCTCCTCGTCGTTGACTCGCACCACGATGCGGCTCGCATCCACGTAATCGACCGCCCCGCCGCGCAGCGCCTGCACCGCCGTGCCCGAATCGACCGCGACCGTGCGCTCGATGCCGGTACCCACGAGCGCCTTCTCGGGGCGCAGGCACGGCACCGCCTGGCGCTGCATGTTGGAGCCCATCAGCGCGCGGTTCGCGTCGTCGTGCTCGAGAAACGGGATCAGCGAAGCCGCGACCGACACGATCTGCGCCGGGGCGATGTCCATGTACTGAACCCGGTCGGGCGTCGCCAGCGAAAATTCGTTCTTGTTCCGGCACGAAACGAGCGTATCGACCAGCTTGCCCGACTTGTCGAGCTGGGCATTCGCCTGCGCGATGACGAAGTTGCCTTCCTCGATCGCCGACAGGAAGTCGATTTCGTTCGTGACCTTGCCCACCGCGACCTTGCGGTATGGCGTCTCGAGGAAACCGTACCGGTTCGTGCGCGCGTAGAGCGCGAGCGAATTGATCAGGCCGATGTTCGGCCCTTCAGGCGTCTCGATCGGGCACACGCGGCCGTAGTGCGTCGGATGCACGTCGCGCACCTCGAATCCTGCGCGCTCGCGGGTGAGCCCGCCCGGTCCCAGCGCCGAAACGCGGCGCTTGTGCGTAATCTCGGACAAGGGATTCGTCTGGTCCATGAACTGCGAGAGCTGCGACGAACCGAAGAACTCCTTGATCGCCGCCGAGATGGGCTTCGCATTGATCAGGTCGTGCGGCATCAGGTTGTCGGATTCGGCCTGCGACAGACGCTCCCTGACCGCTCGCTCGACGCGAACGAGGCCCGCTCGGAACTGGTTCTCGGCCAGCTCGCCGACCGAGCGAACGCGCCGGTTGCCAAGGTGATCGATGTCGTCGATCTCGCCGCGGCCGTTCCTGAGTTCGACCAGGATCCCTACCACGGCGAGAATGTCGTCGTTGGCGAGTGTTCCGGAGCCTTCGGTGCCCTTCACGCCCATCCGGGCGTAGAAGTTCTTGAGCCATTGCGGCGAGCGCTCGTCGAGCTTCTCCGGGTAGGCGCGGCGGTTGAACTTCATGCGCCCGACCATCGACAGGTCGTAGCGCTCCTCCGAATAGAACAGGCCGTTGAACAGCGTCTCGACGGCGTCCTCGGTGGGCGGCTCGCCTGGCCGCATCATGCGGTAGATGGCGACGCGTGCCGCGGTCTGATCGGTGGTCTCGTCGATCCTCAGGGTCTGGGAAATGAATGAGCCCTGATCGAGGTCGTTGGTGTAGATGGTGCGGATCGTCTCGACGCCGGTTTCGCGCAGCTTGGCGAGCAGCGTCTCGGTGATCTCCTCGTTGGCGTTGGCGAGGATCTCGCCGGTTTCCTTGTCCACCACGTTGTGACCGAGCGCCCTTGCCACCAGAAACTCATCGGGCACGGCAATGCGTTTGATGCCGGCCGCCTCCATGTCGCGGATGTGCTTCACCGTGATGCGCTTGTCCTTGGGTACGATGACCTTGCCGGCCTTGTCGGTGAACTCGAAGCGTGCCACCTCCCCGCGCAGCCGCTCGGGCACCAGTTCGAACTGGATTCCGTTCTTGCCGATGTGGAAAGCGTCGAAGTCGTAGAACGCGCCGAGAATCTGCTCGGGCGACATGCCGATTGCCTTGAGCAGGATCGTAACGGGCATCTTGCGGCGGCGGTCGACCCGGAAATACAGGTAGTCCTTGGGGTCGAACTCGAAGTCGAGCCACGAGCCGCGGTAGGGGATGATGCGCGCGGAGAACAGCAGCTTGCCCGAACTGTGAGTCTTGCCGCGGTCGTGCTCAAAGAACACGCCCGGCGAGCGGTGCAGCTGGGAGACGATGACGCGCTCGGTGCCGTTGATGACGAACGAGCCGGTGGTGGTCATAAGCGGAATCTCGCCCATGTAGACCTCCTGCTCCTTCACCTCCTTCACCGTCGGCTTGGTCGCCTCCTTGTCCATGATGGTGAGGCGTACCTTGGCGCGCAGAGGACTCGCGTAGGTCAGGCCGCGCTGCTGGCACTCCTTGACGTCGAAGGGTGGCTCGCCCAGCGCGTACGAGACGAAATCCAGGCGGGCGTTTCCCGAATGCGACACGATCGGGAATATCGACGCAAATGCAGCCTGCAGGCCTTCGTTTCTGCGGCTCCCCGGTGCAACAGGCGCCTGCAGGAAGCCGGCGAACGACTCCAACTGCGTTGCCAGCAGGAACGGGATGTTCAGGACGCTTGCGCGTTTGGCAAAGCTCTTGCGGATGCGTTTTTTCTCGGTCGAGGAATAGCTCGTCGTGGAGGACATGGAAGCTCCGCGTCATGGTGAAAGGATGGAAGACAGTGGACAGACCTCGCGGGCCCTATCCACTCTCTTTCCGCGCTCTCGATACGTTTCCGAAAGGGGCCGAAGCGGCCCGAAGTGGCCCGACGTGGCCACCCGGGCCGGCGCCCGCTTATGGACCGCCGGCCCGCTTGCGGGTTCCCCGTTACTTGATCTCGGCCTTGCCGCCGGCTTCGGTGAGTTTCTTGGCGATCGCCTCGGCGTCGGCCTTGGAAATGCCTTCCTTCACCGGC
>Ga0209342_10005432_pt1 | contig 13043 bp, 3 predicted proteins | sample RifCSP16_2_FD_184023 | JGI IMG/M metagenome (GOLD analysis project Ga0209342, IMG submission 184023) | Soil microbial communities from Rifle, Colorado - Rifle CSP2_sed 16_2 (SPAdes) (version 2) | ecosystem: Environmental > Terrestrial > Deep subsurface > Rock core/Sediment | place: Rifle... | reverse complement strand
AGCGTCTCTTGTGGACCGGCGCTGCCCACCTGAAGCCCGGCCGGTACACTCTGGAGACGGTCGTGCGCGACCCCGGCTCGTCGAGGGCCTCGGTCCGCAAGGTGACGTTCGACGCTCCCGAGGTCGCCCCCGGGATCCGGGTGAGCAGCGTGTGCCTTCTGATGCCGCTAGGCGCGCTGGTGGTCCGCGACCGCGGTTCCGAGCAAGACGATCCCTTTCTCTTGCAGGGCGAGCCGATCATGCCCACGCTGGAGCTCAAGACGGTGGCGGCTCCGGGAGCGAAGGTCGAGTTCTTCGCCATCACGTATCCCGATCGGACGAGCGCCGATCCCGTGAAGATGCGCCTCGACATCCTGCGGAACGGCAACATCGTCGGCGCGACGCCCATCTCCCTGCCTCCCCCCGACGAGCGCGGCGAGATCCGTTATGCGGGGAGCTTTCCCACCCGGACGCTGGAGCCCGGCGACTACAAGCTGCGGTTGCTCGTCCAACAAGGCGGAACCGCCCATATCGAGGAGGTTCCGTTCTCGGTGGGGACCGGCGACGGGGTCAAGCCCCAGCTTCGGTTCCGTGAGGTCGGCTCTGCGATACCAGCTCCCGGGCCGGCCAAGCCTCCGGCGGCGGAGCCCGGGGTGTTGGACGAGGCGCGCAAGCTGTTCAGGCGCCAGGACTACGATCGCGCCGTTCAGAAGCTCAAGAAAGCCGAAAAGGCCGGGGAGGGAAAGCGGGCGGAGGTTGCTCTCCTGCTGGCGGTGGCGTACTACCGCATGCGTGCCTCGAAAGACGGCGAAGAGGCGGCACGGCGCGCGATCGAGCTGTCGAAGGACGACCCCGCGACGCTGGCCGACGCCTACACGGTTCTGGGGCGCCTCCTCGCCGACGCGGAGAAGAAGCCCGTGCATGCGCCGAGCCAACGGCTGGCGGCGGCGGAGTCGGCCTTCAGGAAGGCTCTCGAGGCGAGCGGCGGCGCCTCCGAGGCCGGCCAGTTGGCGCTGGCCGAGACCCTCTACCGCCTGGGCCGGAATGGCGACGCAGGGGCCGCGCTCCAGGCGCTGGCTGCCAAGCCCGGCGTGACCGAGCCGACCGCCGAACGGGCGCGCCAACTCATTGCCAACCCGCACTGCGCGACCGAGGCGTGCTTGCCGCGGCTCTCTTTCGTGAGCGGGGAGGGACGGCATGTCACGGATGCGGAGTTGAGCGGCAAGGTGGTCTTGGTTTCCTTCTGGGCCACCTGGTGCGCGCCCTGCGTTGCCGCCATGCCGGACCTGAAGCGGGTCCAGGCCAGGCATGCGAACGACCCCTTCGTGATGGTGGGGGTCAACCTGGACCACGACCGCGCAACCATGAGCGGGTTCCTGGAGGCGAACGGCGTGACCTGGAGCCAGATCGACGGCGACGCCTCCGAACGGCTGAGCGATACTCTGGGCGTGCGGGGAATACCCGCCGAGTACCTGTTCGACCACCAGGGCGTCCTCATCGGCAGCACGCGCGGCTGGGGCACTGCCACCGGGATGGCGCTCTCCGCGCGTATCTCCCAGGCGGTTGGCAAGGCGAAGAAGGCGCAGCGGCAAGCCACGCCGGCGCCATGAGGGCGGCATCCCGGCGCGGGCTGGTCGCCGTCTCGGTGCGCCCCGGACTTTGGTCTCGACCTGGCTGGGAGGAGCGGGGCGACGGCCGGTTGCTCCAGCGCGTGGACTCGGCCCTGGCCCAGGGCGTCCGGCGGGCCGGCGAGCGCCTGGCCTGCAAGGTGGGTTGCACCGAGTGCTGCATGGGACCCTTTCCCATCACCTGGCTGGACGCTCGGCGCCTGGCCGCCGGGCTTGAAGCGCTGGCCCTCGACGAACCGGGGCGGGCGGCGAGAATCCGCAGGCGCTCTCGCGCCGCGGTGCGGGCGCTGGGTCGCGGGTTCCCGGGCGACCCCGGGAGCGGCCGTCTGAACGAAGACGAGGTCGCGCGCGAGCGGTTCTTCGACCGTCACGGCGCGGACCCTTGCCCTGCTCTCGACCCGCGCCGCGGGGCTTGCGAACTGTACGCCTGGCGTCCGCTCACCTGCCGCTGCTACGGACTGCCGGTGCGCCTCGGCCGCGAAACCCTGCCCCCCTGCCGCCTGTGTTTCGTGGGAGCCAGCCAGCGCGAGGTTGGGCGCTGCCGCGTCGTGTTGGACGCCGAGCGGATGGAGGACCGACTGCTCAGGCGCTTGCTACGGGAGGGAGAACCCGCTGGAGCCGAGACCGTGGTTGCCTTCGCCCTGGTCGGAAGGCGCTGACATCCCTTGCCGCTCCTTGTTATACCATTGCGGCCGGAAAGCGGACTGCTCGCGAACGCAGACGCTTTCTTGAGAACCTATCAATCGACCTGGGACTGTCAAAACGGCGGGAACCGCACCCGCCAGCGACCTCGCCCTCGAGACCCACCCACGAAACTCGTTGACTTTTGACCCCAGTCCCAGGTAGCCTCTCGACCCAAGTCACTCGAAAGCCCGCCGGGTCGAAGCGGGACCAGGCTTCGGCCAGCCGGCAAAGGAACTGATGGGCAAGGCTTCCCTCCAGGCTCGTCGCCTCGTCCTCCCCATCGGCACTCGGACCCCCAACCCACCTAACGCAGTCAGAATCCTCCGGCTGAGAACTTATCGCAGAGCCGTTCCTGCGGAGAGGGCCATATGACAGGTTCGCCAAACGGGTATTGTGGAGACGGACGCCGCACCGGGTCGATCGCGCTCACGACCCTGACCATGGCACTCATCCTCCTGGGATCGAGCGCCTTCGCGCAGGTCGACGTCACCGCCTCCGCGGGCACGCCGTCGGCCAGCTACACGACCCTCAAGGGCGCTTTCGACGCCATCAACGCGGGCACCCACCAGGGCGTGATCGGGATTGCGCTTTCCGGCGACACCGACGAGGGCACGGCGACGGCCGCGCTGAACGCCAGCGGGTCGGGCTCGGCTTCCTACACGTCGGTAACCATCTCTCCCACCGGCGGCGCCCCCAGAACCGTGAGCGGTGCCACCACGGCGGGCAACCCGCTGATCGACCTGAACGGGGCCGACAATGTCGTCATCGACGGTCTCAATGCCGGCGGCAACTCGCTGACCGTTTCGAACACCACGGTGTCGGCCACCTCGGGCACCAGCACCATCCGCTTCCAGGGCGATGCGACCGCCAACGTCATCACCAACACGTCGATCCTGGGCTCGTCCACCATGTCGACCACCACCAACGGCGGCAACATCTGGTTTGCGGCCGGGGCGGTGGCCACCGGCAACGACGGCAACACCATCTCGAACTGCAACATCGGCCCGGCCGGGGCCAACCTGCCGACCAAGGCCGTCTACGGCAACGGCACCACCACGACGGCGGCCCTCTACAACAGCGGCATCCTTCTAAGCAACAACAGCATCTTCGACTTCTTCAATGCGGCGGCCGCGAGCAACGGCATCTACCTGGCAGGTGGCAACAGCGACTGGAGCATCACCGGCAATCGTTTCTATCAGACTGCCACCCGCACCCAGACCACGGGCGCGATTCACTCCGCGATTCAGGTTGCGAACGCGAACAACAACAACCACCTGATCGCCGGCAACACCATTGGCTACGCCAGCAGCGCGGGAACCGGCACCTACTCCTTTGTCGGGGTCAACAGTTCCTCGAAGTTCCTGCCCATCTGCTTCTCCTCGGCGGGCACGACCACCCCATCGAGCATCCAGGGCAACACCATCACCGCCATCAACCTGAGCGGCGTGGTGGGCGGAACCGGCACCACCGGCGCCTTCGTGGGCATCAGCATCGCCTCGGGCCTCGCCAACATCGGGAACGTCGCCCCCAACATCGTGGGCAGCCCGAGCACGCCAAGTGCCATCTCCATCACCAGCGCCAACGGCTCGGCCATGGAGGTGTACGGGATCTACTTCTTCCCCTCCCAGCCCGTCAACGTCTCGAACAACGTCGTGGCCGGAATCGCAGCGACCAACACCGGCGCCGGCAACCTGGTGGTCTACGGCATCCGGGCCTACACGATATCCTCGGCCACCAATACCATGCAGAACAACACCGTCGGGTCTGCCGCGGCACCGATCACCAACACCTCCTCCGCCACCGGGTCTCGGACCATCGGGCTCTACTGCCAGTCCGGGGCCTGCATCGCGACCGGAAACGCGATCTCGAACCTGTCGATGAGCGCCCCCAACGTCGGCACCGGCTCCTCGGCCTCGGTCATCGGCCTGTGGATCGACGACAGCAGCGCGACCATCGGCAACAACGTGGCGCAGAACGCAGTGAGCGCGCTCAGCAACAACGACCCGGCGGCGGCGGTCTGGGTGACGGGTCTCCAGTACAACGGCTCCACCACCGGAACCCACACCGTTCAGCGCAACTTCATCCACTCCCTGTCGACGGCCAGCAGCAGCGCGACCGCGACCGTCAATGGGATCAACGTACAGGGCGGGGCCACCACGTTCCAGAACAACATGATCGCGCTGGGCAGCGCCATGACCGCCAACAGCCCGCAGATCAACGGCATCAACGAAGCGGTGGCGGGAACCGACAACTTCTATCACAACAGCGTCTACGTCGGCGGCAGCGGAGTGGCGGCCGGAACCGGTAACTCCTTCGCTTTCCAGAGCTCGATCACCACCAACACCCGCAACTACCTGGACAACATCTTCGTGAACGCGCGGAGCAACAGCGGCGGTACCGGGAAGCACTACATCGTGCGCGTGGGGGGCACCGCACCAAACCCCGCCGGGCTGACCATGAACTACAACGCCTACCTGGGGACGGGTGTGGGCGTGGTCTTTGGTCTTTTCAACGGCCTCGACGTACCCGACATGCCGTCGTGGAAGGTGGTTGTTGGACAGGACTGGAGCAGCCTCTACGGCGACCCGCAATACCTGGCCCCCACCGCGGCCACGCCTAACCTCCACATCAACTCCGCCGTCACCACGCTGATCGAAGGCAACGGCCTGCCCATCGGTACCGTGACCGACGACTACGACGGCGAGGTCCGCAGCGGCCTGACGCCTACCGACATTGGTGCCGACGCGGGGGCCTTCCTGGGCGTCGATCTGGCGCCGCCGGCCATCACCTACACGCCGCTCGGCAACACCTCCCTCACCACCAACCGGACCCTGACGGCGACGCTGACCGACCTCACCGGCGTCGCGTCCGGCCCGCTGGCTCCGCGCATCTACTACCGGAAGGGAGCCGGCAGCTACTTCTCGCAGGCCTGTTCTCTAACCGGCGGCACCACGACCAGCGGGACCTGGGATTGCGTGGTGAACAACGCGGACATGGGCGGCGTCGCGCCCGCCGACGTGATCTCCTACTTCGTGATCGCCCAGGACACCCTGGGCAACATCGGCTCCAACCCGGGTGGCGCCGCGGCCATCGACGTCAACACCGTGACCACCCCGCCTGGCGTGCCGAGCACCTACACCATCGTGGCGCCCTTCACCGGCTCCTACGACATCGGCACCGGCCAGACCTTCACCTCGCTCACCAACCCGGGTGGCATCTTCGAGGCCATCAACGCGGGGGCGCTGACCGGCAACCTGACCCTCAACATCGTGAGCGACCTGGCCGGTGAGACGGGCACCCATGCCCTCAACCAGTGGGCGGAGGATGGCGTGGGCGGCTACACCCTCACCATCGCCCCGACCGGGGCGCCTCGCACCATCTCCGGGACCACAACGGGGAGCACCGGCCTCATCCGGCTGAACGGCGCCGACAGGGTGACCATCGATGGCTCGCTGTCCGCGGGGACCGACCGCAGCTTGACCATCACCACCGGCAACTCGAGCGGGGTGGTGATTTGGATCTCGAGCGCCAGCGCTTCAAACGGCGCCGGCAACAACACGGTGAAGAACTGCATCATCTCCGGCAGCACCGGGGTGGCGGCCGTTGCGGGCATCCTGACGGGCGGCAGCACCTTTGGCACCTCCGCCGATGCGCCAAACTCCAACAACACCATCCAGAACAACCAGATGTTCCGAGCACAGAACGCGTTGTACCTGAGGGGCAACGACACCACCTTCGATCAGAACTGGCTGGTCTCCGGCAACTCCTTTGGCTCGACGGTTGCCGCCGACAAGCACACCTATAGGGGCATGCTGATCGGCAATGCCCAGGACTTCGTGGTGAGCGACAACGTCATCACCGGCGTCGTCTCCACCTCCACCTCGACTGCGACCATGAGCGGCATCCAGGTCGCGCTCGGTATCAACGGGGGCAGCATCCTCCGCAACCGGATCAGCGACATCAAGCACACCAACACCGCGGGCTATGGCAGCAACGGGATCTACTCCACGAGCGCGAGCACGGCGGCCGACCTCGATATCACCAACAACTTCGTGTACGACGTCGCGTCCTACGGGGACGTCGGGGTGACCGCCGTCGACAACGGCTACGGGATCATGATCAGCACCGGGGGCGGCTACCGGATCTACCACAACAGCGTCCTCATGAACACCAACCAGACCGCGGCCGGCAGCATCACCGCCGCTCTCAACATCGCCACCGCGGCGGCGACGGTCGGGTCGATCGACGTGCGCGACAACGTCTTCGCGAACACCCAGACCGTGGGCACCCGTTACGGGGCCTACGTGGCCTCGACCGCCGGCGCCGGCGTCTTCTCGACCATCAATCACAACGACTACTTCGCCCAGAACGTCGGCTACCTGACCAGTGCGCGGACCACGCTGGCGGACTGGCAAACGGCCACCGGGCAAGACGCGAGCTCCAAGGCGGTGGATCCGCTCTTCGTCTCGGCCACCGATCTCCACCTTCAGACGACGAGTCCGATGGTGGCGGCGGGAGCTCCCCTGGCCGCCGTCACTACCGACATCGATGGTGACCCGCGTTCGGCGACGGTGCCCGACATCGGCGCCGACGAGGTGGTGCCGGCCCCAGTCGACGTCTCGATCACCAAGACCCATGCCGGCGCCCCGGCACCCGGCCAGGTCGTGGTCTACACGATCACGGTGAACGGCGGCCCCAGGGCTGCCGTGGCTGCCGTCGCGGATACCTTCCCAGCCGCTCTGAGCTGCTCGTTCACAGCGGTAGGCGCGGGAGGCGCCAGCGGGTATACGGCCTCGGGCGCAGGCAACATCAGCGATGCAACGGTGACCCTGCCTGCCGGCAGCTCGGTCACCTACACCACGACCTGCGGCATTGCGCCGTCGGCGGTGGGCACCCTGTCGAATACCGCCACGGTGACCCCCTCGGGTCCGGACTTCAACCCCGCCAACAACAGCGCGACCGATGCCTATGCGCTGGTGCAGCTTGCCGACCTGTCGGTCACCATGATCGATGCCCCGGATCCGGTGGTCGGTTTGGGCCACCTCATCTACATCGTCACCGCCGCCAACGCCGGTCCCAGCTACGCGAGCGGTGTGAGCGTCACCCACACACTTCCCCCGGGGTCCACTCTCTCCAGCGTCACCGCCGTCGGTTGGTCGTGCGGCACCGGCCCCGGAACCGTCACCTGCACCTGGCCCAGCCTGGCGGTGGGCGCTACGGCCACGTTCTACGTCGACGTGATCGTTGGGCCAGCCGGCGGAACGGTGAGCAGCGGTGCGACAGTGACCGGCACTTCGGTCGATCCAAACGCCGGCAACAACTCGGTATCGGAGTCGACCACCGTGAACGGAGTGCCGCATGCGGACCTCTCGATCACGGTCGGTGATGGTGGCGTCACCGTTCTCTGGGGCGGGTCGCTCACCTACACGGTGACCGTCACCAACGCCGGTCCCGACGCGGTGACGGGAGCGACCGTCACCGACACCTTCCCGGCAGGCTTCACCTCCGTCTCCTGGACCTGCGCCGCTTCGCCGGGATCGTCGTGCGCGGCCTCGGGCAGCGGCAACATCAGCGACTCGACGGTGGCTCTGCTCTCCGGCGGGACCGCCACCTACTCCGCGACCGGCATCGTGGCCTACGGAACCGCAGACCCCTTGACCAACACCGCCACCGTCAGCTCCAGCACCTATGACCCCGTGGCCGCCAACAACTCGTCCACGATCAACACCCCGGTGAACGTCGACCTGATCTTCAAGGACGGGTTCCAAACCCCGTAGCAGCGTCACTGGGGGCCGCCCGCCTGGGCGGCCCCCAGGCAACGCCCCTCTCCCCGCTTGCGGGGATAGGGTGAGGGGGACCTATCGACGTTCCGTTTCTCCGAGCCTTTGAGCCCCTGTGGTCTTCCGTACGGCGCGGTCCGCTCGTGACAGAATGACCCGGCTCGCCTCGGTCGAGGCGGCGCGATCGCCCAGGAGGAGACCGTGGAGTCACTGCGAGGCGTGCCGGTCCTGGTGACCGGGGCAAGCGGCTTCATCGGGGGCCGGCTCGCCGAACGACTCGCCCGGGACGATGGAGCGCGGGTGCTCGGGGTGGGCCGCACCTTCCGAGAGGAGGGGCTGCTCGAAGCGGCCGGCGTGGGGCTAGCCCGGGCCGACCTGCGCGAGCCTGGAGTGATGACCCGACTGTGTGAGGGCCAGCAGGTCGTCTTTCACTTGGCCGCCTGGCTGCCGCGAAGCAAGGGCGGCCAGGCGGAGGCCACGGCCGTCAACGTGGACATCACGCGGGCTCTCGCCGAAGCCGCGGCGGGTGCCGGCGTCAGGCGTTTGGTGCTGGTGAGCAGCGTGGCCGCCTATGGGCTGCCGGCCTGCGACGAGGTGGAGGAGTCGGTCCCCGTCGACACCGCGCAACCGAATCCGTATGGCCGCACCAAGGCGCTGGGGGAGCAGGCGCTGCGCGAAGTCGCCGCCCGGACCGGACTCTCCATCGCCATCATTCGGCCCGCCATGGTCTACGGGCCGAGGTCCAGCGGCTGGACCGTGGGCATGCTGCGCATGGTGCAAAAGGGCACGCCGGTGCTGTTCGGCGACGCACAGGGGTACGCCTTCCCGGTCCACGTTGACGACGTGGTGAGCATGACTCGGCTGGCGGCAGGCAGCCCGCAGGCCCACGGCGAGGCCTTCAATGCCAGCGACTCGCCGGTGACCTGGCAGGCATTCTTCGCGTTTTACGCCGCCATGTGCGGCCGGCCGGCTCGCCGCATCCCGCTGCCGGTCGCGCGCTGGCTGGCCCGTGCCAATCAGTGGCTGCGACTTGGCCTACCGCTCACCCCCGAACTCCTGGAGATGTACCGGCGGCGGCTGCGCTTTCCAACCACCAAGGCCGAGCGCCTCCTGGGCTGGCAGGTGCAGATGCCGCTCGCCGAGGGCATGCGGCAGAGCGAGGCGTGGCTGCGCGAAGGCGGCCACCTCGCGTGAGCCTGACTCCTCCGCGAGGCTTGCCGGCCGTCCGTACTTGAGCGCGCAGGGGTCGCCGGCCGGCGGCGCGCGGCCTCTCCGGACCCAACCTGCCCAGCCTCCGATCTACACTCGTCCTGCCAATGACCACAGCAGGTCCCACCACCGCCGTCGTGGCCGAGAAGCCGTCGGTGGCCCGCGACCTCGCCCGCGTCCTGGGGGCCAGTCGGCGTGGGGAGGGCTACCTCCACGGCAACGGCTTCGTGGTGACCTGGGCCATCGGGCACCTGGTGGCCCTGCCCGAGCCGCACCAGATTCGCCCGGAGTGGAAGCGCTGGAGTCCCGCCCTCCTGCCCATGCTCCCCGAGCGCTGGTCGCTGGTCGTGATCGAGGACACGCGGCAGCAGTTCGAGGTGGTGCGCCGGATCCTCACCAGCCCCAAGGTGGGCCGCGTGGTGTGCGCCACCGATGCGGGTCGGGAGGGCGAGCTGATCTTCCGCTTCATCTGCGAGGCCGCGGGATGCACCAAGCCAATCACCCGCCTCTGGGTTTCGTCCCTCACCGAGGACGCGATCCGCCACGGCTTCGCGACCTTGCGCGAGGGGCGAGAGCTGGACGCGCTGGCGGACGCCGCCCGGGGCCGCGCCCAGGCCGACTGGCTGGTGGGGATGAACCTGTCCCGAGCCTGCTCTGTGGCCTGGGGCGAGACCTTGCCGGTGGGCCGGGTCCAGACGCCGACGCTGGCGCTCCTGGTGGAGAGGGAACTGGCCATTCGCGGCTTCGTGCCCGAGGACTACCTCGAGGTCGCGGCCACCTTCGCTGCGGGCGAGGGCATCAGCTATGCGGGCACCTGGTTCCGCGGCGCGACACCCACCGCGGAGTCGAAGCGACTGACCCCGAGCGATCCCGAGGTGGCTCGGATCCTGGAGCGGGCCCGCACCGGGCGCGCCAGCATCGAGACCGTGCGCCGAGAGAAGAAGCCGACGCCGCCACCGATGCTCTACGACCTCACCGAGCTGCAGCGCCACGCCAACCGCCTCTACGGCTTGTCCGCGCAGAAGACGTTGGCCCTGGCCCAGTCTCTGTACGAGAGTGCGAAGCTCCTCTCCTATCCGCGCACCGACAGCCGGCACCTCTCGACCACCGTGGCGGACACCCTGCCGGCGATCGTGAAGGCCATCGAGGCGCCATACGCCGGCAAGCTGGCCCCGGAGACGGGGGCGCGGCCTCTCGGGCGCCGCTTCGTCGACGATGCCAAGGTCACCGAGCACCACGCGATCGTTCCGACCGGCGCGGCCATCGCCGGCGTGGATCTGTCCGAAGACGAGCGGAAGATCTACGATCTCGTGTGCCGGCGCCTCTTGCAGGCCTGGCACCAGGACCTGATCACCGCCTCGACCACGGTCGTCACCTGCATCGACGTCGAGGGGGTGCGGGACCGCTACGCCAGTGCCGGCAGCTCGGTGGAACAGGCCGGCTGGAAGGTCCTCGAGGTGCCGCCTCGCCGGGAGGAGAAGAAGGACCCCGACCTGCCCGGCGGCCTCACCGCCGGCCGCCAGGTCCAGGTCACCGCCGTGGAGCCCCAGGCCAAACGAACGCGCCCACCGCAGCGCTTCACCGACGCCTCGCTGCTGACCGCGATGGAGACCGCGGGCGCTGCGCTCGACGATCGCGAGCTGTCGGATGCCATGAAGGAGCGCGGCCTGGGCACGCCGGCGACCCGGGCGGAGACCATCGAGACGCTGGTCCGACACGGCTACTGCGGGCGGCAGCAGAAGGCGATCGCCGCCACCGACAAGGGCGTTCGCCTGATCGAGCGCGTGCACCCGCACGTCAAGAGCCCGGCCATGACGGGAGAGTGGGAGGCTGAGCTCACGCGTATTCAACGGGGACAGGGGAAGCTGACCGCTTTCATGGTGCGCATCGAGAGCTTCGTGCGCGACGTGGTGGCCGCCACTCTGGCGGCTGTGAAGTCGACCGAGCAGGGACCTTCTGCCGAGCACGTGCCACCCTCGCTCGCCTCCGTCGAGACCCCCACCCGCGACCTGGTCCCCGCCGAGCGCCTGGGGGATCTCCTGCCGCGGTTCGGCCTGGAGCGCTTCCGTCCTTTCCAGGAGCGCGCCTGCCGCGCGGTGGCCGAGGGGCTCGACGTGCTACTGGTCATGCCTACCGGCGCCGGCAAGTCGCTCTGCTACCAGCTCCCCGGCCTGGCCCGTGGAGGCGCCACCCTGGTGGTGTCGCCGCTGATCGCGCTGATGGAAGACCAGACCGCCAGCCTGCGTGCGCGCGGCATCGCGGCCGACCGCATCCACTCCGGTCGCGACCGCTCGGTCTCCCGCCAGGCCCTCGACGACTACCTCGCCGGCCGCCTCGACTTCCTGTTCGTGGCTCCCGAGCGGTTGGGGATCCGTGGCTTCGCCGAGGAGCTGCTCCGCCGCAAGCCCACGCTGGTGGCGATCGACGAGGCCCACTGCATTTCGCTCTGGGGGCACGACTTCAGGCCCGACTACCGGCTGCTGGGCGCGCGCCTACCGCAGCTACGGCCGGCCCCGGTGATCGCCCTCACCGCCACCGCAACCCCGCTGGTGCAGGACGACATCGCGGTGCAGCTCGGTCTGGGGCGGACCCAGCGCCTGATCCATGGCTTCCGCCGCAGCAACATCGGGGTCGAGTTCGCGGAAGCCCCGGCCTCTCTGCGGCCGGCCCTCGTAGAGCGCGTCCTCGCCGACCCGGCCCGCCGGCCCGCCATCGTGTACGCGCCCACCCGCAAGGAGTCGGAAGCCCTGGCCGACCAGCTGGGCCCCACCGCCGCCGCCTATCACGCGGGAATGCCATCCGCGCACCGGGACCGCGTCCAGAAGGGGTTCATGTCGGGGTCGATCGAGGTCATGGTGGCCACCATCGCCTTCGGCATGGGCATCGACAAGCGCGACGTGCGCAGTGTCGTCCACACCGGCTTGCCCTCGAGTCTTGAAGGGTACTACCAGGAGATCGGGCGCGCCGGGCGCGACGGCCTGCCCTCGCGGGCGCTCCTGCTGCACGCCTGGGCCGATCGCAGAACGCACGAGTTCTTCCACGGCCGCAACTACCCGGAGCCGGCGGTTCTGAAGCGGATCTACGATGCCCTGAAACGCGAACCGCAGCCCAAGGCCGCGCTTCAGGCCCGCGTGCACCTGGACGACGACGAGTTCGCAAGTGCTCTCGAGAAGCTCTGGATCCACTCCGGCGCCCGCATCGATGCCGAGGAGAACGTGTCGCTGGGCGCCCCCGGCTGGCGCAAGCCATACGAGCAGCAGCGCGAGCTGCGAAGAACCCAGCTCGACCTGGTGACGCGCTGCACCTCGTCCCACCGCTGCCGGATGCTGCTGCTGGTGGAGCACTTCGGCGACCGGGAGGACTCGGGCCAGCCCTGCGGCACCTGCGACGTGTGCGCCCCGGCCGAGTGCCTGGCGCGGGAGTTCCGGCCGCCCACCCCGGTCGAGGCGGGGGTCGCGCGCCGGGTGGTCGAGCTGCTGCGACAACGGGATGGGCTGACCACCGGCCAGCTCCACCGGGACGCGGGTGGCCCACTGGAGCGCCGCGCCTTCGAGGAGATGGTCGGCGGCCTGGCGCGGTCGGGCGTGCTGGGGCTGGAGGACGACTCCTTTGAGAAGGAAGGGCGCCAGCTGCGCTTCCAGCGGGCGCGACTAACGCAGAAAGGGCGAGCGGCCCTGGAGACGGATCGCCTGCTCATTACCGCCGAGCTGGGGGTCGCTCCCCAGGCGGCGCCCAGGCGCCGGGGAGACCGCAAGTGGGGAAG
>Ga0209342_10005431_pt1 | contig 13045 bp, 7 predicted proteins | sample RifCSP16_2_FD_184023 | JGI IMG/M metagenome (GOLD analysis project Ga0209342, IMG submission 184023) | Soil microbial communities from Rifle, Colorado - Rifle CSP2_sed 16_2 (SPAdes) (version 2) | ecosystem: Environmental > Terrestrial > Deep subsurface > Rock core/Sediment | place: Rifle... | reverse complement strand
GGCTGTAGGTGTCGCTCGTTGTCCCGTCGGATGCCTCGATAATAAGGAGATAAGCCTCGTCAGGCACGACCGTGCCGGTATTGCCTGTCCCGTTCCAGGTGAAGGAGTATGCGCCTGCAACAGCGCAGGTTTGAGATGTCTGATAAACCGGCGAACCTGCCGGGCCCTGTTTCTCGGGGATGACCTTGAAGGTGACTGTTCCCGGCGCGTTGATCGTGAAGAACAGGGTGGTCGTCTCCGAGGCATTCGTATTGATCGACTGGCTGCTGATGCCGATGTTCGAAAGTATCAGGTTGCCCGCGCTTACCGGGACAGTCACCATCGAGCTGTTCCCTGCCTTGTCCGTTGTCGTCAGCCGGATGATGTAGCTGCCGTTCTGGAGCAGGACGGTGTTCGTCTGGTCGTTCGTGACCCAGGTGGCGAGCGTCGCGCTGCTTACCGGTGATGCTCCCGAGTTGATGAGGGTCCAGGGACCGGCTCCTGATGCAGGGCCGTATTCAGCTTTATAGGCATCGAAGTTCGCATCAGTTGCAGTGCCGGTGATAGTAACCGTGATTTGCAGAACAGCATCGGATGCGGGCGCTGTGATGAGGGCCGTGGGAGGCGTTGCGTCTACGATGATGGACCCGGTCTTCGGTGTCGCCTGGACACTGGTCTCCGTGCTTGTTGCATCGATCTGGTACGTGTACGATCCGTCAGATACGACCGTTCCCGCCGTGTCCTTGCCGTCCCAGATCTGCGTCATCGAGGTCCCGACGCCGGTGTAGATCCTGACCGTCGTGTTTGACGCGTTCTTGATCGTCAGAGTCCAGTTGCTCTGCTGAGTGAAGGTCGCGCTGATGGTTGTTGCGTCCTTTGTCCCGTCGGCATTCGGCGAGAGAAAGCTTTCGGTTATGGCGGCGTTCTGTATCCAGAGAAACCTCACGCGCGCGGTCTCGACTGCCGCGTTCCCGGCATTGTCCGTGACCGTGAGCCGGAGGGTGTACGACGCGCCCGTGAGGGTTGAGGTGTCCCAGGCATGGAGCAGGCTGCTCGTGATTGGTATTGTTGAGGTCTTAATGGTTGTCCAGGAGGCGGGATTGTCCCCTGCGCCGTAATCGAGAGTATAGTTCTTGAAGTCCGTGCTGTCCATTGCGGTGCCGATTATGTTGATCATAGCGCCGCCCGTGAACATCTGGTTGTCATTGACGGAATCCATGATGGCTATCGGGAGCTGGCGCGAGACCGTGATCATTCCCTGGGGCGCAATGGTCAGCTCGCCGGTTGCGGAGTTCACGGCCTGCATCTTGTAATTGTACGTGCCGTCAATTACCTTCACGTACTGGTCGTTCTCGCCGTACCATTTCTGGCTGATCGCGGTCCCGTGTCCGGTGAATGTCCTGACTGTGGCATTGTTGCTGTCGGCAATCGTGATGGTCCAGTCACTTACGGCGGTTATGGTCCCGGTAAAAGTTACGTAATCGCCATCGGGATTCAGGGAAGTGGGCATTGCCTTGGCGTCATTGATGATGAAACTCGATCCGGGCGCCTGTGAGAGCCAGGGATTATAAAGCACCCGGTCGCTTATAACGTCTCCTGTCCCGCTCGGGTTGCTTGCATGCCGGGGGCCTGAGTAATTGCCCCACCAGGTGTACCGGGCATCGACATTCATGATGGTGGAAGTATTTGTGATCCCGGCGGTGGTGTTCCCAATGATCTTTGTGTTCGATATACCGGGGTTCGAGCCTACGGAATAGACTCCCCACTTGTTCGCGGTGATCTCGGAATTGCTGATTGCGGGGCTGCCGTTGGCGTTATAAAGATAGATTCCGCTTTGCGCGCTGTTTCTGAATATGCTGTTTGTGATGGTAGGGGTGGATGAATTGATGGTCAGGTTGGCGTTGGAGGAGGACCCACCTGCTCCGGCGTATTCAATGATGACGTTGTCCAGGACGCTTGCGCTGGATGCTGCTCCGGCAAGGGTGATTCCGTACCAGTACCCTGCTGTTGGAGTAGTCTGGTTCGTGCTAAAGGTGATCTTGTTGTCCGCCGTGCCCCGGGCGATCAGCACGCCTTTGTTCCCGCTGGACCCAACATAGATCTGTAAATTATTATTGAATTTGATCACAACGCCCGGATCGATCGTGAGTGTCGAGGCTGTGGTTGTATCCTTCTGGACACTGATTGAACTGAGGACGACGACATAGGGGGCCGGCCACTTTTTCCATGCAGAGTCCTGCTTGACCTGTTCGCCGATGACCTCGATCTTTCCTGCCGAGGTCATGCCGGTGAAGGTGTTGTTGTTCAATATCTGGCCGACGATATTCGCCCCTATATGGACCGGCGACGTATCACAATTCGTGAAGGTATTGCCGGTGAAATTTCCGATAACGGTCGGCGCCCCGGTGGAGCCGATCCACAAGCCGTTCGCGATAGTTGAGTTTGTGATCGAGAGGGCAGGCGTTGCCATTGGGCTGCTTAAATACACTCCGTAGTTCCCCGCCCTGTTGACTACGGATATCGAATAATTCGAAATGGCCGGCGATCCGCTGCCGCCTATTCCATGTCCGGCTGAAGTTGCGTTTGTATTCGTGAGACTGCCGCCGGTGATCGTCGGGGAGGAAGAGTTTAAAGAGATGCCATATCCGCCGTTGTTCGTGATCGTGATGGTGTCGAGCACAGGATTCGCTGAGTTGAGGGTAATCCCGTTACCGGTTGCAATGCTTAACGTGCTGTTCCGAATGGTCGGCGACGCAGAATTCATCGTAAGACTGCCGCTGTACTGAAAATCCGCGTATTCGATCACCGCGGTACTATCAACGGTTTTATCGTTGAATATTATCCCCAACCATGTGCCGCTCGTCCCGCTCCGGGTGAAGGTGATATGATTCGCCGCCGTACCGCGTGCGATCAGGCTACCCTGGTTCGTGCTGTCCCCGATCTGGAGACTCATGCTGGTGTTGAACTTCACGACAACGCCTGGTTCGATCGTGAGGGTCGCCGGCGTGGCAGCCGTCCCATAAACCTGCACCGTTGAGGTGACGAGATAGGGACTATTGGCAAGCGTCCAGGTGGTGTCAACCGCAATGCGGCCGCCTACGGTGGTATCAGCGCCTGATGGGGAATGGGAAAAGAGAAGAATAAAGAGGGCGAAGAATAATATCAGCAATCCGTTTCTCAGTATCATAAGGGTCTCCATGAAAGGTTCGAGGTTCAAGGTTCGAACACGGAAAACCATACCACAGCCATCTATCACGCCGATTGCAGGATACAGCGTAATAATATGGTCTGTCCAAAACATATTAAGTTGTGTTTCTGTTTCAATTTACAAAAGGCGGGCGATGAGTACTTTCGTACTCAAATCGAAAAGAGTGTAGCAAAGTGCAATTCTGCTGTCAACACAAAAATTGTGATGTGAGCGTCCGTTATTAGCGCAAATTTTTGCACAACAGGCATCCCCGGCGATCTATTCCGCGACCTCGAGAACGCCTTCCATGCCCCGGTCTTTATGGCTTTTGAAGAAAAGAAAGCGTTCGTCGCAGATAAAGGGATACTTGCCGGCCTTCGTCGGTGTAAAACGAATGATCTTCGGCTCCCTGCTCAACGATTCGGAAAAATCGATCCCTGCCTCCGGCGCATGAATGACGATCGAATGGGGAGCGATCCCGGGTTCCTTTCTGACCTTGAGCTCGACAGGAACGTTGACCTTTACGACGATAGTGTTCGGATCAAAGTAATAACCGCCGCCGAGGACTTCCACTCTTTGGACCCCATCCGCATCCACCGTTGCAATGAGACGTTTCTCCTGAGGTGTATCGCTGAACGCAAACCCGCTGATCAACAAAAACAAAACTGCCACTATGGATTGAGAGTATCTCATGTTATCCCCTCCTTGAAAACTATCTATGGCAAATCCTCTTTTAATTACAGTATATCACCATCCCTTCCTTTTTTTTCAACCCCTTACATTATCTCTGCACTTGACTTTTCCTCTTGATTAGAAGTACATTAGTACATGCATCTAAGCCCCAAACAGAGAAAGCAGCTCCTGCCGATCCTGTTCATCCTCGCGCTCCTCTTCGTACTTTCACTCATTATCATCCTGGGACAATTTTTTCACCAGACCCTCCAGGACGAGATGGCCGAACAGTTCAACAAACAGCAGCTCATGCTTGCGCGGGAAATCGCCATAAACATCGAGAGTTTTGTGGACCGCCTGTATAAGGACATCCATACCATCGCTCAATTGCCGGAGATACACCGGATCCACCAGAGTCCCCGGTGCCGCGTCGTCGCGGAAGCCATAACCTCTCAACTCCAGAGCGATGTCCCCGTCGCCATCCAGGTGCTGACGAAGAACGGCAGAATATTATACGATAATTCCGCTCCGGAGAAAGAGGGTATGGACCTGTCGGGGACCGCTTTTTTCAAAAAAGCGCGGCTGCTGCACAAGAACGACAAGCTGATCACCGACCTGCTCGATGCCCCCGGTGAGGGCGCCGGCTCAAAAGAGTTCATTGTGGCAACGCCCATCTACCAGCGCTTGAGGAACCCTCTGGCCGATGAGTTCAATGGCGTTGTCCTCGCCGTGGTTTCGATGGACGGTATAACCCAAAAATATCTCTCGCCGATCAAGTCGGGCACGCGCGGATACGCCTGGATGATGGACAGCGCCGGCACGCTCCTCTACCACCACAACCGTCCGGAGATGGTGGGCAAAAACCTCTACCACAGCGACCAGACGTGCTTCCACTGCCATCGGTCGTTCGATACCGAAAAAAAGATGATCGAAGGCAAGGCGGAGACCTTCGGAAGCTACCATGCGCCGGGGGGCGAGAACAAGCTCCTCGCCTTCTACCGTATTACCCTGGCAACCAAATCGTGGCTCGTCGTCGTCTCCGCCCCGTACTCGGACGTTATCGCCCTCATGCAGGAGAGCATGCGTTTTTATTCGCTCCTCATCGTATCGATCTTCGTCACCACCCTCGTTGTCTCCGGCGCCACGATCGTGACATACAAGAAGAAGATCAAGGCTGAAGAGAGAACGATACATCTCGAGAACCAGCGGAGGCTCGAGCGTGAGATCGAGATCGCGAAGAATTACCTGGAAAATATCGTGGAGAACACGCAAACGAGCCTCATGGTCCTCGACAAAGATCTCATGGTCAAGACCCTGAACACGGCGCAGGCGCGGACGATCGGCCGCCCGAAAGAGGACATCCTCAACAGGCCGTTCTTTGCGCTTTTCCCTGACAACCTCCAGGCCTATGACGGCTTCCCCTTCGAGGCCCTGCTCCAGAAAACCCTCGCCGGACGCAGCTTCGAGATCAAGGATTATAAGATAACCGGCCTCCATAAGGCCCCGATCTATCTCGACATGAACATCAGCCCGCTCCTGATCGAGGGGGACATTACCGGGATCCTGATCACGAGCAATAATGTCACCAAGCGCGTGCATCTCGAAGAGGCGCTCAAACAGTATACGGTCGAGCTCGAGGACAAGGTGGACAAAGGGACCGCCACAACGAAACAGCTCGAGCAGCAGGTGCTCCATTCCGAAAAACTCGCCTCCCTCGGCAGGCTCGCGGCGGGAGTCGCGCATGAGATCGGCAACCCGCTCACCTCCATCTCCACCTTCTCCCAGCTCTTGCGGGAGATGGCGACCGATGAGTTCTCGCAGAGCAGCCTCGACATCATCAATAACCACATACAGCGGATCACTGATATCGTGAGGCAGATGTCCGCCTTTTCGAGACCCGATTCAACGAACATCAAGGAAGCGCAGCTCAATGATATCCTGAGATCATCCCTCGATCTCATGCGTTTGGACAAGCGCATGAAAAGCACCATCGAGATCGCCGTCAACCTCGATCCCGATCTTCCGAAGACCATGATCGATGAAGGACAGATATCCCAGATATGCATCAATATCATTCTGAACGCGCTCGACGCCATGCCCGATGGAGGCAAGCTGAGCGTCGCCACGCGCCGGGGCAGGGACGACCAGGGACGCGATGCTGTTTTTGTGGAATTTACGGACACCGGCGTCGGGATCCCCGCCGGAGATATAGAAAAGATATTCGACCCCTTTTACACGACCAAGGAGGCGGGCAAAGGGACCGGCCTCGGCCTCGCGGTCAGCTACAGCATCATCAAACGGCACAAGGGTGACATCAAGGTGGAAAGTCAGATCGGCAAGGGAACGACATTCACGCTCATACTGCCTGCGGAGAAGGGATAAAACGTGAAAGACCATACCGATGAAAAAAAGACGAGCATCCTCGTTGTTGACGATGAGAAGGACATCTGCAAGGCGTTGAGCATCCTTCTCACAAAAGAGGGCTACTCCGTCAAAGAGGCCTACAACGGAGAGGAGGCCATCGAACGCATCAAGAAGGAAAATTTCGACATCGTCATGACCGACATCAGGATGGAGAAGGTGGACGGATTCGAGGTCCTGAAACAGACGCAGAAGATCAGCCCGGAAACATCGGTGCTCATGATGACGGCCTTCGCCTCCGTCGGCTCGGCCGTGGAGGCCATGCGGGCGGGGGCCGCGGACTATATCACCAAACCGTTCATCAACGATGAGATCAGGCTTACCATGAGAAAGATCATCGAGAGCCGGAACCTCCAGATGGAAAACCTCATCCTCCGCCAGGAGCTCAGCCAGCGGCCGCCTGCCTTCACGAATATCATCGGCACCTCGGACGCCATACAGAAGATATTTTCCATCATGGAGAAGGTCATTCCGAGCAAGAGCAACATCCTGATCACCGGTGAAAGCGGCACGGGAAAAGGCATGGTGGCGGAGGCGATCCACGAATCAGGTCCGCGCAAGGACAAACCGTTCATTTCGATCAACTGCGGCGCGATCCCCGAGAACCTGCTCGAGAGCGAGCTCTTCGGCCACAAAAAAGGCTCATTCACCTCGGCCATCGAGGACAAAAAGGGACTCATCACAATGGCGAACACCGGCACCCTCTTTCTCGATGAGGTCGGTGAACTGCCCCCCGCGCTCCAGGTAAAGCTCCTCAACGTGATCCAGACAAGGGAACTGACGCCGGTCGGCGACACGCGGGTCATCACCGTCGACGTCCGGATCATCGCGGCCACCAATGCAGACCTCATGCAGCGGGTAAAGGAAGGACGGTTCCGGGAGGACCTCTACTACCGGCTGAACGTCATCGAGATCAAGATGCCGCCCCTGCGCGAACGAAAAGACGACATGCCGCTCCTCATCAAGCATTATATCGATGTCTTTGCCAAAGAAACGGGGAAGAACATAAAGGACATAGACTACGAGGCGATGCAGGCGCTGCTCGCCTATGACTGGCCGGGGAACATCAGAGAGCTCAGGAACACGATCGAGCGGGCGGTAGTGCTCGCCGACGGGGAAGTGATCACCATACACGATCTGACCGATAAATTCCGGACCCTGGACATTGAAGGGGTCTCAACCTCATCTCTTCGTCAGGCCCTCGATCACTTCGAGATGGAGTATGTCCGCCGCAGCCTTGCCGAGAGCAAGGGGAACAAAGAGGCGACCGCCGCGAAACTCGGCATCGACCTCGCCACGCTCTACCGGAAGCTGAAAAAACTGAAGATAGAAGCGTGACGAATCCTCTTTGTATTACTCCTGAACTCGCGGCTCTTCACTCCTGACTTCTGACTCCTTACTCCTGAATCTCCCCCTGCGCTTCGCGTTCCGGTTCACGCTCCACAACCCCCCGGAGTTTAACGGTGCTCACGCTCTCCGCAGGAAGGGCCACCCACTGCAGCGGGGTCCTGATATGCACTTCGGTGTCCGATACCTCGATCAAAATCCCGGCATACTTCATTCCGTTCGCCATGACTTCCACTTCTTTCCCGATCAGGTCCTGAATGTTCTGCATGACACCTCCTTTGTGAAAAAACAGAAGTTAAGAAGTTGAGAGGTTAAGAGGCTGAGAAGGTATGCATGCTTCTCATCTTCTCATCTTCTCATCTTCTCATCTTCTCATCTTCTCATCTTCCTGCCTTCCCGCCCTCGCACCTTCGCGTCTTCATTTATATCTCCAGTTTTCCCCAGCTTTGCTTCCGGTACCTCCAGAGCAAAAGGCCCATGCGCACGAGCCAGTCGAGGATCATCACCGACCAGACAGCGCGTATTTCCGCTTTCCAGAATACGGCAAGCGCCGCGGCAAAAGGCAGGCGCACGAACCACATCCCGGCGATGGTCGCGAACATGATGAACCCCGTGTCCCCTGCTCCGCGAAGCGAGCCCGCCGCCACCATGGTTATGGCCAGCGGTATCTGCGCGAACGCCACGATCTTCATGTACAGAATGCCGTAGCGTATCACCTCGGGATCGCTCGTAAACGCCCGCAGCAGGCCGTAGGGAAAGAAAAAGAATATCAGCCCCATCCCCGCCATCAAGATGACCGCGAGGCGGTTCGCTTCATACGCGGAAAGCCGCGCGTCCGCCGGCCTGTCGGCGCCGAGGTTCTGACCGACCATGGTGGCGGCGGCCACGGCGATGCCGTACCCCGGCATGAACGAAAACGCCTCGATGGCCAGCCCTACCTGGTGCGCCGCGTACACGGCCGTGCCGTAGAGCAGGATGATCTTTGCAAACACCAGGGAGCCTGCGTTCTGAAGCAGCCGGTCGACAAGGATCGGGAGTCCCAGTTTGAATGTCATTACGGTAAACTTGAGCTCTATGCGCCTTGTTATGATTATATACCGTTTGTGCAGGGAGCGCACAAACAGGAATACCGCGCCCATGCTCTCGGAGATCACCACGGCGATCGCGGCGCCTTTCACGCCGAGAGCGGGCAGGCCGAGGTGTCCGTAAATAAGCGGATACGCCACCACGACGTGAAGGATGTTCACGAGCAGCGTCGAATAGAGAGGCGTCCTGGTATCCCCGGTGCCGTGCATGATGCCGGAGATAACATTGATGGAGATCGTGAATAAAATGAAGGTGAAAATGATCCTGGTATAGTCCCCGATCATCCCTTGCACCGCTGGCGCCGCGCCGAGAAGCGTTGCCACCCGTCCGCCGAAGGAAAGACCGAGAAACATGATGAGTCCCGCCGCCGCGACGGCAAGCAGCATCGCCTGATACGCGGCCTGCGCGGCCTCGGACTTGCGCCCCGCGCCCCACAGCTGCGAGACGAGAACGGTAACGCCGACATTGATGCCCCAGGACAGGCTCATCGTCACAAAGACCATGATCTGGACGATGCCGACGGCGGCAATGGCCGACGCGCCCAGGCCGCCGACAAGAAAGATGTCGACAATGCCCACGGAGCGCTGCAGGAGACTGGAGAGCACCACCGGAAGCGCAAGAGAGAAGACCTGCTGTCGTATGTTCTTCTGCATGAAGTGACTTTTTGGAAACAGGTATGAGCCTGTGGCCCATACAGAATAATAAAAATCCCTCTCTATCCCCCTTTTAAAGAAGGACTCTCCGGTGATGCCCCCTTTAGCAAAGGGGGCGAAGGGGATTTGAAATGATCTTTACCGATGTGATTTTTTTACGTCGCCGGACAGCGTATTGTTACTACATTTCTGCCGCGATGTAAAGAGGATAATAAGAGATCGACAAAGCACAACAGGAGACAAGCGATAAATGCTTCTATTTTACTTCCCGAGCAGTATCGAGCCCTGGGTGTAGAACGTTCCCGCGACCGCCGCGATCATAAGGCAGGCGAGGGTCGCGGCGAGCAGCGCCCGGAAACCGATGCGGGAAAGGTCCCGCGTCCTCGACGGGGCGAGAGCCGCTGTTCCTCCCACGAAGATGGCGACTGACGGGATATGCGCAAAACCGCAGAGCGCATAGGCCGCGATCAGCGCAGAACGGGGATGGTGTATCGAGTGAGAGGCAAGCGCTGCCGCGAGGTCCTGATACGATTTTACCTCCGTCAGGATCGTCCGTTCACCGATCAACCGGGCTATCTCAGAGGCATCGGAAGGAGGCACGCCGATAATGAGGGTTAAGGGATAGAAGAGATAACCGAGCAGGCCGCGGAGTGACCAGTCAAGGTGTGCGCCGAGAAGCGAATTGATCTGCATTCCCATGCCCGATACAAGGAAATCGAGAAGCGCCGTGATCCCGAGCAATGCCAGGAGCAGCGTAACGATACCGATGACCAGTTTGAACCCGGCTTCCGCGCCGTTGATGATAGACTCCATGACCGTGGATTCTCTTTCATAATGGGGCGTGACGTCCATCCCGAGCGTTTCCGGTTTTCCCGTTTCCGGCACGAGGAGCTTGGACATCACGATCGCCGCAGGGGCTCCGAGGATCGAAGCCGACACCAGATGACCGGCGATGGTCGGGAACTGCGCCTGGAGCATGAAGACGTAGAGCGCCATGACGCTCGATGCGATCGTCGCCATGCCCGCCGTCAGAATGGTGCACAGCTCCGAGTTCGTCATGGTCGCGAGATGCGGCCGGATGACCGTGGCTGATTCAACACCCACAAAAATATTCGCGGCCGTGGAGAGCGCTTCCGCGCCGCTTATCCTCATGAGTTTCGCAAAGGCCCTCGAAAATACGCGGATGAGCCGCGGCATGATGCCGATATAATAGAGCACGCTCATGAGGCTTGCGAAGAATACGACGGTGGGAAGCGCCTGGAACGCGAGAAAGAAGCCGAGTGATTCCTCGCCCATCTCGTTCTTTGTTCCCGGAGGCAGCGCAAGCCTGCCGAACAGGAATTTCGTCCCCGCCGTCGCGCTGTCAAGGACCCTTACCACGACATCGTTGATGAACAGAAAGCCCTTTGTGCCCGCAGGAATGATGAATATGAAGACGGCGAATACAAGCTGGAGCGCCGTTCCCCAGAAAACAACGCGCCAGTTGATGACCTTTCTGTTCGTGGAAAAAAGCCAGGCAATGGCCATGAGTATGAAAATGCCGAAAAAGCTTACGAGGTTGTACATCATATCCTCCATCTCTCTATATACATAATGGATGCGAAGGGATAAAATTCCAAATCGCAAATTACAAATAATCACCAATGACCAAATCCCGGCAACCAAACAGTTTGGAGCTTCGAATTTGATTATTGGAACTTATTTGATTATTGGTGCTTGTTATTTGGTGCTTATCCTTTAGCATATTCTCGGCAGCATTTCCCCCGGCAGCATGTCCACAATGCGGCTCCCGCCGATGGCGGTTTCGAGCAGCACCATTCCGGATGGCTCCTTGACCACCTCGCCGATGATCGCGGTATTTCGGCCAAAGGAATGGTTCTTCATTTCCGAAACCACCGAGTCTACGCGAATTTCGTCCAGAACAGCGATCAGGATGCCCTCATTCGCCACAAAGAGAGGATCAAGGCCCAGGAGTTCGCAGGCGCCTTTCACCTGGCGTGGGATCGGAAGAGCGTTCTCTCTCAAACGGATGCACAGGCCGCATTCCAGGGCAGCTTCTTTCAGCGTCGTCGAGACCCCGCCTCTCGTGGGGTCTCGCATGAAATGAATATCCCTGGCCACATTCAGCATTGCCCTGACCAGGCCATTCAGGGGACGTGAATCAGTGATGACCGGAGGATCAAAACTGAGTCCGTTGCGTTCGGCAAGGACGGCAATGCCGTGATTCCCTATCTCGCCGCTGATGACAACCCTGTCCCCTGCCTTGATCCGGGATGCCGAGATCTCCGTGCCGTCACGCAACACACCGACGCCTGAGGTATTGATGAACAGTCCGTCCGCCTTGCCCTTGTTCACCACCTTCGTATCGCCTGCCACTATGCGCACGCCCGCCTTTTGGGCAGCCTCTGCCATTGAGGCGACAATAACCTTGAGATCAGCAAGGGGGAAACCTTCCTCGATGATGAAGCCCGCGGTGAGATACAGCGGCTCGGCGCCGGAGACCGCAAGATCGTTCACCGTGCCATGCACCGCAAGATCGCCGATGTTCCCGCCGGGAAAGAAAAGCGGCGTGACCACGTATGAATCGGTGGTAAAGGCGAGCTTGCCCGGCGGCAGGCTCATGATGGCGGAATCTCCCATGCCTTCGATGCCGAAGGCGGGGCTGAAATGTTCCCGGATGAGCTGGTGCATCAGCTTCCCGCCGCTGCCGTGGCCCAGGAGAATTTTATCCATGATGACCGCCGTATTTGTAATACGCCGCGCAGCTCCCCTCGGTGCTCACCATGCACGGGCCCACTGGACTGTCGGGAGTGCATCCTGTCCCGAAGAGCGAACACTCCTGCGGGACCTTTATACCGCGGAGAATGTCGCCGCAGGAACAGAGCTCGGGTTCCAAAGTCTCCTGAACTTTCGGATGGAACCGTAAGACCGCATCGAAGGAACGATACTTCTCTCTCAGCTTCAAACCGCTTTCCGGAATAACGCCGATGCCTCGCCAATAAGCGTCCGTCGGCTCAAAATATTCATCGAGAAGGCCCACGGCCCTGGGATTCCCCTCTTCCCGGACCACTCTCCGGTACTGGATCTCCACCTCGGACCGCTTCAAGGCGATCTGCCGCACGATCATGAGAATGCCTTCGATGATGTCATGCGCGTCAAAGCCCGTAATGACCGACGGTTTGTGGTAACGGGCAGCGACGAATTCATACGGTTTCCTGCCGATGATCGCGCTCACATGTCCCGGAAGGATAAAACCGTCCACAAGAACGTCAGGAGAATCAAGAAGCGCCTTGAGGGCCGGCGGCACGAGCTTGTGTGCGGAATAGATCGAAAAATTCTTAATGCCCGTTCTCTCGGCCTCCTTGATCGTCGCAGCTATGAGCGGCGAAGTTGTCTCAAAGCCCGTTGCGAAGAAAACGATCTCTTTTTTCTGTTCCTTTTTCGCAAGTGTCAATGCATCCATCGGCGAATAGAACACCTCCACATGCGCGCCTTCCGACCGCGCTTCGTTCAGTGCCCCTTTCCCTCCCGGCACGCGCATCATGTCTCCGAACGTAACAAGGACCACGCCGGCGGTCTTCGCAAGCGCTATCGCCGCATCAATGTCCCGAATTGACGTGACGCACACGGGACATCCGGGACCGCTCAAAAGGCTGATGCCCTTCGGGATGACGTCCCGCACCCCGTGCCTGAATATCTC
>Ga0209342_10005430_pt1 | contig 13047 bp, 10 predicted proteins | sample RifCSP16_2_FD_184023 | JGI IMG/M metagenome (GOLD analysis project Ga0209342, IMG submission 184023) | Soil microbial communities from Rifle, Colorado - Rifle CSP2_sed 16_2 (SPAdes) (version 2) | ecosystem: Environmental > Terrestrial > Deep subsurface > Rock core/Sediment | place: Rifle... | reverse complement strand
CGGGGGATGGGTGTGGAGAATATTGTAGCCGACCAGGAAAATGAGATTGGTCTTGTCGTAATCGATCTCCGGATGCTGTCCTTTGCCGCCCAGATGGGTGGGCAGGCCCGGACAGCTTCGGCTGTAGCAGCAGATATGGCCCGTGCCGCCATGGTTGGGGCTGCCGTAGAGGGCTGAAAGCCGATAAAAAAATCTGTACCATTCGGTTCCCGAAGAGCCGCCGGTGGATCCCTTTTGAAAGAAAAAAGCCTCCGGCCCGTCATGGTCGCGAATCTCTTTCATCTTGGCGGCGATCGTATCCAAGGCCTCATCCCAGCTAATCCGCACCCAGCCGGGATCGGCAGCCGTCTTGGGATTGCTGCGCTTCATGGGATATTTGAGCCGGTCCGGATGATAAATCTCCTGCTTGGCTGAAAGACCTTTCGGGCAAAGGGTGCCGCCATTGTTGAGGGTGTCGGGATCTCCCTCAACTTTGATCAGATGGCCTTCCTTCATATGGGCTATGACGCCGCACAACCCCGCGCAGTGAATGCAATAGGAAAATATCTTTTCGGTTCTTTCGTCCACAGCTGGCATCATGGTCGAGACCCTCCAATGGCCGCGCTTGTCACATAGCCGCGCGGATGGCACGCCCGGTATAGAGCCGGGCGAGATGGGAGCGGAATTTTTTCGATGCGTGGATATCTTCGGCGACGTCGACACCGTCGGTGACGCGGGCCGCGGCCTCTTCGATGATCTTTTCGCTGAGTTTTTGCCCGCGTAGCGCCTTCTCGACGGAGAAAGCGCGGTAGGGCCTATCGGCCACGCCGGTTATGCCGACGGTGATCTGCTCGCAGCTTTGCTCCGGATCGAGCCTCAAGCGCAAGGCCACGCCCGCCATGGCGAAGTCCGAAGGTCTGCGCGCAGCCTTGAGATAAACGCTCTGCGTGTTGTCCGAGGTGGGGACGCGGATTTCAGTCAAAATCTCGTCGGGCGCCAAGGCGGTGCTGAACATGGTGACAAAAAAATCCTCCGCCTTGATCCAGCGCGCGCTTTTGGGCCCAACCGCCTTTAGTTCCGCCTCGAGCGCGAGGGCCGCCGCCGGCATATCGCCGTGCGGGTCGGCATGGGCCAGGCTGCCGCCGATGGTGCCGCGATTTCTCACCTGCGCGTCGCCGACGACGGCGGCGGTCTTGGGCAGGAGCGGGCACTTATTTCGTAGCAGTTCGGATTCCTTGATCTGCGCATAGGTAACGCGCGCGCCGATGGCGATTTTGTCGCCGTCAACGCGGAGATAATCGAGATCGGCGATGCGCCCCAGGTCGATGAGGACCTTCGGATTGGCCAGCCGCAGCTTCATCAGAGATAAAAGGCTCTGCCCGCCGGCAAGGAGCTTGGCATCGTCACGGTGGGTCGACAGCAGCGCCAAAGCTTCTTCGAGCGACTTGGGCGCGAAATATTCAAATCGGTTGGAAAACATCCTTCTGCTTCCGCGCTAAATAATTTTGCTTTCGGTCACCGCGCGCACGACCTTCTCGGGCGTGATCGGCAAGGAGGTAACCTTGACTCCAAACGGCGCAAGCGCATCCTCCACGGCATTGGCGATCGCCGCAAGGGAAGGTAAGGAGCCTCCCTCGCCCACGGCTTTGGTGCCGAGCAGAGTATAAGGACAGGGAGATTCCATATGGGCCAACTCAAACTTCGGCACACTCATGGCGAGCGGCTTCATATAGTCCATGAAAGTTGTCGCCAGCAGTTGGCCATCCTCGTTGTAGACGAAATCCTCCAGGAGGCTGGCACCGACACCATGGACCGTGGAGCCGATCGCCATCCCCTCGACGATGCCCGGATTTATTTGCCGGCCGCAGTCATGGACGATGCCGTACTTGAGAAACTCGATCATGCCGGACTGCACGTCCACTTCGACCACGGCGATGTGGACGGAATTGGCGTGGGTGAGTTGGATGTTGAAGTCCTTGCGGTTCGGCAGCTTGGCGATGGGGTTGCGGTAATAGGCGATCTCTTTTAAGCCGGGCTCTTCGCCCTCGGGTAGGAAGACGATTTTTTTGTAGGCCAGCGAGGCGATCTCTTTAAACGATACCGCTTTTGCTTCGTCTTTTGCCGAGCAAATCTTTCCGTCCTTGAGCTTGAGCTGGTTTACGTCAAGCTCCAACATATGGGCGGCGAGCCTGAACATTTTGTCGCGGATTTTCTTGGTGGCCATGACAACGGCGCCGAGATCGACGTCGTTGAATTTATTCGAATAGACCCCGGAGTGACCCAGGAAGGGAGAAATCAGCGAGTCGACATGCGAGTTCATCGAGACGTTGTCCGGAGTGATGGCGAGCATGTCCGCGATCACCTGCGCGGTGGTCGTCGCATGTCCTTGGCCGGTATCGGCGGACCCCAAGAGCACGTTCACGTTGCCGTCGTAATCCATGCTGACGATGGCGCCCTCGGCGTTTCCCGTGTATTCCGGGGTGCCCCGGGCGGTGTAATAGTAACCGAGATTGGAAGTTCCCGGCTCGACGCCGGCGCTTATCCCAATGCCCAGATACTTGCCGTTTTTTCTTTCCGCATCGCGGCGCCGTTTCAGCTCCTCGTAGCCGACCAGTTCCAAGGCCTTCCTCAGACATGCGGGATAGTCTCCGCTCTCGTAGATTTCGCCCGACGGCGTCGTGTAAGGCATCTGCTCCGGTTTGACGAAGTTTCTAAAGCGAATCTCGCTCGGGTCCAGACCGAGCTTCTTGGCCGCCAGATCGACCATCCGTTCCAGGACAAAGATCATGGTGGGTTTACCGACGCCGCGATTTTGCACCGTGGGGCCCTTGTTGGTCACGACGCTCAGCAATTCCGCCTTGGTCGCCTTGATGTTGTAGCATCCGACCATGGTGGCGAACTTGATCAGACCGTAGATGCCGGCGGTGTGAACGAAAGAGCCGTCGTTCTGTATATCCTTGATGCCGACAGCGAGCAGCCTGCCGTCTTTTTTCAGCGCCAGCTCGATCTCGACGTTGGCATCCGGCGCGTGGCTGCCCGCCATCAGGTGCTCTCGTCTGGTTTGAATCCATTTGACCGGTTTGTTCGCTTTCTTGGCCAGAAGGGACAGGATGACGATGTAAGGCCAAAGCGCCAGTTTGATGCCGAAGCCGCCGCCGCTGTCGGGTACCATGAGACGCAGCTTATGGGTGGGAATGCCGAGCGTGTTGCAAACGTTGGTGATGCTTCTGCCATGCTGCTGGTCGTTGGCCCAAACGAGGAAAGCATCGCTGCCTTTTTGGTAATCGGCGATGATCGCCCAGGGCTCCAATGGGGTGGAGCTGTAGCGATGGACGTTGAAGGTTTCTTTTAAGATCAAGTCGGCTTCCTGACAGGCTTCCGCGAAGTTTCCATGCTCCATCAGGTCGTGCATGAGCACGTTGCTGCCGGCCTCTTCGAAGACCAGCGGAGCATCCGGCTTGAGCGCATCCTCGATCTTCACAACCGGCGGGAGCGCTTCATAATCGATCTCGATGAGCTCGAGGGCATCCTCGGCGATATAACGATCCTCGGCGGCCACGGCTGCAACCGGCTCGCCCACGTATCTGACTTTATCGACGGCCATGACATACTGCGTAGCCGGCCTGGTGATGGCTCGGGCCGAGATTGGCTTGGTCTGGCCGGCCGCTTCTTGGCCGGTGAGGACCGCGATGACCCCTTTTAAAGCCAGAGCCTTGCTGACATCGATTTTCTTGATGCGCGCGTGGGCGTGGGGGCTTCTCAGGATCGCGGCTTGATGGCAATCCATGTCCAGATCATCGACATAAGAACCCTCTCCTTTGACAAATCGAAGGTCCTCCTGCCTTTGAACCGGCTTGCCCACCCAATTGCGCGTGACCAGGATCTCGTCCAACTTCATCATTACTTTTTCTTCCCGGCTCCTCTCATGACGTCGGCTGCATGGGCAATGGCCTCAATGATCTGCTGATAGCCCGTGCACATGCACAGGTTTCCTTCGAGGGCCTCCCTGATTTCCGCCTCATCGGGCGATGGGTTGGCGGTTAGCAAGCCATACGCGCTCATGATCATGCCGGGTGTACAGTAGCCGCACTGTATGGCAAATTTTTCCATGAAAGCTTTTTGAATCGGGTGCAGCCCGTTTTTGGCGAGCCCCTCGATCGTTATGATTTGTGCGCCGTCGGCTTGCGCCGCCAAGGTCATGCATGACTTGACCGCCTTGCCGTTGAAGATGACGGTGCAGGCTCCGCAATTCCCCGTGTCGCAGCCGACATGGGTGCCGGTGAGCCGCGCTTTCTCTCTGATGTAATGAACCAGCAAGAGCCGCGCATCCACCTCATGCTCGATCTCGTTGCCGTTGATCCGCAATTTGATTTTATGCATGTTCTTTGTCTGGATATTCAGGCTTCTGTGTGGCCGACGCTACTTCAGTGCGAAGAGTCGGAAATTGCACCGCGGAGGCGCTGAGGTCGCTGAGTAAAATTTCGAAATTCGAATTTTCTCTGTGAACTCTGCGTCTTTGTGGTGAATAGTCTTTCACAGTCGGCTCAGACGAGCTTGGCGATCGCACCGTTGATCTTGAGCTCGATAATGATGTTCTCCTCTTGGGAATCGGGCGGTGGGAGCGAGCGGTGGGCGACTCCTTTGGGAATGACGAACATCTCGCCTGACTGAAGCGTGATAGGACCGATCTCCGTCTCCCAGTGAATCGCGCCTTTGTAACAAAAGATCAGTTCGTCGCAGTCCATGTTGCGATGCCAGAAATTCATCGGCTCCTTGGTGCGTTTGGAAAGGTCGAGCCGAACGCCTTCGGCTTGAAACAGCGGCAGGACGGTGCCTTCGGCACGCGCGTAATTGGAGGGACGCAAGGCCGAATCATTGATGTTGAGCTTTTCGAGCTTGATATCGGCGCTCTCCGCGGAAATGACTTGGACCGGAGAAGTCTCGCGCTTGATGATCAGTTCCTTGCCGGCCCAAGTGAATTTCTCTGTGTAACTCATGGGAGCCTCCCGAATTGGTAGGGTTATCATTCTAGAGACATACAAAGTCTATGCCGCATAAGTATTTCGAAGGTCAAGAGCTATGACCAAAACAATCAGACGATTAGCACTATAGGCGGGCCGCCTGTTTCTTGGATTTGGTAATTTCGCGGGTTTATTTTCTCAACTCGAGCGGGATTGTCGTCCTATTGAAGCTTAAAAACAGCACTCACCTATGAGGCTCGGTCAAAAACCGGAATTGGGCCTCCGTGGCATACTGATTGCTCAAATTCGAAGAATGACCTCAAACCCGACTATCGACATTCACGCGCATTTCTACCCCGAACCTTACCTCAAGTTGCTTGCCGAAGAGGGGGAAAGGTTCGGGATCAAGTTGGATCGAAAGCAGCCAAAGGAAGTTGTCATCGACATCAAAGGGGGCCGCTTGAGCCTTGGTCCGGCCTTTACAGATCTCGGCGTGCGGCTTAAGGAGATGAAACGCCAGCGCGTCGACGTTCACGCTCTTTCACTTACCCGGCCCATGGTCTATTGGGCCGATGCCGAATTAGGTTTGACACTTTCCCAGGCGATGAATGATGCGATGGCCGAGGCGCATACCGCGTTTCCCGATCGCTTCCTCGGTCTGGCCGTGCTGCCCATGCAAGACATCCCGTCGTCGCTCGCCGAGCTTGAGCGGGCGTCCAAGCTGGCGGGCATCCGCGGCGTTTACATCGGCACCAACATCAACGGGAAAGATCTTTCAGATCCGGAGTTCCTCCCTTTGTTTCAGCGTATCGAGGCGCTGCGGCTGCCGATATTTCTTCATCCGACCCAGGTGATTCCGACCGAGCGCTTCAAGCCCTATTTTTTTTATAACCTGATCGGATTTCCCGTGGATACCGCGATCGCGGCGGCGAATCTTATCTTCAGCGGAATCCTGGACCGCTTTCCACGTCTCAGCATCTGTTTGCCGCACGCGGGCGGCGCGCTGCTATCCCTTATAGGGCGAATGGACCGAGGCTACAAAATTACCGAAGAATGCCGGCAGATAAAACATAAACCCTCAGCTTATCTCAAGCGGTTTACCTACGACACGATCAGCCACGATCCCGGCACGCTTCTCTATCTCATTCGCCTGGTCGGCGCAGAGCGGGTCATGATCGGCAGTGATTATTGCTTCGCCATCGGCTACGACCGGCCGGTGGAGGTGGTGACAAAGCTGGCGGCTCTCTCCCGAGCCGATCAAACGCGGATTCTTGGATCGAACGCGGCCCGCCTTCTCAAGTTCGGGTAGAAGATTCAATACGGATCGCATTCTCAGGCCGAAGCCCGGGACTGCTGCAGACCTGCCGGTACGGAAAGCATCGGTTTCCAGATGCCGAAGGAAACTTAATACACGTGTCCGAATAACCGTTTCGCCTCCCAACGGACGCTCGATGGCCCCGGTCAAAGGAGTTCGCGCCTTTCTATTCTCTCTCGCTAAAATGTTGGTCATCTCGATCCCTCCTAACAGCAAGCTAATTTAAAAGCCTCCTTTCCCAACCCGGTGGCAAATGTCCATCCCTGTCCTGGAGCCCGGGCTGAAGTTGACACCAGACCCGATCGTCCGATACTCTCCAGTCCAAATTGCGCATGGGAGCCTGGTCGGTTCTATCCGCCGGGCTCTTTAGATTCTCGAAAGTGGGCCGGCGGAAAGTCGCTCGGGCCAATTTTAGGTTCTCAGTGGCTGATTCCCAAAAGGAAAGTCCTATCAGTCGAACGGCGCTGGTAACAGGCGCAGCGCGCGGCATCGGGCTCGCCACGGTGCGAAAGCTCCTTGACGCCGGGCACCGGGTGGCGATGGCCGATCACGACGCGGAGGCGCTGGCCGCGGCGGCATCTAAACTGCCAAGCGAGCGGGTCCTCGCGCTTCCCGCCGACATCACCGCTCCGGACGCCCCGGCTGCCCTCGAGCGTGCGATCCTCGGAAATTGGCCTCCGGTGTCGATACTTGTGAACAACGCAGGCGTGCCTTCGCCCAAGCGCGACGGCCGCGCCGCCGGATTCGTTGAGACCGTGGACGAGGAGTGGAGCGGCGTGATCGCAATCAACTTAACCGCGGTGTTCCGTATGAGCCGGCAGTTCCTGCCACTGATGCGCGAGCAACGCTGGGGCCGAGTCATCAACATCGCCTCGCTCGCGGGCCGTGGGCGGACTCTCGTCGCGGGCCCGAGCTACATGGCTTCCAAGGCGGGTGTGCTCGCGCTCACACGTGCGATCGCGGGCGAGTTCGGACCGGATGGAATTACCGCCAACAGCATCGCGCCAGGGCTCATCGACACTTCGATGGCGGCGGGCCGCCCGGCCGAAGCCAACGCTGCGGTAATTCGGCAGATCCCGGTGCGACGCATCGGACGACCCGAGGAAGTGGGCGCCGCAGTGGCGTTTCTCGCTGGCGAGGATGCCGGTTTCATCAATGGCGCGGTGATCGACGTGAACGGGGGGATCTGGATGGCGTAGGCCGAGAATCGCGCGGCTATGCCGCGAGCCCGCCGCCTCTTACAGGGCGGACGCTGCAGGCGCTCGAACATCTGGGCGCACGCCGCGCTCAGCGCACTGCCCGCGCAGTCGCGGAATTAATTTGTGCGCTATTACGGCTACTACAGTAACGTTTCTCGTGGAAAAAAATTGATATACAAGACAACATCCCCTATACTTTGTCTTCATTATAAAGCGCCTTCTTACACCCAATCGAGTTACCAAATTGCGAATTGTGAACAGAGGAAAAGGCCTGTTACGAATGTGCAAAGGCCTAATTCTGACCCTTGCCCGATAATATGATTTCTCCGAGTGAAAAAAACGAGCGCTCCTCCTTGGTTCCAAGGGATGCTATTAGCGCTGTGTTTTTTACATTACTGGGCCTCTTCTATTATACATCTTCTTGGCAGTATGACTTAAACATCAACGTTGGAGGCATTGAAAAACCCGGACCGGGCTTATTGCCGAGGGGGTTGGCCATAGCCATTGTGCTGTGTAGCCTAGTCATTCTGATTGCATCGCTTTTGAGAAGCCGTAATACAAAAGAGAAACGATTCAAGGCGGTTTGTGAAGACATGGGTTTACAGAAGCAGAATCTGATACCCTCCATATTGGTCATTCTCGGCATAGTTGTATACCTGCTGCTCATCAACTTCACAGGATATTTATTGACCAGTATCGCCCTGATCATGTTCATGTCATGGGTCATGGGGGAACGTAAGTGGTGGGCTAATGGGCTTTTGGGGCTCGGGTCCGGCTTATTTACTTACTGGTTGTTTTGGATGGTCATGCGGGTTCCCCTGCCGATGGGAACATTATGGGAGTGATGATTGAATTTACTGGATGCGATCATTGGTTTATCTTATGGGTTTGCAGGTCTATTGTCGGTTGAGAATCTGCTGGCAGTCTTCATTGGGGCAGTTCTGGGCACCGTTGTGGGTGTGCTGCCCGGTTTGGGGCCGGTGTCTACGATGGCCATCTTGCTTCCCATCACGTTGAGTATGGGTCCCGCGGCCGGCCTTGTGCTGCTAACGGGGGTGTTTTACGGTGCGCAGTACGGTGGCTCGACCACCAGTATACTATTGCGTATCCCAGGAGAGGCCACATCCGTCATCACTTGCCTTGACGGCTATGAAATGACAAAGCAAAACAGGGCAGGGGCAGCATTGACCGCTGCGGCCATTGGTTCTTTTATTGCCGGAACGATTGGCTTTGTGGCCGTTACCTTATTTGCGTTGCCAGTATCCAGGATCGCTCCGAAACTTGGGCCCCCAGAGCTTTTCGCCATTAGCGCTTGCGGTCTGATTGTCCTTTCAAATACGAGCGGCGGCGCCTTCTTAAAGAACCTATTAATGATTTTAATTGGTATCATGTTGTCTACCGTGGGTACGGATGTCATTACGGGGACCATCCGTTTTGATTACGGGTTTTATGAGTTAAGTCGAGGGATTGAGTACGTGCCCGTACTTATCGGTCTGTTCGGTATGGCGGAAATCATCCAGTGGACCCTTTCAAAAAAGGAGCAACCTTCCCAGGTAGCCAAAGTCCGCATCTGCGACCTGTATCCCACGCGTGAGGACAGCAGGCGCATGTTGCCGGCCATGTTCCGAGGCAGCATAGTCGGTTTTCTGGTGGGCTTGTTGCCCGGACCCGGCGCCATTCTCTCCACATATGCCTCCTATGCTTTAGAAAAAAAATTGTCTCGCAACCCGGAGGAATTCGGACGTGGGGCGATTGAGGGAGTCGCGGGACCCGAATCCGCCAATAACTCGGCACTGGCCGGCGGCTTAATTATGTTGCTGTCCCTTGGATTGCCATTCTCCGGAGTCACCGCCTTATTATTGGGCGCTTTGACTATGCATGGCATCGCCCCAGGTCCTACATTCATCGCTGAACGGCCGGAAATATTCTGGGTGTTCATCGCCAGTCTCTACCTCGGGAACTTTGTCATGTTGATCCTTAACCTGCCTCTGGTGCCTTTATTCGTCATGATCCTGCGGATACCCATGAACGTTCTCATGCCGCTGATTACCCTTATATGCATCATTGGCACCTACAGCCTCAGTAACCAGTTGATCGATGTCTGGATAATGCTGGCTATGGGGGTGTTCGGGTTTTTGATGCGCCTTTTTGACTTCCAGGCACCACCTCTCGTACTCGGGATGGTGTTCGGCCCTCTATTGGAGGTTAGCTTGGGTCAATCCCTGATCATGTTCCATAATAACATTTGGGGATTTTGGGGCAGACCTATATCTGGTGTATTTTTAGGCCTGGCTGTCCTTGCGCCGGTAATAAGCGAGTTGGTCAGGTTCTACTGGTGGCGGGCCAGACAAAGCGCGATATCTAACGACCAACCGTTGAGTAACTAACGTCCTAAAAGGAAAAGAGGCCGTCTACGGAAAGGAGTTATCCCAGCGGTCCTAATTCCGCTCAGGTCTGCTTTCAAAATTTTATACAAAAGTTTATGTTGTAAGGAGGACTGATGCAGAAAATGAGCAAGGTAAAGGCTGTTTTTCTAATTGGGCTATTGGTGCCGAGCCTGTTTTTCTCGGTAGCCTGGGGTGCCGAAAAATTCCCTGACAGGCCAATCACCGTTATCGTTCCCTATGGCGCAGGGGGCGATACAGACGTGATGACAAGGGCTTTGTGTGAAGCGGCGGAAAAAGGTCTGGGGGTTACCATGGTCATTAAGAACGTCCCCGGGGCCGAGGCGACACTAGGGGTTTCGGAGCTGAAACACGCGGCTGGCAATGGCTACACAGTGGGGGTAGCAACGCTTTCCGGCCTTTCCATGAGCCCTCATACTATGAAACTCCAGTACACCCTAGATGACTTCAGCTACTTGCTGGCTTTTGGACGCTATGATTATGCCATAGCGATACCGGTAAACTCACCCGTGAAAACGGTTGATGGCTTTGTCAAGTGGGCCAAAGAAAGGGATAAACCCCCAACCTTTAGCGCCCTGGGCCTTCCCCCGCAGCTCGTAGCGTACCAGTTGGGTGCGCTGAAAGGCTTACAGTTTGCACATGTTCCGTATAAGACCGGCCCTGAAGCGTTGCTGGCCATGTTGGGTGGACATGTAGACTTCGCAGTCCCCACGCCTTATTCGGCTTCACCACGCCTCAAAAGTAATGATGTTCGGTTATTGGCCACCGTGTCGCAAAGATGGCCCATTGCAAAGGACGTCCCCTCGTTGAAGGAGCTGGGTTACAATATTGACGTGTTTTCCTACATGGTCCTCATTATTTCTAAGAAGGTGAGCAAGGAAAGAGAAGACATCCTGTTTAAGGCTTTCAGGAAGGCCTACGATGACCCGAAATTCCAGGACCTGAGCGAGAAGTTCATGACAACCACACCTGCCGTGGAAAGGGACAATCTGAAAAAGATCCTTTACGCAAAATACGAAGAGTACGGGAAGGTCTTCCAGTCCTTAGGAATGGGCAAGAAATAAGGTGATCCCGATCATCCGCGTCAGTGGTTGAGGCCGCGAATGAATCCGGATTCCACCGGTGCAAGCCCTCCACAGCGAAGCCAATGGAGCGATGTTGCGCTCGGCGGCAACTCGGCGTCAGGACAGGCTCAATCGCAAAGTGCGATGCTCCAGCTGAACCGATTTCAAGTGGTCGCGCCGGCTAAGCTCCCGGATCAGGGCGCTCAGGGGTGAGCGCAGGGGGTCCCAGGTGATCGGCTTCTGCTTCTTCTTGAAGTCGCTTAGGGCGGCAGGATTCAGGAACAGAAACATGAGCAAGTCTTCGTCCGAAGCGAACGGACCGTGTTCCCGCCGCACCTTGGGCAAGATCGGTTCGTCCATTCCTTCCAGCGGGTCGAGCATCGGTTCATCGCCCACCAGGCGATCCTGCACGTTGGGATCCAAGGGGACGATGGGCCGGCCGTAGTAGCCGCGGGCGTACAGGCGGATATCGTTGGGCACCGTCCGGTAACGCTCGCCCTCGATAACGTTCAGGGTGGCCTGCACGCCGACAAACTGCGAAAACGGTGTCACCATCACGGGGTATCCCAGTTCCGCCCGGACGCGAGCGGCCTCTTCCAGCACCTCCGGCAAGCGCTGCTGCAGCCCCAGGTCGGTCAATTGCTGAACCATATTGGAGATCATGCCGCCGGGTATTTGATGTCCGGCGTACTGTTCGTAAAAGCGTGGATCGAATTTGACTGGCTCCGGCACCGGACGCTTTTCCCGGTATGCCACCCAGTAAAACCAATCGTCAATCTCGCGCAGCCGCCCCTCGTCAAGGCCGGTAGGCCGCCCTTCTTCCTTGGCAATCTGTAGAACGTCGATGACCGCCGGATGTGAACTCTTGTATGAAAGAGGCCGGCTGGTGGTCCAAAGCACATCGACTCCGGCGCGAATGGCCGTACGGTAGCACTCGTTGGCGAGGCCGGTGGTGGCGTGACACGTCATCTGGAGTTCAATATCGTCGCCGATGGCCGCCCGCACGGCGGGAATGAGCGTGCGCGTCCGTTCCGGTGTCAAAACACCGGCCGGGTCCGACTGAATGACGGCATCCACTCCCAGCCGCACCAACTCCCGTGCCTTTCCCGCCATATACTCGTCGGTATGGGCTGGGCTCACGGCAAAGGATACCAGCGATTTCACCTGGAACCCAAGCTGCTTGCCGACCTTCAAGTGAAACTCTATGTTGCGGTAGTCAAGCAGGCCGTCGAAGACCTTGATGCTGTCGATACCGATGCGGCGGATAGTCTTGAGAAAGAGCTCCACCACGTCGTTGGGCTGGGGGCGCCACCCCACCACGTTGCGGGATCGGACCAGAAAGTCGAGCTTCGCCTTAGGCATGTGCTGGCGCAGCAGGCGCAGCCGCTCCCACGGATTCTCGTAGAGGTACATAGCGGCGGTCTCGAAGGATACCGCTGCCATCGCGCAGATCTGGTAATATCCCGCTTCGTCCATGACCGGGGCGATGGGCAGCATGGACTCGGTTTTCATACGAGTGGCCCACAGGGTCTGCTGGCCATCCCGCAGCGTCTCATCAAGGAACTTCAGCGGTTTTAAGGGCATTCCCCTCGGTCCTTGCGGTGGGTCTCAATCGGAAGCCGGTGCGATCACCACCAGCACCTGGCTGGCCTTAACCACTTCCTCATTTGCCACTCGGATCGCGCTTACCGTGCCCGCTACCGGCGCAGTAACGGGGGTGAAAAGCTTCATTACTTCGATGAGTCCCAGCGTGTCGCCAGCGTTAACGGCCTGACCCACCTCGGTATAGGGAGGTTCGCCCGGCCCGGGCGCGCGGTAGAAGATACCGCCGCTGACCGAGGTCACCTCTATGCCGTCGGCAGTTTCCGGCCGCGACGCATCCCCGGCGGCGCTGCCTACAGCCACGGTGGTGGGATGGCCTTCTTGACGCTTTAGAACCGCAGGCGATTTGTGGCTGGCCGGCACCAGTGCTGGTGCGGGCGACACCGTGCGCCGCCGCGTTTTCAGGCGTAGTTTAAGGCCATCCGCCAGCTCGATCTCAAGTTCCTGAAAGGGACACTGATCAACCAATTGCAGAATGTGGATGATATCCTGAAAAGTGAGATCGTATTGCAAGACCTGCTT
>Ga0209342_10005428_pt1 | contig 13050 bp, 10 predicted proteins | sample RifCSP16_2_FD_184023 | JGI IMG/M metagenome (GOLD analysis project Ga0209342, IMG submission 184023) | Soil microbial communities from Rifle, Colorado - Rifle CSP2_sed 16_2 (SPAdes) (version 2) | ecosystem: Environmental > Terrestrial > Deep subsurface > Rock core/Sediment | place: Rifle... | reverse complement strand
GGAGAGCGCCACCCGGTATCCGAGCGCGGTGAAAAAAGTCCGCCAGAACGGCAGCTCGTCATGCATAAAGAGCATCCTCGGGATGCCGATGAAGGGAGCGGAAATATCAGGAGAGGGTCCCGTTGCGAAGAGAAGCTGCTCGCGCTCAGCGAAGAAGTCCTGCAAGACGGCCCCGGACGATGATCTCTTTTTCACATCGTATTTTTCGCACCGGCTCCCGTAAAAGAGAGGCGCCTCGCCGTCAAAGCTTACCTTGCGGATGTCGCACTGGTTCGAGCACTCTTTGCATTCAAAGGTCGCGACCGTGTAGGCCCGTTTGCTCAGATCGAACCCCTTGAACGCCCCCGGCAGACCGCGATGGTCGCGCATGGCGAGAATGGCCGCGCCGATGGCGCCGGTTACCTCATGATGCGGGGGCACGGTCACGGGTTTGCCCGTTATTTTCTCGAACGCGGCAACCACCGCCTTGTTCGCGGCAACTCCGCCCTGAAAGAAAATGCGGTCTCCGACCTTCTTCCCGGCCACGACCTTGTTCAAATAGTTGTACGCGATGGAGTACGCAAGCCCCGCGGAAAGCTCGTCCACACTCGCCCCTTTGTTCAGATAGTGGACGAGGTCGGACTCCATGAACACGGTGCACCGCTCGCCGAGCCTGCAGGGCGCCGTGGAACGGAACGCCTTGTCGGCGAACTCGTCCCTGATGCTGATGCCGAGGCGCTCTGCCTGCTCTTCGAGGAACGAGCCGGTGCCGGCCGCGCAGGCCTTGTTCATCTCGAAGTCCACGACAGCGCCGTTTCGCAGGCTGATAAATTTGGCGTCCTGCCCGCCGATCTCGAATATCGTATCAACCGACGGGTCGATCACGGCCGCCGCAACCGCCTGGGCGGTGATCTCGTTCCGGACGACGTCCGCGCCGATCATGTCCCCCGTGAGATACCTGCCCGAGCCCGTGGTGCCCGAGCCCACGATCTTCACCCGTGAGCCGATCTCCTCGCCGACCTCCGCAAGGCCCTGCTTCACCGCCTCGATCGGCCTTCCCGCCGTAGGCAGATACCGCTTTGAGAGCACCCGCATCTGCCGGTCGATGACCACCACGTTCGTTGATACGGACCCGACGTCCACGCCGAGGAAAGCCTCGATGAGAGAATCCGGCTCACTATCGTGGTCGGGATTCGGCATAATACCGGCCGGATTGCTGAGCGGGCCCATGGTGTCGCGGACATATTTTTCCGCTTTCGACAGATAAGCCGTAAGCGCGGACAAGCCTCGATAGGGAACAGCCTGCTCCCGCTGCCGCATGACCACGAGCGCCGCGCCCATGGCGCCGGAAGTATTGAAGTGCTCGGGCACAAAGAGGTCCCCGTCCGAGAGCCGCAGCACATCCTGGAACGCCCTCCGCATCCCGAGGTTCGCGGCCACGCCGCCGAGGAACAGGAGCGGCGAAACAATTTTTTTGCCCTTCCCGATCGTGGCCTTGAAGTTCCTGGCCATGGCAAAACAGAGGCCTGCCACGATGTCGTGATCAGGCGTGGCGATCTGCTGCAGATGGATCATGTCGCTCTTCGCGAACACGCTGCACCGGCCCGCGACGCGCGGCGGGTTCTTTGACAGGAGCGCGATGCGGCTGAATTCTTCTATGGTAAAGTGGAGGCGGGACGCCTGCTGGTCGAGGAACGAGCCGGTACCGGCGGCGCAGGCCGTGTTCATGGAAAAATCTTCTATCCTGCTCCCGGCGCCGTCGGCATCCCGCGACAGACGGATGAGCTTTGCGTCCTCTCCGCCCATCTCGATGATCGTCCGTGCCCGGGGATGATAGCGCCCGGCAAAGCTCGCCTGGGCCAGGATCTCGTTCACAAAGCGCGCGCCGATGATCTCCGCGACCTGCTTGCCTCCGCTGCCCGTGATGCCCGCGGCCTCGATGCGGACTTCGGGGAACCGCGACGCCAGCGCCGTCAATTCATTCACCAGCGATTGCGCCGGGTCGCCCTTGATGCGAGTATAGGCGGCGAAAAGCAAAGCCTTGTTCGCATCAAAGAGTGCGGTCTTGACGGTCACGGAACCGATGTCAATGCCGAGAAAGAGGTCCTTGCGCATACGGATATCCCTGTTGTAAAAGAGTTGAGTTACCTTGTTCTTTTGAAGAGGGCTCCGGACTGAACAGTCCGGGCGAGGAGGTGTTTCTTTTTTTATTATAGTGATGATCGGTGGATTAGTCAACACCGACGCCTGCCTGCGTCTTCGATCAGACCCGGGCAGATCGAGCAAAGGAGGGAAGCCCCGGAGAGGCGGCTGCGGCTCCCCGGGGCGATCGGCAACGCCGTGTCGCTACATCATCGACTCAGGGGCCGCCCCCTTCTTCTGCGAAGACTTCTTTTTGGTCGATTGGGACTCGGTGGCTTTCTTTGATGAAGACTTCTTCTTCGCCGCTGTTTTTCCTTTCTTGTGCTCGGTCTTGGGAGCGGGCTTTACCTCTTCGCTCTTTTTACAACCGGCAACCGTGAGACCTGCCGTGACCAGGACTGCCAGAACGAAAAAAAGAATTTTTTTCATCGGTCCTCCTCTTAGCGCGATAAACAAAATTTTGACCAAAAAATATTGTTAAATGTATCATAAAACCATTGCCCTGTCAATCAAAACAAAAATGGTGAACAGAAATTACACGGTCCCCGAACATAAAAAATGCTATAATGGAATAAATTTGTAAAAAGAAAGGAGCGGCATGTGGTCGCCACCCCATCAGGCACGGTAACCGGCATGACGATCTCTCACCTCTTTCTGGATCTCAGGGCCGCCAAAAAAACGGGCATCGTATTTTTCGAAGATGAAACGTTCTCCAGAAAGGTCTACTTTAAGGACGGCGACGTGGTCTTCTCCTCATCAAACACGGATGAGGACCGGCTCGGCAAATGCCTTCTCCGCGCGGGAAAGATCACGAACGCCCAGTTCGACGCCTCGGCGGAGCTCGCCAAAAAGACAAACAAAAAGCAGGAAGCCGTACTCGTTGAGCTCGGCTTTATCACGCCGCACGATCTGGTCGACGGCGTCAGGCTCCAGATGCAGGAGATCATCTACGGCCTGTTCTCCTGCCGGAGCGGAAGCTACCAGTTCCATGAGGGACTGCTGCCGCTCGCGGACATCACCCCGCTCCAGATGAGCACGCAAAGCCTTATTCTCGAGGGCATACGGAGGCTTGATTGGCAAACTGTCCGCAAAACGCTCCCTCCTCTCAAAACCATCCTCCATCCCGCCGCAAAACCTTCCGGTCTCTTTCAAGAGGCGGCGTTCTCACACGACCAGAGGACCGTTCTTTCGCTCATCGACGGAAAACGGAGCATCGAGGATATCTGTTCTCTCGCCGGCGGGGGTGATTTCAATACGTTGAAAGCCATTTATTTTTTTCTTTGTGTTCGCCTGGCCCAGGCCGGCAAGATGCAAACGGACGAGGACAGAACGCCGGAACACCGGCCCGCGCATACTGCGGCCCCTCGTGCCGAGGAACGGCCGGATGAGAGTGCGGCGCATTCCACCCGACTGATGCTGCAGAGGGCCTTTGAACAAATGGAAGGCCAGAATCATTACCAGGTTCTCGGGGTGAGCGAACAGGCAACAGCCAGGGAAATTAAAAAAGCGTATTTTACGCTGGCCAAGCTGTACCATCCCGACAAGCACCTTCACCTCGACCTCCATGACATGAAAGCCAACCTCGAAGCGCTGTTCTCAAAACTTACCGAGGCGTACAATACCCTGAGCAGTCAGGCCGCTCGCGACGAATACGACCTCTCCCGCATCAAAGGCGCCAGGAAAGTCGAGTTTGAGGAAGACAAGACGGACAGGACCGGCACGGCAATAAACCAGTTCAACAGGGGCATGAAAGAGTACAAGGCGGGGAATTTCTGGGGCGCTGTCGAGGCGTTCCAATGGGCATCCAGGCTCGATGCCGGAAAATCAAAGTATTTTTACTATCAGGGCCTTGCGCTAACGCAGATGCCCCGTCGGAGCCATGAAGCGGAGGAGGCCTTCAAGAAGGCGATACAGATGGAGCCGTCAAACGCGGACTATCATGCCGCGCTCGGGAACCTGTACCTGAAGAGCGGTCTTAAATCGCGCGCCCTCTCCGTTTTCAAGGAAGCCTTGAACTGGGACCCGGAGTCAGTTCAGGCCAAAGAGGGGATCGTAGCGGCAGGCGGGTAGGAAGCGCAGGGCAAAAGCGGCGGTATATTCGGGTAAATATTCAAAGAGAAGAAATAATATATCGGGCATGCAGAGACGGTAAAGTGATGGGCCGCCCAAATAAAACAGGGATCCTGATCAAACCGGGAAGCATCCCGGACGTTCATGATCCATTTTCTTTTTCTGCACTGCCGCTCACAGGTCCCCGTCCCGCCGAGGCGGGATTCACGGGATGCAGGGGGTTCTGGAAAATCGGGTAAAAAGCAAACGTTCTTTAATGGATGTCACTTCGGCTTCAACCCGGCGAGCTCCCGGATGCGGCTTTCCGCTTCGTGCGTCTTGTTCTGCTTCAAAAGATCGATGACATCCGACTCCACGATGGCCAGGAGCGCTTCCCTCCGCCGGGCCTCGTCGGAAACCTCCTCGCTGAGCCTCTTGCGCACGCCCGCCAGTTTTTTCAGAAGGACCTCATACTCGGGGCCATACCGCTCTTCGAGCTCCTGCCGCACCTTTCGTGACAGAGAGGGACTCGCGCCGCCCGTCGACACGGCGATCACCAGATCGCCGCGTTCCACCACCGAAGGAACGATGAAGCAGCTCTCTTCCGGAGGGGCCGCGACATTCACCAGAATATTCTTTTTTCTGCAGAGCCTGCCCACGGCGCTGTTCACCTCAGGGGAGCCGGAAGCCGCAATAACGACGAACGCCCCGGACAGGTCTTTCTCTTCAAAAAGTTTCCGCAGGTGCCGGATCTTTCCCGAGCCGGAGAGTTCGCTCAGACGAACGCCCCGGACAGGTCTTTCTCTTCAAAAAGTTTCCGCAGGTGCCGGATCTTTCCCGAGCCGGAAAGTTCGCTCAGCTTCGGGGTGAGCGAGGGGCTGACGACCGTCACATCGGCCCCCGCCTCAAGAAGCGAGAGCGCCTTGCGCTCGGCCACCCGGCCTCCGCCGATAACAACGCAGGGCCGTTCACGCACATCGAGATACACGGGATAATATTTCACCTGATAATGCCTTTCTCCAAAGCTCCTCGATCATGAAGCCCCCTCTCCCTTTGTCCCTCTCCCTCAAGGGGAGAGGGGTAGGGGTGAGGGTCTACTATGATGGGAGGAACCGAAGGCGGGGGTGATGATCCGGAAGCCAACATGCACCGATTTCCATCCCCCTGTGTGAACACAATTCATGGACGATTCATGGTTTTTTGAGCTTTTTCAGGGAGGGCCCGACGGTGTCGTGCATGGAGGGATATTTCTGTACGAGGGTCTCGAACGTCTTGAGCGCCTGGGCGCTCTCACCGAGCTCCATATACGACAGCCCGGCGTAATAGAGGGCGTCTTTTCCCGTCAGGGACTCGGGAAATTCTTTCAGGAGTTTCTCCGCCCGTCCGATCGAGGCCTTATACGAGCCTTTTTTGTAGTAGAACCGCTCGACATAAAGTTCATACGCCGCGAGCTGTTCCCGGCAGATGGCGGCGGACTTCCCGGCCTCCTCTTCGTACACGGATCTCGGGTATTTCCGGAGAAGTTTCTCAAACTCTTTGAGGGCCGTGCGGACGATCTCCGGGTCCCGGTCAACGGTCGGCAGTTCCTTATAACTGCACATCGCGACCTGGTACTGGGCATACGAAGCATTTTTATTCACCGGGTGGAAGTTCAGGAACGCCTGGTACTCTACCAGGGCCTCCTCGAATTTCTCCTCGCCGAAATAGGTGTCGGCGACCCTGAGCATGATGTCGGCATTATAGCTCTTGTCCGGCGCCTTCTCCTGGATCTCCTGGTACGCGGCGCGCGCCTTCTCGAACGATTCCTTTCGCATAAGCTCTTCGGCTTCGTTGAACCTGACTACCGGGTCAAACGGCACCTCTTTTGAGCCGCAGCCGGCCAGAAGGACCACTAACAGTATGAAGAATGTTTTTTTCATGATTGAGGTGACTGTGAGAAGAAGTTAAGAAGTTGAGAAGGTAAGACGTTCATTGTCTTTTCTCAACCTCTCAGCCTCTCACCTTCTGTTTCAAATGGTGCCGAAGGGGGGACTCGAACCCCCATGGGAATACTCCCACTGCGCCCTGAACGCAGCGCGTCTACCAGTTCCGCCACTTCGGCCCGGTTGTAATAGTAAAGGGAACGGCGGGGATTGTCAAGGGCTGTTTTGCCGCGGGGAATACTTCCCTCAAAACAACGCGTGCGGAGCAAAGGCGCTGCGTGCATAAGCACCGTCAGCGTTACCAGGGAAAAGCATACGGGCAAGCCTTGCGCCAAAGCGAAGTAACTGACCTGAGTAGCCACGATATTTTCAATTTATTCCCTCAGGAATGTCTTCTTTTTTTCCAATGAATCCCCTGGCGCCATTAATTGGGGCGTCTGATCGTTATTATACAGTTTTCTCGCCGTGCGTTCCACGTGAGGCCTGATATATTCATACAGTTCTCTTATTTCTATCTTGCCGTCTCTGCCGGAGCCTCCTTCCCCCTTGATCCCTTTTAACAGAAAGTAGGTAAACAGCCCGTGCGCTTTATCCTCGTATGTCGCGCTGATCTGGTCTCCTGCGGCGGCGGACATGACGATCATATTGCCGGCCGGGACCAGGGCTTGTTCGAGGTTCATGACCAGCGGCCGTGACCCTTTTGCTATGACGGATTTGCCACCTGCGCCGGAAAAACAGGAATCAAGGACGACGATAATTTCTTTTGCGGGCAGTTTCCCAAGAAAGTCATACAGCTTCTTCAGCGGGTATCCTGTCTGCTCAATGAAGGCCGGATCTCCATCGTAGGGCACGAGATAGGCATCACCGGTCTTGGAATTCGGCGCACCGTGCCCGGAATAATAAACAAGAACCGTTCCGGCTTCTTCAACATTATTGGAAAGCCAGCGCTCAAAATATTTTTCAAAATCACTCTTGGTCGCATTTTCATTGAGGAGCAGTACCACGTTTTCTTCAGGGTAGCCCAGAAGTTTCGTAAGATATTCAGACACCGTCCGCGCGTCGTGCGCCGCGAAGTCGGCTGCGGGAAGCTTCTGCCGGTACTGTTCAATGCCGATGACGATCGCATGGGCGTTTTTACGCGGTTTTGCCTTTACGGCGGAAAATTCGTCGACATCGGATTTACGGTACGACGGCACCGCGTGCGGTTTTAATGCCGCCGTCTCGTATCTTTTCCTGAGAGGCTGGGTCTTTCCGGAGGGATCGAGTAAAGCCAGCACGCGCTGATCACTGACTATTTGCGCCACGATATCCTGCATGACGTCTTCATAACATTTTCTTAATTTATCCTCGATAGCCTTCGTTTTGAAAAAACCGTAAAATTTAACTTTATAGTCTTCCGATTTATTGCTCGACAGATTTATTTTGTAATCCTCTTTCTCCTTATACACGGTGCACGCTATGTCGACAGAAACCTTTCCTTCTCGTATTTGCAAGGGCCAGTAGGCAGGCATGGGATACACTGCCGGAAAGGTAGCCCACCAATTGTATCCCCCTTCGTCGCGCGGCGTAAAATCCGCATCCACAATAATATAATCACCCTTGTCCGTTTTACTTTTCATCGAAAGATTTTGAACGGATTTAAAAAAATGGGCCTTGTCTATATGACTGATAAAAACTTCTTTGATCTGTTCCCGTTCATCATCCGATATCGCGGTCGGCAAGCCCCGTACATTTACAGAACCGACGTATAATTTGAGGTTCGTAGAAGGTTCTACCTTTGATACTTCCTGAGATTCGGGAAAAGAAGTTAATTTTACCGCACAGCCGCTGAAAGCAAAAACGAGAATGACGAGAAGCATGAGCCGCGCAGCCGGCAGGCAGGGTTCCTTTTTCAGGGCGGCAGGGGACGCGGAAAATCGAACAAGAATAACGGCTCCGGTGAAACTGAACAATAACAGCATTGCTACCGCAATCAGACTATTATCCATGGTTTATCTCCATTTATGTACCGTTACTCTTCCGTGCCATATTTTCCTGTGCCGCCATTTTTAAGCGTGCATGCAGAAATTTTAGATGACGAAACAGCGTATGTCAAGGAGCGTTCCGCGCCATTATGTAAAAAAGCCCGGCGGGTTCGGCCGGGCTTTTTCGGTTGCGGTTTCATTTGGTTCCCCGGGCGCTTTAGAAATAAACATTCCAGCTCAACTTTGCCTCGGACTGATAGTGATGAAAGGTCTTCTCCCGGGAGAGGGTAACATCGATGGTATTGTTTCTGCCAAGCGCATAGCTCTGCGCAAGAGCTGCTTTATATTTGTCGTGCTCGTCGCCGAGATCATAGAACATCGCCTGGATAAAGAGGTTGAGCTTCCATGCGGGCGTCAGTCTCTTGAGGACCCCCGCGGACGGCCCGATGCCGAACGAGTAGTTGCGCTGCAAGGCGCCGCCGAAGATCAGGTCCGCGTCGAGCATGAGGTAAGAGGTCCCGAGAAATCGGCTTGGATAAGCAACGCCCCCGCCCGCATTCACCCGCCCGACAAGGCGCTCTTTTCCGTCCGCCAAAAGTTCCTGTTCAGCGCCCGTGTTCACCTTCCAGGAAACCGGTTGAAAGAACTTATCGCGGGTCGCGAGCGAGACGATGTCGATCAGGCGGAAGCTCTGCAAACGGGCCTTCTCTTCGTTGAAATAGTACCTCCCGCGCAGGTCAAAAAAATTTATCTGCGCCCCTTCCACGTATCCGCCGTCAGGGTCCATGAGGTCGTGATACGCCGGCCTCCAGATTATTTCCGTAAAGTACGAGCCGGTCCGATACCCGGCCCCGGCGCTGAACTTGCCCGGCAAATGCCCCTGGTCCGGAGAAATGGAAGGAACGGGAACGGCGTCTGCCGTCGATGCGCCGAGCGTGCTCCGGGCGTTCAGGGCGGCGAGAAACTGCTTCTGGTAGTTCTCTTTTTCGATCTCCTTGCGTGAAAACCGGTACTGGATAAGCTCCGCGGCCAGGTCGAGTATCTGCCTCTTCTCTTCCGGCGCGAGCTCCATCGTGAGAACGGTCTGCGGCGATGTTTTTTGCTTCACGACATCCATTGCCGCATCCTGGCCGGCACTCTGCGTTTTGGAAGCGAGAAAAAGGATGCGCGTGGCCTGGGACGGACGGTAGTTGATCCTGCCGACGATGCCGCTCTCCTTGACCACCCGCACGGTGTCCGTCGGTATCACCCAGAATTTCAACTTACCCCGGAATTCATCGGTCAGCTTGAGCGAAGGCCGGGCTGTCTCAAGGAGATAGAGCAGGTCATAGGAACAGTTCTCATCGAAAAAATAATAGTCGGAATAGACGTCCTTGAGCTCCCACATATGCATGACCATCCGGAGGACTTCTTCCCGGGAAAAATTGAGCTCATACTCCCAGATGTCCCGGTGGTCGATGTTGTTGTACTCGGTCACTTTTTCATAATAAGGGAGGATGGAGAAATAGCCTTTGTAGCCCCCGAAGATACCTCTGAAGGCATAGGCAAGCCCGCCGCTCTGCTCGGTATACGCCGCGTAACTGACGGCGTGCGACAGGAGCTCGTTCCGCCTGTCGCTGTCTATCCTCAGCAGGGTATGTCCGAACATGGAGGACGGGCCGTTGCCGTGGGCCGCGGGGAAAACAAGCACCGCCGATCCGGGGTTCACGCTGGCAAGCGCTTCCTTCCATTTCGCGCACTCAACGCGCGGAAGCCGCGCATCGTCGATGGACAGCTGTTCCTTGAGCCAGGTAAAGCGGGCGACAAACCTGCATTGAGGATGCTCCACCTCGTTGTTCTCTTTTTCAAAAAAACCCGCGATCGTCGCCTCGAGCTCCGCCCGGGGGTCCTTCTTTCCGCCCGGAGCAAGAAAGAATTTCGGATCATCGACAAGGCTCTCCACGCCCGAGCCGGCCTTTTCGTAATGCAGGAGTATCTTCCACGCCCGCTCCTCAGCGAGGCGCTTCTCGCGCGCCGATCGGACCAGGGCCGCGGGATAATCGCTCTTGTCTTCGGCAAAGGCATCGGCGCCCTGCAGGCATCCGAGGAGCGGCAGTATGCAAACAAAAAAAAGGTATACAGAACGTGCTGTTCTGTATACCGTGGGAATAAACACGAAATGCATGTCAGGCATTAGTTCGCGGCTACGGCCGCTGCGTTGTCAACCACGTTGGCAAGCACCACGTTCTCGGAGGTGAAGATCTTCGCGAAATTTGTCTGCATCTTCTGATAGAATTCCGCTCTCTTCTCGGTGGGGATCTGGAGCAGTTCGGCAAAGGCCTCAAGGGTCTCGCCGCGGCCCATGGCGATGTCCTTTGCAAGGTTGTCCATGTTCGCCACAACAAATTCGTTCAAACGGTCGTTCTTCACAAAGGTGCTCGGCTGATCACATTCCGAGGTGCCCGTCGTGACACCGAAGGTCTGGCTGCCGGATGTCCCGTTTGTCGTCGCCTGGAACGCCTGGAGCAGGCTCGAATTATCGGCGTTGCCCTGCCAGAGCATCGTGCCCAGACCGCACCCGACGTTCTTGTGCGCCTTGCCGGACCCGCCCTTCGCAGCTGCAAAAGCAGAGCTCACGAGCATGACGGACAACACTAAAACAACTGCAAACACTAACATTCTTTTCATAAAAGTCCTCCTTTGAAAAATTTTGAAAAACTACAAGCAATTAAAGCTCAACTCACCATGTTTGTCAAGGTCAAAAAGGGCAACAAAAATAGCGCGTTCCGTTTGTCACGGCCCCAGGAACCGCGCGGAGAGGTACAGCGCGACGTTCTTCCTTACCGTAGCGTCGGTAAAGGCACTGATGTGTCCTGGCCGGCTTGTCAGCCGGAATTCCTTGGGCTCGAGAGCGGCAGCATCCAGAATGCGGCCGTGGTGTACGGGAACGACCCTGTCCCTGTCACCATGGAGAATAAGGATCGGCACCGGAGAAACTTTTTTTATCCATTTCACCGGGCTGTAGTAGTCGCTGAACAAAAAAGACAGCGGGTACTGGAACGGCCAGGTGATAAAAAAGCCCGCCAGCTTCCGGAGAAACTTTTTTTATCCATTTCACCGGGCTATAGTAGTCGCTGAACAAAAAAGACAGCGGGTACTGGAACGGCCAGGTGATAAAAAAGCCCGCCAGCTTCTCACGCGCAATGAGCCGGTAGCTCGAAAAGGCGCTGTCGATAATGAGGGCCCTGACGTTCTGCTTATAGGGAGAATTCGCAACAAGATAGACTGCCACTGCCCCGCCGATGCTCTGGCCGAGGACCGCGATCCTCTCCCTGTCCACCCCGGGCAGGGTCAGGAGGGTTTCGAGAGCCGCTTCCGCGTCTGCATGGACACCCTGGACCGTGGGTTTTCCCTCCGACTTCCCGTACCCCCGGTAGTCGAAGATGAACACATTAAACCCTTCCTGCACCAGCCAGAGAACGCTGTTCACATGCGTGCTCATATTTTCCGCGTTGCCGTGAAGAACGAGTATGGAGCCCCGATTGTCTCGGGCCTTGAAATACCAGCCGTGGAGCGTCAACCCGTCGGGTGACTTGAAAAAGATGTCTTCCGGCAGAAAGAGTTTTGCTATGGGATTATCAACGTGTTCCTTTTGGGGCTGGAAGAAGAGTGAGGTGCATCCGGTAGTCAGCAAAAACAGAACTATGAGTACGGTACAAACAATATTTCGTCCAGATGATAATCGCATTAAAATACCTCGCGCGAAGGATGTACGCCTCTTCCCTCTTCCCTCTTCCCTCTTCCCTCTTCCCTCTTCCCTCTTCCCTCTTCCCTCTTCCCTCTTCCCTCTGGAGCAAAGCTTTCATTACGTTCATTCATAGCATGACCAGGTTGCAGTGTCAATCCGTTTTCTTTCCTGGACTTTCCCCAAAATTTACTGAATTCAAAGCACGCAGCCCTTGAGCGATAGACGCGCTTCGGCGTGCCCTGTCGCACAACGCAGGGCAAATGCTTCAGAGACAGGCGGGATCGTTTCGTGTCACCACCCAATATACTGCACGCGTGCGCGGCGGAGCGAAGGGGCTACGTGCGGATGGCGCAAGTCCACTTTCTGTTTCAGTTATCCTTTTGGATCTACTCGGGAACTTTCAATACATAATAATACATTGGGGAAACTCCACGTTTTCTCTCTTGCAATATTTACGGCAAGGGCTTAAAATTTAAAATTATTGTAAACGTTCTTACTTCCGTCACATCGTCATTGCGAGCGACCAACGGGAGCGCGGCAATCTTGTCCTAAAATACGAGATTGCTTCGTCGCTTCGCTCCTCGCAAAGACACCTTAATTGCGGTAAAACTGGTTTCCATGAAAAAATACTCCAAAAAAAGCATCTCCGCGCTCATCGTCGTCCTGCTCATCGCCGCGGGCCAGGCGTTCTGGACATACGGCGGCGGCACAAGCCGTGGGGAGCGCGTCGTCGTATCACAGGTCTATGACGGCGACACCATCGTCGTCGACCGGGACCGGCAAAAAACCACGATCAGGCTCATCGGGGTGGACACGCCCGAGACCGGCCGGCCGAACACGCCGGTGCAATTTTACGGGCCCGAGGCATCGGACTTCACAAGGAAAGCGCTGCTCGGAAAATGGGTCCGGCTGGAGTTCGAACCGCCGAACAGGCCGGGCGGAAGCATTGATCACTATGGCAGGACGCTGGCGTATGTGATAACGGAGGATGGCAGGAACTTCGGCCTTGAACTCGTGCGCCTCGGCTACGGCAGGGCGTACACGAGGTATCCGTTCAAATACATGAAGGAGTTCAAAGCAGCGGAGCGCGCCGCACGCGCCCAGGGGCTCGGCATGTGGTCGCAGGAGAGGAAGGCCGCGTGGTCAAACCCGGAAACGCGCGGAAAGATCATCGGCAATATTCGCTCGCATATCTATCACCTGCCCGGGCAGTACGGCCATGACAGGGTAGCGGAGAAGAACCGGGTGTACTTCAACACAGAGGAAG
>Ga0209342_10005427_pt1 | contig 13051 bp, 30 predicted proteins | sample RifCSP16_2_FD_184023 | JGI IMG/M metagenome (GOLD analysis project Ga0209342, IMG submission 184023) | Soil microbial communities from Rifle, Colorado - Rifle CSP2_sed 16_2 (SPAdes) (version 2) | ecosystem: Environmental > Terrestrial > Deep subsurface > Rock core/Sediment | place: Rifle... | reverse complement strand
ATTCTGTTTAGTCTGACTCAGGAGCGTTCCGAAGCTGCCAAGACACGAACAGAGCTTCTAGCCATTGCCGACCGAACCGGGAAACACATTGGAGAACTCCAGGAGCGCATCCGACTGCTGGAGCAGGCCCAAGTTCTTCTGTGTGATGTTGTCAATCAAGCATGTCAAGAGGACTATGACGACAAGGGACCCATCATTAGCGACGGGGCACTGTCCGCCTACGAGGATTCTATTGCTTGGCTAGAGAAGATGGGACTGGCCATTCGTATGCCGGGCAAGTTGCTACGATGGCGACTGACGTGGCCCGAGAGCCCTGCGGCGGCGAGAGAGGAGAAACCATGACTGAGACACATGAGTATCTGTGGCATGAGTGGTATGACCACTGGCACAATGCCGATGCGTCCAAACCGAAGCCCTCCTATGAGGAATGGCTAGAGGATCGCATCCTACTGATGGAGAAAATGGCGATAGCCGAGTTCCTTCGCGCCGAGCTGTATCACAGTCACCTGGAGGATGGGTGCGTTATGGGTCCTGGCGTTATTGCTGCCACTGAAGAGGCCCGCCGAGTGCGCATTCAGGATGTCGTGGATGATGCGCACTTGTTGCCCGATAGGAACCCGGACAGCAAGCCCCGATCCAAGTCCCGGGAGGATTAGATGAATGAACTTCTTGGAAGAATGCAGGGCTCAATCCATTCTGCGGTGGCCCATGAAGAGAGGGGCTTTAGCGGAACGATCCCCTGGCGCACGGTTCTGACATGGATACCGTTGGTCGAGGATATGCAAGCCGAGATTCTTCGTTTGAGGCAGCAGCTTGCGGTTACCGAGAGCGGCGCAGACGCGATGAGGGAACTGTGATCCCCGTCGCCGTCATCGCCGTAGGCTTTCTTGCGTTGCAGCTTGTTCCTGGCATCGGGAAGATTGCCGCAGCCATGACGCTGGCATACTGCCTGGGCGTCATGGGGTGGATGTTCTTGGGAGGCTTTCGTGCCGACTAAGAAGGTCAGAATAGAGACTGGCAGGCCGGGCAAAGCTGATGCGGTAGTCTATGGCGCCGAATGGGAGGCTGGACTATCCTTGCTTGGCTTCTTTTTGAGCGTTGAGGAAGCCCAGAGAGCGGCAAACTATCTTGCTGCTCGGTCTTGGTGGAAACGGAACTGCAAGGTAGCTCGCATCATCGTCAGCTACAAGCCCACATACGGACTCAGCACGTCACTCGTAAACCCGGAGGATCCCAAAGAGGGACTGATCGTCCTTCGTTTAGGGAGATTGTGCGAAGGGTTTTTGTATCACGAGGCCGCGCATCTGTGGGTTCGAGATGGCTCGGACGATGGAGCCATGCACGGGCCAACCTTCATCTGGTCGTATGTCCAGCTTGTGGGTCACATTGGATACCGTCCCCAGCTCAGGGCTTACCGCGCGTCACTGGCGAAGGCCGGGATCGTGATACCAAGGAAGAGGCCATGATGGAGGCGAGGAAGACGGAATTCCCCACCGTGCCAGAGCACTACCGAGGTTATGCGGACGACTTTACGAAAGCCTGGAGAGAGATTGCCGGGGTTCCCGAGCTGCGGTGGGGGTCAGGAGATAAGGCCCGGATAGCCAACGAGGCCCGTCTGCTATATGAGAACTTCCTGGTGTACCTGGATGGCTTCATGGCCTGGGCCATGCCCGAGCACATAAGGCGGCTAGAGAAGGCCGGAAAGGGACCGATACGATACATCAGTGGTCCCTGGGCACTTAGGTGGCTCTGGGAAGACTATCAGAAGCACAATGCGGATCCATGGCAGAGCCAGATGACAAAGGAATTCTTCGATAACGGGTAACATGGTGGATGTAACCTATGAGGAATTGGGGAGGTTCAGATGAAACGACTAAGAGAGATCACACTGCTAGGCGCCCTTACCTTCCTCCCCGGACTCGTCCTGCGAGTTCTGGCGTGGGTTGGCCGTTATCTCTGGCGCGCATCACTCCGGGATCTGCTTCTGATCCTACCCCGACTGGCGTGGTTCCTGTTGGGGCGAGTACTGCGGATCAATCGCATCTCCATGGCCCTAATTGGCGCGGTCGTCGGCGTTGCTTGGTATGGTCTGTTTGTGCTGAGCCCACTTCGTCCAATCGTTCGAGATGCCGTGGTGGTGGTCGTGGCCGACAAACTGTCAGGGAAGCCGCGCCCCCTGACCATGTGCGATGCGCAATTTGCTGGAGGTCGAGAGGACTGCGATCTCGTGTACAGTCGCAGTGCCCCCTTCAACCCCGCAACGCAGTGGGGCCTGGTCACCAATAGCCCCTACCTGACAGAGGCGGCTGTCAACATCATTCCAGTGTTTGTCACCGACAACATGGTCAGTGTTCCCGAGATCCCCACCAACATCTACTTCCAGCCCCTTATCACGGCAGACTCCTTTCACCTGGGCGGCCGCACCGATTGCGAAAACTATGTTATGACCAACGAGCGATACATCACCCTCTCTGCGTGGAACGACGAGAGGGACATTCTCACGACTCTAACCCACGAGCTGTTGCATAACCAGGATGGGAACTTTTGTAACACGCCCGTTCCCCTTCCCGAGGGCTGCGTCATCATCAGTGAGGGCGGGAGGCGGTATTACAGTTGTGAGCAGGGTGCTGTGCCGGCACTGAATGAGTGGTTAGAGAACAGGTCCGTCCGGGTTGAGAGCCACACCGCCAGTGGAACGGTGGAGGCTTTAGCGGCGCAGTGTAGCGCGGGAAGTGGCCTCGCGTGTGCGTCCTTCTGGGACAACATCAAGGGCCTGGCATCTGGGAGCCTGCGGACGGAACTGAACGGAATTGGTCTTGGGGGTCTGTTCGATCCGTTCATGGATCTCTTTGTTCGATCAAGGGTGGAGAGTCGTCAGGCTGACAAGTCCATGCGGGACTACACGATCAATGGCCCAGAGGGGTACAAGCAACGCATGGCGATCATCGCCAAGTACTATGCCATGCCGTGGAACGTTTATGTGGTGCCGGGGATTGTCAATGGCGCACTACTCGACACAGGCAACCTAACTCGGGCGATGATCCCCGATGGCGAGAAGGTCTACTTGGTCGTACTGGGAATGCCTTATGACGACACTCGAAAAATGATGGGTCTTTTGCGTCCGTTCATTTGGGTCCTGACTGTTGGCCAATTCCAGGGTTAGGCGCGGAGATCATAGCCAAGTCCCGAAGGCCGAAAGGCTTGAATTAGCTTACGAGAGGAGTCTGCCAATTGATTCGTAGTTCCCTTATCCGAGACGATCTTGGCCGCAAGCGGTGCAGCAAGGGTGACGAGTGTGTCCATCCGCGCGGCCCCTGGCTTCCGGAGGGGGAGTTCGCCCGCCGGTCTGCGGCCGCGGATGGGCTTCGCTGGTACTGCAAGGCGTGCGGCCAGCAATATAAGGCGACTTACGAGAAGAAGCGCTGGAAGAACTGTCTCGTCTGCGGCGAGCCGGCTAGAACGCGCTTCGGGAATCATTGTACTGATTGCGAGAAGCAGGCGATCAATAACCACAGGCGGACACAGGGAGGCTACATATGCACGTGGAGCCCGGAGCCCGAGTGGCGAGGCGGATGGTTCAGTCTCACGGACATGAGGTTTATGCTGAAAGATGGTTCATGGCCGGAGGGGAGCAAGTTCGACCACATGAGGCGCGGAGAGGTTCTTGAGGTCGTCCGCGTTGTTGGGCCGCAGATGATAGAACAGAGGCTGGAGAATGTGGAAGCTGATTGTTGACATGGAGACGGATACCGCGGTGTTCGATTTCAATGAGCGCCAGGAAGCGCTGGTGTTCATGCTTGACATCTTGGAGCACGGGATTCGGAAGGAGAAGGATGGGGGAGGCCTGGTGCTGTACCCGCCGGCAGCGATACGGATGTTTGAGATTTGGGAGGAGCCCGACGAACCCGTGGCCGAGGACTCTCCATCCAAGTCCCCGGCAGGGCCATTCTGATATCACTTGATCTTACTAGCTCCTACTCTCTCGGGCTCTATCCCCGCCTCTTTCATCTTCGAGACTTTCTGATCTGTAAGGTACACGATAGCCCCGCACTGCCGCACCAAGTCGAACGCGTCATCGTAAGGGATGTCCAGCTTGCGCATCAGGGTCCGGGCGGCCGAGATGATGTGGTTGCGCTGGGATTCTGGAAGAAGCCAGAACTTGTCATTCTCAGTCATGGCCGGTCTCCAAAGATAGTGCGTCCGTTCCACTTGGAGTCAGGGCACTCGGCCTTGTGGAGGGCTTCGAGTTCTTCTTTGCACTCTGCCCTGGTCTTGTAGTACTCTACCCTGGACATGTTGTACTCTGCCTCGGCCTTGGCATACTCTTCCTTGGCCTTGTAGTACTCTTCCTTGGCCTTGTAGTACTCTTCCTTGGCCTTGTAGTACTCTGCCCCGGTCTCGGCGATCCTTGTGGGAAGCTTGCCCATAACGGGCCGAATCTCTGCCAAGCGTCCTTCTCTCTCGTTCTCTGGCTTCTCCACGATAATGTATTCTACTCTTCCCCACACATCATTGGTCCAGTCGACTAATGGGCCTTCGTGGTGCAAGAGCCAGAAGTGGCCCTTCGTGGGCCAAGTTGTGGGGTTATCGGGATTGGGCTTCATTGTCGTCCTCCAGTAGTCTAGCTTGCAGGATAGCCGAGAGCACTTGGCGCTGCTCATCGGTGAGTTCTTCGGTGCTCAGGTTGTGCTCCAGGATGTTGGTGAGGGCATCCTGGGCGATGGTATTCAAGTAGGCTTGTTCGAAGGGGTTCATTCAGCCTCCAAAGAGTATGATCTGCGCCATGTTCCCTACGACGGGAAGCCATGCGGCAGATACGGCGATGGTCAAGATACTGCGGCGATCTCTGGGTGTGAAGTTGTGGGCCACGAAGGCATGTGTCGGGACGATCCAGAGGGCCGTCAGCAGCTTGGCCACAAGGAAGACGTCCCAGCCCTGGGATATCAGCCACGAGGCCGGGCCCATGAGTTCTTGGGCGCCCATGCGGGTGATGCCGACGTAGGTCGTCATGGCGTCCAGGGCTTGGGCGAGGGCGAAGAGAGGGATGCTCATTTCCGCTCCTGGATGGCCGCTCTCTGGGCGAGCTGCTGCTGCATGATGATAGCCTCGAAGAGCTCCGTGCCCGTGGCGACTTCCATGGCCTGCAGTAGGGCGTTCCGGGCCGTGGTGCGCCAGAAGAGGTTGCGGTCCCGGTTCTCGGCCATGCCGGCCTTGGTCATGGCGATGGTGTGGGATGCTTGTTTGGCGTTCATGGCTGGGTAGCCTTGGCGATGGCTGAGCGCAGATCGGCGCATGGACCATCGGGATTGGATGGATCTGTCCAGGCGCGGTCCATATACTCGGCCATGGCGCGCTCGCACGCCTCCAGCAGTTGTCTTGAGGCTCGGATGATCCGTTCGTCTGCCGTGGTCATATTCTCTCCCCATTTGGGGCGGGAAACCCTGACGAATAAACCCTCGGAGGGGGTATTCTTTTCAAGTGAGGTGTTCCATTTCGTCATCGCTCCATCTCCTTATGGTAGGGCGCAAATCGCCCAAGGTAGGCATCCGTGCCGCGGGTCTCGGCGGGGAAATACTTTTCATCAGCCGCCATTGCCAAGATTACAGCTCGCTCAGCTTCCTCGACAAGAGATAGGGCTCTCTCCAGCAGTCGAATATGCTCCTGAAGTCCTTTCACGTATACCAGTAGTTCATTCCCCAAGTCCGGGTCTTTTATGGCATTGATGGACTCTTGGAGGATGGTGTCTATCTCCGTGCTCATCGGGCCTACGGCGTGCCACGGTCCTGGTGTGTGTGTCATGCCTGAAATCTCCTTGGGGCTTTGAGCCCCGCTACAAGTCCCCGGAAGGGCTAGAGCGCTGCTTCAGCTCAAGCTCAACAGGGTATAGTCGGTCGAATGTCTGTGCCAAGATGTTCCAGTCGTTCTCGTTCCAGGTTGATCGTCCGTCCCTGCGCATACTACGATTGGCCTCGTCTTTGGAGCAGGCCATGGCTATGTCGTAGGTCATTCTTGGCCTCATGTCAGCCTCCTATTGCGCAGATAGCCCACCGAAGGCACCCAGTTACGGTACCGGCGATGAAGGACCCATCCTCGAAGAGCACGAATGGCGTCAGGCGTCTGTACATCTCTGGGAGCACCTGTGCCAGGGTGATTAGCGCATAGCCGAACCAGAGGATCTGGATGCGGCGGGTCAGGAAGGCGGGATCGTAGGTCATGGGGCGTCTCCGGCGATGGTTGGATGCCGCTCGGCCTGGGAATGGATGAACTTTCCAAGTCGAGATGGATGGTGCCATTCTGAGGGCCGACGGACCTCAGAGAACACGCGGATTTGGTCAAGCACGTCTTGGTCAAGGGTATAGCCCATGATCTTGGCGTACTCGGCGCATAGTGGGCATTCGCGGGATTGTCGTATTTTCATGGTCTGCCTTCCTTCTTCTGCCGATCGATGTGACTTCCATCGGCGTCCTGTTTCTGGCTCCATGATAGCACAGAACGGGCCAGCGCAACATTAGAGACAGATGAGAGATGCCCGAACGCATGTTCTGTACTATGCGCCCAGCGGTATCTGGGGTGCGTAGATTGACATAAGTCCACGGCAGTGTTGTGATTAGGGAGAACCCCAGCATACTCGCGCCACCGGGCCCCGCTCTTGGGCACCAACCGGCCTCCGCTTTCGGGCACCGCTTCCGCGCACCCGCTGGCACGCGGGCTGCATGTTCGGCGGGCCCGATGCCACGGTTATGTAAACCAAGGAGCACCGACAGTGCCCTGGCGGGTATGGGCAATGGGGGGCTGGGGGACTGCGTTAGGGCAGCACACCTGTAACCGGCGTTGGCGCGATAGTCGGTTACTCGTAGCCCGCGCCCGCCGGACTGCGGGATGCGCGGGCAGCTGCAAGTCCCCGGTAGGGCCGGGATGGCGGTGATCGAGAGCATGATATCGGGTGCCCGGTTGCGGTCCCTGTTCTCGGGTGCCCGGTTGCGGTCACCAGCTGGCGGGTGCCTGGTTGCGGGCGCCGGCACGAGGGCAGCTGGGGTGTGCACGGGCAGCGGGGGCCAGGGCGCGCCAGGGCACAGGCAGCAGGGAGCCAGAGACACAGAGACAGAGAAGGCGGGCGTGCCCACGTCGGTTTGGTTGCTGGTATTGAGGTGGGGGGTTACTTATGTAAAACCGGACTATGCAAAACTCATATTTACCCCGTGCTTGACATTTGATAGAATTGGGGTACCATGTAGGCATGGCATCTCCTAAGAAGACGCACAAGGTTTGTCCCCATTGCAGGAGGGATCTCCCGCGCTCGGATTACCGGGAGCGGGCGTACCGGGGCAAGGGGCCGCGGCGAGGGGCACTGTGCCAAGAAGCCTAGCGCAGCCTAAACGACGTACCGGTGCGGCTGGCAACAGCCGTGGTTGCGGCGGTGTAGCGACCTGGCCGGCCCAGCAAACTTGGAGGACCCATGGTAGATACGCCAGAGCTGATTATGATGCTCGAAATGATCTTGCACGACATGATCCGATCCAGGGATGCGACCGAGGAAGCCCTAGCTTGGTATCCGGATCTGTGGAAAGACAATCCCCGGAAGGAGTATGGGGACGAGCCTAGGGTATGTATCCCAACCCAAGAACTTCGGCTTGCGACAATGCGCCTGTCAAATAAGATCGTCAACCTAAGACATGGAGTTTAGCCGGTGAAGCCCACGCCGTACGCCGAGCTCGTGACGCAGGTCGGGCACCAGAAGATCGTCGATGCCCTGTCGGTTGCCGTGTTGCGGGGCCAGATATCGGGCGAGGCCGCCCGGACGATAGTCCAGGCCCGGAACTGGGATGGGGCGCTGATTGTGTTGAGGTGGCTCAATGGAAGATAGGGGTTGCGGAAACCAGGCGTTCTACCAGTGCGTCCTGTACGCACTGTTCGAGATCATCGGGGCGTGCTTCGGAGTCATCATCTACGTCCTCTTGACAGCCATGATATACTGACCTCGGAGGACCACCATGGATATCCTGGATCGCCTAACCGAGATCGTTGTCGAGCCCAAGAAGAAGATGGTCATGTCCCACGAGGTCTACGAGGACGAGGTTGTCATCCGGATCAAGAGGATGCCAGAACTGAACGGATGGAGCATCACGGGGCATACAAGAGATAGGGGCATTCACCACGAAGTGTCCGCCAAGCTGATCGGGAACCGGGGGCTGGCGGCCGAGGTTGCGGCCACACACCTGGCGGTCTGGGGCGCCGCGCCGGGGGGACGGAAGTGAATCGGTCCCTGTGCTTCCTGTTCGGCCACAGGTGGTGGATGGGGTGGGAGTTTCCTCCTACTCAGCCAGACGGAACCGGGGTGTTTGGAGGATTCGTGTTTCAGTGTACGAGATGCAATAGGTGGCGATCCTAGATTGGACAGCACATGGAGTGGCGCCCTTCGGGGCGCTTTTTGATTCCCGCCACTTGACAGAACGCATGTTCGGGTGTATCGTTATGTTATGTCCGACATTCCTCGTGACGCCAAGGGGCACTTCCTCAAGGGCGCCGGAACCCCGTGGACGCCAGAGCAGGCCCGAGAGAACGCCAAGAAGGGACAGGCGGCTCTCCAGGCCAAGAACTCCGAAGCCACCCGAGAGAGCGCCGACAGAATCCTGAGAGAAGACGCCAAGATGGAGGGCGGATGGGATGCGGCATCAGAGGGCATGCGGAAGCTGGCGCTGGATGTTGCCCGCGGCGGCTCTGGCAGTGTTCAATCCTTTCGTCTTCTCCTATCCCAGACCGGGGGCATTGTCAAATCCGAAAAAACGGACGCCCCGGGCCAGAACTGGAATCCGGAGTCCGGAGACCCGTGCCCACTGTGCGGCGCAAACCGGGTTACGCTCATGGTCGATGCCGATGTCGGGTCAGATGTTGAGAAGATCATAGATGACAAAGCGCCTGTGGAAGCGGGGCCCATTGTCGTTATGGAAAGCTAGCGCCACCGCGTTCGGCGTGGCGCTCGAATACCAACCATCCACATACGTCCGGGGTTGGCAGTTCGTCTTCCTCGTGTGGGACAAGAGATTCGTCGTGAGGCTGTACCGTGCCCTTTCGTAGTGCAAGGCAGAGAAGATTCATGTTCTGGAAACATCCAGCCATCGCGCGCAAGTGGGCGCACAAGTACGGCACGAAGATTCGCAAGCGAAAAGTCAAGAGACGGAGATAGAAGGGAAACCCGATGTACGGTGAACTTCCGGGCCTTGATGACTTCCTGGCCATCGTGCAGGCATACGACAGCACATGGGACCAGGCGGCCAGACTGGAATACCTAAAGCGAGCGGAGCGGATGTTCGATGACTTGCTTGGGTTTGCACAAAAGACCGCCCTGGCCGGCTACGACATGCGGGAGTGGAGGCGGAAGCTGTTCATCCCCTTCGGCGGGGAATTCAACGGACTTGTTACAAATTACTCCGAGGCCATCGAGATGGCCCAGCGCGGGCTTATCGTGAAGAGAACGACAGGGCGTCGTCTCGTGATGGGCTACAACCCCGGCTACACGGAAAGGAACGAAGAGACGAATCAGCAGATGGAAAACGCGTACTATCGGGAATGGGAATCCTGAATGCCGAAGCGCGTATTCATTGTGGGACTTGGGCCGTCCGTTGGTCAGCAGAACCTCGACCTGCTTGTAGGAAAAGAATCCTGGGGAATGAACCGATGCCACTTGATCTACGATAGAACCAAGTGGCGTCCGACGAGGTACTTCTTCACGGATATGCCCCAGAACGAAAGCCACATGGACGACATCGAGACGCACATCGCCCTCGGGGAGAACGCGTGGCTCCGAGACGACGTGGCAACCTGGAAGTTCCCGTCGTCAGGAAGAGGCGACAAGTCCCTCGTCCCCAACGTTACCATCTGGAACCGTTGCACGGCCTACTCCCACGGGAACGCCATGCACAAGCACGCGTGGAAGCCGAAGGACTGGTCCTGCGTCAGCAAGACTTGGAAGACGGACAAGCCGATCTTCTGCAAGTATGGATCCGGAACGAGCGTCATGGTCCAGCGGGCTGTATTCGAGGGCTTTGACGAAATCTACCTCCTGGGTTGTGACTTGGGCTTTACGGCACTGAAGGCTGGAGAAGTAGAACATGCCCACATGGTCCCGGGATACTGGCCAACGAAGACGGTAGATTACTCACAAGAGCGCGCGGATTTACTCAATAACACGCTCTGGGAAATGCACGACATGATAGCCAAGGAGACTGCGGCCCGGGGCGTCAAGGTGTTCAACTGTTCTCCAATAAGCCCCTTGACGCAGTACCCAAAAGTGAGTCTGGAGGAAGTGTGTTCGCCTTCTCAAAGGGAGCCAGCCGAATCTGGATTGTCGGTACAGGTCCAAGCCTCAACCAAACGCCGCTCGACCGGATCAAGGAAGAAAGCGTCGGTCTCAACCGCATCCACTTGATCTTTGGTCGAACGACATGGCGGCCGAGCTACTACTTTTGCACGGATTTGTCAAGGACCGGAGGACTGAAGCCGGAGGATTTACGCCGTTGGAATGATGACTTCCGGATTCACCTCGGCATCCCGATGTTCACGAGGGACGACCTATGGGAGAAGCGGCTAGACAAGGATTTGCGTCGCGTTGTGGCATTTCTGCCATTCTGCCAACACTTCTCTCCGATGGACGGGAGGGACCCAGCACCGGATGAGTGGCACATGCCTGTTTACTGTCGATATGGAGGATCCATGCTCGCGGCCATCCAGTGGGCCTCCGAGCGATACGACGAAATCGTACTGGTCGGCGCCGACCTGGGTTATGGTGGAAACGACGCAGTCAATCACTTTGACCCACGATACGCGCCCGTGGATTCTTACACCCCCCAGCAAGCAAGATGGTTCAACAACGTTTTGGCTGACGCTCATGCAATCGCTCAACGCGAGTGCGCCAGACGAGGGGTCAAAGTCTACAACGCCACCGTGGGTGGGGACCTAGAATCCTACCCGCGGGTTGACATAAAGACGCTACTTGCGTAGCCGACGACGGGCTTTCACGGTCGGGGCCAAAGGCCCGCGATTGGGCCGGGAGGGCGGGACACTTTACGAATGAAGCGACTCAACCTGACACCAATTCAGGTGGAGCGCCTAAGAGAATACGTTCGGTCGGATACGCCGAACGGCTTCGAGGCGTTCTATGCTCTAGTGTACGGCCGGCGTCTTCCGAGGCATGCCCGGGCATGGATTGACGCTATCTACACGGCCCACGCGGCGGGACAGGGAATCATCATCAAGGCGTTCCGGGGATCGGCGAAGACGACGACGATCACGAATGCCTTCGCGGCCTATCGAATGTGCCTGGAACCTGACAGGCTTAGCCTATTGGTGCAGGTCGGGGACGGCATCGCAGCGGACAACTCAATTCTAGTCGGCGAGATCGTCAAGCGCAGTCCGGGAAAGGATGCCATATTCCCGTACCTGGCTCCGGACCCATCAGCTGGCTGGGGCGCCGGCGGATACGATATCATCCGAACCGATATGCCCTACTCGGCGTTCAAGGCACAGAAGCTCCGCTGGGGAAAGGACCCCAGCCTCATTGGGGTTGGGTATCAATCCGGAGAAATAATCGGGAAACACCCGTCCGGAGTCGCCATTGTAGACGATATCAACAACGAGAGGAATACGGCCTCGCACCGACGCAACGCGGAGGTGAACAAGATTGTACAGGATACGATCTTCCCGACGTTCTCACCTAACAATCCGTGGGAGATATTCGTTGGGACCCCCTGGGTTTACAACGACGTCCTCTCCTATGTCGAGTCCACCGGGGAGTACGTCGTCATCAATACTCCAGTCATGGAATACACAACCGAGGGATCTCCAGGAGCCGTCTGGTACCCAGAGCTCTCGACGTGGGTGGTCCCGGCGTGGCCGGAGATCTTCCCGATAGACCGCATCGAGGCTGCCCGCAAAAAGGCCGGCGTGCTTGGCTTTGCGAGGATGTACATGCTCGACTTGGCAGCGGCCCAAGGCAAGGAACTGAAGCTGGAGTGGCTGCACGAGTATCCGGCCTCCGAGATCAGCGCCGGATGGCCCGTCGTAATGGGGGTGGACTTTGCCTCTACGGCTGACAAGTTGAGACTGAAGGATCGCGACTTCTGTGCCGTTTCCGTGGGGCGCCTCATTCCAGGAGGTGGAATCATTCTCGTGGATGGCTGGCGTGGCCACGTAAGCACGGGCGAGGCCCAGTTGAAGGTGTCGGCCTTGGCGCAGCAATACGGAAAGACACTGCACATGATTGGGATTGAGACCCAGGGAAAGGGCGAGGAGTTCTTCAACGCAGTCAAGTACAGCACGAGTCTCCCGGTGTGGCCATTTACGCCGGGCAACAGAAGCAAGGGCTACCGATTCCAGGAGCAAATGGCACCGGCGTTCCAGTTCTCTCGTGCCTGGATATCGGACGAGCCCAATGAATACTTGGGCCAGTTCAAGGATGAGTGGGCGGGCTGGATGGCCGGTGCTCCACATGACGACACACTCGACGCCACCTACTACATGCTTCGCGCCGGAGCCGAAAACATGATGGCGGGATTCTGGGAAGACCCAGACCTGCCCGAGCTTTGGGACGAGGAAGAAGTCAGTCCCTTTGCCGAACTAGGATCACAACATGTCCGATAGCAAACTGTTCGGAGTCAACGAGCTCTCGTATTACAAGGATCGAGTCCAGGCGCTGATAGACAGGGACCGACCACTTCAAGAGATGCGCACGCGCATGGACGATATGGTTCACGCGGACTATCAGGCGCCACAGTCCCTTCAGGACCTCCAGTGGTTCAGAACATATCGCTCGTCAAAACCGCGGGATGCGCTAAAGGCGGCTATCCGGGCCCTGTCCAACTTTGAGGAGCATGTCGTCATAGACCCGGCGACAGTCGTGAATGCACTGGGGGGAATTGGCGATCCAGACGGAAAGATTGCCAAGGAGATGGCTGGTTCCTGGGAGAGGACACTGAAATGGCAGATGAGACAGGCGCAGGACCGCAGGATGACATTCAAGCCGGACGCCACGCGATCTGCCGTTCTTTACGATGAA
>Ga0209342_10005426_pt1 | contig 13056 bp, 10 predicted proteins | sample RifCSP16_2_FD_184023 | JGI IMG/M metagenome (GOLD analysis project Ga0209342, IMG submission 184023) | Soil microbial communities from Rifle, Colorado - Rifle CSP2_sed 16_2 (SPAdes) (version 2) | ecosystem: Environmental > Terrestrial > Deep subsurface > Rock core/Sediment | place: Rifle... | reverse complement strand
CTCGGCGGTCCCGGTCTTCCCGGCGATCGGCAGCTTCGCGTTCGGCATGTAGGCATGTCCGACGGTCACGACGCGGCGGGCGGCTTCGCGGATCAGCCGCAGGTCCTCGGACTTCATGTCGAGCTTTCGGGCGACCTCGGGCCGCGGCTCGACGACGGTCGTGCCGTCGCGCACCACGCGCTTGAGCAGGTGGGGCTTGTACACGGTGCCGCCGTTGGCGACGGACGCGTAGGCGTTGAGCAGCTGCAGCGGCGTCACCGCCACGAAGCCCTGGCCGATCGACTCGTGGTAGGTGTTGCCGAGCGTCCAGGGCTCGTCGAACGCCGCGAGCTTCCACAGCGGATCGGGCATGATCCCCGCGGCTTCGCCGGGGATGTCGATGCCGGTAGGAGCGCCGAAGCCCAGCATCCGTCCGTACTTGGCGATGGCCTCGGGACCTGCGCCGCGCTGTCCGGTGTAGGGGTTGCCGCCGCCCAGCGTGTAGAAGTAGATGTCGCTCGAGTGCGAGAACCCGCCTACGAAGTCGAGCGGCCCGTGGACGCGCCAATCGTAGAAGCGCCAGTCGTCGACGACGAGCACGTTGGACGAGACGTTCACCACCGTCTCTCTGGTCGCGACGCCCGTGCTCAGGGCCGACAGCCCGGTGACCAGCTTGAAGGTCGACCCCGGCGGGTAGATGTCGCCGATCGCCTTGTTCACCAGCGGCCGGCGCTCGTCGGAGTTCCACGCGCGCATCTGCTGCGTCGACACGCCCTGGATGAAGGCGTTGTTGTCGTAGGCCGGGATCGACACCGAGGCGAGGATCTCGCCGTTCTGCGGGTTCATCGCGATGCCGACCGCCTGCGTGAAGCGATCCTCCTTCACGCCCCGCTCGAGCTCGGCGTTGATCAGCCGCTGCAGCCTGTCGTCGATGGTCACGACGAGGTCGTTGCCCGGCTCCGGCGGGATCAGCGCGAGCGTCCGCAGCTCGCGCAGCGAGGCGTCGCGCTCGATCTCGCGCCAGCCCAGGGTGCCGCGCAGATACCGCTCGTACTGCCACTCGATGCCGGTCTTGCCGATGACGTCCTGCAGCAGGTACGGGTCGCCGGCACGCTCCGCCAGCTCCTCCTCCGTGATGGGCCCGACGTAGCCGAGGATGGGCGCGTACAGCGGGCCGTCCTCGTACCAGCGGATCGCGTCCGCGGTCACGCGCACGCCCGGATAGAGCTCGCCGCGCTCGACCAGGAGCAGAGCGATCTCGCGCGCCAGCGGGCGCGTGCTCACCTTCACCGGCTCGTACGGGTTGCGGGCCCGCTGGTCGGCTATGGCCTTCGCGATCTCGTCGCTCCCCCGCTCCACGAGCGGCGCCAAGCGCGAGGCGACCTCGTCCTGGCGCGCACGGGGCAGATCGACCGGGATCACCGTCACCGCGAACCCAGGATCGTTGCGCGCGAGCAGGCGGCCGCCGCGGTCGAAGATCACCCCGCGGTCCGCCGGCACGGGGACGCGCACCACGCGGTTCTGCTCCGCAAGCGCGCGGTAGTACGCGCCGTTGGTCACCTGCAGATCCCACAGGCGCAAGCTGAGCACGACGAAGACGCCGACGATCGCCAGCGCGATCGCGGTGATCCGGCGGCCGTGGACGAACGCGCGCTCCGGTCGGCGCAGCATCAGAAGGGCGACTCCTTCTCCGTGAGTCTGCGACCGGCGCGTGCCAGCGGGTAGGCCACCAGGGCCAGCGCTCCCGTGTAGATACCCACGCCGGCGGTCTGAGCGACGGCGGCGCCACCGCCCGCCAGAGGATGCCCCAGGAACGCCAGGATCCCCACGTAGAGCAGCTGCGCGAGCAGCGCGGCGAGCCCGACAGCCAGCGCCCCCGTCAGGACCGGCACGGGCTTCGCGGGCGACCGCTCTCCCAGCCCGACGACCAAGACCGCCGGTAGTGACGCGGCTGTGAAGGCTCCCAGCGGCCCCGCCGAGAGGACGTCGCTCGCGAGGCCGCCGACGAAGGCCCACCACAGACCCTCGCGCGCGCCCGCGGCGACGGACCAGGATGCCGCCACGAGGATCGGTACGTTTGGCAAGGCTCCCCCCACAGTGATGGCGCCCGGCACGGCGCCTTGGATGACCGCGGCAGCCACCGGGACCGCCAGGGCTAGGACGACCCGCACGCCGCCCTCCTCAGGCGGGAACGCTCGTGCGGGGGGCCCGGTGCGGCACGCCGGGATCATAGTCAGGGACTTGGTGGCGCGCCCGCCTGGTCGCTACCCAGTCTGGTAGCGGCGGGCGACGCCGTCCGGCGCGCCGCGCTATCAGTATAGGGTGCGGCGAGCCCTATTATGGATGCGGCCTGCGGCACAGGCAGGCCCGCCTCGGAGGGGCGATCGCGGTACAATGCGTGAACGCTGGTGAGACACTCCTATCCCTCATCCCCGGCCCCGTGGAGACCACCAGGGACGCTCCATCGCCAGCTCCGCAGCGCAGCCTCCAGGCTTGACCTTCCACGTGGAAACCCGCCTGTCAGGGGAGCCACGTGACCGCGGTCATCGCGGTCGCGAATCAGAAGGGCGGAGTAGGGAAGACTACTACTGCGGTAAGCCTGGGAGCCGCGTTGGCTGCGGTCGGTCGGCGGGTGCTCTTGGTCGACCTCGATCCTCAGGCGAACGCGACAAGCGCCGTGGGCGTGCCCAAGCCAGCATCCCCGTCAGTCCACCAAGCGCTCATCGGGGACGCTGCCATCGCCAGCGTCACCCGCCCGACCGCGGTCCCCGGCCTCGACGTCGTCCCGTCGTCCCCCGACATGGCCGGGGCGGAGGTCGAGCTCGTTCCGATGCTGGGTCGTGAGTTCAGGTTGCGCGCATCTTTATCACAAGGGCAGGAGCATGACGTCGTGTTCGTCGATTGCCCGCCGTCGCTCGGGCTTCTTACGGTCAACGCCCTGGTAGCCGCGGACAGCGTCCTCGTTCCGGTGCAGTGCGAGTACCTCGCCCTCGAGGGGCTCGCGCAGCTGCTCTCGACGATCGACGCGGTCCGCTCTCGGCTGAACCCCGCGCTGGCCGTGCTGGCGATCGTCCTGACCATGGAGGATCGACGCAACCGCCTCTCGGTCCAGGTCGCGGAGGAGGTCACGCGCCACTTCCCGGACCTGGTCGCCCGGACGCGGATCCCGCGATCGGTGCGCCTCGCCGAGGCGCCCAGCCACGGGCGCCCGATCCAGCTCTACGACCCATCCTCGCGCGCGACCGCCGCGTACACGGACCTCGCGACGGAGCTGGCCGAGAGGATCGCGGCGAGGCCGAGAGCGGCCGCGAGCCTGGCGTCGTGATGAGGACCGGCCTGGGGCGCGGCCTCGACGTCCTTCTGGGCCAGCCATCGGCCCCGGCGGCCCCGCTGCCGAGCGGCGTCGCGGAGATCCCGCTCGAGCGCGTCAAGCCCAACCGGCAGCAGCCACGCACCTCGTTCCCCGGGGACGAGATGCAGCAGCTCGCCGCCTCGATCCGCCGCCACGGCGTGCTGCAACCGGTAGTGGTATCGCGCAGCGGGGCCGACTACGAGCTCGTCGCGGGTCACCGGCGCGTGCTCGCCGCGCGCTTGGCGGGCCGCACCAGCATCCCCGCCGTGATCCGCGACGACGTCGAGGACAGCCTCGAGCTTGCGCTCATCGAGAACGTGCAGCGCGCCGACCTCAACGCCATCGAGGAGGCGCGCGCCTACAAGCTGCTGATGGAGACCTACGCCCTGACGCAGCAGCAGGTCGGCGATCGCGTCGGCAAGTCGGCGTCGACCATCGCGAACGTCCTGCGCTCGCTCGAGGCGTCGCAGATCCTCCAGGACGCGCTCACCGAAGGGAAGATCACGGACAGCCACCTCCGGGCGCTGCTCCCGCTACCGGTGCCCGACGCGATCACCGCGCTGGGCAACGTGATCGCGAGAGAGCTATCGGTGCGCGAGACCGAGGCCCTGGCCCGCCGGCTCAAGAAGCGCAAGGGCAAGCATCCCGGGCGACCGAGCCGTAAGGTCGATCCGGACCTCGAGGCGCGCGTCGCGGAGCTGCGCTCCGCTCTCGGGACGAAGGTCGAGATACAGCGCGGCCGCCGTGGCGGCCGCATCACCGTGGCGTTCTACTCCGACGATGAGTTCGAGCGGCTCTACGAGCTGCTCATGAAGGCGGGGAGCTAGTGGCGACGAGATCGAAGAACGGGCGGCCGACGGTGAAGAGCGGGGACGGCGGCTCCGCCACGTACAGCGCCAAGGACATCCAGGTCCTCGAGGGCCTCCAGGCCGTGCGGCGCCGGCCCGGCATGTACATCGGCACGACGGACCTGCGCGGGCTGCACCACCTCATCCGCGAGGTGCTCGACAACTCGATCGACGAGGCCATGAACGGCGTCTGCGACCGCATCGACGTCGTCATCCACCAGGACGACCGCGTCACCGTGAAGGACAACGGCCGCGGCATCCCGGTCGACAAGCAGGCCCAGACGGGCAAGTCCGCGCTCGAGGTCGTGCACACGATGCTCCACGCGGGCGGCAAGTTCGGCGGCGGCGGCTATAAGGTGTCGGGCGGCCTCCACGGCGTCGGCGTCTCCGTCGTCAACGCGCTCTCGAGCCACCTGAGGGTCGAGGTGCACCGCGACAGCAAGGTCTTCACCCAGGAATACGAGCGCGGCAAGCCCCTCGGCCCGGTCCGCGCGATGAGCCGCAACGAGGACTTCCCGCCGTCGCTGCCGTGGAAGCCGCGGGAGCGGCTCACCGGGACGATCACGACCTTCACCCCCGACCCGCAGGTCTTCCCGGTGATCCAGTGGGACCCGCAGATCGTCGCCCAGTGGCTGCGCGAGACCGCCTACCTCAACAAGGGCCTCTGGCTGTCGCTGGTGGACGAACGGAACGCCGCGGAGGAGAACTTCTACTTCGACGGCGGGATCGTCTCGTTCGTCCGCCACCTCAACAAGGCGCACCAGGTCGTGCACAAGCCCGTGTCGGTCGAGAGGACCTTCGAGAACGACACGATCATCGACGTCGCGCTCCAGTACAACGACGCCTTCGCCGAGCGCGTCTACACCTTCGCCAACAACATCAACACCATGGACGGCGGAGCCCACCTCACGGGCTTCCGCACGGCCCTGACGCGCACGCTCAACTTCCACGCCCGCAAGATGGGGCTGCTGCGCGAGGCCGACCCCAACCTCACCTCGGAGGACGTGCGCGAGGGCCTCACCGCGGTCATCAGCGTCAAGATCAAGGAGCCGCAGTTCGAGGGGCAGACCAAGACCCGCCTCGGCAACGCCGAGGTCCAGGGCCAGGTGGCCACCGCCGTCAACGACGCGCTCGGGCAGTACCTCGAGGAGAACCCGCCAGACGCGCGGCGGATCATCGAGAAGTGCCTGACCGCGTTCCGCGCGCGCGAGGCCGCGCGCAAGGCGCGCGACCTGGTGCTCCGAAAGGGCGCGCTCGACGGCTTCTCGCTGCCGGGCAAGCTCGCGGACTGCCAGGAGCGCGACCCCGAGCGCGCCGAGCTGATCGTCGTCGAGGGCGACTCCGCCGGGGGCACGGCGAAGCAAGGCCGGGACCGGCGCTTCCAGGCGATCCTGCCGCTGCGCGGCAAGATCCTCAACGTCGAGAAGGCGCGCGCGGACAAGATGCTGGGCAACGAGGAGATCAAGGCCATCATCACCGCGCTCGGCACCGGCATCGGCGAGCACTTCGACGCCAAGAAGCTGCGGTACGGCAAGACGATCCTGCTGGCCGACGCCGACGTGGACGGATCGCACATCCGCACCCTGCTGCTCACGCTGCTCTACCGGCACTTCCGCCCGCTCATCGAGGACGGCCGCGTGTACATCGGGCAGCCGCCGCTGTACCGGATCCAGCTGGGGAAGGAAGTGCGCTGGGTGTACTCCGACGCGGAGCGCGACAAGGCCGTCAAGGAGCTGAAGTCCCTGGCCAAGCAGAAGCGCGAGAAGAAGAAAGCGGAAAAGGCCGAGCCGGCGGCCGAGGCGCCGACCAGCAGCGACGAGGGGACCGACGACGGGAAGGGCGGGAGGGAGCCCGCCATCCAGCGCTACAAGGGTTTGGGCGAGATGAACGCCGAGCAGCTCTGGTCGACGACGCTCGACCCGGCCACGCGGACGCTCAAGGTGGTGCGCCTCGCCGACGCCGAGCAGGCCGACCTGGTCTTCGACGAGCTGATGGGCTCGGAGGTCGAGGGCCGCAAGAAGTGGATCATGGCCAACGCGACCAAGGCCTCCCTGGACGTTTAGTGGCGCGCCTGTCCGAGCTGGGCGTCGACTTCGAGCACTGGTGCTTCGCCTGCGGGCGCCTCAATCCGGCGGGCATGCACCTGGACTTCGACGTCTCCCGCGACCGCGCGGAGACGCGGTACACCGGGACGCAGCGCCACCAGGGCTATGACGGCACGCTGCACGGCGGCGTCGTTGCGGCCCTGCTCGACGAAACGATGGGCTGGGCCATCTTCCACCAGGGCATCTGGGGCGTCACCGCGAAGCTCGACGTGACCTACCGCCGGCCGGTGCCGGTGGGGGAGGAGCTGCGCGTGGTCGGCGAGGTCGTGCGCGACCGCGGCCGCGCCATCGAGCTGCACGGGACCGTGGCGCGCGCCGCCGACGGCGAGGTCCTCGCCGAGGCCGATGGGCTCTTCCTCCGCATGCCCGACGCGCGGCGGCGCGAGCTCGAGAGGCGGTACTCGTCGGCGGCTGACGCCTTCGCCAAGGTCCGGGCCGCGGTGTCGGCCGAAGAAGCGGCCATGGAGCACCCGCGGACGTGATCGACAAGGGCGACGAGCGCATCGTGGACGTGGACCTCGGCTCCGAGATGCGGCAGGCCTACCTCGACTACGCGATGAGCGTCATCGTCTCGCGCGCGCTGCCCGACGTGCGCGACGGCCTGAAGCCGGTGCAGCGCCGGATCCTGTACACGATGTACGAGGAGGGCATCCGGCCGGACCGGCCGTTCCGCAAGTCCGCGAACGTGAATGGCATCGTCATGGCTCGCTATCACCCTCACGGCGAGGCGGCGATCTACGACGCGCTCGTCCGTCTGGCCCAGGACTTCTCGGTGCGCTATCCGCTCATCCAGGGCCAGGGGAACTTCGGCTGCTTCAGCGGCGATACGAAGGTCGAGCTCACCAACGGCGACCAGAAGACGTTCCTCGACCTCATCGACATGACGCGTCATGGCCTGCGCGCCGACGTGTTCACCGTCGACCAGCACCGCAACGTCCGTCTCAAGCCCGTCCGCGCGCCGCGCCTGGTGCGCCGCGACGACCCGGTGGTCAAGGTCGCGCTCTCGAACGGCAGCGAGATCACGTGCACGCCCGAGCACCGCTTCATGCTGCGCGACGGCACGTACCGCGAGGCCCGCTCGCTGCGGCCGAAGGACCAGCTCATGCCGTTCGCGCGCACGGCCATCCCCGAGCGGCTCCACCGCACGGGCGCGTTCCCGATCCCGGCGAGCCTGCAGGTGCGCGTGGACAAGGTCGAGCCGGCCGGCCGCGCCGACGTCTACGACCTCACCGTCGACGTGACGCAGAACTTCGCGCTCTCGGCGGGGGTCTTCGTGCACAACTCCATCGACGACGACCCGCCGGCCGCTCCGCGCTACACGGAGGCGCGGCTCGCGCCCATCGCCATGGAGCTGCTGACCGACATCGAGAAGGACACCGTGGAGTGGGAGCCCAACTACGACGGCCGCGAGCGGCAGCCCCTCACCCTGCCGGCGCGCCTGCCCAACCTCATCGTCAACGGCTCGGCGGGCATCGCCGTGGGCATGGCCACCAACGTGCCGCCGCACAACCTGCGCGAGGTCGTCGAGGCCACCAAGCGGCTCATCGACGACCCCGAGCTGACGATCGACGACCTCAGCGAGACGATCACCGGACCCGACTTCCCCGGCGGCGCTCTGGTCTACCGGTTCGAGGAGCAGAAGAACGTCGAGACCGGCAAGACCGAGCGGGTCGACGCCATCCGCCGCGCCTACGCCACCGGCCGGGGCCGCGTCGTCATGCGCGCGCGCGCCCACACCGAGGAGCTCCGGGCCGGGCGCTCGGCCGTCGTCGTCGACGAGCTGCCGTACGCGGTGAACAAGGCCGCGCTCATCGAGAAGATCGCCGAGCTGGTGCAGAGCAAGCGCCTCGGGGGCATCTCGGACCTGCGGGACGAGAGCGACCGCGAGGGCATGCGCATCGTCATCGAGGTCAAGCGCGACGACGACCCCGGCCGCGTGCTCAACAACCTCTACAAGCACACGGCCATGCAGTCGGCCTTCAACTTCAACGTGCTGGCCCTGGTCGACGACCAGCCGAGAACGCTCTCGCTCAAGGATGTCCTGCAGCACCACATCGACTACCGCCGCGAGGTCATCCGCCGGCGGAGCGAGCACGACCTGGGGAAGGCACGCGACCGCGCGCACATCCTCGAGGGCTTCAAGATCGCGCTCGACCAGATCGACGCCGTGGTCAAGACCATCCGCGCGAGCAAGACGCCCGAGACGGCCCTCGAGAACCTCAAGACCAAGTTCGGCCTGTCCGAGGCACAGGCCAAGGCGATCCTCGAGATGCAGCTGCGCCGGCTCACCGGCCTGGAGCGGAGCAAGATCGAGGAGGAGTACGAGGCGACCATCAAGCTCATCGCCGAGCTCGAGTCGATCCTCGCGAGCCCGCGCAAGATCCTCGGGCTGATCAAGCAGGACCTCGACGAGCTCGCCGCCACGTACGGCGACGACCGGCGCACACGGATCATCGATGACACCGTGCGCGAGCTGTCGGACGAGGACCTCGTCGCCGACGAGGACGTCGTCATCACCGTCTCGAGCCGCAACTACGTGAAGCGGATGCCGCTCTCGACCTACCGCGCGCAGCACCGCGGCGGCCGCGGGGTCATCGGAATGCAGACGCGCGAGGAGGACGACGTCGAGCACCTTCTGGTCGCGCGCACGCACGACCGGCTGTGCGTCTTCACGGACCGCGGCCGCGTGTTCGCGCTCAAGGTGCACGAGCTGCCAGACGCGAGCCGCACCGCAAAGGGCACGCCCATCCAGAACATCCTCGAGGCCATGCAGGCGGGCGAGCGCGTCTCGGCCCTGGTCGCCCTCAAGGACCAGCCCAGCGCCCAGCACCTCGTCATGGCCACGCGCAAGGGGTTCGTGAAGAAGACGCCGCTGGCCGAGTATGCGAACGTCCGCCGCGCCGGCCTCATCGCCATCGCGCTGCGCAAGGGCGACGAGCTCGCTTGGGTCGCGCCCTGCACCGACAAGGACCGCATCCTCCTGGCTACGCGGAAGGGCAAGGGGATCGTCTTCAAGGCGACCGACGCGCGGCCGATGGGCAGGCCGACGCAGGGCGTCACCGGCGTCCGCCTCGCCAAGGGCGACGCGGTCGTCGGCATGGGCATCGTCCGCCCGCGGACGCAGGTGCTGTCGGTGACGCGCAACGGCTTCGGCAAGCGCACCGACGTCGAGGAGTTCCCGACCCAGGGCCGCGGAGGCCAGGGCGTGATCCTGGCCGCGATCACCCCGAAGACGGGCGACGTCGCGGCCGTCCAGACGGTGGACGAGGGGATCTCGGAGGTCCTGCTCATCAGCACCACCGGCGTGGTCATCCGGGTCCCGCTCGACCAGATCCGCGTGCTCTCGCGGCCCACCCAGGGCGTCAAGGTCATGGCCACGGGCGACGCCGCGATCGCCTCGATCGCCACGTTCGGAGCGGGCAGCACCTCGCAGACGGAGCTCCGCCTCAAGGGCTAGACCGACAGCAGGGCAGGCTTGCTGACGCCGACCCCAAGGTGGCGGTCGGCCGTCCGGTAACAGGTCGACCGGGTGTCCGATGTGTCGCCCTCGTACCGTTCCGGCGGGCTCGGCGTTGTGTGGAAGGCGGCCACGCTGGTACGGTCCGCGTGCCGACCGGTCGGTAGTAGGCGGGCCGAACGGCCGAGCGGCCTAGAACGCCAAGGGGAAGGGCGAGTTGATCGCGCTCGAGGACGTCAGCAAGCGCTACCCCAACGGGACATACGCGCTGCGCGACATCGACCTGCGCATCGACGCCGGCGAGTTCGTGTTCAACGTCGGGTCGTCCGGCGCCGGGAAGTCGACGCTGAACCGGCTGCTGATCCGCGAGGAGCTACCCACGACCGGGCGCGTCGTCGTCGACGGCCAGGACGTGGCGCGGCTCGCCCGAGGCGAGATCCCCTACCTGCGCCGGAAGGTCGGGATCGTCTTCCAGGACTTCAAGCTCCTCCAGACCAAGACCGTCTTCGAGAACGTCGCCTTCGCTCTCATCGTCACCGGCCATGACGGCCGCACCCTCCGCGAGGAGAGCGAGCGCGCGCTCGCGCTGGTCGGCCTCGCGCAGCGACGCCATCACTTCCCCCGCGAGCTGTCCGGCGGCGAGCAGCAGCGCACCGCGATGGCGCGCGCGCTGGTCATGCGGCCGCGCGTCCTCGTCGCCGACGAGCCGACCGGCAACCTCGACCCCGTGACCACCTGGGAGATCATGAAGCTGCTCATCCGCGTGAACGAGCTCGGGACGACCGTCATCGTGGCCACGCACAACGCCGAGATCGTCAACGCGCTGCGCCGGCGGGTGGTCCACCTCGACCACGGCCGGATCATCCGCGACGAGCGCGAAGGCCTTTACGCCGCGTGACGCGCGTCCGCTACGTCCTCACGGCGGCCTGGCAGGGGTTCTCGCGGAACCCGGTCATGAGCGTGGCATCGACCCTCACGGTCGCGCTGATGCTGCTGCTCTTCGCGTTCTTCGTCGTGACCGACCGGGGCCTGCAGTCGGCCATCGGCCTGCTCGAGTCGAAGGTCGAGCTCGTCACGTACCTCTCCGACGACGCCAAGATCTCGCAGATCCTCGACGTCAAGGCCCGCATCGAGAAGGACCCCGCCGTCTCGCGCGTCGACTACGTGAGCAAGGACGACGCCCTGCGGCGGCTGCGCGAGCTGAGCGCGAACCGCGCCGACCTCGGACCGATCGAGGAGATCGGGACGAACCCGCTACCGGCGTCGCTCGAGATCAAGCTCGCCATCGCGCAGGAGAGCCGGCGCGTCGCTGACGAGCTCCGCGCCGAGGTGGGCAATGGGGTGATCACCGAGGTCGTCGACAACCCGCAGGTCGTCGACAAGCTGCTCACGATCACGCGGGTGCTGTCGGTCGGCGGCCTCGTCGTCCTGGGGATGATGCTGTTCGTCGCCCTCTTCGTGATCGTCAACACCATCCGCATCGCCGTGCACGCGCGGCGTGACGAGATCGAGATCATGCAGCTGGTCGGGGCGACGGACCGCCTGGTGGCGGCCCCCTTCGTCATCGAGGGGATGCTCGTGGGCGTCTTCGGGGCCGCCATCGCGCTCGCCGTGTTGGCTGTCGGGTCCGGCCCCGTTACCTCGACCCTGGTCCAGTTCCTCGACATCCTGCCGGTCTCGCTGGGGCCGAATTTCCTGGCGCAGCTCGCCCTCGGCGTGCTCGGCTTCGCCCTGGTCATGGGGGCCGGCGGGGCCTCGATCTCGGTGCGGAGCCAGCTGAGCCGATGAGCCGCCGGGCCGGGCGGCCCTTGACCGCGACCGAGTTCGGGTGCGAGGATGCGCACCTTATGGGAGCTCCCCGGCGACGCCGGGGAGGTGGGGCTGGGCGCGGCGTGGCGGTGGCCTTCGTGGCGCTCGCCTTCCTGGTCGCGCCCCTTGCGCCGCCGGCCAGCGCGGACCCCGGTGACCAGCAGCGGCTCGAGCAGCTCGCGCGCGAGAAGCAGGAGCTCGAGCGCGCCGTGCAGGTCTCGCGGCAGAACGCCGAGCGCTACCGGCAGGAGGCCTCGCGCTTCCAGGCCGCCGTGAACTCGGCGAACGCGCGCATCGCCGAGCTCTCGGCCGAGCAGGCCTCGGCGCAGAACGAGGCGGACGCTCTCAAGATCAGCATCCAGATCGCCGAGGAGCAGCTCGCGCTGGTCGCTTTCCAGCTGTCCGAGACGCAGAGCCTCATCGACTCGCTCAAGGCGCAGGCCACGGAGCAGACGAAGCAGCTCGCGCAGCGCGAGGAGGTCTACGCCGTGCACCTGCGCGCCACCTACAGGCAGGCGCAGATCAGCCCGCTCGAGATGCTGCTCTCCGCGAGCTCGCTCACCGACTTCGTGACGCGCGTCCAGACGATGGTCCTGATCAGCCGCCAGGACCAGCAGCTCGTCGGCGACATCCGGGCGCTGAAGGCCTCGACCGCGGCGAAGCAGGACGGCGTGGCCCAGAAGGAGCAGGAGATCACGGGCCTGCAGGCGCAGATCGCGACGCAGAAGGCCTCGCTCGCCAAGAAGAAGGCGGACTACGAGGCGGTCGTCGAGGAGATGAAGGCCAACATCAACGTGCAGGCGGGGCTGCGGGCCGAAGCCGGCGGCAGCCGCGACGCCGCGGTCGGCGCGACGCAGCGGGCCAACTACGAGACGGCCGTCCTCAACAAGCGGCTCGAGCAGACCGAGGCGGCGTACGCCGCCCTCGCCGCCGAGCTCGCGGCGCGCTCGGGCCTCGCGGTCTTCACGGGCAAGATGGTGGTGTGGCCCGTTGGCGGGCCGATCACGTCGGGATTCGGCCCGCGCTGGGGCGGCTTCCACAACGGCATCGACATCGCCGCGCCCATGTACACGCCGATCCGCGCCGGCGCCGCCGGCCAGGTGGTGACGGTCGGCAAGCCCTACCTCGCGTACGGCGACACCGCGACGGTCGTGATCGTCGCCCACGGCTCGAACTTCTCGACGCTGTACGGCCACATGGACGACTCGAAGCCGCCGACGGTGCGCGTCGGCCAGTTCGTGACGTCGGGCACCGTCATCGGCTACGTGGGCATGACCGGATGGACCACCGGCCCGCACGTGCACTTCATGACCATCGTCAACGGCCGGGCGACGGACCCGATGCCGTACATGCCGTGAGCGGCCGCCAGACGCCGGTCCTCGTGGTCCTGGTGGTGCTCCTCAGCCTCGTCTTCGCCGCGCTCACCATCGCCGACGCCGCGGCGCCGCTGGCGTCGGGCGTGGAGCTCGTCACGCCGTAGACATTGACTCGCCTCCGCGCCGGTGA
>Ga0209342_10005423_pt1 | contig 13062 bp, 11 predicted proteins | sample RifCSP16_2_FD_184023 | JGI IMG/M metagenome (GOLD analysis project Ga0209342, IMG submission 184023) | Soil microbial communities from Rifle, Colorado - Rifle CSP2_sed 16_2 (SPAdes) (version 2) | ecosystem: Environmental > Terrestrial > Deep subsurface > Rock core/Sediment | place: Rifle... | reverse complement strand
CCTCCAGCTGGCGGCGCAGGTACGGCGCGCAGGCCGCGATCTCGGCCGGTTCCGGGTCGCGATTGCCGGGCGGCCGGCACTTGACGACGTTGGTGATGAAGACCTCCTCGCGTTTCCAGCCGATGGCCCGCAGCAGCTCGTTCAGCAGCCCGCCGGCGGCACCGACGAACGGCCGGCCCTGTTGGTCCTCGTTGAACCCGGGGCCTTCGCCGACGAACACGACCTCCGTGTCCGGATGACCCTCGCCGGGCACGGCGTTGGTGCGCTGCGCGTGCAGCGGACAGAGCCGGCACACGACAACCTCGGCGGCTATCTGATCGAGAGCTCGCCTGCGCTCATCCTGATTCACGCGGCCTGTCCGGCTGGTTCGTGCCCGTGGCGCCTGGTGATGGACATGGTGTCACTCAAAGCGGATACCTATGGGCACGGCCTCGATGATACTCGGCTGGCCTCCCGCCCGTGCGCGTTGCCGGGAGCGAAACGGCCCGCCCGATGTGAGCGGGCCGTTGCTGGGGCCGCGATTGATGATCGCCGGCGGTTGCCGGCACGCTGGCTAGGCCGGCGTCTTGGCCAGGTGACGCTGCATGGCCGCCTTGCGCGATAGGTTGACCCGGCCCTGGCGATCGATTTCGATCACCACGACCATGATCTCGTCGCCCACCGAGACGACGTCCTCGACGGTCGGGACGTGATAGTCGGCCAGCTCGCCGATACGCACCAGGCCTTCCTTGCCGGGCAGGATCTCGACGAAGCAGCCGAAGCCCATGATCCGGGTGACCTTGCCCAGGTACAGCCCGCCGACCTCCACCTCGCGCGTGAGGCCCTCGATCATCTGGATGGCGGCGCGTGAGTTGTCGGCGTTGATCGCCGCGATCTCGACCGTGCCGTCGTCCTCGACGTTGATCTCGGTGCCAGTGTCCTCCTGGATCTTGCGGATCGTGGCACCGCCCTTGCCGATGATGTCGCGGATCTTCTCGGGGTTGATCTTGATGGTGATGATGCGCGGCGCGTAGGCGCTCATCTCCGACCGTGCGGCGGGCATAACCGTGGTCATCTTGTCGAGGATGAACAGGCGCGCGATGCGTGCCTTCTCGAGGCCGTCGCGGATGATTGCCTCGTTGATGCCCTGGACCTTGATGTCCATCTGAACCGCGGTGATGCCCTCGGCCGTGCCGGTGACCTTGAAGTCCATGTCGCCGAAGGCGTCTTCCTTGCCCAAGATGTCGGTCAGCACGGCGAACTTGCCGTCAGGACCGGTGACCAGGCCCATCGCCGCGCCCGCGACGGGCGCCTTGATCGGCACGCCGGCGTCCATCAGCGCGAGGGTCGAGCCGCACGTCGAGGCCATCGACGTGGAACCGTTGGAAGTCACCACCTCAGAAACGACGCGGATGACGTAGGGGAACTCTTCCTGCGTGGGCATGACCGGCAGAAGCGCCCGCTCGGCGAGCGCGCCATGGCCGATGTCGCGCCGCGAGGGCCCGCGCATCGGCTTGTTCTCGCCCGTCGAATAGGGCGGGAAGTTGTAGTGGTGCAGGTAGCGCTTGGATTCCTCGGGGCTGATCGTGTCGATGCGCTGCACATCCGACGACGGCCCGAGGGTGGCCACGCTCAGCGCCTGGGTCTGGCCGCGCGTGAAGAGCGCCGAACCGTGCGCGCGGGGCAGCAGGCCGACCTCGACCGTGATCGGCCGGATCGTTTCCGTGTCGCGGCCGTCCATGCGGATGCCCTCATTGAGGACCAGCTCGCGCACCACCTTCTTGTGCAGCAGCCCGGCCAGGTTCTTGCTGAAGCGCGCCGTCTTGCGCGCCAGCTCGATCTGCCTGGTCGAATCGTCCTGGGCGGCGCCGCTGCGCAGTGAGCGGATGGCCGCGGCGACGTTCTTCTTGTAATCCCCGATGCGCTGGGGCAGGTCGCTGCCGAGGCGGATGAGCAATTGCGCAGTCGCCTCCGCGTCGGGCAGGGCGCGGTGGTTGGGCTCGACTTCGAGGGCGAAGAAGCGGGCCAGGTCGCCCAGCTTGAGATCGCTGTCGGGGTACGCCTCGCGGGCGATGACCAGGGTGTCGAGATAGCGGCCGGGTTCGATCTTGTGGCCCGACTCGAGCGCCGCCTCGACGAAGCCGATGTCGAAGCCGATGTTGTGGCCGACGAGCATCGCGTCGCCAGCCCAATCCAGGAAGGACTGGGCCGCTTGCGACGGGCTCGGGGCATCGGCTACGTCAGCGTCGGTGATGCCGTGCAACTGGCGGCCGACGATCGGCGCGCCGGGATTGACGAGCGTGGACCAGCGATCCTCGATCTTGCCCTTGGTGACCTTGACGGCACCGATCTCGACCAGCGCGCCCTGCTTGACGTCGCGGCTGGTGGTCTCGACGTCGAACACCACGAACGGCTGGCCGGTCTGGCTGGCCTCGACGAACTGGAGCAGTGACTCGACGCCCGGCTCGATGTACGGCAGCCGCTTGGCCTTGCCGACCTGCTGGCGCAGTTGCTCCTGGAGCTCGACGATGGGCCCCAGCGCGCGGTGGCCGAACATGATCGCCTCGGCCATCACCGCTTCGGGCACGATCTTGGCCCCCGCCTCGACCATCATGATCGCGTCACGCGTGCCCGAGACGATCAGGTCGATCTCCGAGGTCTCGAGCTCGGTGATGGTTGGGTTGATGACGAACTCGCCGTCGACGCGTCCGACGCGGACAGCAGCGACAGGACCGTTGAAGGGGATCTCGCTGATCGTCAGCGCGGCCGAAGCGGCGATCGTGCCGAGGATGTCGGGATCGTTCTGCTGATCGGTCGAAAGGACGGTCAGGACGATCTGGATGTCGTCCTTGTAGCCCTCCGGGAAGAGCGGCCGGATGGGCCGGTCGGTCAGCCGCGCGGCCAGGATGGCCGCCTCTGACGGGCGCGACTCGCGCTTGATGAAGCCGCCCGGGATCTTGCCCGCGGCGTACATGCGCTCCTCGAAATCGACCGTGAGCGGGAAGAAGTCGAGACCCGGGCGCGGGTCCGAGCGGTTGGCCGTTCCGAGCAGCATCGTGTCGCCGTAGCGCACGGTGACCGAGCCGCCGGCGAGCATGGCCAGCTTGCCCGTTTCGATGGTCAGCGTGCGACCACCGATCTCGGTCGTAAGTGTTGTGACTGGCATCAGTCCTCCAAGTGTCGGAGGACGGGTTTGCTTAGCGGCGCAGTCCGAGGCGGCCGATGACGGCGCGATAGCGGGTGTTGTCCTTGCGCATCAGATACGCAAGCAGCCGCCGTCGCTGCCCGACGAGCTTGAGCAAGCCGCGACGCGAGTGATTGTCCTTGGGGAAGGTGCGCAGATGCTCGGTCAGGCCCTTGATGCGCTCGGTCAGGAGCGCGATCTGAACTTCCGGTGAGCCTGTGTCAGCCTCTGCTCGGGCGTAGTCCGCCACGATGCCTTCCTTGGTCTCCCGCGCCAGGGGCACCCGTTCCTCCAGTGTTCCTTTGTTCTACTCAGTGCCGGGCGAGTCTACCAGTCGTCCCATTTGAGCGCAGAAGTGAGCGTGCCCGGGCCGCATCACGGTCCATCTGGCGCACCAACGCGGCTGCGCTCGCGAAGCGCCGCTCGCCGCGCAGGCGGCGCACGAATTCGACCCGCAGCCGCGTGCCGTAAAGGTCCTCGTCGACCTCGAAAAGGTGCACCTCGAAGGTGCGCGCGCCGGCACCAAAGGTGGGTCGGACGCCAAGCGAGGCGACACCATCGGCGTGTCGCGCGAGCTCGAGTGGCCGCGCGCCGTCCCACGACACGCGGACGGCGTAGATGCCGTCCGCGGGAAGCGCGACGGGCTCGGCGAGGTCGAGGTTCGCCGTTGGATAACCGAGCCCTCGCCCGCGGGCGTCGCCCCGGGCGACGCGGCCCACGACGGCGTACGGCCGCCCGAGCAGTCGCCGCACGTCGGCCAGGCGGCCGGCGGCCAGCCAGCTGCGCAGCACGGTGCTCGAGACTGTCAGTCCGTGGCTGGCCAGGCGGCTGACCTCGATGACCCGGAAGCCGAGCTCGGGCGCCAGGCGCCGGATCGCGGCGAGGCTTCCGGCGCGGTCGCGGCCGAAGGCCGATTCGGCGGTCATCACCAGCGCCGCCAGCCCGCGGCCAGAGCACAGCCGCTCAAGGAATGCCTCTGGTGGCTGGTCGGCGAAGTCATGATCGAAGCGCTGCACGACGATGGTCGAGACGCCGAGTGCGCCGAGCAGCGCCAGGCGCTCGGCGGGATCGCACAGCAGCGGTGGCGCGCTGCCGCGCAGTACCAGCGCGGGATGGGGATGGAAGGTCAGCACCACCGGCTCGGCGTCGAACCGCGCGGCAGCGCGCATGAGCGCGGCGATGATCCGCCGGTGCCCGCGATGGACGCCATCGAACATGCCGATGGCGAGCACGAAGCGAAGGCCGACCGGCAGTTGATCGATGTCGTGCACGACGCGCGGCGGTCGCGCCGGTCGCGCCGGTTCAGTGCTGCGCGCCGGCACCGATGAGCACCTTCTCGGGGCGCAGCACGCCATCGCCGGCGCGGGCGATGGCCACCAGCCGGCCGTCCTCGTCGACCACCCGCACGAGCCCCTCCCCTGCGGGTGTGAATGCGCGCCGGATTTGCTGGCCGCGCGCGAAGTGACGCAGCTCGGCGGCGCTGAGCGTCACCTGCGGGAAATCCAGCCCGCTGTCCATGGGCAGCAACAGCTCGCGCGCGCGGCCGCCGCCCAGCGCAGCGCGCACCTCGTCGAGGCGGTGGGCGTCGATCAATCGGAACGGGCCGCTGGCGGTGCGCGTCAGCGCACCCAGGTACGCGCCACAGCCGAGCTGCTCGCCAAGGTCGCGCGCCAGCGCGCGAATGTAGGTGCCGGCCGAGCAGCGCACTTCGATCGTCGCCAGCGGCCGCACCGGATCGTGGTCCTGCCACTCGGTCAGCTCGAGGCGCGCGACGGTGACGCGGCGCGGCCGCAGTTCCGGCTTCTCGCCGTGGCGGGCGAGCTCGTACGCCTTGCGGCCGGCCACGCGAACCGCCGAGTAGGCGGGCGGCACCTGCTCGATGACGCCGCGCAGACCGGCCAGTGCAACCTCGACCTCATCTCGCGTCGGCGCGGGCGAGACCGACGGCGTCAGCTCCCCGTCCAGATCGTCGGTCGTCGAGCGGGCGCCGAAGCAGACCAGAGCCCGGTATTCCTTCTCGTCAGCCATGTGGTACTCGACCAGCCGCGTGGCCAAGCCGACGAATACCGGCAGCACGCCGGCTGCGAATGGGTCGAGCGTGCCGCCGTGGCCCACGCGGCGCACGCCGGACAGCCGGCGCACCAGGGCGACGATGTCGTGCGATGTTGGGCCGGGCTCCTTGGCCACGACGATGATCCCATCGAGCGCCTCCGGCCGGACGGGCCCGCCGTCGAGCGGCTCAGTCACCGCTCACGCTGAGCAAGCGGCGGGCCGCCTGGAGCACGCTGTGGATGGCCTGCTCGATTGGCAGGTCGAGCGTCGCACCGGCGGCGCGTGCATGGCCGCCACCGCCGAAGGCACCGGAAAGGACGGTCGCGTCGTAGCCGCCGTCGCGCGTGCGGACGCTGATCTTGGTCTTGTCGCCAGTGTCACGGAAGAGGACCATCAGCTCGGCGCTGGCCGACTGGCTGAGCAGGTCGGACAGCCCCTCGGCATCCTCCGCCGTGGCGCCTGTAGCGTCGTAGTCCGTCGCGTGGAGCGCCGACCAGACGAGTCGGCCGTCGAGCTCCTGCTCGAGCCGGCCGAGGACCAGGCCGAAGAGCTTCAGCTGGCGGTTGGGCTTGGTGCGGTAGATCATTCGGGCCGTGTCGGCCAGTGGCGCGCCGGCGGCGACCAGCTCGGCCGCCACACGCAGCGTGCGCGGCGTGACATTGGGATGCTGGAAGTTGGCCGTGTCGATGACCACGCCGGCCATCAGGTTGGCCGCGATGGCACCGTCCGCGCCGGTCAGCGGCACGCCCAGCGCGGGCATCAACAGGGTGTCCATCTCGCACGTCGCCGCGGCCGTGGGGTCGACCCAGTCGACGGCACCGAAGCCGCTGTTCGACACGTGGTGGTCGATGTTGACAATGGGCACCCGACCGAAGAGCTCGGCGTGACGGCCGAGCACGGAGCCCACGCGGGCGAGGTCGCCGCAGTCGCCGACCACGATCAGATCGTACGGCCGGCCAGGCTCCGGATCCTGCCGGAAGCGATCCACGCGCGGCATGAAGCCGTACATCGGCGGCACCGCGTCGGAGCACACCGGCGTCGCCGATTTGCCGAGCGTCTCGAGTGCCAGCGCGAGCGCGAGTGCAGAGCCGAGCGCGTCGGCCTCGGGGTTCTCGTGGCACACGGTCAGGACGCTGGTCGCTGAGCGAAGGCGGCCAACGACCTCGGCCGGCACCGCGGCCAGATCCTCGGCGGTGAGCGACGTAAGGCTCATTCCTGTGGCTCTTCAACACCATGGGTGGGCGAAGGCAGCGTCTCGGTCGGGTCGGGCAGCTCGCCCGTGCCGCCCTGCCCGAGCTCCTCAATGATGCGCATGATGCGCGTGCCGCGCACCGCAGTCTGGTCCTCCTTGAGATGCAGCTCGGGGATGCGTCTGAGGCGCAGGCGGCCCAGCCGTTGGCGGACGAAGGGCATCGCTCGCGAAAGGGCGCGCAGCGTCAGTTTCTTCTCGTCGGGCGTGCCGATGACCGACACCCAGACGCTGGCATGGCGCAGGTCCGGGCTGACCTCGACGTCGGTGATGGTCAGAAAGCCGATGCGCGGGTCGTCAACCTCGCGCCGGATGACCTCGCTGATCTCCTCGCGCAGCAGCTCGTCGAGCCGCGCCGTGCGCTCGCTCATGGAGAACTCAGCCTGCCTGCCCTAGGCCGACGCTACGCGCGAGACCGTCTGCTGGCTGAAGCACTCGATGATGTCGCCCTCCTGCGGGTCGCCGAAGTCGGCCAGGCCGATCCCGCACTCGTAGCCCGACTGGACCTCGCGCACGTCGTCGCGGAAGCGGCGCAGCGACTCGATCCGGTCGGTCGCAATGAGCTTGCCGCCGCGGTAGACGCGCGCCCCGCCGCGGACGACGCGACCGTCGGTCACGTACGAGCCGCAGATCACGTTGCGCCCGGCGCGGAAGATCTGGCGCACCTCAGCGCGGCCCTCGACGACCTCGATCTGTTCCGGTTCGAGCAGGCCGCGCAGCGCGGCGCTCATCTCGTCCGACAACTGGTAGATGATGTCGTACAGGCGCACGTCGACGCCTTCCGATTCGCCGGTCCGGCGCGCCTGCGGGTCGACCTTGGTGTTGAAGCCGACGACGATGGCGTTCGAGGCTGAGGCGAGCAGGATGTCGTTGTCGGTGATGTCGCCGGTGCCCTCGTGCAGGATGTTGACGCGCACCTCGTCGGTCTGGACCTGCTCCAGGGCGTGGCGGATGGCGCCCAGCGAGCCCTGCACGTCTGCCTTCAGGATGACGCGCAGCTCCTTGGTCTGACCGGCCTGGATCTGGCGATACAGGTCCTCCAGCGTCGCCCGGCCGCCCTGTTCGGGCGCGGCGCCGGCGCGGCGCTGCTCGATCATCACCCGGGCGGTCTTCTCGTCGGGCACGACGCGCAGCACGTCGCCTGCGGCGGGCACCTCGGACAGGCCCAGGATGACCGCCGGCGATGAAGGCCCGGCCTTGGTCATCCGCTCGCCGCGGCTGTTCTGCAGCGCACGGACGCGGCCGTAGGTGTCGCCCACGACGACGATGTCGCCCAGTTTGAGCGTGCCGGTCTGGACCAGCACGGTCGCGATCGGCCCGCGGCTCTTGTCCATCTCGGCCTCGACCACCGTGCCCACCGCCGGCCGCTTGGGGTTGGCCTTCAGCTCCTGCACGTCGGCCACGATGAGCAACGTGTCGAGCAGGTCCTCGATACCGGTGCCCACGCGCGCGCTGACCGGCACCAGCGGCACGTCGCCGCCGAACTCCTCGATCACCACGCCATGCTCGGACAGCTCGGTCTTTACGCGCTCGGGGTTCGCGTCAGCCTTGTCGATCTTGTTGACCGCCACGACGATCGGCACCTTGGCCGCCTTGGCATGGTCGATCGCCTCGAGCGTCTGGGGCATCACGCCGTCGTCGGCGGCGACGACGATGACCGCGATGTCGGTCACCTTGGCACCACGCGCGCGCATCGCCGTGAACGCCTCGTGCCCGGGTGTGTCGAGAAAGACGACGCGCCGGCCGTCCTTGTCGATCTCACTCGCACCGATGTGCTGGGTGATGCCACCGCGCTCACCGGCCGCGACGGTCGTCGCGCGGATCGCGTCGAGCAGGCTGGTCTTGCCGTGGTCGACGTGACCCATCACGGTCACGATCGGCGGCCGCGCCACGAGCAGGCTGGCATCGTCCTCCTCGAACAGGACCTCCTTGGTTGCCTGTGGCGTGGGCGCCTCGCCGTTGCCCTCGACCGGCTCGGGCGCGCGCGCCTCGGCAACTTCGAAGCCGAGTTCGCCGGTGACCAGGCTGGCGGTGTCGCGATCGAGTGGCTGGTTGATGTTGGCGAAGATGCCGCTCTTGATCAGCTCGCGGATCACGTCGGCCGGGTTCACGCCGAGGAGATCGGACAGCTCCTTGACGGTGATCGAGTTGGGGATCTCGACCGCGCCGCGCGCCGCCGGTTCGAGTGTCTGGACCGCGCTCGCTGCCGCCTGTTCGGTTCTGCGCGGCGGCTTGCGCGGCCCGCGCATGTTGCGGGTTCCGCTCCGGCTACGCGCCATGCGCCATTCCCCCTTCTAGCCGCGCGCGCACGTCGACTGGCAGTGCCACCCCCAGCGCACGCTCGATTGATTTCTTCTTGAGTGCCGTCGTCCAGCACGAGCCATCGGCGCAGATGTAAGCGCCGCGGCCCGTCGCGCGGCCGGTCTGGTCAAGGCTCACGGTCCCGTTGGGCGCACGCACGATGCGCACGAAATCGCGCTTCTGGCGCTCGGTGCGACAGGCGACGCAGGTTCGCATCGGGAAATGTCGCACCGGGAGAGGCTGCGGGCGGCGGGCGGGCTCGAGGGCGGGCATCACTTCTTGCCGCCCTTCTTGGCCGCCGCTGCCGTCGCCGCCTTGCGCGTCCGCGTTGCGGTCTTGGCCTTGTCCTCGATGGGCGCCGTCGCGCGGCGGATGCTCTTGCGCGCAGCGGGCTTGTCGCCGTCGGCGCCGGCCGCTGTCGCCGCAACAGGCTCCGTGTGGGTGACCTTGGTCGCCCGCTTGGGCTTGGCGGCTGGCTTCTGCTCGGCCGCCGGCGCGGGTTCGGCGGCCGACGTCTCCGCGACGGGGACCGTCTGCTCGGCCGCAGGCTTGGCCTTGACCGCGCGCTTCTTCGGGGCCGCGGGCGCCTTGGCCTCAGCGGGAGCGGCGGGCGCCTGCGACGCTTCGGCAGGCTCGGCGGGCGTGGGGCTCGTGGGACTCGTCTCGGCCGGCGGAGCTGCCGTCGGTGCCGGTCTTGGCTGGGCCTGATCTGAGCGGATGTCGATGCGCCAGCCGGTCAGCTTGGCCGCCAGGCGTGCATTCTGGCCCTCGCGGCCGATGGCCAGCGAGAGCATCCGCTCGGGCACGGTGACACTGGCGATGCGCATTTCCTCGTCAATGTCGACCCTGACCACCTGGGCCGGGCTGAGCGCGTTGGCGACGAAGAGCGCGGGGTTCTCGTTCCACGGGATGATGTCGATCTTCTCGCCGCCCAACTCGGCCACGACCGCCTGGACGCGACCGCCGCGCTGCCCGACCGTCGCCCCGACCGGGTCGAGCCCTTCCTGGCGACTGGTCACGGCCACCTTGGAGCGGCTTCCTGCCTCGCGGGCGATGGCCTTGATCTCGACCGTGCCGCCATGAATCTCGGGCACCTCGAGCTCGAACAACCGGCGCAGGAAGTTCTTGTGCGTCCGGCTGACGTAGATCAGCGGGCCCTTGGTCGTGCGACGCACCTCGAGGACGTACGCTTTGACGTGCTGGCCGATCCGGTAGTGCTCTGTCGCGCTCTGGTCGGTCACCGGCAGGATCGCCTCGGCCCGGCCGACGTCGAGGATGATGCCGCGCGGCTCGACCCGCGAAACGGTGCCGGTGATGATCTCCGATTCGCGCTGCGCGTACTGGCCGAAGACCTGCTCGCGCTCTACCTCGCGCAGGCGCTGACGGACGAGCTGGGTGGCCATCTGGGCATGGATGCGGCCGAAGCTCGAGGCGTCGAGCTGGCCGATCGTGACCAGGTCGCCGACCTTGGCGTCTGGCTTGTGCTGCCTGGCCTCGTCGAGCGTGAACTCGATCTGCGGGTCCTCGACCTCTTCGACCACATGCATCGCCCGGTACGCGGTGAACTTGCCGCTGTCGGGGTCGACGTCGACGTAGACGTTCTCGTTGTTCGGAGTCGCCCGCCGGTAGGCCGACTGGATCGCCTCGGCCAGGGTTGCCACGAGCTGCTCACGCGGGATGTTCTTCTCGGCGTTGAGTTGCAGGAGCGCGCCAATGAAATCGCGGTTCATGTGCGCCCTCCTTTCGTGGACCTAGGCTCCCCCGTGTCTCGAGGTGTCCCTCCGCATAAATAAACGTGGGCGTCACCCACGTTCAGTGGCGGCCGAAAAACTGGCCCGGAGTATACACCGGGCCCCCTTCCAGCCTCAATCGACGTCTCTGTGACGGCACGCCATTGACCCGCGCCAGCCGCGCCGATAGCGTGCCGAAGATGTTCCTGACCGGAACCCTGCTCAACGTCGTCGCCGTGCTCGTCGGCACGACGATCGGCGTGCTCGCCGGTTCGCGCGTGCCCGAGCGCATGCAGCGCACGCTGACGGACGGGCTGGGCCTATTCACCCTGGCCATTGGCTTCGCGCTGACGCTGCGGCTGTTGATGGATCGCTCGGCACCGGCCGGCAATGACCTGGCGGTGCTGGCCGCGCTGCTCGCCGGCGCGGCGATCGGCGAGCTGCTGCGGCTGTCGGACCGACTCGACGCGCTGGGTGACTGGTTCCAGCGCCGCCTGGCGCGGGGCGAGGAACCGTCGCGCATCAGCGAGGCGTTCGTCACCGCCAGCCTGGTCTTCTGCGTCGGGCCGCTGACCATCCTGGGCTCGATACAGAACGGCCTGACCGGCGACGTGCAGCTGCTGGCGGTCAAGAGCCTGCTCGACGGCGTGGCGAGCATCGCCTTCGCGGCGGCGCTCGGCGCTGGCGTCTACCTGGCGGCGCTGTCGGTGCTGGTCATCCAGGGCTCCATCGCGGCTGTCGCCTGGCTGGCCGGTGGTGGGCTGGGTGATTCGGCGATCAATGCGGCCAGCGCGGTCGGCGGGCTGATCCTGATCGGTGTCGGCCTGCGCCTGCTCGAGATCAAGAAGGTCCGCGTGATCAATCTGCTGCCTGCGCTCCTGCTGGCGCCTGTCTTCGTTGGGCTGGCCGCGACGATCAGGGGCTACCTGGGCGGCTGAGTCTCCGCCAAGGCGCCACGTCCCAGCGCTCGTCGAGCGTCACCTCCTGCCCGGGCGCCAGCTCGACGAGCGGGCCCAGCACCTCCAGCTCAACAAACCCGTCGCCGATGTAGACCTCGACGTTGCAACCCATGTCGGTGCGGCGAACGCCGGGCTCGGGCCTGAAAGCACAGGTGAGCGTAACCCCGTCGCGGGCGTACGAGACCACGCCACCTTCGACGAAGGAGCCGACCTTCATCCGCGGACCGGCCTCGGCACGGACGCGGACCTGTCCCTCGCACAGCTCGAGTCGCGGATCCTCCCACGTTGTGTACGGCCACAGAACGAGCAGCCGGTTCGGATGCAGGCGGTGCTCCGCGACCGCGGGTGGCTGCGGCAGGCGCACCACGCCGCCCAGCGGCAGCTGGGTGATCGACCACGGCGCCAGCTCGATCGATCGCTCGCCGGCATTGGTCAGGCGGTGGCAGAGCTCGACCGCCGGTGCGCCTGGGACGAGCGCGACCGAGATCGAGCGCACCACCCGCGTCTGCGGTTCGGGCGGGCCATCGAGACGGATACCCGTCTCGGTCTCGGTCAGCACCAGGCCCTCCGAATCGGGCACCGCGACAATGTCCGGATTCTCCGGTGCAAACCACAGGCGATGGCCCCCCAGGAGTTCGTAGCGGCCGAGCGTCGTCTCCCAGCCGAGATCCGGAGTTTCGGCCAGCAGGTTGGCACTCGATCCGAAGAGACCGAAGCGAACGATGCGCGGACCGGCCGTGTCCAGTGCCTCCAGCCAGACGTGGTCATTGTCCAGACGGTACGTCGGGTAACCGTGATAGTCGCGCAGGGCGGGCCGGTCGTGCTGGGCTGGTGGAGTCAGATTCATGGAAGTCAGCTCAGGGTGACGTCGACCGAGACTGCCTTGACTCCTGGCGCCGGAAGGGGAACGAGCGTGCCCTCGACGGGCGAACCGTCGACGACCATGAAGATGCGCGGCGAAAGGTCGGTGCCGGCGTTGCCGGCCGCCGCGGCGCGGCGGACAGAGATCCGGTAGTCGACCCCGCGAAAGTGTCGCGCGGCGGTGAAGCCCGGCCACTGCGCCGGGATGACCGGTTCGATCTGCAGGCCGTCCAGCGTCGGGCGGATACCCAGGATCCACTGCGTGATCGCCACGTAGTTCCACGCCGCGGTGCCGGTCAGCCAGGAATTCTTTGCCTCGCCGTGGGTGGCGGCGTCGCGACCGGCAATCATCTGGGCGTAGACGTACGGCTCGCAGCGGTGCACGTCCGAAATCGCCTCGCGTGCCGAGGGGTTGATGCGCAGGTAGTAGTCGAGAGCGGCGTCGCCATTGCCCAGCATCGCCTCGGCGATCATCACCCAGGGATTGGTGTGGCAGAAGACGCCGGCGTTCTCCTTATAGCCGGGCGGATAGGAGGAGATCTCACCCAGCTCGAGGTGGTAGCGCGAGTACGGCGGCTGCTGTAGGACTATTCCGTGCTCGGTCGCCAGGCGCTCCCGCACCGAGGCCAACGCCCGTGCCGCATGACCGTCGCCGAGGCCGATGCCAGCCATCACGCACATACCCTGCGGCTCGATGAAGATCTGGCCCTCGTCGTTGGCTGACGATCCGACCGGATTGCCGACGTA
>Ga0209342_10005422_pt1 | contig 13064 bp, 15 predicted proteins | sample RifCSP16_2_FD_184023 | JGI IMG/M metagenome (GOLD analysis project Ga0209342, IMG submission 184023) | Soil microbial communities from Rifle, Colorado - Rifle CSP2_sed 16_2 (SPAdes) (version 2) | ecosystem: Environmental > Terrestrial > Deep subsurface > Rock core/Sediment | place: Rifle... | reverse complement strand
GGGCGCCACGCGGCGGTGGTGAGCGCATCGACTGGCTCGATGACCGCGCCGCCCAGCGCCCCGAGTGGATCGCCGCCTTCCTAGAGATGAAGACGGTCTGGCACCCCATCGGCGTCTGACCCCCCCCGGCCGCGGCATGACCGCCGGGCATGCGAGAGGCCGAACCCGAGTTCGGTTGAGCAGCGATGAAGCGTCATCGAGGGGCAGCCGCGCTCGACTTCGCGGCTCCGGATGACCACCGGGCATGCGCTCCTGATACCCTCCCGGTCATGGCCCTGACGACTGCGCTGCCCACCTGGGAACGTCGTTTCCGCGCCCCGACCACGAGCATGCCCGACTGGTCGCGGCACGCGCCCGATCGGCTGGTCTACGCCGGCAACGAGAGCGGCGTGTGGCAGGTCCACTGCCTGGACGCCGTCTCGGGGAAGAGTCGGCGGGTCACCGACCACCCCGTCGGCGTCACCGACGGGACGCCCACGCTCGACGGCAGCGGCGTGCTCTGGTTCGCCGACGAGACCGGGGCGGAATCGGGACGGTGGTTCGTGGCGCCGTTCACGGGAGGCGATGCGCGTCCGTTCCTCCAGGGCGTCCCGGACGGCTGGAGCGACGGCCTGGCCCAGGCGCCGGGAATCGTGGCCGCGGCGGTCAGCGGTCCCGACGGCTTCGCCGTCTACGTCTCGCTGGATGGCGGACCCGCCCGCGAGCTCGTGCGCAGCGGCGAGGCCCTGGGCATCGCCGGCGCGTACGCGGGCGGCTTCAATCGGGCGGGGCTGTCGGCCGACGGATCGCTGCTCTGCCTCGAGCACAGCGAACACGGCGACCTCATCCACCCCGCGCTGCGCGTGGTCGACCCGCGCACCGGCGCCGTGATCGGGGAGCAGTTCGACGAAGGGATGGCGCTCTCGGCCGCCTGCTGGTCCCCCCTGCCCGGCGACCGGCGCCTGGCCATCGTCCACGAGCGGGAGGGGGAGGAGCGGCCGGCGATCTGGGACCTCGCGACCGGCGAGCGAACGGAGCTGCGCGTCGACCTGCCCGGCGTCGTGACCGTCGGCGACTGGTACCCGGACGGCGGGGCGCTGCTGCTGCTGAACCTCCACGAGGGGCGCAACCGCCTCTACCGGTACGAGGTGACGTCCGGCGCCCTCACGCCGATCGACCATCCGGCCGGCACGATCGACACCGCGCACGTCCGGCCGGACGGGCGCGTCTGGTATCGCCAGACCCAGGGCGACCGCGAACCGGTCGTGCTCGACGATCTCGGGCGCTCGGTCCTGCGGCCGGCCGGCGAACCGGCGCTGAGGGGCCGGCCGTATGGCTCGTGGCACTTCACCAACGAGCACGCGCAGCGCGTCCACGGTTTCCTCGTCACGCCCGACGGCAGCGGCCCGTTTCCCGTGCTCATGCATCCGCACGGTGGCCCGACCTGGCTCGACACCGATCGCTGGAGCCCCTGGGTGCAGGGCTTCGTGGATGCCGGGTTCGCGGTGGGCCTGGTCAACTACCGTGGCTCGACCGGTTACGGCCGCGAGTGGCGGGACGCGCTCATCGGGGACATCGGCGGCCCCGAGATCGAGGACCTCAACGCCGGACTCCGGGACCTCGTCGCCCGCGGCATCGCCGACCCGGCCCGGGCGGTGATCGCCGGCTGGTCGTGGGGCGGCTACCTCACGCTCATGGAGCTGGGCAAGCACCGCGAGCTGTGGATCGCCGGCGTGGCTGGCGTGCCCATCGGCGACTACGAGATGTCCTACGATGACATGTCGCCGCTCCTCCAGGCCTACGACCGCGCACTCCTGGGCGGCGCGCCGAAGGACGTCCCGGAGCTGATGCGCGAACGGAACCCGATCAACTTCGTCGACGGCGTGACGGCGCCGGTGCTCTTCCTGATCGGCGACAACGACAGTCGCTGTCCGCTGCGCCAGGCGCTCGCATACGTGGAGCGGCTGGATGCGCGCGGCCACTCCCACGAGGTCCACCGCTACGCGACGGGCCACTCCTCGTTCGACCTCGATGAGCGGGTGCGGCAGATGCGGCTGATCCTCGGCTTCCTCTCCCGGCACGTGCCCGGCGTGGAGCGCCTGCCGGGCGTGTAGTCCGTCGGGGGTCGGCCGCGCTCCCATTCCCGGTGTGCATGCCCGTGACGAATGGCCCCGCCGCCGGACGGTCAGCGCGACGCGGACGCGGCCAGCCGCTCCCCCAGCTCCAGCGCCAGCTCGGCGGCGCGCCCGACCGGGTCGTGCTTGAAGAAGGCATAGACGTCCGTGCCTGCCGAGAGGAACGGCTCGAGGCGCGCGGCCCACGCGTCGAGCTCGGCGGGCACGTAGTCGTCGCGGCGGAGCCGGAGGTAGAGGAGGGGCCCGGTCAGCCGCACCATGGGCGGCTCCGCGTCGCCCTCCAGCTCGGTGATGCACAGGGCGGCGCCGGCCGCGCGCAACTGGCCCAGCACGGCGTCGTCGATCCAGGACGGGTGCTGGAAGTCCAGCACGAGTGGCACGTCCGTGGGCCACGCGGCCAGCAGCCGCTCGAGTCGCGCGTCGTCCCGCTGCCGCTCCGCGCCGACGCGGAAGAGGACGGCGCCGAGCCGCTCGCCCATGGCACGGTACGGCTCCAGCAGCCACGGCAGCGTGCCGTCCGGATCGGCGCCCAGCGCCCGCATGGCACCACCGCGCAGGGCCTTGACGATGAACCGGAAGCCCGGCGGCGTGGCGGCGGCCCAGCCCATCGCGATCGCGACGCTCGGCTGTCGATAGAACGTGCCGTTCAGCTCGCAGGCCGGAAGCTTCGAGGCGTAGAAGCGCAGGAGCGCCTCCCCGCGGGCCCCGGCCGGGTAGAAGCGCGGCGCCCACGACGGATAGCCGAACCCGCTCGTCCCGACGTACAGCCGCCCGCTCACGTGGCCGGGGGATCCTACTCGATGAGCAGGCGGAGGACGACGACCAGGAGCGCGCCGAGGCCGGCCAGGAGGACGAGTGGCGGCGCCTGCAGCGGCCGCTGGTGCTGCGCCTCGGGCAGCAAGTGGCCGGCGCCGACGGCGATGAACACGCCGGCGTACGAGGCCAGCAGCAGGCCCAGCACCTCGGGCGCGACACCGAGGCTGATCCCGATGACGGCGCCGATGGGGGCGGCCACGGCGTCCATGGCCAGGATCGTCAGGGTCAGGCGCCGCCCGCCGCCGCCGGCCAACGTGAGCGTGGTGATGTTGATGCCATCCGCGAAGTCGTGGGCGAGGACGGCCAGGCCCACGATCAGGCCCACCTCCGGGCTGGCGCTGAAGCCGAGCCCGATGGCCACGCCGTCGAGGCCCGAATGGAGCACCAGCCCGAACGGCCCGGCCATGCTGATCGCGCTCGGCTCCCGCCCGGCGGGCACGTGCTCGTGGGGTTCCTGGGGGTCCTGGCCGGCGGCGTGGCCGTGCTCGTAGGTCTCGCGATGGACGAGTGCCTCGATGGCCGAGAAGCCGAGGAAGCCCACCAGCGCCGCGACGCCCGCCTTCAGCGTCGGGTCCGGCCCGCCGAGGAGCTGCAGGGCCTCGGGCAGCAGGTCCACCAGGGCGGTGGCCACGATGATGCCGGCCGCGAAGGCCATCACCGGGTGGAGCCGGTGGTGGAAGCGGAAGACGGCGTAGCCGCCGAGGAAGGTGCTCGCGACCGGCAGGAGGGCGAAGAGGACGGCGAGCATCAGGCGCGTCCCTGGCAGTCGGGGCAGCGGCCGTACAGCTCGAGGCGATGGGTGTCGATCACGAACCCGGTGGTGCGTTCGACGGACTCGGTCACGGTGGCCAGGTCACCGTCGCCGACGTCGGCGGTGCGGCCGCACGCCGAGCAGACGATGTGGTGGTGGTGATCCGGCCGGCAGGCGACGTAGGCGTGCTCGCCGTTGGGGAGGTCGATGCGCTCGACGGCGTGGAGCTCGACGAGGACGTCGAGAGCCCGGAAGATCGTGGCGCGGCCGATGCCCAGCCGTCGCCGGCGCGCATCGGCGGCCAGGTCGGCGGCGCTGAAGTGACCCTCGCGCGCGGCGATGAGCTCGGCCACGGCCCGACGCGGCTCGGTCCGGCGCAGGCCGGCGGCGTCGAGGATGGCCATGGTCGCGGTGGTTTCGTGCATGAGGCGCACATGATACTCAGTCTCTCCTGACTCGTCGAGACCGGGTATCAGGAGAGCCGGAGGGCTTCAGTCGGACGCGACCGCCGCGCTGCGGCCGAAGAGTCGGCGCTGTCCGAACTGCGAGTTGACGAGGCCGATGCCGCCGATGACGAGGGCCGTGCCGACGATGACCTGGGCGTCGATGGTCTCCCGGAGGACGAGCACGCCGAGGACGATGCCCACGATGGGCATGACGTACGTGACGAGCGAGGTGCGCGTCACTCCCCAGGCGTTGAGGATGCGGAAGTACATCAGGTAGGCGACGGCCGAGCCCAGCACGCCCAGCCAGGCCACGGACAGCCACGCGATGCCGGTCGGCGGCACGGGGATGCCGCCCCCGGGACTCCGCTCGAGGGCCAGCGCCGCGATGGCGGTGAGCACGAAAGCGGCGGCGTTCTGCGGCAGGGCGATCTCGACCGGTCGCAGCGCCCGCGGCCCCGTCCGCGGATCGCGGACCAGGAGCCGGCCACCGAAGTGGCGCCGGATGAACACGCCCGAGGCGGCATACGAGACGCAGGAAGCGACCACCGCCAGCTCGCCCACCAGCTCCATGGCCGGGTCGCTGCCCGCCGTCGGCGCGAGATGGCGGCCGAGGAGGATGACCGCGCCGGCAAAGCCGACCACCAGGCCCACGACGCGATTGACGGTGATCGGCTCGTCGTGCAGGACGAGCCCCGCGAAGACGATGGCGAAGAGCGGCACCAGGCCTTGGAGGATGCTCGCGAGCGCGGAGCCGATGAACTGCTCCGCCCAGGTGATGAGCGCGAAGGGGATGGCCACGTTGATGACGCCGAGGAAGGCCAGCCGGGCCAGGGTGGCGGGGTCGCGCGGCAGGCGCGAGCGCGTCAGCGCGACCAGCGCCAGGAGGGCGGCGATGGCGATGCCGAGCCGCCAGGCGATCAGGGTGAAGGGCTGCAACCCCTCCTCGACGCCGACCTTGATGAAGAAGTACGAGCTGCCCCAGGTGATCGAGAGCACGATGAACAGCAGCCAGAGGATCAGGGCAGGCGAGGGACGGCGGGTCATGTCGGGGGATGGTAGTCGAAACCGGACTGAGGCGTCACGACGGTTAGTCGGCGGCATCGGCTAGCATCAGTGCATGCGCTACGACCCAACCACGGCCCTCGTCGTGGTGGACGTCCAGAACGACTTCGCCGACCCGGCCGGCAGCCTCTCGGTGCGCGGCGGTGAGGCCGTCGTGGTCGCCGCGAACGCAGAGATCGCCGCCGCGCGGGCGGCCGGCGCGCTCGTCGTCTACACGCAGGACTGGCACCCTGAGTCGACCCCGCACTTCGCCAAGGACGGCGGCGTCTGGCCCGTCCACTGCCTGGCCGGATCGTGGGGCGCGGCTCTGCACCCCGCGCTGGACGTCGGCGGGCCGGTCGTGCGCAAGGGGACCAACGGCGAGGACGGCTACTCCGGCTTCACGATGCGCGACCCGGTGACCGGCGCCACGGTCCCCACGGAGCTGGACGCCCTGCTGCGCGAGCGCGGCATCCGGCGCGTCGTCGTCGTCGGGCTGGCGACCGACTACTGCGTCAAGGCCACCGGCCTGGACGCGCGCGCCCTGGGCTACGAAACGACCGTCTTGTGCGCGGCGATCGCGGCCGTGGAACTCCAGCCCGGCGACGGGGAGCGGGCGCTCGACGAGCTGCGCGCGGCGGGCGCGACGGTCGAGTAGGGCGGCCGGCTCAGGGCACGGCACCCGACCGCGGCCATGTTTCGCCGCCGTCGTGCGAGCGGAAGAACTGGGTCTCCTTCGTCACAACGGCGATCTCCCGCGCCCCCGCCGACATGGCGACCGCGAAGGCGCGGCCGATGAACGGGAGCTTCCTCCACGAGCCTCCGCGATCATCGCTCCGGTAGATGCCGTCAGGAGCCCCGATGAGCAGCGTGCCCCCGTCGGCGGTCGCCGTGAAGCTCGTGATCGGATACGCCGGCGGCGTCGTGAGCGGCGCCCACGTCCGTCCGCCGTCGATGCTGGTCGCGAGGCCCGACACGTCCAGGCCGTAGAGCTGGGCGCGACCGTCGTCGGTCGTGGCGACCGGGAACAGGATGTTGTCCGACCTGACTTGCTCCCAACGTACCCCGCCGTCGCGGCTCTCCCAGAGGCCGCCGGTCGCGAGGAGCGCCCACATCCGACCCGGGTCCGCCGGGTCCCGCGCGTAGCCGTGGATGTCCAGGCTGGGCAGGTCGGTCGGGATGTCCTGCCAGGAGACGCCGCCGTCACGACTCGCCGTGAACACCTCGTGACCGGCGATGACGATCGAGCCATCGCTTGCCGGGGCCATGGCCATCGCGTCGGCCTGCGTCGGCAGCGGCTGCCAGCTCCTGCCGCCGTCGACGCTCTCGAGGATCCCGCCGTGATGACCGAAGAGCAGATGCTCGGGATCGTCGCCGACGAACGCGAGCGCATGCACATCCTCGGTGCCGAGGCGAGCGAGCGGAGATTGGCCAGCGGGAGCGCGCCCCACGAACCATGCGGCCGCGAGCACGAGCACGAACGTGGCCGCCGCGATGCCCGTGGCACGAAGCCGTCGCCGGCTGCGGGTCATCCTGCGGTCTCGGCCACCTCGCAGATGCCGGGTGCGACCGGTGCCAGAGCGGCGGCGGCTCGCTCGGCGTCGAGCTGGGCCTTGATCTCCGGGTACGTGTCGCCCAGGCAGCAGGAGCAGCTCTCGTACCAGCGGCGCATGCCCTCGTCGATGACGGGCAGGGCGCCGGCGGGCTTCGGTGCCTCCGCGGCGGCCTGGGCCTTCGCGGCGTGGGCGCCGGGTTCCTCGCGGAAGGCGCGCAGGCAGCCCGAGCTGCAGAAGGCGTAGGTCCGGCCCTCGTGCTCGAGGGTGCGGCCGTTCTCCTGGGCCTGGGCGACGTCCACGGTCATGCCGCAGACGGGGTCGATGACCTTCGTGGGCGTGTCCTGCACGGCTGTCTCCCTGCTGGTCGTTGCGCCTTGGCGGCGCGAAGGCCCGGACCACGACGCATGGTACGCTCCATCGCCTCGACACCCGCCCGACGGCGTCCCCCAGGTCACGTAGGATCTCGACTTGCGTCTCCTCGCCACGCTCGATCGCCGTTTCTGGCTCGCCGCGATGGGCGGCACGGTGCTGACCCTGCTCGTTCTCGGCATCCCCACGGCCGTGTTCCCCAACCCGTTCTTCGTGCGCATGACGCCGACCGAGCCGTTCAACGTCGTCGTCTGGCTCGTCTCGGCCCCGCTCATGGGGGCGCTGCTCGCCACGTACGTCTCGCGGGGGCCCGTCGGTCACCGCGACGCCCACGCCGAGCAGGGCGGCGCGCGGGCGTCGGTGGGCGGGATCGCGGCGTTCCTGGCCATCGGTTGCCCGATCTGCAACAAGGTCGTCGTCGCCGTCCTCGGGGTCAGTGGCGCACTGAACGTGTTCGCGCCGCTCCAGCCGATCATCGGTGCGGCCTCGATCGCCCTCCTCGTCGCCACGCTGGCCTGGCGCCTGCGGATGCGGGTCCGCGGCTGCACGCGGTGCTCGACGATCGCGACCACCTGGACGGCGCCCGGCCCCGCCTGACCGCGACCGAGGCGTCCGGCGACGCATCTCAGCCATCGCTCATTCGCTCCTCATCTTCCCCTCAGGTCCTGAACCCACCGTGAGACCGGTCCACCCGTACGGCGGCTCGCCTACCATGGAGCCGGGCGCGACGCAGGCGCCGACCATGAGCCCGATGCCCGGGATGACGCACTGACGAGGGATCCTGAGATGGGCGACGCGACTCGCATCCTGGTCATCGATGACGATCCGAAGATCCGGACCGTCGTCCGCCGCGGCCTGGCGTACGAGGGGTACCGCGTCGTCGAGGCGGCCTCCGGCGAAGAGGGGCTGGAGAAGGCGCGAGAGCACCTCCCCGACCTCGTCGTCCTCGACATCATGCTGCCCGGGATCGATGGCCTGGAGGTCTGCCGCAGGCTGCGGGCGACGGGGGACGAGCTGGGCATCCTGATGCTGACCGCGCGGGACGAGGTGAAGGACCGGGTCGAGGGACTCGAGACCGGGGCGGACGACTACCTGGTCAAGCCGTTCAGTTTCGAGGAGCTGCTCGCCCGCGTGCATGCACTCCTTCGCCGCCGCTCGACGCCCTCGGGCGAGATCCTCCGCTATGCCGACCTGGAGTTCGACGTGGACGCTCGCGAGGCCCGCCGCGGCGGGCGGACGATCGAGCTGACCACCACCGAATACAACCTCCTGCTCTTGTTCATGCGGCACCCGAAGAAAGTCCTGACGCGCGACGTGATCATGGAGCACGTTTGGTCGTACGACTTCGAGGGCGAATCGAACGTCCTCGAGGTGTACGTTCGGTACCTCCGCAACAAGCTGGAGGCGAAGGGCGAGCCGCGCCTGATCCACACCGTCCGTGGTGCCGGGTACGTGCTCAAGGAGTGATGGGGCTTCGACAGGGCCTCTCGATCCGGACCCGGTTGGCGCTCATCTACACCGGGTTGCTGGCGGCTGCGCTGGTCGCGTTCGGGTCGGGCGTCTATCTCGTCCTGCGTGGCGAGCTCGAGCGCTCGTTCGACGCAGCGCTGGTCGCGAACGTCGAGCACGCCGCGGGCGCGTTCGCGCTGGACGTGGGTCCCGATGGCCGGCTGCGGCCCAGCGATCGGCTGCTCGAGCAGCTCGCCTCGACCGGGGGTCGGGTCGTGGTCCTCGATCACGACGGGGTGGAACTGGCCGACTCCGCCTCACCGGACAAGGTCGCACTGCCCCTGACTTCGGGCGACATCGCGCTTGCCGATCGACATGCGCAGCAGGTCCGGGAGGTGTCCGTCTCCGGCGACGTGTTGCGGCTGACGGTCGAGCCGGTCGTGGCATCGGGCAGCGCCCCCGTCGGCTACGTCGCATGGGCCGAGTCCACCGCGGGGGTGCGCGGCGTCCTCGGGACGGTCATCACCGCCCTGCTCCTCGGCGGCCTGCTCGTGATCGCCCTGGCCCTCATGGCCGGGCTCACCCTGGCCCGGCGGGCGCTCGAGCCGGTGGCCAACGTGACCGAAACAGCCCGTGCGATCTCGCTGTCGGGGGACTTCGGGGCCCGCGTGGAGGCAGGGCAGCGCGGTGACGAGGTCCGGGAGCTGGCGATCGCCTTCAACGAGATGCTCGAGGCGCTGGAGCGGAACCACCAGACACTCCAGCGCTTCCTCGGCGATGCGTCGCACCAGCTTCGCACCCCCCTGACCACGATCCGCGCCAACCTCGATCTGGCACAGCGGTCCGACCTGGCCGAGGGGGAGCGGCTGGCCATCATGGCCGACGCACGGGACGAAGCCGAGCGGATGGGCCGACTCATCGCCGACCTGCTCTCACTCGCTCGCGTCGAGTCGGGCGCGCGCATGGCGTTCAGCCCGGTCGAACTTGACGCGGTCCTCGTGGAGACGGTGCGCCGCCAGCGGCAGGCCGCCGCACATGTCCGGATGACGGTGGCCGCGGTGGAGCCGGCCCTCGTCGACGGCGATCGCGACCGGCTCAGGGAACTCTTCGGCATCCTGCTCGACAACGCGGCGCGCTATACGCCCGAGGGCGGGAGCGTCACCGCCAGCCTCGAGGTCAGCGATGGCCAGGCATGGATCCGCGTCGCGGACACGGGGATCGGGCTGGGCGGGGAGGACCGCTCGCGGCTGTTCGAGCGGCTCTACCGCGGCACTCGAGCGCGGGCGATGCGACCATCCGGCACCGGGCTCGGACTGGCCATCGCGCACTGGATCGTCGAGTCCCACGGCGGGACGATCGAGCTGACGGATCGGGAGGGCGGCGGCACGGTCGCGACCGTCTCGCTGCCGCTGCGATCCACGTGACGGCCGCGACGCGGCTGCTGGTCGTCGACGACGAGGCGCCGATCGTCGAGCTCCTCCGCGGTTACCTCGTGCGGGAGGGCTGGGACGTTCTCGCCGCGAGCGACGGGCCGACGGCCGTCGAGATGGCGCGCGAGCGAGCGCCCGACGTCATCGTCCTCGACGTCATGCTCCCGGGCCTCGATGGTTTCGAGGTGCTGCGGCAGATCCGGACCTTCTCCGACGCCTACGTGATCATGCTCACCGCCCGGGCCGAGGAGATCGACCGGATCGTGGGCCTGAGCGCCGGGGCGGACGACTACCTGGTCAAGCCGTTCTCGCCGCGCGAGCTCGTGGCTCGCGTGCGTGCGCTCCTGCGCCGCCCGCGGCCGGCCCAGGTCGACGGCGCGGAGCGCAGGGAGATGGGCGACCTGGTCATCGACCTCCCGCGTCGATCGGTCACGGTGCGTGGGACGCCGGTGACCCTGACCACCATCGAGTTCGACCTCCTGACGACCCTCGCGCGCGAAGCGGGCGTGGTGCTCAGCCGGCAGCGGCTCCTCGACCGCGTCTGGGGCATGGACTACGTGGGCGACGAGCATGTGGTCGACGTGCACCTCGCGAACCTTCGCCGCAAGCTCGGGGACGATGCCGCCCACCCCCGCTACATCGAGACCGTCCGCGGCGTCGGTTTCCGGTTCAAGGAGGGCACCCCATGAAGCCGCCGTCCGGCCCGCGCCTCCGCACACGCCTGCTGGCCGCGAACCTCGTCGTCGTCGCCGTGGGCTCGGTGACCGTCTTCCTCGCCGTCGGCCTGGTGGCGCCCGGTGCGTTCGAGGCCGCGATGGGTCACGCCGGGTCCGGCATGGATGGCATGGGCGAGATGATGAGTGGCCTCGTTCGCGCCGCCTTCCGCGATGCGGTGCAGAGCGCGCTGGTGGTCGCCGTGGTCGCGGCGGTGGTGGCCGCGGTCGTCGTCAGCCTTGCCCTCTCCACGCGACTCTCGCGACCCATCTCACGGTTGGCCGAGGCGAGCGGGCGGATCGCCGCCGGCCGCTACGCCGAGCGCGTGGAGACGACGACGGGTGACGAGATCGGCGCGCTCGCCGATTCGTTCAACACGATGGCCGCCTCGCTCGAGGCGACCGAGCGGCGCAGGCTCGAACTCGTGGGGGACGTCGCGCACGAGCTGCGGACGCCGCTGACGACGATCGACGGCTACCTGGAGGGCCTACAGGACGGCGTCATCGCGCCGGGCGAGGGCACATGGACGCTGCTGCGACGCGAGACGAGCCGCCTGGCCCGGATCGTGGATGACCTCCAGGAGCTCTGGCGGGCCGAGGCCCGGCAGCTGCCCGTGACGCTCGAAGTCGTCGACGTGGCGAGCCTTCTGGTGGATGGTGCCGAGCGCTTCGCGACGCTGGCCGGAGAACGGTCGATCACGGTTCGCATCGACGCGCCGGCCGGGCTTCCGGCCGCCCGCGCCGACGGCGCCCGGCTCGGGCAGGCGCTCGACAACCTGCTGAGCAATGCCATCCGCTACTCCCCCGATGCGAGCGAGATCGTCGTCGCGGCTCGGACGCATGAGGGCGGGGTCGAGATCGCCGTGACCGACCAGGGCCCGGGCCTGACCGAGGAACAGCGGTCGCAGGTGTTCGAGCGCTTCTACCGCGTCGATCCGTCGCGCTCTCGGGCACTGGGTGGATCCGGCATCGGCCTGGCCATCACCAGGGCGCTCGTACAGCTGATGGACGGCCGGGTCTGGGCTGAGAGTCCCGGACCGGGCATGGGGTCAACGTTCCGCATCCTCCTCCCCGGGGCGGACTGAGGATCGTCGTCAGCCCTCGTCGGCGGGCTTGGGAACCCATCGCTGCGGGTCGTCGCGGAACGTCTCGGCACAGGCGCGTTCGCAGAAGTAGTACCTGTGGCCTCCGAAGTCGACGACGACGGCCGTCGCCCGATCGACCTCCATGCCACAGACCGGGTCGAAGGTGCCGGTGGCTGCCTTGTTCATCGAGTTCTCCTTTGCTCACGAGGCGATGCCGCGTCAGCTTCGGCGGACGACCTGAGAGCCAGGTGAGGCCGGGCTTGGGCCTCCCTGAGCGCCTGACGACCGCGCGGACGGGCGGGCGGTGCGGCCGTCCGCGCTCCTTGACGAAACCTTGACGGGGATGCCAACGACGTCTTGAACGCCTTGCCTCAAGGTGGAGCCATCGAACCTCACGGTTCTGGACTCGACATCGTGGAGATGGCACCGATGATGACCGGCTTTGACTGGGGGATGGGGCTCGGGGGGTGGGCCTGGATGGTCCTGGGGATCGTCCTGCTCGTGCTGATCGTGTGGGCTCTCGTGTCCGCCCTGGGCGGGCGAGACCGGACGCTGACCGACGACGCGGGCCAGATCCTGCGGTCGCGCTTCGCGCGCGGCGAGATCACCGAACAGGAATACGAGCAGGCCCGACGCCTGCTCGGCGTCAAGTGAAGGAGACGACACCATGGCATCGAAGCGAACCGGCCTCATCGCCGGCGGCATCCTCGCCCTGCTGGTAGGAACGGCCGGCCTGGCCGCTGCCCAGGACCCGACACCGGCCGGCCGACCGGGCATGAACGGCGCTAACGGCATGATGAACGGCGCGAACGGCATGATGAACGGCGCGAACGGCATGATGAACGGCGCGAACGGGATGGGCACGATGGACGCCGATCACCTCGCCCTCATGACCGCCATGCACGAGTCGACGGCCGCCGGCGGCGCGTGCGATCCGGCCCTGATGCAGCAGATGCACCAGCAGGTCCAGCCTTCTCGCTGAGATACCTCGATCGCGACGCCGGCCCGTCAGCGGGCCGGCGTCGCCGTGCTGTCAGGACGATCTCAGCCGGTCCTCAGCATCGTCTCATCTCGCGAAGACAGGGTGAGCTTCATGCGGCATCGCTCGATCCCTTTCGCGTTCCTCGTCCTCGTCTCGGCGTGCGGGGGCTCGACCGCGCCGACCGTACCTCTAGCGGCATCCGATCCGCCGGCCGGTGCATCGGCCTCGGTGCCTGCAGCCAGCGGACTGACCCAGACCAGCGAGGGCGGGCAGGTGACGGTCGTCGCCATCTGGGCCGGAGCACCGGCTGAC
>Ga0209342_10005420_pt1 | contig 13069 bp, 11 predicted proteins | sample RifCSP16_2_FD_184023 | JGI IMG/M metagenome (GOLD analysis project Ga0209342, IMG submission 184023) | Soil microbial communities from Rifle, Colorado - Rifle CSP2_sed 16_2 (SPAdes) (version 2) | ecosystem: Environmental > Terrestrial > Deep subsurface > Rock core/Sediment | place: Rifle... | reverse complement strand
GATCCACCACACCCCTCCAGCGCGGCCACAGGTCAACACTGGACACTGACGGACTGCCCTGGAGGCGGTCCTCCATTTCGTCCGACATTAATAGCTACCATCAACGAAGTCAAGCGGGAACTGGGGTGGCGACCTCGCCGACCTTCCGCACACGTTGCATCGTGAGGGGCCGGCAGCCCTGAGCATCGGGGTCAGCCAAAGCGACGTGACCTCCTTCCAAGATCGCCAGTCTCCCAGACCCAGAATTCGAGAGAGCGCCAGGTCGACCCAGTCGCCGATGACGGTCGAGTCACTTCTCGCAAAGGATCCCGGAGGCGCGGAGGGAGCTCCGCGAGCAGCCGGTCTTGGCTGAAAATGTGAAGGTCTCGGGTCCACTCTGGCGCTTGGCGTGGAAGCGGGTCCCGCACAGACGCGACGACTGAGATGCCCCAATCCCCCTTCTCCTCATCGCTCTTGAACGGTGTGGGGTTGTGCGGGATCATCCTGGCCGACACGCCTACGCCCTCCGCGTCTTGAATCCGCCCCATAATCCTCTTGCCCATGCCTTGCCTTTCTGATATCTTCTCTCCAGTCTATCGATCTTCACGTACCAGGTGACCGAACATCGCTGTGAATGTGCCCCCTTGACGTGCGCAGATCCCGCTGGCGTACCCTTCCATGGAACGACTACCCTGCAAACAAGATCTTGAGCGATGCGCGACGGCGGCAGAACTTCGGACACGCCAGGTCTGATCACCGAGAGTGATGCCGGCGAACGAGGATTCGCGTGGGCGTGAGGACGCGGCTCAGGCTGGGCGTGCTCGTTTCCGGCCGAGGGAGTAACCTGCAGGCGATCATCGACGCCAGCGAGGCGGGACGCATCGACGCGGTCGTCGCCATCGTCATCGGCGATGTGGCCGATGCGTTTGCCCTTGACCGGGCCAGAGCGCACGGGATCGAGGCCGCGTTCGTCAACCCAAGGCTGTTCGACAGTAGGGAGGGCTTCGAGGCGGGCATCATCGACCTCATGCGGAAGCGCGATGTGGATCTGGTGTGTCTGGCGGGGTTTATGCGCCTCCTGAGCCCTCACTTTGTCCGGGAGTTCCCGAACAGGATCATGAACATTCATCCGGCGCTGCTGCCTGCCTTCGCGGGCCTACACGTTCAACACAAGGCATTGGTGCACGGCTCGAAATTCTCCGGTTGTACCGTCCACTTCGTAGATGAGGGAACGGATACCGGTCCCATCATCATCCAGGCGGCCGTCCCCGTCCTGGACGACGATACAGAAGAGAGCCTCTCTGCCAGGATCCTCAACTATGAGCATCAAATCTATCCCAGGGCTATCCAGCTCTTCGCAGAAGGGCGACTGGAGGTCCGCGGCCGACGGGTCTTCTGCCGTGGGATAGATTCCTCGCAACAGGATGAGAAGCGAGGCTGGGGGGCGATCAACCCATGACAACGCCGGAGGGGCGCGGCATCGATGAGGGTCCCGTCAAAGTTCGGCGAGCCCTGCTGAGCGTCTCGGAGAAGACTGGGGTGATCGAACTCGCGACGGCTCTGCATGATCTGACCATCGAGATTCTCTCCACCGGCGGCACAGCCAGCATGCTGCGCGCCGCCGGAATCCCGGTTGTGGAGGTGGCCGACATCACCGGAGTTCCTGAGATGTTGGGCGGCCGGGTCAAGACCCTGCACCCGAAGATCCATGCCGGCATCCTGGCGAAGCGATGCGACCCGGAGCACCTGCAACAGCTTCAGGAGCAGGGCATCGCGCCAATCGACCTCGTCGTCGTCAACCTGTACCCGTTCGAGGCGACCGTCGCGAGGGCAGACGCCCCCCTTGAGGAGGCGATCGAGCAGATCGATATCGGCGGGCCTAGCCTGATCAGGGCTGCCGCGAAAAACTTCGATGATGTCGCCGTTCTCGTCGATCCCGCCGACTACGCGACAGTCGTCACGGAGCTGCGCCGCGACGGAGCTTGCCTGTCGAGAGGCCGACGGTTACGTCTGGCAAGAAAGGCCTTCGCTCACACTGCCCACTACGACACGTTGATCGCCGGCTATCTCGAGCGGCACATCGACGGGGAACGAGCCGGGGAATTTCCCGATCTGCTCGAGCTCCGCCTGTTCAAGGTACAGGGCCTCCGATACGGGGAGAACCCACATCAGCGAGCGGCGCTGTACCGCCGTCCCGAGGCGGTCGAGGCCTCGGTGGCCTCGGCCAAGCAACTCCAGGGCAGGGAGATCTCGTTCAACAACCTCCTGGATCTTGACGCCGCGCTGGCGCTCGCCAGAGAATTCGAAGAGCCCGTGGCAGTCATCGTGAAACACAGCAACCCAACAGGGGTCGCCGTGGACCACCAGGTGGTAGAGGCGTATCGTCGTGCCCGGGACGCCGACCGCGCCTCGGCCTATGGCGGGATCGTCGGGTTCAACCGAGCGGTCGACGTCGAGACCGCCCGTGAGCTCAGCGCCACGTTCCTGGAGGCGGTGGTTGCCCCTGGCTACGACGAGGAGGCGGTGGCCATCCTTAAGGAACAGGCGGGGCTGCGACTCTTGCTGATCGAGCCCTGGCCCGGGTTGCCAGGGCCCGACCCGATGGTTCGCGAGCTGCGGTCGATCGCCGGCGGCGTGCTTGTGCAAGAACGCGACTCACTCGAGCTTGACCCTCAGCGCCTTCGGGTGGTGACCCGGCGGCCGCCGAGCGAAGCGGAAACCCGAGGCCTTCGTTTCGCCTGGAAGGTGGCAAAGCACGTGAAGTCGAACGCGATCGTCCTCGCGAGCGAGCGGGCTACGGTGGGAATCGGGGCTGGACAGATGAGCCGGGTGGATGCCTGTCGCTTGGCAGTCGAAAAGGCGGCCTCCCCCACCGTCGGAACCGTCCTGGCATCGGATGCGTTCTTTCCGTTTCGCGACGGGGTCGATATGGCGGCCGAAGCCGGGGTGACCGCGATCATCCAGCCAGGCGGGTCCATCCGTGACGGCGAAGTGATCCAGGTCGCCGACGAGGCCGGCATTGCGATGGTCTTTACCGGGATCCGTCATTTCCGTCACTGACCCCTCGGTCAAGGGGGGGGGATTTGGAGTGTCAATGCAGATCCTCGTGATCGGCTCCGGCGGGAGAGAACACACGCTCGCCTGGAAGATCGCTCAGAGCCCCAGGGTATCCAAGATCTGGGCCGCGCCCGGCAACGCCGGGATCAGCGAGGTGGCCGAGTGCGTTAACATCAGCGCCTCCGACATCCGCCTCCTCGCCGATCTCGCAGAGCGAAAGCGCATCGACCTGAGCGTCGTCGGCCCAGAGGTGCCCCTCACCCTGGGGATCGTGGACGAATTCGAGCGCCGTGGACTCCGCATCTTCGGCCCCAATAAGGAGGCGGCCCTCATAGAGGGAAGCAAGGTCTTCGCCAAGACACTGATGAAGAGGTATCAGATCCCCACCGGCTTCTATCAATCCTTCTCCCGAGCCGAGGATGCGGAGCGCTATGTCCACGAGATCGGCGCCCCTGTCGTCGTCAAGGCTGATGGCCTGGCGGCGGGGAAAGGGGCGATCGTCTGCGTGGAAGTGTCAGAGGCTCTGGACGCGGTCAAGAAGATCATGGATGAGCGAGTCTTCGGCGACGCCGGCAGCAAGGTCGTGGTTGAGGAGTTCCTCGAGGGAGAGGAGGCGTCCTTCCTCGCCTTCACCGACGGGGAGACGGTAGTCCCGATGGCGTCGTCCCAGGATCACAAGCGGGTCTTCGACAACGACCGGGGCCCCAACACAGGCGGCATGGGCGCGTACTCTCCAGCCCCGGTGATCACCGAAGCGCTCCACCAGCAAGTCATGGAGCGGGTGATGATCCCGGCCGTCAGAGGCATGGCGGCGGAAGGGCGGCGCTATAAGGGGGTCCTGTACGCCGGGCTGATGATCAAGGCGGGCGAGATCAAGGTCCTGGAGTTCAACGCCCGGTTCGGCGACCCCGAGGCGCAACCGCTCCTGGTTCGCATGAAGTCGGACCTGGTTCCGGTGCTCGAGGCGGTGGTGGAGGGGCGGCTGCGGGACCAGACGATCCAGTGGAAATCGGACGCGAGCGTCTGCGTCGTCATGGCCTCGAGGGGGTATCCCGGCCCATACGAGAAGGGTTACCCTATCGCCGGCCTCCGCGAAGCGGCCGCTGAGCCTGGCGTCATCGTCTTTCACTCCGGCACGACCCGCCAGGATGACCAGATACTCACCGGCGGGGGGCGGGTCCTGGGGGTGACCGCCCTTGGACCGGAGATCCAGGACGCAGTGGCCAGCGCCTACCGGGGTGTGAAGAAGATCCACTGGGAGGGCGCGCACTACAGGACCGACATCGGTCTTCGCGCCCTCGCCCGATTCTCCTAGCGCCATGGCCAGGCGACCCCTTGTCGGGATCGTGATGGGAAGCGACTCGGATCTCCCGGTGATGGAAGAGGCCGCCAAGGTGCTCCAGCGCTTTGGGGTGCCTTTCGAGCTCAAGATCTGCTCTGCCCATCGCTCCCTTCATGCCACGCTGGAGTACGTCCGGAAGGCCGAGCCGCGAGGCATCAGAGTCATCATTGCTGGCGCGGGTGGGGCGGCCCACCTGGCAGGCGTCATTGCGGGCCAGACCGCACTCCCGGTCATCGGGGTCCCGCTGGCCTCCAGCCCCCTGAAGGGACTCGACGCCCTCCTTTCGGTCGCCCAGATGCCAGGAGGGGTTCCCGTGGCGACCATGGCAATCGGCGAGCCGGGCGCCAGAAACGCCGGCGTGTTGGCCACGCAGATACTGGCGCTGTCGGACGAGGGCCTGCGGCGTCAGGTGGTTTCATTCAAGAAGGCCCTGGCCGCCGGGGTGGAGGAAAAAGATCGCACACTTCAAAAGCGCCGCGCTTGAGCTGGCCTCCCCCCTGCAAGACCCCCCTCAAGAGTCGGTGGCGGACCGGGCATGTCCGGCCGACTCGGGGCGGGCAACCCTGCTTCTCTTCCTGTTCCTCAGCTTTGTCGTCACGTTCCACCTCTGGTTTATCGCCTCAGGCCATTTCAATCTCGCTCCAGACGAGGCCCACTATTGGAGCTGGTCCAAACGGCTTGACTGGAGCTACTACAGCAAAGGCCCGATGGTGGCGTACCTCATCGCGCTGTCCACCCGATTGGGGACGGATAGCGAATTCTTCGTCCGGCTTCCAGCGGTCCTCCTTTCGGCCGGGTCGGCGCTGCTCACATTCGCGTTGGCAAGTAGGCTGTGCGGCTCCAGGTGGGTCGGCCTGGAAGCCGTGTTGCTCCTGGCCGCCATGCCGCTCGCCGAGGCCGGCTCGATCCTCATGACGATCGACGCGCCGCTGGTGTTTTTCTGGTCTCTCACGCTTGTCCTGATCCACCGCGCCCTCACGACACAGGGAACCGCGTGGTGGCTGCTGGCCGGGATCGGACTGGGGCTCGGGCTGCTCAGCAAGTTCACGATGGCAGCCATCGTACCGCAGACCTTCCTCTATCTCGCGCTTACCAGGGCCCACCGGTTCTGGCTGCGGCGTTCTGGCCCCTACCTCGGACTCGGAGTAGGGCTCCTCCTTTTTCTTCCGGTCTTGTGGTGGAACGCGACGCACGATTTCGTCTCGTTGCGTCACCTCCTGGGTCAGCTAGGATGGGGGAAGACGGGTGTCGTACCGCTGAAGAGCCTTGGGGAATTCGCCGGATCTCAGGTGGGCGTGGTGACGCCGGTCCTGTTCATCCTGCTCATGATCGGGATGTGGCACGCCGGCCGTGCGGGGTTGGGCCGAAGCCATGACGACGCGTCGCTCTTCCTCTTCTGTGCCTCCGCTCCCGTCCTGCTCGCCTGCGCCGTCCTGAGTCTGTGGACGAAGGCGCAGGCAAACTGGGCTGCGCCAGCCTATCTCGCCGCGACCATCGCTGCGGCGAAGTGGCGATCAGGATCATCGGCTGGCGATGTGTCACCCCGTCGAGGGTGGCGCAATCGACCTCTTTTTGCCACTGCGCTGATGACCGGGTTTCTTGTGAGCGCCATCGGTCACTTTCCGCAATCGCTCGCTTCGGTCGGGCTTCCGCTTCCCGACGGCCTCGATCCCACCGCGCGCCTGAGAGGTTGGGCGGAGATCGGACGCCAAGTCAGTGAGGCCTACCAAGAGATGAGTCGTCGCAGACCGACCTTCGTCTTCAGTGACCAGTATCAGATCGCAAGTGAGATGATGTTCTACGTTCCAGCCCACCCAAAAACCTACACCATCCAGCTCGGGCGGCGACTGAACCAGTTCGATCTGTGGGGAGGGACGGCGGAGGTGCTCGGTTGGGACGCCATCTTCGTGACCGGCCGGACCGGCGAGCCTCCCAGCGAGGTTCTTCGGTCCTTCGAGTCCGTGAGGCGGGAGCGACCAGAGCGCGACCTGTCGCATGTCAACCAGTCCCGAGCCCCTCACTCCTGGTCGATCTATCGCTGTTACGGTTTTCTGGGTTTCCCAGCGCTTCAGCACTCCGGGTACTAGTGCCGTTCCAACTTGTTGCGGCTAATGGCAGAGAGGTATGCAGCACATGCGTCTCATTGACCGAAGCCTCCTTGTATCGGCATAAATAGTTGGAACCGTACTAGATGAATGGCCGCTCACAGCCACGCTGTTTGAACGATGACGGTGAGCCCAGACCGTGGCTTTCCATCGTCATCCCCTTTTACAACGAGGAAGACAACGTCCGTCCTCTGTACGAACAGATCATCCAGGCCCTGAATGGCCTTGGAAAACCCTACGAAGTGATCGCGGTCGATGACGGGAGCACTGATCGAACCCTCGCCGCCCTCGAAGAGATCCTGAAGGATGATCCGCGATGGAGCGTGGTCGTGCTCCGACGGAACTTCGGCCAAACCGCAGCCCTGTCCGCCGGCTTCGACCGAATCAGAGGGGACGTGATCGTCACCCTCGACGGGGACCTTCAGAATGATCCGGCCGATATCCCGAAGCTGCTGGAGCTCATCGAAGCCTACGATATGGTCAGCGGCTGGAGGGCTGATCGCAAGGACCCCTTCGTCTCCAGGCGACTTCCCTCCATGTTGGCCAACTGGCTGATCTCCGCGACGACCGGGATTCGGCTACACGACTACGGATGCACCCTCAAGGCGTATCGACGGGAGGTGGTGGACAACCTTCGATTGTATGGAGAGCTGCACCGGTTCATCCCAGCGATTGCCAGTTGGATGGGGATCTCGATCGCGGAGGTCAAGACAAACCACCGGCCCAGACGGTTCGGGCGCTCGAAGTACACCATCGCTCGAACGGTGAGGGTTCTCCTGGACCTGATCACCGTGAAATTCTTCCTGAGCTTCAGGACTAAACCGATTCAGGTCTTCGGCCTCCTCGGGCTCGCCGCCGGGGCCATTGGGGGTGGTCTGCTCGTGTATCTCGCCAGCCTCAAGCTCCTCATGGCCCAACCCATCGGCGGACGCCCGCTCCTGCTGCTCGCGGTCCTCCTGATGCTCCTGGGGGTGCAGCTCGTCGGCATGGGCTTACTCGGGGAGATGGTGGCGAGGGTCTACCATGAATCACAGGGGAAGCCGATCTATATGGTAAAAAAGATCATCCCCGGACAACAGGAGCGAGCCCGCCATGAAGGTCCTTCCGCATAGGGCGCCGGCTGGCTATTGGCGGTTCGGGCTGAAGCTCCTGGTCAGCCTCGGCCTCCTTGCCTTTCTGCTGACCAGGGTCGATCTTCAAACGCTCGGGGCCCTCTTCCGCTCCTTGCGGCTGCCGATCTTCTTCTGCTCGCTTCTGCTCTACATCCTTGCCCAAGTCCTGAGCTCCCTCCGCTGGCAGTGCCTCCTGCGGGCTGAATCGATCAACCTGTCGATCTGGACGCTCATCCTGCTGTACTTCGAGGGGATGTTTTTCAATCTGATGCTCCCGACCCTCATCGGCGGCGACATCGTTCGGGGGTATCACGTCTTCCAGCTGACCCGGCAACACGAGGCATCGCTGGCGTCCATCCTGGTCGAACGGCTCTCAGGATACGTTGCCATGATGATGATCGCTTGTAGTGCGCTTGTCCTCGCCTACCCATTCCTACGCGACCCGGCGGTGGTCTGGTTGACTGCGGCTTCGTCGGCGGCGCTCATCGGGGTCATCGCCGGGATCCTGAGCGATCAGCTCCAGACGCTGTTCTTCAGGCTGCTCAACATCGCGGGACTGGCGCGTTTCCATGAGACGCTCCACGGCCTCTATGAGGCGATCCAACGGTACTGGAAACACAAGCGGGCCCTCCTCCTCGCCGTCGGCATTTCGCTTGTCTGCCAGTCTTTGGGAATATTCATTTTCTATCTCATCTCGCGCTCGCTGAACTTCCTGGTGCCACTGCGTTATTTCTTCCTTTTCGTCCCCTTGATCAGCATGGTCTCGATGCTCCCGATTTCTGTGGCGGGGATCGGCGTCCGAGAGGCAAGCTCGATCTATTTCTTCGCCAAGGTCGGATTGGACCCTGCTAGCGCGATGAGCCTTTCACTGCTCTGGTTCGCCATCACGGCTCTCTCCAGCGGGCTGGGGGGTATCGTGTTTCTCGTCGGTCACTCCCAGCCGGATGCGCACCCCTGACGGAGGAGGCAGTAATGTCCGCCTCGCCATGGTTGGAGAGACTTCGCCAGGTTGACGTTGCCGGATTTTACTTGATCAACGGAAGCTTGCGGAGCGCGCTGTTCGATGCCCTGATGCCCTTCATCACCGACAAGAGGAATTTCATCGCGCCGCTGGCCATTCTCCTGCTCTACGTATTCCTCTTCCGCCCGAGGAGAGATCAGATTCTGGCCCTATCAGCCGTCGTCGTGGTTCTACTGGCCGATGTCACCGCCTATTTCCTCAAGGACCTCTTCCACCGGATCAGACCATGTCACGCCCTGTCGCAGGTCCATCTGCTGGCGGGCGCCGCCTGCACGGGCACCTTTTCATTCCCCTCGAACCACGCCAGCAACATCTTTGCCCTCGCCACGTTTTTCTCGTATAATTACCGAAGACTGATGATCCCCTGTTTCATCACAGCCGCCCTGATAGGTTACTCTCGCGTCTATCTCGGCGCGCATTATCCCGCTGATGTCATCGGGGGAGTCGTGTGGGGCGTGCTGGTAGGCCTGGCAGCAGCCAGCATCGCCCAGCGACTGACGCGCGTTGGACAGGTCCATCATCCAATCCTATCGGGCGAGAAAGAGAACCAGCCGGTCCCCCCCTTGGAATCTTCTCGCTAGGGGATATCAACCGAGCGCATGGAGGCAGCCGTGAATCCACAACCGATCCGCCTCACCACCCTGTCGCACGGGGCCGGGTGAGCCTGCAAGATCAGCCCGTCTGATCTGGCCCAGGTCCTGGGTCATCTCCCACGATTCAATGACCCGAGGATATTGGTGGGGACGGAGACATCCGACGACGCCGCGGTCTATCAACTGGACGGTGGTCTGGCAATCGTCCAGACAGTGGACTATATCACGCCGGTGGTGGATGATCCCTATAGCTGCGGCCAGATCGCCGCAGCCAATTCACTGAGCGATATCTACGCTATGGGAGCGACCCCCCTCTTTGCCCTCAACATCGTCGGGTTTCCCGTCGGCTCGCTGCCGCTCAGTGTATTAGAGGAGATCCTCCGGGGAGGCGCCGACAAGATCCGTGAGGCAGGAGCATCCATCATCGGAGGTCACAGTATCGACGACCCGGAGCCAAAATATGGCCTTGTCGTGACTGGGCTGATCGACCCGACCAAGATCGTGAAGAACTCCACCGCCCGGATCGGGGACGACCTGATCCTGACTAAACCCCTTGGCCTCGGGATCATTACCACAGCGATCAAGCGCGAGAAGGTCGGGAAGGCCACCATCGATGCCGCCGTGGAACTCATGGTAACGCTCAACAGGGAAGCATCCAGGGCCATGGTGGAGGTAGGAGTACACGCCTGCACTGATGTCACGGGATTCGGCCTCCTTGGTCATCTCCACGAGATGACGTCCGGGGCGAAGGTCGGCGCGCGGGTCTTCCTCTCCCGGGTGCCCGTGATCTCCGAGGCCTGGGCGTTGATTCGAAGCGGAATCTGTCCGGGCGGGACCCAGCGAAACCGGGACTCTCTGCGGGAAGCCATTATATGGAATCCGGAGATTCGCGAGGAGGCTCAACTGATTCTGTGCGACGCCCAAACGTCAGGCGGCCTGCTCATTGCGGTGCCCAAAGACAAGACTGCAGCGCTGATACAACGCTTGCAATCCCATCAGGCACCAGCCGCCGCGCTGATTGGCGAGGTGATCGAAGACCCGGATGGCCGGATCTGGGTGGAGTCCTGACCCAAAACGGGGTGCTTCGCCTGAAACTGTATGCCCACGCTCGGAGAACGGGCCCGCCTCGCCAACCCCCCCCTCGCATTTTCATCAGCTATGTCGTTCCACCGTGGTCAGCCAGATTCGCTTCAGCTCGACCTGGCCGCCCGGGCCTGCCTTCCGCCCTGCCCTCTCCGAGATTCCGGACGGGATCCCGGAACGGGGCAACGCCATAAAGACCGGAGGCGGACACGGACACAGCGGAGACAATCCCGTGTAGCCGTCTGCGGCCGTGCTCCTCGATTACCCGGCTTGGTTCATCGGCCCACAGCACCCTTTCTGGCCGACAGAGACAACCAGGTGGGGACCACAGGCGGACGAATCAATTCCATCAATATGATGGATCTGGCGAAACCCTGCGGCGCACACATCGGTTTCAGGTGCCTGAGGGAGTGTGAGCGGCGAGCATGCTACGCAGCCCCCCCGTGCGACACCTCGCGCCGGTGGAACCGGCGTCGTCAGGCCAGCCGGGCGATGACCCGGAGGGCGAGCGCCGCCGCCAGTGCGACGGCGAGTACCATGAGGCCGACCTCGGAGAGGGTTGGTATGGCGGGAAACTCGGTAGCCGTAATTGCCACGCCGGTGGGATTGGCGCCCACCGGAATGGTGGCCACGACGGCGTTGCTGGCTGTGGCGATCACCGAGACGGTGTTGGAGGTTTGATTCGGAACGTACACCAGCGCTCCATCAAATGTCCCGGACAGGAAGTCTGGCCTCTGCCCTACAGAGACCGTGGCGATGACCTCGTTGGTCGCCGTGGCGATGACCGAGACGGTGTCGGAGATGAAGTTCGCCACGTAGGCGAAAGCGCTGTTGGGGGTGATGGCGACGCCGGTGGGGCCATTTCCCACGACAACTGTAGCCACGACCTCGTTGGTCGCGGTGACGATGACCGAGACGGTGTCGGAGCCGAAGTTCGCCACGTAGGCAAAGACGCCGTTCGGGGTGATGGCGACGCCGGTGGGGCTCGACCCGACCGGGACAGTGGCCACGACCTCGTTGGTCGCGGTGACGATGACCGAGACGTTGGTTGAGCCGAAGTTCGCCACGTAGGCGAAAGCGCTGTTGGGGGTGATGGCGACGCCGGCAGGGCCCGACCCGACCGGGACTGTGGCGATGACCGCGTTGGTGGCGGTGCGGATGACGGAGACGTTGTTGGAGCCGGAGTTGGTGACGTAGGCGAATTGCCCGTTGGGGGTGATGGCAACCTGCTCGGGCGTCAACCCGACAGCGATGGTGGTGGCCACCAGGCTGGTTGTCGTATTAATGACAGAAACATCCCCTGAACCCGCATTCGCCACGTAGGCGAATGGAAGGGCATCTGCGGCATTCAGTGCCTGGTACATCGCCAAGGCGACGTACAGGATGCCGGGACGACCGACGCGCCGCAGACGTAGGGCAGCACTTCTTGGGAAACCTGATCGCCTATCCGTAACCGGTTTCGTTCCGCCCATCGTGAGCCGGGCACACCCCTATTGCCATTGGCAACCCCCGCTGCCGCGTCGCACTGATCCCCGAAGACAATAATCGGGCCGGCCAAGGTGTGTCAAGCGAAATCTCTGCCCCAGGCCGCCAGGCGCCGTCATCTGATAATCAGCCCGGCGTATCCGACCACGCTGGCATAATCCTTGGTGACGTCAGCGGAGGTGGCGTAGCTGACCAGCTCGGCGGAAATGGCCCCGAGTTCTCGCGCCGCCACCAGCATCGCAGTGGTCGGGTGAAACCCGCACATCGAAATTCCCTCCTTCCTAACGACCCGGTGCAACCGCTCCGGGTCCAACGCCAGGATGGCGTCGATCGCCTGCTGATCCCTTACTTTGGCCTGGGCCTGATCAATGTAATGACTCATGTCGCTGCTGGCCACCACAAGCGCCGTTCGATCAGACCTTGCGATCGCCTCGGCGATGGCCAATCCGACGTCCCGACAGGCTGCGTACTCACTGCTAAAGAGGCAGATCGGCACAATGGAGAAGGGGAGGCCGAAGGCCTGAAGCAGGGGCAACTGAACCTCGATCGAATGTTCACGCTGGTGGCCCAGATGATCTTCCTCAAGGGTTCGCGAATGCCTCTGGATCGCCCTCGCCAAGTCTGTGTCGATCGGCACCTGTCCCAGGGGAGTTTCCCATGCCCCGTAGGTCAAGATCGCTGCGCCTGCCCCCAGTCCTGTGTGGTTCGGTCCCAATATGACGAACGCGTCGGGAAAGGCAAGTCGGGAGTAGACCGCTCCCGCGACCTTCCCGGAATAAAGATAGCCGGCGTGAGGAACGACGGCTCCAACCGCACGCACCCTGGCCTCATCGATCCTGATCAGATCAGCGGTCTGGGCCCTCAGCCGCTCTCTGGTGCCGCCGTAGAACGAGCCGGCCACCACTGCCCGTCGGATCATCCTGAACCCCGTCGAGCCCTCAAGATCCATGAGGGGCGCCGAGGCTTCGCCGAGCCCATTCGATCTGTCGGGCCAAACCCTCCTGCAAAGCCACCCTAGGTCGGTACTCCAGCAGGCGGCCTGCCAAGGTCACATCGGCGAAGGTGTGACGCACATCGCCCTCCTGGGACAGAACATGGCGCCGGCGAATGTCCTGACCGACGAGACGTGCCACGATCGACAGGGCGCCGTTGATCGTGATCCTCGCCCCGCCCCCGATATTGAACGTTCTCCCCTCCGCTTCCGGCCTCAAGGCCAGGAGGTTCGCCTCTACCCCATCCGAAACGTAGGTGAAATCACGCGTCTGCTCGCCGTCCCCGTAAATCACCACTTC
>Ga0209342_10005418_pt1 | contig 13071 bp, 10 predicted proteins | sample RifCSP16_2_FD_184023 | JGI IMG/M metagenome (GOLD analysis project Ga0209342, IMG submission 184023) | Soil microbial communities from Rifle, Colorado - Rifle CSP2_sed 16_2 (SPAdes) (version 2) | ecosystem: Environmental > Terrestrial > Deep subsurface > Rock core/Sediment | place: Rifle... | reverse complement strand
CCCCTCCTTCACCATTGCCGACGGCAGCGCTCCGGTGGGCGCAATCGAGGACGGGGATTCGGTCGTATTCTATAATTTCCGGGGCGATCGTGCAATCGAGATAAGCCGGGCTTTTGAGGAAAAGGATTTTGATGAATTCGACCGCGGCAGGCTGCCCGACATCGTGTTTGCCGGAATGATGCAGTATGACGGCGACCTTAAAATCCCGAAGAAATACCTCGTGCCGCCTCCCGATATTGACCGGACCATAAGCGAGTATCTGGTGCATTCAGGCGCCATGCAGTACGCGATATCCGAGACCCAGAAATTCGGCCACGTCACCTATTTCTGGAACGGCAACCGGAGCGGAAAATTCGACGAACAAAAAGAGATATACGTCGAGATCCCGTCGGACAAGGTGGAGTTCAACCTGCGGCCCTGGATGAAGGCTGCTGAAATCACCGATACGGTTATCGAGGCGGCCGGCAGCGGCGCCTACGATTTTTTAAGGCTCAACTTCGCGAACGGCGACATGGTGGGCCACACCGGCGACAGGGACGCCGCAGTAATCGCCGTTGAAACCGTGGACCTCTGTTTGAAGAGGCTCATACAGGCTGTTGATCAAGCCGGAGGCATAGCGGTCATCACCGCCGACCACGGCAACCTGGACGAGATGTACGAGGTCAATAAAAAAACCGGCGAAATCGAGCATGATATAAAAACCGGTTTGCCCCGGAACAAGACATCGCACACGCTGAACCCGGTGCCGTTCATCATCTATGATCCGGATTCAAAGCATGAATACCGGCTCGCCAGGCTCAAACAAGAGCCGGGCCTTGCCAATGTCTCGGCTACGCTCCTCCTCTTACTCGGGTTTGATCCGCCGGAAGAGTATCTGCCGCCGTTGATCGAATTTGTCTGATATATGAGAATCAATTCTGCCGAATCTTTATAATCTATATATACAAATTTGTATATATAGGTATCAAAAGATAAAAATTCTTTACATATCTCATGCATGGATTCACTTTGTCCGCGTAGTATATTTAGACGCATTATGTACTGTATGAAACCAACACCTCCCCCGCCCGCTGACGACGGGAAGCCGAAAGACGAATGCGGGATAGTCGGAATATACGGTAACGCCAAGGCCGCAAACTTAACCTATCTGGGGTTATATATGCTCCAGCACCGGGGCCAGGAATCAACGGGCATAGCATCGTCAGACGGCCACCATATCTACCGCTACGCCGGCATGGGCAAGGTCATTGACGTGTTCACCCAGGAGCATATCAATAACCTCCAGGGCTACCTGGCAATCGGGCATAACCGGTATTCCACCACCGGGTCGTCATTTTTACGAAACGCCCAACCCTTCAGATCGGACTCGATCCTGGGGCCGGTTGTGCTTGCCCATAACGGAAACCTGACCAACGCGGGCACCCTCCGGCACGATCTGGAGAAAAAAGGGCATATCTTCCAGACCACGATCGACTCGGAAGTCATCGTACACCTTATGGCGAAGTCCGGGATCGAAAATTTTCTGGAGGCGCTCATCTTCGCGCTGAAGCAGGTGCGGGGCGCCTACTCGCTTTTGGTCATGAGCCGCGACAAGATCTACGCGGTGCGCGACCCGCACGGGTTCAGGCCCCTGGTGCTGGGAAGAATCGACGAAACGCACGTGATCGCGTCGGAAACCTGCGCCTTTGACATCATCGATGCGGAATACGTGCGGGAAATCGAGCCGGGCGAACTTGTGGAAATATCGAACACGGGCATTAAATCCTACCGTCCATTCGAAAAGAAAAATCAATCCCTCTGCATATTCGAGTATATCTATTTTTCCCGGCCGGACAGCATTATCTTCGGCAAGTCCGTGTACGAGATGCGGATCAAGCTGGGACGAATGCTCGCGCGCCAGGCGCCGGTAAAGGCCGACATCATCGTGCCCATACCCGACTCGTCGGTGTGCGCCGCAATCGGATACGCGAAAGAAGCGGGCATCCCCTACGAGATGGGATTGATACGGAGCCATTACATCGGCCGCACCTTCATTGAGCCGTCGCAAAAAATCCGCGACTTCGGCGCCAAGATCAAGTACAACGTGGTGCGCTCGACCGTGGCGGGGAAGAAGATCGTGGTGGTGGACGATTCCATCATGCGGGGAACCACCATGCGGAAAATCATAAAGATGTTCAGGCTCGGCGGAGCAGCCGAGATCCACGTCCGCATATCCGCGCCTCCCACGACCTTCCCCTGCTTCTACGGGATCGATATCCCCACGCGCAAGGAGCTCATCGCAGCCACGCACACCATCGACGAGATACGGAAATACCTCAGGGTCGACTCGATCGAATACATGACCGTGGAGACCATGCTTGAGGCGCTGGACAGCCCGGAGATGCAATTCTGCTGCGCCTGCTTCAACGGATACTATCCCTGCGAGCTGGATGAAAACTGCGAAGACAACCAGAAGTACCTTTTCGAGGACGCGGGGATCAACGAGTATTATTAAATAAAATTCTTGATAGGTGACTAGCTCAATTGGCAGAGCAGCGGTCTCCAAAACCGCAGGTTGGGGGTTCGATTCCCTCGTCACCTGCAGAACAGGACTTAAAAATAACAAGAGGCGGGATTTCCCGCCTCTTGTTATTTTCAGGCAGGTTGTTGACCTGTTCCATGACTTTGGGATCGAGCAGGAAGGAAAAGGGCTTGATCCAGTCGATTCTTACACCGAACATCCCGTCAAAATAGATACCAGAAGCTTGCCCTCGGATCATAACTTTTATAAATACGGTGTCCGAAGCCGAACAACCTGAAAGAGCTGTTTTTATCTTTTGCTCTATCAATACACTCCCTAACGGATATGCCGTCTTGTTGAATGCGTTCAAGCATTTCAATGACCTCCTGGTTTGCACCGCCATGCAAAGGACCCCACAGAGCGCATATGCCAGCGCAGATCGACGAATACAGGTTTACCATACTGCTTCCGACGAGCCGTACGGTTGACGTACTGCAGTTCTGCTCGTGATCTGCATGGAGAATAAGCAGGGTGTTGAGCACCTTTTCGATTTCCGGATCAACATCGTATGGACTCACCGGACTGTTAAACATCATATAAAGAAAATTTGCGCAGTACCGGAGATCATGGCGGGGATACACGAAGGGTTCACCGATGGAATGCTTGTATGAATAAGCTGCTATGGTACGGATTTTGGATATAAGCCGCACGGCCATGATATCGAAAGCGTCACTGTCAAAATCGACAGTGAAGAATTGAGGATAAAAAACCGAGAGAGCATTTACCATGGTGGAAAGGATTGCCATTGGATGCGCGGTTGGAGGAAACCCGTCAAAAAATCGAAGCATCTCCTCATGGATCATGGAATTTTCGGTAAGACGCAAGGAAAATAATTTTTTTTCAGAGTCGTTCGGAAGATGGCCATAAACAAGAAGATGCGCGGTTTCGGTAAACGTTGATTCTTCCGCCAGATCCTCTATGGGAAACCCGCGATAGCGAAGTATCCCTTTATCCCCGTCGATATAAGTGATGGCTGAAAGGCAGGAGCCGGTGTTCTGGTACCCCGCATCCAAGGTGATATACCCGGTTTTGTTCCGCAATTCTGAGATATCAATTGCTTTTTCACCCTCGGTCCCCTCTACCACGGGGAGATCGTATGTTTTATTTTCAATGGACAATTGTACTTTTTTCATTTGGCATACTCCTGTGGTGATGCTTTGGTATTTCCTATTTCGATGACCGATATTTGCGCGCATAATGAATCAACCAGGTCCACAGGAAGATTAGCTCCGATCATCTTTAAGTTCCCATACAAATCCGCTTCTTTAATTGACACCGATTTTTCAGAAAGCATATGAAACTCTCCCTCCGGAAAGCGCTCGACCGACGGTAAAGTGAACAAACCGGACTGAAATGATCGCCAGAAAGAACATAATGCGAAAATTGCCGATTCAGATATTTCTCATGATCGGTATGTTGTATTGGTATGAGAATCGTAATAACGCAGTTCCACGACAGAATTATAATGCGGGTGCAGCTCAGCCCTATACCCTTGCGCGGTGATAAATTCAATGCCAATTATCCGCACATCGTCAGGATTCATACTTGCTCCTTGCCATTATTACAGTGAGTATTTCCTTGGAACCGCCGCATTTCATTATGTATTTTAAAAAAGCTGTTGTGAAACAAGAATAAGAATGTTGGACGGGAACCAGAGAATTATTACTCATAGGGCTTTCTCATCTCCTGATATGCCATATTTGATATATACAGGTCGAGAATCACCATTGCAGTGAAAGCTTCCGCCACGGGCCATACGCGTGACACAGAAGAATTTTCCATAATTGCATCCGATCATTATTTTTCCCTTTACTATCTTACCTTAGCTATGATATTTTTGCGATGGCCTCGCCGATGCGGGCTACACCCCTGATAAGGCCTCATCGATAAGATACGAACAGAGCTTCGATGAATTGCCGGAACCTTCATACCTGCTTGCTATTTTTTCCCACCCCCGGAACCGATACACATCGCTTATCCGCGGGAATGCGTAAAACGCACCGTCCGGTTGTGAGCAGGCAAAACCGGGCACCTTATTGAGGCCGTTGACGATGAGGGTTCTCCGACGGGCGAAAGCCGATACCATCTCCATGACAGGATTCTGGTCACCCGACAATGCCGCAACTGCTGCATACTGGGCGATTGACGTGGGATTTGACGTTGACTGGCTTTGCAGCGTCTCCACATTTTTAATAACTGCCGCGTCGCCCGCCATGTAGCCGATACGCCAGCCGGTCATGGCATACGCCTTTGAAACGCCGTTCAGCACAAACGTCTTTTGTTTCATCTCCTCCGATATGTTGGCCATGTTGGCGAAAGCGCGGCCGTCATACATAATCGATTCGTAAATGTCGTCGGATACAACAGCGATATCCCGCCCGGCAATTGCCCCGGCGAGAGCGGCGAGATCGTCGCGCGTGTAGGCGGCCCCGGCAGGGTTTGATGGGGAGTTCAACACCACAACGCGCGTTTTATCTGTTATTGCGCCAAGTAACTGCTTAGGCGTCAGCCTGAAACCGTTTCGTTCAGGGCACTCAACTATCACCGGGACTCCCCCCGCGAGTGATACCATGGGCGGATAGGACACCCGGTAGGGCGACGGTATGATCACTTCGTCGCCGTCGTCGAGAAGAACTTGCATCAGGTTGTAAAACGAGTGCTTGCCACCGCAATTGATGGTGACCTGGCTTTGCTCGTACGAAAGGCTGTTATCACGCTTGAGTTTTTCTACAACGGCCGCCTTGAGCTCCTTGATACCACCCGCTGGCGTGTATTTTGTTTTACCCTGATCAAGAGCACGCTTCGCGGCTTCTTTAATACCTGCGGGAGTATCGAAGTCGGGTTCGCCCGAACCGAAGCCGATGATGTCGATCCCCTGCGCCTGCAGTGACGCAGCCAGGGCCGTGAGGGCCAGTGTTGGGGATGGTTTTACTTGTTGTATTCTCTTTGAAAGTTTCACGAAATTGTTTTACCCCTTTTCTATATGATAGAGTAGTCTGTCATTCATAAAGCGCGTCAAAAAGCTCCTTGGCCTTTTCCTTTGCTTTATTAAACGCTTCTTTTCCGCGATCCGTTCAGCGTATAATATTTTCTGATTTTTCCATTTATATTCCGATCCTCATGGATCAGGTATCCTTTTTCCTCGAAACCGTGAAATGTGTTATACAGCGTACCAAATGATATCTTATAGCCGTACTCTTAAGCTGATCGTGTATTTCCTTACCATAAACGGGTTCCTTTTCCGCGTATTGCAGAATATAAATTTTTATAAATCCTAATAAAAACTCATGTATCATTACATCTGCCATTGCATCCTCCCGATAGAGCGATATAGATTTGATCAAACGTTACAATCACTTGGACAACAACGCAAGCAATTCTCTTGACGCTTCTTTGGGTCCTATCATTTCCCATCCTTGTAATCCGAGACGGGTCCGTATCTGCCCGACTATTACACCAGTATTGAAAAAAGCGGTGAAATAGCGCTGCGCAAGTTCCTCGTACAAATCACGGTACTGCGGCGGTCCGAAGATGTTCGCGAAATACGATTGTACGATACCGGTCGTGTTTGTAGTCCCTTTACTCATGACGGTACCTTCACGAAAGACTCGAAGCGCTTCGTCTGATGTCGTGAACAGTTCGATGACCGGGTGGCCTTCGTCGATCTCCTCATAATTGTTCGCGTACAGTACCATGTCGACGCGGCTGCCCCGTATAATCTCGTCATACGTCGTCACGGGGAGCACAATGCGGGCGTTTGTTTTGTTCGGGCTCATGATGATGGAGCGGTCGAGCTGTCCGAAGGCGTAGCCGGGCTGCAGGTCGTCGATGCGGAGAAATGCGCCGATTTCCGTGCCGTAACCAATGACATCGCCATTTTCGTCGATTGATAGAGAGCCCATATCGTCAGCGATTACTACCATGTCTCGGATACAATCATCGCCGACGGTGCGGAATGCCTCAAGCGTTTCCGATTTGCCTGCGCCCGTATCGCCGATGACAAGCAGAGTTTTATCGACCCCGCCCTTTAAAAGTATTCTCACCATGGCGCCATGGTAAGGCAACCTTCCGCGGCGCATCATGCATATATTGTGCAGGGTGAGCACCATCTTTTTCAAGTATCCGAAATATCCGAACCGGTCGGCGAAGGGGACCGATGCGACAAGTATCCCACTTGATTGATCTTCGTGAAAAACCGTCGGCGAATCGCCGAAGCCGTAACCGGCGTCTCCCGGCACTCCGAAGAAATATACGGCGTCCGGCTTGCGGTTGAGTTCTTCCAATGACGCAAGATCAAAAAGATTGCAAAGAGTGAAGCCGAGCTCAAAGAATTCCTTATAGAAATAAACAAAAATCAGCAACTCACCAACCTTTGCAGGATAACATAACCAATCATCTGCCGTAAATTCGATATGGTCAATTGGGTTAATCTCGGTTTTTTCGAATACACCGCTCCGCGTATTTATCGGCGGGTCGAGGATAAGTGGCGGGACAAGGAGCACCTGTCGGATAACCGACATGTTCTTCAATTTCTGATACCACTCAGGGGGAAGGGACAATTCCATCGGCAGGGCGATGGCCGCTACCTCGGCCCCCGCGTTCACCTGGCGGTATACATTCGAGTGTCTGCCAGTGATGTTCTCCTGCACATCGCGGTATACGCTCCGCACCAGATCTGAAAGAAATTCAACCGTGCTATTGAACGTGCGGTAGGGTCGGCTGTCGAGCCGGTCTCCAGTGGAATCGCAGATGATGAAGCGATCGAAGCTCCTCCAGAAGTTATAAAGATATTCAACGAACCCGTTAAATAACTCAGCATCACTTAAAAACATTTTAGATCCGTCTACGACTTTTATGACATTTTCACGGGGAAGCCGTTGAAGTTCTCCGATTGTCGCGATAAGAATCCCGGTCGAACTGTCGTTTATACAGCCGTCTGGGATTATTGCAAGAAGGCGGGAGCCGTTTTTTTCCAGCCGCTTGATGGCGAGCCTTACAATGTCGTAAAAAAGGGCGCTTTCGATTAGCTCACGTGAACTCTCACACACGCGGTCCTTGATGTGAAGTATCACCTTTTTATTGATTATTTCATGACGGATCATATCTTCTATCCTTGTTTTGATTTTGCAAGTTCGTATTGAATATCCTTCATGATCTCCGAGAGGGGCCGCACCCGAAACCAATGCATGCCGGTAAGCTCGTTTGCCACTGCCTGGTATATGCTTGATATGAGCCCCGAAAGCTGATCGGGAAGATGCGGGGGGTTTGATGCAACAAGCGATTTCCACGCGAGCCTGTTTTTCTTTTTCGCAGACTCAAGATCACGATACCAATCGGTTTCCCGATAAAAAACCCGGGCGAGTTCCTTGCTTACGTGAATGCCGTTGTAAGTGAAACGGCATTCATCCGGCGTACCCAGGACGTCGACCACTACAACATTTCCACTATTGTCGATGGCAAATTCCATCTTGCCGTCCTCATTCACGAGCCCGATGCGTTCAACCTCACTCGTGATGATCGTATTGATCCTTTCCGTGAGTTTTTCCATGTTGTTGAAGTTGGTGTCTGCGAGGCCTGATATCGCTTTCGCTTCGCTCCACGGCAGATACCGGTCGGTAGCTTCGAGTTTCGTGGACACGTCAAGGATCGGCCACTCAAGGACGTCGCCGGGACCCGGCATATTTGTCAATCCGAGATCGGCAAGGCTTACTGACCCTTCGGCGAGCCTTTTTAAAACACTCGAACCTTCGGGAAGACGGTTGCGGTAAATCACCTCCAGCGGTATCAGAAAATTTACTGAAGTCCCGCGATATTCCGAATAATCGTAGGATCCGTTTTTTTCTATTGGACGAATTACCCGGTAGAGGCTGACTGCCATGATATCCGGGGCCTCTTTCATATCTTTTATTTGGCGTATCACTCCGTCGTTGCCGACAAGGCCGCGATAATGGCTGTCAATACCCGCCTCAAGGAGTTTTTCGAAAAAATAGGCGCCGATGATACACAGCGCCTTACCCTTGCCGGCGATATGATCCGGCATTTCGCCCCAGTCGAATACCGAGTAGCGGTCGGAAAAGGAGAAAAAACCGACGCCGGAGTTAATGCCGGTAGGTTCCTGTATTATTTTCAAATCCTTGACACTTCCCATATTATTTCTCCTTGTTAACCGTTGAAGCTTCGTGCGCAATTGTTTTGTATCTCTTGTAAAAATCCTCACATACCGCTAGCGGCACATCATAGTCCTGGGAAGCATTCCACAGGAGATACCCTCTTACCCCGGCATCGTGAACCGCCTGTATCTGAGCCTCGATATACTTTTCATAGGTTAGGCCGGAGCGTTTCACTTTCATCCTGAAGGCCTGTATCCATGGGACGATTTCCGACTTTGAGGCACGCTCTTTTGCCCTTTTTGACGTGATGTGGACTGTATAATATGGATCGGACATCATCTTTTTGCTCCAGGTGTAATGCGAGGGATACGCCATGGGACAGATGACATCGACGACGCGGTCGAACACCTCCATCTTCTGGCCTATGTTGTCGTCAGTATTGAGCGGGATACGGCCGAAAATGTCAGCGGCAATTTTCACTCCGTATTTCGAAAGCCGGGCGCGCGCAGTAGACAGAAATCCTGATATATAATCGTATTTTTGTGAAAGAGAAACACGACCTATCACACCATGATCGTTGAACCGGATATAATCGAACTGTATTTCCCTGAACCCGGCCGCGCACGCTGCCTCGGCGACTGCAAGCCGATTTTCCAGAAGTTCCTTCGGGGCGGGGTACTCTTTCAACCCCTCGGGAAACACCACGACCCGGGCTATGGGATGAAACCCCATTTTCAAGCAGTACTCGACATGCTCCTTCGGCGTTACAGCGGACTTCATGCCCGGGGTCTGTACATCGATGACCACGGTGTTTAAACCGGCTTGTTTAGCCCGCTCGATGTGGCGTTTCAGCTTTACCATGCTGCCGCCCGATCCGGAATTCAGGTAAAAACCTTTATAAAAAATCGGATATGTGTATGAGAGCTTTTTTTTCTCATTATTATTTTGCTGACCTCTTGTTACGCCTTTACCGCAGACGAAAATAATTGCGCCGATAAGGAGTAAAAAAATGGGAACCAGAATAATATATTTCCGATCATTCATTGACAACCTCCAGGGTAGGTAATGATTGCTCTGCGACGCCGGCCAATCGACTATACGTGTTATAACGATTGCGGGCATTTTCCTCGGCAGCTTCAAAAAGCTCTTCGGCGTGGCCAGGAAATTCATGTTTGAGCGAGGTGTAACGGGTCTCGTTCATGAGGAACTTCCTGAATTTGTTCCAATCCGGAGAGGGCGAATCGAGTATGAATGGATTTTTCCCTTCACGCTCCAAGAGAGGATTATAGCGATAAAGATGCCAGTAACCGCACGCAACGGCGTTTTTCATGACTTTTTGAGTTGAACCCATGCCTGAACGTATACCGTGGTTAATGCATGGCGAATAGGCAATGATAAGCGACGGACCGGGATAGGCTTCGGCTTCGGTTACAGCGCAGAGATACTGTGCCTGGTTCGCGCCCATGGATACCTGCGCGACATAGACATAACCGTACGACATGGCCATAAGCCCCAGGTCCTTTTTCCGGAGGCGCTTCCCCGATGCTGCGAACTTAGCGATAGCGGCCGTTGGCGTTGACTTTGAAGATTGCCCGCCTGTATTTGAATATACCTCGGTATCGAGGACGAGAATATTCACGTCCTCTCCCATGGCTATTACGTGATCAAGACCGCCGAAACCAATGTCATAAGCCCATCCATCGCCACCCACAATCCAGATAGAGCGTTTTCTCAGGAAGCGTCTCAACCGGAATATTTCACGTGCCGTTGCACTTTCATGTTCACGCACAAGCGAGAACAGCCGATCAACCGCAGCTTCACAATCGCTTGCTTCGTCCTTTTTATCCAGCCAGTCAAGCGCTGCATGGCGCAATTCATCACTGACATCTTCTGCAATAATAACCCTCACGAGACCGATCAATCTTGACCGCAGATGAACATACCCCAGGTTCATGCCGTATCCGTATTCGGCATTGTCCTCAAATAGGGAGCTTGCCCAGGCAGGGCCACGGCCTTTCGAATTCACCGTAAACGGTGTGGACGGGGCTGAACCGCAGTATATTGAGGAACACCCGGTTGCGTTAGCAATCATCATGCGGTCGCCGAAGAGCTGTGTTATCAGCTTGTAGTGGGGAGTCTCACCGCAGCCGGCACACGCTCCATGGAACTCAAGAAGCGGCTTGGCGAACTGGCTCCCCTTGACCGTGGTTTTCGGTACCAGATGGTCTTTGTATGAAATATTTACAGAGAAATGATCCCAAATGGGGACCTGGGCCATCTGGCTTTCAATAGGCTTCATGACTAATGATTTCTCCTTTGACGGACAAACCTCCACGCAGCTTCCGCAGCCGTAACAGTCGAGGGTGCTTATCTGTATGCGGAAGCGGTATCCTTCGAGGCTTTTACCTCTGGCTTGAAGGGTTTCGACGCCGGAAGGAAGTGATTCAACCTCGCTATCATCGAGCAGGAAAGGCCTGATGACTGCATGGGGGCAGACGTATGCGCACTGATTGCACTGAATGCAATTGGAAGGCACCCAATCAGGAACATACGTTGCTATGCCGCGCTTTTCATAGGCGGCTGTACCCTGTGGGAACGTGCCGTCGGGAAAATCCGTGAAAGCGCTAACCGGCAGATTGTTCCCCTCAAGTCGATTTATCGGACTTACGATGTCGCTAATGAAGTCCGGATTGCTTTGGCCATCATGATCTGAGTTAACCTGTACCGTCTTCCATTCAGTTGGGACAGCAACCTTGTGCACCATTTCACCGCCGTGTTCAATGGCAGCACAGTTGATTGCCACGATATCGTCGCCTTTTTTCCCGTAGGTCTTCTTCACCGCTTCTTTCATATATTGTTCGGCCAGTTCATATGATATGACGCCGGCCACCTTGAAAAATGCAGCCTGCATGATACTGTTGGTGCGCCCGGGAAGGCCGATGTCCTCCGCTATTTTCGAAGCGTTTATGATGAAAAAGCTGATGTCTTTTTGTGCGAGGAAACTCTTAATAGCTGCGGGTAAACGTCTTTTAGTTTCTTCCTCGTCCCAGGGGCTGTTTAGTAAAAATGCACCGCCTTTTTTTAAACCAGCCAGCATATCATATCGCTCAAGATAGGCCGGCACATGGCATGCAACAAAGTCGGGATGGGTCACCAGATATGTCGATGTGATCGGCTTTTTTCCGAATCTCAGATGTGACACCGTAACGCCACCCGATTTTTTTGAGTCATAGGCGAAATAAGCCTGGGCATAAAGGTCCGCACCGTCACCGATGATCTTGATAGAATTTTTATTAGCGCCCACAGTGCCGTCAGAGCCGACACCATAAAATTTGGCCTCGAAAGTGCCATCCGGCACGGTAGATATCTCAACTGGCAGAGACAGTGACGTATGGGTGACATCGTCTCTTATACCGATAGTGAAGCCATTTCCGGGCACAGGTATTGTCAGTTCCTCAAAGACCGCCATTATCTGCCGCGGCGTGACGTCCTTTGAGCTTAAACCATAGCGACCGCCGATTATAAAGGGCCTCGCATTTAGTTTATTATCAAACAAGCTTAAGATATCAAGATACAGGGGCTCGCCGGGAGAACCCGGTTCTTTTGTACGGTCAAGAACCGCTATTTTTTTTACCGTTGAAGGAAACTGATCAAAAAAATATTTCACGGAGAAGGGCCGGTACAGGTGAACGGTGATAAGGCCGACTTTTTCACCCCTGGCACAAAGATAATCCACAGTTTCGCGGATTGTTTCTGTTACTGAACCCATAGCAATTATTATACGGTCCGGATCCGGCGCACCATAATACACGAAGGGGGAGTATTCCCTGCCTGTAATTTTTTGAATATCAAGCATATACTGAGCTACTATATCGGGAACGGCTTTATAGTAGGTATTGGCGGCCTCGCGTAGCTGAAAATAAATGTCCGGGTTCATGGCCGTCCCGCGCGTGACCGGTGTTTCAGGATTCAAAGCCCTATTTCTGAAATTATTCAGCATGTCATAATCGAGCAGTGATCCAAATGTTTTGTAATCAATCACCTCTATATTCTGTATTTCGTGGGAAGTACGGAAACCGTCAAAAAAATGCAAGAAGGGAACGCGGCTTTTTATGGCCGCCAGATGGGCGATCCCCGCAAGGTCCATGACCTGCTGAACGCTACCGGCCGCGAGCATGGCAAATCCCGTTTGTCGTGCCGCATACACATCGGAGTGATCCCCGAAGATCGATAGCGCGTGTGTGGAAAGTGACCGGGCGCTGACATGCATGACGCAGGGGAGAAGCTCGCCGGATATTTTATACATATTAGGGATCATGAGAAGAAGGCCCTGGGATGCAGTGAAGGTTGTTGTAAGCGCTCCCGCCTGCAGGGATCCGTGAACAGCTCCAGCAGCGCCTG
>Ga0209342_10005416_pt1 | contig 13071 bp, 27 predicted proteins | sample RifCSP16_2_FD_184023 | JGI IMG/M metagenome (GOLD analysis project Ga0209342, IMG submission 184023) | Soil microbial communities from Rifle, Colorado - Rifle CSP2_sed 16_2 (SPAdes) (version 2) | ecosystem: Environmental > Terrestrial > Deep subsurface > Rock core/Sediment | place: Rifle... | reverse complement strand
GAACCGCCGGGTCAGATCCTCGCCGTACTCGCCCTGCGGACCGCGCGTCGGATCGATCCAGTCCGGGTAGCCCGGGTCGTCCCACGCCGGGTACTCGCGACTGCGGCCGGACTGCTCGCCCCAACGGAAGGGCGGATTCGCATGGAAGACCGTCCCCTCGTTGCCGCCCATCTTCGTCGCGAGCCGATGACCGGGCAGCCACATCGCGCCGTGCGCAGGCAGATCGCGGGGCTCGAAGGCGCTGCCGCCGTAGTACGCGTAGGGCGGACCCCGGAGGCCGCCGAGTCCCTCGATCGTCTGCACCAGATCTCCCAGCGCGCGCGTCACAGGCTCATCCTACCCCTATCGACTCACACACTTCCAGCGAATCGCGGACGCGGCCTCCTCCAGCGCCTCGGTCGTCTTCCGATCCAGGCGCCCCCCCTTCACGCGTCCATACGCCGCCTCGGCCCGAGCCCACCCCATGGTCTCGGCCGCAAGCTGCAGGTCCACAAGCGCCAGCCGGCACTTGCCGGCTTCGGCCGAATGTTGGGCTCGCTTCGCCGCGAGACGGACCTCGCGCTCGTAAAACGGGAGCGCGGCCGCGTGTGCGCGCGGCGAACCGGACAGCGGCCTGCGGCGGCGGCGGCGCACGCCTACCTCTTCGCCCGCCGTCTGCACCGCTGGAATCGGGTCATGCAGCTGCCCGCCCGCGCCTTGCGCTGCTTCAGGCTGCCCCGGCTCATGCACGCGGACAGCGCGGCGCGGCAGGCCTTCGGGATCTTGACCTTGCGGCGCGCCCGCATGCGGGGCGCCGGTTCGTCAGCGCGGGCGCCCGGCCCGATCGCGCCGCGCGGCCAGGACCACGGCGTGGACGGCTCGCGGCTCGGCTCGTCGACCGGCGTCCAGCGCACACACTCGCAACGCGTCGTCGGCATCAGCGTCTCCTCGTGAAGAACCAGAGCACGCCGACGGCCAGCACGCCGCCGGCGACCCACGGCAGCCACTTCGGCATCCCACCGGCCGGCACGAGCGCCTCCTCGTGAACCTCGCCCTCGGCCTTCGCTTCCGCGGCCGTGCGGCGGATCCTCACCGCCGTCTGGAGCGCGAGGTAATTCTGGTCGCGGTCCGAGTTCGGATAGCGCCGCTGCAGCTCGTCGAGCATGCAGGCCTGCCGCTGACCGAGGTTCCCTGCGCCTGCGCAGAGCGTCTCCAGTTCGGCGAGCAACTCCTGCGTGATCTGCAGCCGCACGCGCACGCCCAGGCTCGCCATCAGCGGTCCCTCCTCGGCACGCAGTGGTGCGTATAACCGGTCAGCACGCCACCGGCGATGACTCCCAGCGCGATCCCGATCACGGTGATGCCGAGCACGAACGCCCCGCTGTAGCCGCCGTTCGCCTGCCGCAGCCCACTGAGCGGATTCGGATTCGCCTCACGGCCGCGCCGGATCGTCGTCCAGGTCGGATCCGGGATCAGATCGCGCGGGTCCGGCTCCGCACGCGTCGGCGGCCAGCCCGGGTACGGACCGGTCCGCGGATCGAACGGGTCGCGGGGATACGAGTAGGCACCCCTCGCGTACGGAGGGCCTTCATCTCCGCCCTCTTCCGCGGATTCGTCCCAGCCGACGACCGGCGAGCGATTGTCCTGGTACGGCGGGATGGACACCTCGGCCCACCACGGAACGCCGGAGCGCCCGGAATGTTCCTGGACAAACGTGTGACCGAAACGGCTCATCCCATGTAGTCCCAGGCGAAGAATGCGCCCGCAGGCGCCCGAGACGCAATCCCTCCGCGCGTGTGCCGATTTCGCCTTACCGGCGGTCTCGATACGGCATCTTCTTCTGCCCATCCGCGCAGAAGCCGCCCACGAATCGTGTCGCCGCGAACCCCCAGATCGCGCGCCCAATCCGCGACGCAACGCGTGCGACCACGCGCGGTGACCATCGCCGTCGAACGCTTGTTTCGCGCCTGCTCGACACGGGTGGCCCAGCGCACGTTCTCCGGCGAGTAATTGCCGTTCACGTCGATCCTGTCGAGAGAATGCTCAGGCGACGGCCGCCTGCCCATATCTCGGAGGAACGCGCGGTAATCCGCCCATGCATCACAGACGGTGATGCCACGGCCCCCGTAAGCCCTGTACGCCATGCTCCTCGGGTTTCGACAGCGCCCAAGCATCGATTGCCATACCCGATATTCGGGATTGGAACCGGCGTCGCCATGCCGCCTGTTCTTCTCCGTCCGCAAGCACCCACAGGAGCCACTACGCCCGTCCTTGAGCGTAACGGCCCGGACCACGCGCTCGTTCCCGCACTCGCAACGGCAGCGCCACGCGGTGTGGTGTTTTCCGTTCCGGTAACCAGCGAAGCCGATCACCGTCCACCGACCGAAGCGCCTGCCGGTCAGATCATCCATCGCCCCTACCGCTTGCCGATCTTCGAGATGCTCACGATGCGGCCCTTCTTGTCCCGGCAGACCTTCCTGCGGCCCTTGCCCTTGTGCTGCTCGATCCCACAGCTCTTCGCCTTACGCGCCATGACTGCCTCCCTATCCGTTCTGCCGCTGCTGGGGCCCCCGCAGAATCACCGAGAGCCCGTACGCGATCGCCGGCCAGATGAATAACACGTGCCAGATCGGATGCACCCCGAACCAGGGGAACCCGGGATGCTCCTCGCCCCAACCCTGCATCCCCGTCGCTTCGCGCACCCGGATGTGCCGGCGTCGCCGCATCTACCAGCCCGCCGTAGCCGTGCGCCGCGGCCGCATCGCCACGAGCGCGAAGCCGCCGACCACAGCCGCACCGGCCGCCCAGATGTACCACGGCACCCCCTTGCGAACGGCGACCACCTCGGGGGGCGGCTCGGCCCCCGCCTCGGGCGCGGCCGCCGGAGCCTGCATCGCCACGAGCGCGTTCAGCGCCTCCTTGCTCACCCCATGCTGCTCCGCCTCCCGAAGGACCACGATCTCCATAGCGGAGTAGGGCGGCGGGACGTCACGGACGATGAGATACAGGAACCGGGCCGGGCCCTCTTCACCCCAGGCCCCGCCCCGCAGCCAGCCCATCCAGTGGTTGATCTGATCGAGACGCGTCGCGGCATCCGCCTGCCCGACCGCCCCGAACGTGCTGGCGCGCGGGGCGACGTGCTCGCTCGGATGACGCGCGACCGCGCCGAGCGTGTACGGCCACGCGGTCGGCGACAGGCCGGGCTCCTGGCCCAGCCGACCGACGTCCCAGCCGTAGTGCTGCGGGGGAGGCGGCGTCCCGTACTGCCAGTAGTGCTGCGGGGCCGGCGCGTCCCCCACACCCTGCCCGATGTCCCAGCCGTAGTGCTGCGGGGGAGGCGGCGTCCCGTACTGCCAGTAGTGCTGCGGCGCCGGCTGCCCCACGCCCCAGCCGTAGTACGTGGGCTTCGGCTGCCCGAGGATCCTCCGTCTCATGCCTGCCTCCTTGCCTCCCGGCGACGATACCACCACCAGATGCCGACTGTCGCGGCCGCTCCGCCCACGCTCCACCAGACCCAGTCGTTGTTCGGGATCTGGCAGGCTGCCGGCAGACTCGCCGCAGCTGCCCGAGCGGACGTGCTGCGCGCGGCCGCATCGAGCACGATCTTGACGCACAGGGTCTGGTTGAGCTGCGTCGTGAAGTCGCGAACCGTATCGATCGACGAGTAGATGATGACGCCCACGACGAGGACCGCGATGACCGCAGCGGCGATCACGGCGATCGCGACCAGCACGTCGTCCGCGATGACGAGGCCGAGCGGCGTCTGCGGGCCCGCCGGAGCCGGCCCCATGCGACCGCCGGGCTTCGGGACGATGGGCGTCCGCATGATCGAGAGCACCTCGGCCGCCGGCTTGCCAACATACGCGGCGACCGCCGCGAGGAGCGTCGGGTGCCCCTCCAGCTCGCCGGACAGATCCTTGATGACGGCCTCGGTCGAGCGGATCCACGCCTCGAACAGCTTGCGGAACCGGAGCCGATACCAGAACGGCAGGCCGGCGTACCGCTGGCGGATGTCGCGCGCATCGACGATCGCCTGCGCGACCTGCTGCAGCGTGATCTGGCCCGGCCCGAACGGGGTGTTCGCCAGGACGCGGATCCCGATATCCACGCCGGGCGGGAGCAGCGCCGCCGGCCCCTCCGTCGTGAGCCCGACCGCGACCGCGCCCGGCAGCCCGAGCACGGGGATGAGCAGCATCCACGCCCGCGCGGTCGCCGCGTCCCAGATCCCGGTGACGGGGATCGGGATGCCGTGCGCGTTCGCGGCCTGCTGAATCAGCCGGATCGGGACCGGAACGGCGTCCGGCTGCTGGCCCAGGCGGAGACGGGACCCCACGGCGACCATCTCAGACCACCGTCTGGAAGACGATCAGCGAGAGCGGTGCGCCGGGCGAGATGGCGAACAGCCGCTCGCTCGGCATCAGCAGCTGCTGGAACGACGAGCCGTCGGCCGGGAACGCGTGCTGCACGCCGTTCAGTGCCGTCACGCCCTGCGCACGGCCGAAGATCACGGTCGACGGCGCGAGCACCTGGACGGTCACGAGCGTGGGCTGGTCGCGCCCGGTGTTCTGCGCGGCCATGACGGGGGCGCCGGTGCCGATCGCGACGACCCGCGGCCCGTCGCCGAAGATGATGCGCAACGGGCCGACGACAGCCGTGAGGAGCTGTCGCCACTCCGCCTCGGTCTCGGCGGCCGGTTTCGGGAACCCGTCGCCGGACGAGGCGCCCATGGTGGCCTACGGAAGGATCTTCTTGCGGACGAGGTCGCCGACCAAGACGATGCCGACCAGCCGGTCGCGGGTCTGTGTCTCCCACTCCAGCGTCGCGTCCAGCGGGCGGAGCGTGAACGCCACGCTGATCTCGGCCGCGTCGCGGAACACGTACGGCGTCTCCCACTCGATCCGGTCGTGTCCGGTGCCGGGCACGATGCTGGCCAGGTTGAGCGGCGTGGTCAGCATGTCCTGACCGCGACCGTTCTCGCGGATCATGGCCTCGATGAACGCGATGTTCGTGCCCATCGTCGCGGGGGAATTGAACAGACCGTGGATGCGCCGGCAGGCGAACAGGTACTCGGGGTGGATGCGGACCGTGCCGTTCGGCGTCAGGTTGGTGAGGGCGCCGGTCGCGGCGTCGGCGCGAGCGAGGAACGTGAGCACCTCGACGCGCGAGTCCTCGAACCGGATGTTGTCCCGGACGTCCTCGATGTAGGCGCGGACGATGCCCCAGCGCCGCTCGACGATACGGATGAGCGCGCCCGCGATCTCCCGCAGGAGACCGAGGATCGCTTCTCCGAAGTTCTGTCCGTTCCCGTTCGGCATGCCCGTCCTCCTCGGCAGCCCCCACGGGAGGGCCCCTCCAGTCCTCCCGTGGAGCTAGCCGAACGCGACTACTTGCTGGTCGCGGCCTTGATCAGGCCGTGGAGCCAGCACGTCACCAGGACGGCCGTCGCCAGCGTCGGCATCCGGTCGGCCAGGACGAGCCCGGTCCAGGCGCGGTCGAAGAACTGCAGGTTCCCGACGAACTCGTGGTCCGAGGTCAGGAGCTGCGTCTGCGACAGCCGGGCCGCGGCCGCGGTGGACGGAACGCCGTTCGAGGTGACGCCCTGCCCGGCCGCGACGGAGTTCCCGTACACGCCGTACCCCGAGGGCATCTTGATCAGCGGCCCCTCGATGTAGAGCAGCCGGTTGATCTCCAGCCGGAAGAACGCGTCCTCCAGCACCTTCTTCACGTCGAGCGGGGTGGGCTCCAGGTTCCCCGTCGCCGCCCGGACCGACAGGCCGACACGGTCGATGATCATCTCCTCGCCGTGGCTGATGCGCGCCTGCAGGTTCAGGTTCGTGTCGATCAGGAACTTCCCCGCCAGGTCGCGGAAGAAGATCGCGGTCGTGCCGGGCGCGATCGCGCCGGCGGGGAAGAAGACGGTGTCGTACTTGTCGTCTTCGCGCATCTCCGAGATGTCGTATTCGACGCCGGTGACGGTGTCGATGAACTTCCCGGGCTCTCCTCTGACAGGCCTCAGACCCATGTTCGTTCTCCTCCTCTACCTACCTCTGGATCGTGTGGACGAACTCGATGTTCATGATCGGCGGACTGGGAAAGCCCCCGCCGGCCGGAATCGGCACGAGGCCGCGATTCTGGACGAGGATCCGCAGGTTGCCGAGCACGGACTGCGGATCCGAAAGGGGCGCGACCGTGTTGGGCTCGAACGTCACCTTGACGACGTCCGGCGCGAGAATCTCGCCGGTCACGAGCTGACAGATCTTCGGCAGCCGGAACCACATGTTGATGAAGTCCTCGTCGCCCGGCCGCCACCGACCGGACCCGCGCCCGAAGTTCTCGGGCAGCGAGTGCATGCCGAGCGTCGCGAGGCTCGGTCGCTCGGTCGTGAGCGTCCCCAGATCGTTGCCTGCGACGTCGTCGCAGACTTCGAGGAACGTCGGATCGGGCTCGGGACCGATGGACGCGATCGACAGGTACTGCAGCGCCCCCTGGTTCGCGTCCTCGATGCCGGGCGGCGTGGAGCCCGGCCCGCTCTTGCGCCAGAAGATGTTGTTCGCCGGGACGATCAGGTCGGGCTGGCCGCTCGGCCCGACCGCCACGTACCGGCCGGCCGGGTGGATCGAGGCCGCCTGGACGTAGATGCCGCCCGCGATTCCTCCGAGACCTCCGAACGACATGGCCCGTCCCTCTCCTACCGCTGGATCGTGTGCATGAACTCCATGTTGACGACCGTTCCGGTCGCCGGGATGTCCGCGAGCCCGATGTTCCCGATCGAGATCTCCAGGTTGCCGAGAGGCGAGATCGGATCGGCGGCCGGCACGGGCGGCACGTTCGGGACGAAGGCGACGGCGATGACCTGCGGCGACATGATCGCCGCGCCGCCGGTCGGGCCGTCCTGACAGACCTTCGGCAGTCGGAACCACACGTTGATGAAGTCCTCGTCACCCAGACGCCAGCGGTTGCGGCCGCGCCCGTAGTTGACGGGCAGGCCGTGCTGGCCAAAGAGCGGCGCCGCCGTGGTGAACGTGCCGGCGGACCCGCCGACGGCGGTACACTCCTCCAGGAAGTTCGGCTCCACGATCGGCACCGCGATCGGGAGGATCGAGATGTACTGGAACGCGCCCTGGTTCGCGTCCTCGATGCCGGGCGGAGTGGAGCCCGGCCCGCTCTTGCGCCAGAAGACGTTGTTCACCGGGGCGGTCAGGTCGGGCTGGCCGCTCGGCCCGACCGCCACGTAGCGACCAGCCGGATGGATCGATGCCGGCTGGATCAGAACTCCGCCTGCGAGACCGCCGAGACCTCCGAAACTCATGTCGCCTCTCCTAGGTCAGCCAGCTGCCGACGGTGACGTCCTGACCGAGCCGGCCGAGCATGTACTCGCCCGGCTGCCGGTCCTCGACGCGCGTCCGCCCGAGCTGCGGCGAACCGGCGGGGAACTCCGTCACGCGCGTGCGCCCGACGCCCCAGTCCATGTACCGCGTGCCCGCCTGGCCGACGCCCCAGCCGTAGCGCGGGTCGTACCCGAGCCCGACCGGAACGCCCGGCACGAGCGCGTGCAACAGGCCGGCGATCCCGATGCCGGTCACGCCCCCCGCGAAGCCCTTCGCGGCATCCTCGTCGAGGCCCCACAGCATCCGGCCGCCGACCAGCCCGGTCAGCGCCGCGATGACGCCGCGCCAGACGGGCGTGACGGCCGGCATGCGCTGGCCGAGCGCCTGCAGCGCCCAGCTGACGCCCAGGATGCCGCCGCCACCGGCCAGGCCGGAGAGCAAGAGGCCCTTGAGCTGCTCCGGCGTCACGACCTGGCCGAGCATGTCGCCCAGCCCGCCGCCGTCGCCGAAGTCGTCGAAATCGTCGAAGTCGCGGAGTCCCATCTTGCGTCGCCGCATCTTTCGTCCCTCCAGACCCTCGATGGTCTGCGCCGCGCTCACGTGACGATCCGGCCGTCGGGAGCGCGCATCCGACGGTGTCGACGACGACGGACCGCGCACCGGGACGCGCGTACACGGTCGAACTTGAGAGAGCGCGCCATCAGGCGAACGTCCCGTTGGCCCGACGACGACGGCAGACGCGGAAGCAGCTCGTCCGCATGCCGCCGTGCCCGCCGCGGCGGCGGCGGCGCCGACGCCGGCGGCTCGGCTTCGTCAGCCAGCCCTCCGACGAGTAGCGCGACCGCCCGAAAGATCCGAGGTCCATGAGGTCCATCTAGGCGAACTTCCCGTTCGCGCGCCGCTTGCGACAGACGCGGAAGCAGCTCGTCCGCATGCCGCCGCCGCCGCGCGACTTCCGACGCCGACGCCGACGCCGACGCTTGCGTCCGCCGAGGTCGCCCAGATCGTCGAAGAAGCCGAGGTCCATTGGTTCGTCCTCCTGGCCGATAGGAATATCCGGGCCTGGGGGGGCTTGTCAAGTTATCGATTTTTTCCAGAAAGCCGAGCAGTTTTTCAACTTCGTTACCGATCTTGCAACCCGATCTTTCCTGTGCGACATCTAGGTCCGGTGAAACGGCAGCGCCTCGGAGACATCCTCGTCAGCGGACTCGCCGGCACGGATCGACTCGGCCGCGGACCTGTCTTGATGGGTCACTGCGCCGCATGCGGACGCCTCAACGCCTTCTTGCAGAGCGACACGTCCCCTGCGTGCTGGTCCTGCCACGCGAGCGGCCGGCGCGATGGTGCCCGCGGCGCGAACGGAGACAAGCGGATCGAGAACGGCTACGTCCAGGTGCGGATGAAGAACCGGTGGGTCTACGAGCACCGGTACGTTGCGGAGAAGAAGCTCAAGCGCAAACTGCGTAAGGGCGAGATCATTCACCACCGCAACCGGGACCGGCTCGACAACCGCCCCGGCAATCTGCAACTCGTCCGCTCGCAGGCCGAGCACATGCGCCTGCACGGAGAACACCTGTGACCGATCTCGCCGATCTCGACGCCGACGCCCTCTGGGATGCCGTCGGTGCGCGCAACTGGGAGCGCGCCGAGGCGATCCTCAAGGACGCGGGCTACGACCTGGAGGATCTCGGCGCGCTCGCAGTGCAGGATCGCGACGGCGACGACTCGCAGGTCTGATGCCGCCCGCTTGTCCATTAGTCGAGAAACTGACTGGCGATGGCGAGCGCCTTTGCGCGCGTCCGCACGGGACGCCCGTGCCAGGTTCGGTCTCTCCACGACGGATGCGCCCGAATGGCCGACAGAGGCCGCACGGTGAACGACGCGAGTTCGTTCTCGCCAGGATACTCGATGAGGTAGACGATCTCGGAGTCGGAGTATTGCGTGACCAGTCCACGGAGCGCCTGCCTCCATGTGCGTCGGTTGTCCCGCACCCGCTCCCACACGAAGTCGAGGCCGTAAAGGAGAAGGGCATGCACGAGTGCCATGTCCTCGTCGTCGGTCGGCCCGTAGACGACAACGTGCTTGCCTTTGCGAACATCGACGTAGTAGGGCTCGCGCATCAGCGTCAGAGCTTCATCCAGCCGCGCCCGAAGTTGCAGCGGGCGATCTTGTTCGGGGGCACCGTCTCGCGGCTAAACCACTCGCTCTCGTAGTAGCCCTTGTGAGCCCGCACGTCGCGCCGACGAACGCGAAGCAGGATGCCGGTCTCCTCGTGGACACGCCATTCCCACATCTCTGGATACGCCGTGAGGTAGACACGCGGCTCCGTACTTCCATCACGCCAGCGTGACCACGCAGTCGTCCCGTGCGGCCCCATCGGGACGAGCCCACGCTCTCGAAGTGCAGGAATATTCGACCGGTCGGTCCAGTGGTAGAAGTACTTGCGCCGGTCGATGTCGCAGTAACCGAACCTGTCTGTGTACCGCCTCATCGCCACAGCTTCGAGAGCAAGAGGCCGAGTCCGCCGGCCGCGACCCAGTTCTCCATCTGCGGGCTGCGGCGCGGCATCCCGTGCGCCCAGGTCACGAAGTGCTCGCAGTTGTTGCCGAACAGATCCCACGGCTCGTCCATCCGCGACCGCGCGCGCGCGATCACCACGCCGGGCGGCAGCACGCGCGGCAGTCCCTCGACGCGAATCTTCAGGCGCCGGCCCTGCAGGGTGACGAAGTCCGTCCACGTGCTCTCCGTCACGCGCCGGACGTACTTCGAGTTGTGGACGACGGTCGGCCCGTCCGCGAGCCGCGTCTCGGTCACGATGCCGGGGTGCCACGTCATGATCGGCACGTAGACGGACACGACGGTGCCGGGCAGGAGGTCGTGCGGCCGCATGTCAGCCTCGCTTGACGGACGCGCGCCCGATCAGGATCCCGATGCCGAGGACGACCGCGGCCACGATCGCGGCGCCCACCCGAATCTCCGTGCGGTCGATGCCGCGCAGCGACAGGACGACCGAGCCGGACCGGACGTCCGCCGCGCGCAGCGTCCTACTCGTCCTCGTCTTCGCAGCTCGCACCGTCGCTCCTCCGTAGGCTGCGCTTCGTACGGCCCATCTGCCGGAACATCTTCATGTGTCCGTCCCAGCCGTGCAAGAGGCCGCCCTTCTGGCCCTTCGACCGGACGTCCACGCCGCGCAGGCGCACGAGCGCGGTCTTGCCCCGCCGGCGCGTCACCACCTCGTTCATGGCCGTCTCGATCCCGAAGCCCGACCAGCACGAGACCGGCACGGCATCGAGCACCCAGCGCCGGATGATTCGCTGGCCCGTGATGAGCGGGAAGCACAGCTGCACGAGGTTCTGCACGACGCCGTAGTCGCACAGGCCGCAGACCATGTCGTACCCGTCCGCGTACCGCGCCGCGAGCTGCTGCGCGTGCTCCGGCTCGAAACCGAGCAGGTCCGCGTCGAAGAAACCGACGTCGGCGCGCGGGTCGACCTTGCGCAGGCCGTAGAGCATCGCGCCGCCCTTGCCCAGGTTCTTCGCCGGCCGGATCACCCTCGCGCCGGCGATGCGAGCCCGCCCGCTCGTGTCGTCATCCGAACCGTCATCCACGACGTAGACCTCGTCGAAGACGTCGGCGCGGCGCAGCGCGAGAACCACGCGCGCGACGGTCGGCTCCTCGTTGTACGCCGGGACGAGCGCGACGAGCGACATGCCCGTCAGTCTACCGGATCCCCTTAGGGCTCGCAGCCGACGATAGCGCGGTCCACGCGCGCCGGCAGGATCTTGCGCAGGTACAGGTACGTGTGCGTCGCGCAGCCGCTCCGTAGGTTCGGGTTGAACCAGACGCCGCCGACCACTACATGCGTCACGCCATCTGCTTCGAGCCGTTCCCGCAGGCTCGGGAGGAATTCGTCCCAGTCGTCCTCGTCTTCGTCGAACCGGATCCAGTCGAGATCGAACCGCGCCAGCTCCCCGACGAGCCACTTCCTCGGCCGACTTGGCCGACCGATGAACTCCCAGCCCTGATCGATGATGTAGATGGGTCCGTCGTGTTCGCGAACGGCCCGCAGGATCGCGCCGGCCAGGTCTGATCCGTCCCCCTCTCCGTACTCATCCGTATACGAGTCCAGACTCGACAGGTGGACGATGACGAGCGCCGTGACACGCTCGGTCACCGAATCCCCTTGAGCTTGCCCCGCGGCCCGCGCGCGAGCGCCCGCCGGGTCTTCGATGCCGCCTCCTTGCGCGCCATGACCTCGTGCATCGGGCAGAGGGCCGCCACGTGCGAGTCGACGACGTAGACCTGGGCGTTGCAGAACTGCACCACGCACTTGCGCCAGAGGGCGCTCACCGGTCCAGGAACGCGAGCGAGGGCGGTTGCTTCTTCAGGACCGTTCGATAGAGCTTCGCGCCGGCCTCCCAGTCCGCCGCGTCACCGTCGCTGCCGATCGACAAGATCCGCAGCGGGATATGCGCGCGGGCGGCGAGCAGACAGGCGACGACGTACGCGTCGTACGGCTTGCGCGCAGTCTTCGTGAAACTGCCGAGGCCGCCCGACCACCCGGTCGGAAACGAGAACGTCTCGTGCGCGTCGTCACCGCAGCCGTTGAAGCCGATAGCCCGAGGCGCGCGGGCGTCGTGGTCGAGCGCCGGCTTGCCGTCGCCCATCGGACCGCAGAGCAGTCCGGCCTTCGTGCCGTGCCGGACGATCTTGATCATGTCCATCAGCGCGCGCTCGACCCCGGCCTGACGCGCCTCGTTCCACGGGGTTGCGGGATCCCAGTTCCAGTAGTGCGTGTAGCCCACGTTGTCCTCCTCAGATCCACTCGAAGCCGAGCGTCTCCATGATGCTCGACGCCAGGCTCCCCGCGTTCTCGCGCAGCTCCTCGACCGAGTAGCGGTTGCCGGTGTCGGCGCGCTCCCAGGCGTCGAGGATCTCCTGGTACTCGTCCGCTTCCTTCTCCGACCAGTGGGCGGTCTCCGCGTCGATGTTCGAGTCCCAGACTGAGGCAAGCTTCTTCACGATGTCGTACAGGGCGCGGGGCGCGAAGAATACCCACCCGGAATGATGGGGCGTCGCGGCGGCCATCGTGACTGCGTCGATGCCGCGCAGTTGCATTTCGTAGGCGTGCTCCCCGACCCGTTCGTCGAACGCCTTCTCGAATTCCGCGAAGGACGGCATCTGGCCGAACGTCATCGACTTGCCCGCGCCCAGACCACCGACCGATCGCACCTGCTCCTCGCGCAAGACGAGCGTCGATCCGGCGATGTCCCACACCATCCCGCGCGACGCCTCGGTTCGGACCACGAAACCCGCCTGCTCAGATCGGAGCGCGGACTTGTAGCCTCGTGCGGAGAGCCGGCGGCGGAACGTGTCGGCAACGCGCTTCGAGCTGAACGTGATCTCGGTCATCGCCGCCTCCGTCTGCGCCGTCGCGGGCAGACGAACTGCGGGGTCCGCCGGTTCATCGCGAGCGCGGCCCTGCGCTCGGTCGCCGTCAGCGACGCGCGCTTCTGCCGCGTGGCAGCGGCGAGCACCTCGCGATCACTCATCCGTCGACAGCGCATCCGGTTCCTCCGCATCGCTATCCTCGATCGGCTGGTCCTTCGCGGCAAGTCCCGCCACGAGCTGGCCGTCCACCTCGTGGACGGGTACGACGAACGCGCTGGTCTTCATCGCGCGCCGCTCGGCCCCGCGCGGGATCTTCCAGCGCAGGCCGACGAACGCCGGATCGCGGTGCGCGCGGTTCGGCGGGTCGCGCGGG
>Ga0209342_10005414_pt1 | contig 13072 bp, 20 predicted proteins | sample RifCSP16_2_FD_184023 | JGI IMG/M metagenome (GOLD analysis project Ga0209342, IMG submission 184023) | Soil microbial communities from Rifle, Colorado - Rifle CSP2_sed 16_2 (SPAdes) (version 2) | ecosystem: Environmental > Terrestrial > Deep subsurface > Rock core/Sediment | place: Rifle... | reverse complement strand
GCTATTCGCAGGTTGATCAAAAAGGTCCAGATGCTAGGCGGCGAAGGTTGGGACGCCCGAGGCGTACGCGGTTGTACGTCGCAGGGCGGCACGGCCGAGCCAACAACGCAGATGGGCCTTTTTCATCAACCTGCTAGCGGCGCCACCAGGAGTGCGCCAGCCCGTCTACCACCTCAGCCAGCTGGCCGATCGTTCGGCACTCCTTCACGACATCGCAGTGGGGCGCATAAAGCGGCAAGACACTGTCCCCGACGCCCCATCCCCATGTACCTTCCGGATTGAGCCAGATAATCCCCTTCGCGCGCTCGCGCATCTGGCCGATCGTCCAGGCTTGAGGGTCGTTGAAGTTGTTCCGGGCGTCGCCGAGAATCAGGATTGTCGTTTTTCGGTCGAGGGACTCCAGCTCGGTTCGACAGAAACGGCTGAACGCGTACCCGAAGTCCGAGCGACTATGATAATCCACGGCCGCTTGAGTCAGCGCCCACTCGATGGCCCGCTCCACGGGGAAGCTCGCGAACGCCTGGGTCACTTCAGCAATCTCCGACACGAAGACAAAGCTCCGCACACGGCTGAAGCACTCCTGAAGGTTCCACACGAGTTGAAGCATGAAGCGCGAGGCGTTCCTCACCGAGTCCGACACGTCACAAATGGTGATGAGCTTCGGCTTCTCGCGGTGGCGCCGGCGAAATTTGAGCTCCATGGGGACGCCGCCATACTGGAGGCTCTTCCGGATCGTCCGCCGGGAGTCCAATCGCCCCTTCGCCTCCTGGCGCTGACGCATCACGAGCGCATCCTTGATCTTTCTGGCGAGCCGCGCCACCACCGCCTTCAACTGAGCCACCTCTTCCGGCGTGAGCGCGAAGAGCGGCTTGTCCATCAACGACTCGCGCGCCAGCTTCTCGCCGAAGCGATGCGCCCGGCGCGCCAGCTCGCGCTCCACGTGTTGGCGAATCATCTTGCGGAATGCCTCCAGGCGAAGGTCAAGATAGTTTCGGATCCGCGCGAGCTGGCCGGGATCGAGCCCCTGGGCTTCGAGCACCTGCAGCAAATAACGGAGATCGTTCTCGACCTGGCTCCAATCGAAGCGGTCCTTGAGCTGCCGGGAGAAGTACCCGATCTGGAGGAAGTACATCAGCCGCTCGAGGCCAGCGCCCGCGCCGGCCTGACGGATCGCTCGCTCCATCTGGCCGCCCTCGCCACGGAGCACCAAGCTGGTCAGCGGGTCCAGCTCAATTCCTTCCTGGGCGATCAGTTGATCGAGCCGCGCGCGAATTCCCGGGTCTTCCGGGCCCAGCGCCTTTTTCAGCCCTTCGCCGAGCGCCTGGAGATCGAGGAAGTAGAGATCAAAGAGCCGGTCGAACGTCGGGAGATCGCGGGACTCTTTGATCAGAGTGCTGGAGAGCGCGGTCTTAAAGGTCTCGCGATCGAGTAACCCGATCTCAGCGGACGCGGCCAGGGCATCGAGCGCCTCCGACGGCGAGATGCGGATCTCGGCCCGCCTCAGGTCGCCAATGAACTCCAGGATTCTCTCGTCCATGCTTTTCCAAAGAGCGGAATGTCCGCCGGGGTACAGATCACGCAGGACAAACGATTACGCCGGCGTTTCTCTGATCACGCCAAGGCGCTGAACGTCTTTGGCGTCGAACGAGTAAACAGCCAAGTTCCTCTGGTGCGCATTGGCGGCGAGCAGACAGTCCACAAAGTCAGCAGAGGTTGAGCCAAATCGAGCAAGAGCGCTGACGAGTAACCCTTTCTTTGGAGCCTTCACGCCTCGGAAAGCCAAAATGCCGCCAACTTTTTCGCGATTTCTCTCCGTGGCACCTCATAGAAGGATTCCATCGTCCAGACGGCTTCAGCGATGACGCTTTCGAGTATCTCGCCCTTCTCAGTCCCAGATTCCAATCGTTCCATCAACGCCACCGCCTTCGTGGCCTGAGTCGGGGCATCGACAATGAGATACCGTAAGGATGACGTTCGTGTCAATCAGACGAAGCTTCGGTCGCGGCCGCACGGGCGATCTCTCGTTTCACATGTGCTCGAATCGATTCACTCGTGCCTGGCTTGGCGTAGCGACGAAGCGAACCGGCAAGGCGGCGGGCCGTTCCGGCAGGGGCAGGGCGTACTCTCACCTCACCTTCCTCGAGCTTCAGACTGACCGTGGAGCCCGCCTTCAACCCAAGGGCCTCCCGGACAAACTTGGGAAGGGTGATCTGCCCTTTCGATGAGACGGTGGTATTCAAGGATTTACCTCCGAAAAAAACGGTAAATCAGTTTTTAGATTGCGTCAAGGCGCTTATCGGGTGAGGGTGGCCCAGGAGGACTTGAAGACTTCCTCGCCGCCTTCCCGTGAGATCGGGACCAGCCGCCCGTCTTCCAGCCTGAGCAGACCATGGAGACTCCCGTATGCGATGATGTGAGAGAGCTGCTGCTTCCACCCGAGCCCGCTCTGCGTGATCTGCTCCTCCCGCGCCACGCACCGCGTCACGTCCTGAACGTCACCGACCAGATGGAGCACGCGGAGCGGCCCCTCCTGAGCCCGAAGCCCAACAATCACCTTGTACACGCTGCCCTGGCGCAGCGTCTCGACGGTCAGCTCATCCGGCCGCAGCAGATGAGGGATCGCGTCGGGCATGGCCGCGAAAAAGAAGTCGCGGGGCGCGGAGTTCACAAAGTAGAAATGCCAGCGGCCGGCCGCGAGCAGCCAAAGCCTCACATGCTCGCCGAGCAGGCCCGAGATGCACCGGCCCCCTTCGATGATGACGGGGCCCGATGGCGAAAGCTCGGGGAGCCTGAGCCGCGGTGAGGGGAACCAGAGCTCCTTGAACTCGCTGAGGGCGCTGACGTCGATGTTAATCGCTCAACCCCGCGAGGACTTGGGGCATCGCCGTCTTCACGCGCTCCAGGTCTTTTTCGTATTTCACCAGCATGGTCAGCGTGGACTCGAACAACTCGGGATCGAGCTGCTCCGCGTTGAGGATGACCAGCGAGCGGGCCCAGTCCAGGCTCTCCGAGACCGACGGCGGCTTTCGAAGATCGAGGGCCCGGATCTTCTGGACGGCGCTGACCACGGCCCGGGCCAGCCGGTCCGGGATCTCCGGCACCTTCAGGCGGATGATCTCCAGCTCCTCCTTCGGCTGAGGGAAATCGATGAAGAGGTGCAGACACCGGCGCTTCAAGCCGTCGGACAGCTCGCGGGCATTGTTCGACGTGAGGACCACGAGCGGAATGTGTCGGGCGCGGATCGTCCCAAGCTCGGGGATCGAGACCTGAAAATCGGAAAGCACCTCGAGCAGGAAGGCTTCGAACTCCGGCTCGGCCTTGTCGATCTCGTCCACCAAAAGGACCACCTCGTCTTCGGCGAGGATCGCCTGGAGGAGCGGGCGCGGCGCGAGGAACTTGAACGAGAAGAAGGCGTCGTCCTGTCCGGCAATGCGCTCGACGGCTTGAGTCAGGGAGATGGTCTCGGACACAAGCTCGCCGATCCGCTCGCGGAGCAACTGGGTATAGAGGAGCTGCTTGGCGTATTTCCACTCGTACAGCGCCTTCCCCTCGTCGAGCCCTTCGTAACATTGCAGTCGGATCAGGCGACGGCCGGTCGCCTCGGCCAGCACCTTGGCCAGCTCGGTCTTCCCCACCCCGGCTGGTCCTTCGATGAGGATCGGCCGCCCCATCCGCTCGGCCAAGTAGACCACCGTCGAGATTCGCCGGTTCGAGATGTACTGCGCCTGCAGAAAGCGCTGCTGCACGTCGTCCAAGGAAGCAAACATGTTCATTTATTCGGAGGGGGGCGCGCCCCCCTTCCGAAACCTCCCCCCAAAGTTTGCGCGGGCAAAGCCCGCGCTCGAAATGGCATCGCAAAGCAAGAATCCGGATGCCAACATGCGCGTGCTCAACCTGGCAGCGAATGAGCTTTCATTATACCGGCGCGCGCTGGGTGTGCCAATGAAAGAGGCCGCAGCACCGGGATTGGGGCGTTACCGCTCCTTGGGAAGGAGGCTGGCGAGTCCGGAAGCGACGAGCGGCATGACAGCGGTCAGCGCGAGGGTGAGTTGAAGGCCGAAGTGGTCAGCCACCCAGCCCAGGAGCGCCACGCCGATCCCGCCGGTCCCGATCGCAAAGCCGACGGTGAGGCCGGACGCCATCCCGAGCGACTTCGGCAAATAGCGTTGAGCCAGCACCACAGTCAACGAGAAGGTCGAAACCAGCGCGAACCCAACGATCGCCAGCGCGAGAAACGCCGGCCATCCCCTGAGGAGCAGGAACACACCCGTTGACGGAGCGGCCGTGAGGAGTGACAGGATGATGTAGCGGCGAGCCCCCCAACGGTCGGCCAGTGGCCCGCCCACAAGGGTGCCGACCGCGCCCGAGGCCAGGAAGACGAACAGCAGTGGCCCCACGACTCTCGGATCACTCTTGAGCAGATCAACATAGTAGAAGGGGATAAAGCTGACGAGGCCAAGCTGACTCCACGAGCGCAGGATCACCACGCCCACCAAGAGCGCCATCGCCCATCTCATCGGCTTTCGGCTTTCGGTCTTCTCCGCTGCGCGTTCCCCCTCGGGCTGCGCTGCAGCGAGCGCCGGCAACGCCAGCGCCAGCGCCGCCGCCACGAGAAGTCCCGGCCCCAGCAGCCCGAGCGTGCCCGGGAGCCCGAAGAGGCTCATCAGAAGGGTAATGGCCGGCGGGCCCAGCGCGATCCCGAAGTTCCCCCCCACAGTAAAAAACGAGAGACCCGTTGCCGTTTTCGAACCTGCCACCTGGAAAGCGCTCTTGTAGCCTTCCGGATGATAGGCCGCGACCCCGACCCCGGCGAGAGCGACCAGGAGCAAGAGCACGACATAGTTCGGAGCGGTCCCGGAGAATCCCAGGCCGATGGCTGCGAGCAGCACGCCCCACGGAAGAAGGAGACGAATCGACTTCCGGTCTGAAAGGTAACCGAAGACAGGTTGAATCACGGATGACGTGAGGTTGGCGACGAGGATGATGATGCCGGCCGAGGTGTAGCTGAGATCGAACGGCCCTCTGAGAAACGGGAGCAGCGCCGGGAGCGCGCCCTGGTTCATGTCAGTCACCAGGTGGCCGATCGACAGGAGCGCCAGCAATCGGCGGTTCGTCTTTACCCTGGAGGCCTGCGTCGCGGATTCAAAATTCATCGGTCGCTCTGGCGCATGTCGCACATTGTACGGGTCGCGCATGAGATGCGCAACAGCCCGGGCCGTTCAGCAATGCTACAATCAGCCGTGTCGAATGCTGGTCGTCCCAGGCTGGTCAAAAAGGTCCAGATGCAAGGCGGCGAAGAAGTGAGGAGTGAGGCGTATCTGTTATACGTTGCAACGACGAGCGACGAAGCCAACGCCGCAGATGGGCCTTTTTCACCAGCCTGACGCCGCGCGCTACCACCGGTGGCAATTCCGGCTGACCTGCCTTGGATTCTTCCTGACTGTTGCCTACCTCTGGATATTTCTTTCAAGCGGCCTGGCGCTTCTCACCCGTGACCGGCTCGCCGATCTCACCCGCTTCTGGTGGCTTCAGATCGCGGTCGCGCTCATCATCATGGGGCTCGGCCTCAGGATCCTGACCGCGCCGCTCTCATGGGTGCAAGGCTATTGGCTTCCCCGGCGATTTGGCCTACTCCATCAGCCGTTCCTCTCTTGGTGCTGGGATCAGCTCAAAGGCGCGCTCATCAGCGGCCTGTTCATTCTCCTTGCCACAGAGATCGTCTATGCGCTCCTGAGAATCACTCCCTTCTGGTGGCTCTGGGCGGCAGGGATCTTCTTCATCGGATATACCCTCCTCGCCACAGTGATTCCGATCTGGATTGTCCCGCTCTTCTACAAATTGGTCCCTCTCGAGGACGCCGGACTTCGCGACAGGCTTCTTGATCTGGCCCGGCGGGCTGGTGTGCCGGTGGTCGGCGTGTGGGTCGCAGATCAATCGAGAAAAAGCAACACGGCGAACGCGGCGCTCACCGGGTTAGGGCGAACTCGCCGAATCCTGCTCTTCGACACGCTGATCCAACGCTTTACTGCGGAGGAAGTCGAGTCGGTGCTGGCGCACGAGATGGGCCACCACGTCCACGGCGATATCTGGCGAGGCTTGATCGTTCAGGGTGTGATGTCTATCGCAATGTTCTGGGTGGCTGATCGGTTGCTTCGTGCGGGAAGCGAGCGGCTCGGGTTGGAAGGCCCGGCCGACCCCGGAGGGCTTCCATTCTTCAGCCTGATCCTGATCGGGCTCGGTCTGGTCGCGATGCCCCTCGGCAATGCCTTTTCGCGTTGGATGGAGCGCAAGGCCGACGACTTCGCGCTCGCAATGACACGAGATCCTCAGGCGTTCGTGAGCGCCATGGAGCGCCTCGCCGACCTGAACCTCGCCGAGCGTCAACCGAACCGCCTCAAGGAGCTTCTCTTCCACTCCCACCCATCGATCAACCGCCGCATCGCCCGCGCCCAATCCTGGAGGGCAAACCCGGTCAGCCCTCCTCGCTGAAGCTCGTTGACCCAAAATAATAAAGGGCCCTCCTACGACTGTGGTCATGGCAACCGGATGAATGTGATAGCCCGCGTTCCGCGCTGGTATCGGCGGCGCGAAGGCGAGCGGGACGGGCGCTGTCTGCCGCAGGGTGTCGCCCAGCGTGTGGGTCAAGGGCACTGTCAAAGTCAAGACCTGGCCCTGAACGCTTACTGAGGAGATTACCTCCGGGATCGTATCCGAATTAGGTGACGCCGTTCAAGGGATCGATGGCCCGAGCAATAAGTCCACACTCACGCCCGACCCCGAATTTCAACCTACTCAATCCAGGCCCCAAAGCACGGCCGATGGGTCAATTCAAGAAATGGAGGTATAATGAAAAACAAGAGGAACCGCGAGATGCCAGAAATTGCCCCCCGTATAAGCGTCGATCCGGGAGTCCGGTTCGGGAAACCCGTGATCACGGGAACGCGCGTGGCGATTGACACGATCCTCGGACACCTCGCGGCAGGAGACAGCATTGAGACCCTGATGGCGGAATATGAGATTACTCGCGAGGATATCCTGGCCGTGTTGCGCTATGCCGCGCAGGTCGTATCAGACGAGGAAGTTCGTGCGGCGCCCTAGATGGGGCGCTTTCTGGTTGATGAAGCGCTCCCCCACACCTTAGCACGGCACCTACGAGCTGAGAGTTTTGAAGTCGACGATATCCGCGATCTCGGACTTCGCGGTCAACCCGACGAGCGGATCTTTCAGGAGGCGCAACAGCGTCAAGCGGTTCTGATCACGCGGGATCTGGATTTCACAAATATCTTCCGGTTCCCCCCGCGCTCACACCACGGAATAATCATCCTCCGACTCCCGAATACCTTCACCGTGCGCCAGCTCGCGGAAGAAGTGCTGCGAAGTCTAAGCGAGCTCTCGCTCACAGCCCTCGCCCGTACGATTGTCATCGTCGAGCCGAAGCGCACTCGGATGCGCCGCTTCGATCAGTAGTGGAGCTCGGCGTATTCCAGAAAAGATGAGATTGCCGACCACATGGGACTGTTGCAACGCAACAGTCTGTTGAAAAAGGCCCATCTGCGGCGTTGGCTTCGTCGCTCGTCGTTGCAACGTACATCTAAGTACTCCTCACTTCCGCCTTGCATCTGGACTTTTTTGAACAGCCTGCCTAAACTAACAGGGTGTTCTTCAACAGCCTGGCAAGACCTGACCCACTCACGAGTTTTATCGAAGGCCGGGGCAGATGAGAGCGTTTCGGTCACGCTGAGGAGATTACCGCTGGGATCGCATCCGAATTGGGTGAAGCCGTTCAAGGGATGCCCGAGCAAATACTCAAGCCCGACCCCTAATTCCCATGACCGAAGGAGCCGTCCCAGCCGCCATCCTCGCCATCACCATGGAGTTCGCGTTTAAATCCCTTGAACGGCTCCTAATCCCCAAACACTTCCTCCAGAAAGCAGCGGAATAGGGGAGTAGGGGAGTATTCGGCGACATGCATTGCGTCGCAAATCGTGGAAACTTGGTCTACACTTCGCCGTAAGGAGGCTCAGTTGCCTAACCGTAAATGGCCGGCGTGGTGGGAGTGGGAACTCGAATTGAGTCCTCATCTCCTCAAGCGCATGGAAGACCGGAGGTTTACGGAGGTCGATTTGCGTCGTATGATGGAGCGTGCGACGGGCTATCATCGAGACGTTGTCGAAGGAAGGTGGGCCATTGAAACCCGCCACCGGAGGCAACGTTGGCAAGTCATCGTAGAGCCGGATTTCACAGCTGAGCTTCTTGTTGTCATCACGGCTTATCCTGTAACGGGAGAATAAGGCTGGAGGAGTAAGATGAGAGAGTCTTATCTGGAAGTCACCTTTCGTCGTGGGCATCCGCTCGCCGCCTACTTTTACCTCCAAGGTCGACCTGGACAGAAGAGTTTCAGAACCCGTCGAGTCGAGCCAGGCATGATCATAGATTTCACCCGGAGCGGTCAGCCCATTGGCATTGAGATCACAGCACCAAGCAAACTCACGCTGACCGCATTCAACCGCGTGCTTCGCGATCTCGGTCTACCTGCGCTCAAGAGATCGGACCTCCGACCCCTTCTGGCAGCATAAGGTTTATCGAAGGCCGGGGCAGATGAGAGCGTTTCGATCACGCTGAGGAGATTCCCGTCGGGATCGTGTCCGAATTGGGTGAGGCCGTTCAAGGGATCGATGGCCCGAGCAATAAGTCACGACTCAAGCCAGACCCCATTGCCCCCCCTGCTCACATAACCGCCACCTACAGTTCGGGACCCCTCCTTGACTCTATGCGCCAATTCCCCCTCTGGCACGAAGATTTGATCTAACCTGCTTTTGCCTTATACTCAACATGCTTTCGCCATCCTTCCAGGCTGTGGAGTGTTAATGAGCGCAGACTGTCCCGTCCAGGAAGGCCAGATTCCGACGGGGCCGCTGTTCAGCGAACCCATGCGGGTCGAGCCGTGCCCCCTAACGGCCAGCGCTGTTGAAAGTTCCATGATGATCAATGGACGATAACAGCTTCGCTCCCGGTGACGTAGTCTCGGGCTTGGAGCCGTCCGAGCTGGTCGAGATTCAGCGCGTTGCGCCTTTCGGCGGCAAGATGCTCGTCGAAGGCGTGGGCGTTCAGCCTCGTCGCGTTGTCAAGCGCCCTCTCACCACAGAGGAAGCGCCTTGCTCGGCGAACGCGACACCCTGCGGGCCGAAGGGAAACGAATGGGGTTTAAGGAAGCCTCCTTGTTTGACATGATATCCAAGGAGGGCGATAGGAGATAAGGCCATGAAGACGAGGGACGAAGTCCTCCAGTTGCTTGCCAATGCCAAGCCGGATTTGGCCGAGCGATTCGGTGTTAAGCGCCTGGCAGTGTTTGGCTCGTATGCCCGAGGAGAGCAACGCGAAGACAGCGACGTGGATATCCTGGTCGAGGTGGACGCCGCGATCGGCCTGAGATTCGTGGATCTGGCCGAAAGCATTGAATCGCTGCTTGGTGTGCGGGCCGAGGTGATCTCAAGCAGGGCGATCAAGCCGAGAAACTGGAAAGTGATTGAAAAGGAACTGATCGATGTCCCATAGGCCGGTTCATCTCCTGATCGAAGACATCTGGGAGTCCATCGAGAAGATCGAACGTTTTGTCTTGGGCTTTGACCGCGAGGCATTTCGGCGGGACGACAAGACGGTGGACTCCGTCGTTCGCAATCTTGAGATTATTGGCGAGGCTGCGAATCGGCTTCCCGAGGATTTCAAATCCATCCATTCCAAGATCGGCTGGTCCAGGATCGTGGGCTTGCGTAACCGGATCGTGCACGACTACTTCGGAATTGACCTGGAGATCATCTGGGAGATCCTTCAAAAGGAGCTGCCCGATTTCAAGGCAAAGGTGTCCGCAATCCGGCAAGAGCTCAAGCTCAAGAGTAACGAGGGATGAATCATGAGTACTGATCAACTGGGACTGATCTTCGAGATCCAGGAGTAATAGATCCTAAATCCTGCGCCAACTCGTGTTGGCCGTTGACTCGATCTGCCTTCAGGGCTAGGTCTTGACTTTAACAATTGAAATCCCTCACGTGAATGCGCGTCAGCACCTAACAGCCGGGGCATCAGTCCATCGGTCGTAGGTGTAGGTCGTCGCGCTGCCCAAGGTACCGGTCACGCTGAGGTGACTACCGCTGGGATCGTATCGGAATTGGGTGAAGCCGTTCAAGGGATCGATGGCCCGAGCAAAGAAGTCAATACGCAAGCCTGACCCCGAATTTTCCGAGGCTGACCCCGAATTTTCCGAGGCACCGAGTGATCGCGCCTTTTCGATGATCGCCCGCTGCGACTGGGTCAGTACCATAAGGTCATCTGGTCGACCTCGCTCTTGGGCGTGAATCGGCGGACGACCATCTTGGTCACGCCCTCCAGCGCTGGGCTCATCCCATTGGAGAGTGTGGGGACGAAGCTCAGTAGGGCCCCTTGCTTGACCTCCGGCTCGGCCTTCTCAAGGTCCTCACGCAGACTCTCCGCAATCGCCTGACCCAGGCGAGGCGGCACGGCGTTGCCAATCAGCTGGATGCGGTCTGCCGCCGAGCCCAGGAAAGCGAAGTCGTCGGGAAAAGTCTGGAGACGAGCGCACTCCCGTATGGAGAGGTTCCGGTTCTCGTTTGGGTGCAAGAATTCAGAACGCGCCCCGCCTGTGATGGCCTTCGACGGCTGGTCGCCACGCAAACGACGCACTCCGGCTGGCGCACCGCCGCGGCGCTCGGTAGGTGTGCCGTCCATCACACGGCGAAAAGCTCGCCTTCGATAGCTGTCGTGTCAAAGCTCCTTCGGTAGATAGCGCATCGTCTGCCCTGGCTCCAGAGCCTCGGCCCGCTTGAGGTCCATACCTTGAAGGGGCGTGTACGAGTGGTCGAGAGGGTCGTCTGACTCTCCAATGGAAGGTTCAGGGAGTCCCCGCAGGGCGTCGGACAAGCTCGGGGTCAGCGGCAGGCGACCAGAGACAAGATCGGCCCCGGGCGCACCATGAGCTCTGTGGGTTGGCGGAGGAAACGAAGGATCCCAGCCCAGCTCACCTATGACGATGACGCGCTTCCGGTGCTGCGGCACACCGTAGTTCGCCGCGTTCACTTTGCGAAGGTGGACACGATACCCCGCGCCGATCACGGGATCGAGCAGGTCGAGCACCCGCGCACCGTCCTCTGCGGTCAGAAAGCCCTCGACGTTCTCGAAGACGAAGGCCAGCGGCTTGTGGCGGACGATGAGCTGCGCGAAGCAGGTCACCAGACTATTCCGGTGATCACCGGCTCGGCGCATCCCTGCGGAGGAGAAGCCTTGGCAGGGGGGGCCACCGGCAATCACCGTGGCAGGAGGTAATTCCGTGTCCTCGGTGATCTCTGCACAGGTAACGTGGTCGCCGAGGTTTCTCCTGTACGTTTTGACGGCTGCGGGGTAGTGGTCCGGCGCCCGTATGAGGCGGAAGCCAGCCATCGCGAAGCCGAGGGAGAGCCCTCCCGCCCCACAAAAGAGATCTACTAGCGTTGGCTCCACGGGTTCGCCCCGGCGAGCACGTTCGTTTCCTTGGTGCATCACTCCGAGGGCGTAAGAAGCATAAAGGCCCTGATCGGTCCTCGCTCTCAGTCCAGATAGAACTCCCACCGCTCCCTGCCCGTCGGCCTGCCCGGTCCATCACGCTCCCGTTTGCCGGACGCCAGGATACGGAGCGGATAAAAAGGATGCACGTACGAGGGTAGACTACGGGGCGGCGGAGGAAGCTGTCAAGGAGAAAGCTGAAGTTGAGGAGGGATGAAGGCGGACGCCTCCGCGGTGAGGGGTTCGTCCCCTGGACTCGCAGGTGAACGGAGCATCACGCGCGAGTTAGCTGGAACGGCACTAGGTTGCTTGTTCGCCCAACGTCTGCACATTTCGGTCAGACTTGGGGCTTGACCCCCACTTGTGCCGTGGGGAGAAGCGAGCAGATCGAGGCCCGAGGGAGGAGGACACCGGAAAAGTACGCGATTGTACATTGAGGATGCCCGACAACCGAGAACGAAGAGATGCGACGCTTATCGCCACGGCACGAGAAGGGGAGATGAACCTGTTACTCGCTGCCGGTCGCGTACTTCTCGGGCTCTTTGTCGAACCTCTGCTTGCAGCCGACGGAGCAAAGTTTTAAAGCGGGAAGGCGATGTATTCCTAGCAGGCTGCTGAAAGAGGCCCATCTGCGGCGTTGGCTTCGTCGCTCGTCGTTGCAACGTACATCTCAGTACGCCTCACTCCTCGCTTCCTCGCCGCCTTGCATCTGGACCTTTTTGAACAGCCTGCGGCTCACAGGGCTTTTTCAGCATCCTGCTAGAGGCCGAGGAAGCGGACGGCGTTCGTGAAGAAGATCTTGCGTTCGACCTCAGATGGAAGCCCGCGGTCGAGGATGCCCTTCATCTCTGCTTCGTAGTCGTAGGGAATGATGGGGAAGTCCGAGCCGAAGCAGATGCGGTCCTGCCAGCGGAGCAGCAGTTCATTAGAGACCTGTGTGGGATCGATTTCGACGTACGGGGTGGCGAGAGGTGTCATGGCCATAGTGGTGTCGAGGTAAAGATTCGGGCAGCGCTCCATGAGCTTGAAGCAGGTTCCCGACTCATCACCGCCCATGTGGGCCACGCAGACCCTCAAATCGGGGAACTCTTCCATCACGCGAGCAAAGCGGGGCAGCCCCACGTACTGATTCGGACGCGGAAGCCGGCTGACGTGGATGAGAAGGACCCGATCGCGTGCGGCCAGGCGCTCCCACACTCTGAGGGCTCGCGGGTCATCTGGATAAAATCGCTGCACATTGATGTGGGCCTTGAGCCCCAGAAAGTTGTACCGATCGAGCGCCTCGTCGACGACGTCGAGGTAATCCGGGTCGTCAGGATGAAATGTCCCGAGTGGGATCGCCTGGGGAAACCGCTTCCCCTCCGTGGCAAGCCAGCGGTTCAGCTCACGCGCCATGCCTGCGCGATGGGCGTAAGAGAAGAAACAAAAGCGCTCCACCCCGTGGAGTCAATCCCATTCTTAGTTGAAATCCGAGTGGCAACTCCACGTTGTTCACGCGGCCTTCTTCTGTGACTTCTCC
>Ga0209342_10005411_pt1 | contig 13075 bp, 7 predicted proteins | sample RifCSP16_2_FD_184023 | JGI IMG/M metagenome (GOLD analysis project Ga0209342, IMG submission 184023) | Soil microbial communities from Rifle, Colorado - Rifle CSP2_sed 16_2 (SPAdes) (version 2) | ecosystem: Environmental > Terrestrial > Deep subsurface > Rock core/Sediment | place: Rifle... | reverse complement strand
CGATGGGAGGTTGATCCGGGACGAGGAGGTCGCCTCGCTCTACGAGGACATCCGGGTCCATGCGGCCGCAATGGCGAAGGAGTCGGATACGAATCGACCGACGTTCTTCGAGGTGACGACCGCCATGGCATTCCGCCACTTCGCGGACACGCGCGTCGACCTGGCCGTGGTCGAGGTCGGGATGGGCGGCAGGCTGGACGCGACGAACGTCCTCACGCCCGCGGCGTGCGTGATCACTCGGATCGGCCTAGAGCACACGGAACACCTCGGGCGGACGGTGGAGCGGATCGCGAAGGAGAAGGCGGGGATCCTGAAGCCGAGCGTTCCAGCGGTCACGGTGGAACAACCCGCGCTCGGGGTCCTCCAGGCGAGGGCGGACGAGCTCCGCTGTCCGCTGACCGTCGTCGGCCGCGACGTTCGGTACGCGCGCGGGGGGTTCGGCTTGGACGGGCAAGAGGTCCGGATCGAGGACGGACGGGCGGTGACGGCGCACCTCGCGATGATCGGATCCTTCCAGCCGGAGAACGCCGCGACCGCGTACGCGGCGGCGGTGGCCGTGGGCGACCGATGGACGCTCGCGGACGGGGCGATCGAGGAGGGGTTGTCCGCCGCTCGATGGCCGGGGCGTCTCCAGGTAGCTCGGCGCGACCCCCTGGTCCTGGTGGACGCGGCCCACAATGCTCCGGCTGCAAGGGCCCTCGCGGAATCCCTCCGGGAACTGTTCCCGGGGAAGAAACTCACCTTCGTCGTCGGAATCCTGAACGATAAGGACGTGGCGGGGATGGCGGCCGCCTTGGGCCCCTTGGCGGCGAATATCGTGGCGACGCGGGCCAAGACGCCACGGGCGTTCGATCCCGAGGAGCTCCGGCGGGCGTTCGAGGCGTACGCGCCCGTCACGATCGTGCCCGACGTGCGGCAAGCGGTGACAGGGGCGATCGACTCCGCCGCGACGGGAGACGTCCTCGTCGTCGCGGGGTCCGTCTACACGGTCGGCGAGACGCTCGATATGCTCGGCGGATGGGAATGAGGACGGAGGAGACGGTCCGTCGTGTGTTTGCGGACCTGGAGCGTCGGTACGGCGCGTCGTTCCGTCGGAACCCGGGCACCGCCCTCGCCCGCGTGACCGCGGAGACCGAGGACCCCTTTCGGGTCCTGATCTCCACGATCCTGTCGCAGCGCACGCGGGACGAGAAGACGGAGGAGGCCTCCGCCCGCCTCTTTGCGAAGTACCGCACCCCCAAGGCGATCGCGAACGCCCCGCTCGCGGATCTCGTGAGTCGCATCCGGCCCGTCGGCTTCTACCGCCGGAAGGCGGCGAAGCTCCGGGAGGTCTCGCGGATCCTCCTGAGGGATTTCGGCGGTAAGGTGCCCCATGCGTACGACGACCTCGTCTCGCTGCCGCAGGTCGGGCCCAAGACCGCGAACTGCGTCCTCGTGTACGGGTTCGGGAAGCCCGCGATCCCCGTGGACGTCCACGTGGCGGTGATCTCCCGCCGCCTCGGCCTCGCGCCGGAGGGGGCGAGCGAGGAAGAGGTCGAGGAGCACCTCGTCCGCGTCGTACCCCGAGACCTGTGGCTCGAACTCAACGAGCGATTCGTCCGGTTCGGCAAGGAGGTGTGCAGGACGAGCTTCCCCCGGTGCGAGGTGTGCACCTTCACGTCGTTCTGCCGGTGGTTTCGACGGAATCGGGGCAGGCCTCCGTCGGGCCCCTTAAGAGCCGACCGAGCATCCCGGCGCCGCCGATGAAGATCGCCCGCATCGAGTGGTACGGCAGGGCGCTGCCCCGTCGGGAGCGATTCGCGACGGCGACGCATTCCTCGGACGTCGCTCGCGTGGTCTTCGTCCGGCTCGATGCCGAGGGCACCGAGGGATGGGGTGCCGCCAGCCCGAGCGAGCTCACGGGGGAAACGCTGCAATCGGTGGTCGCCGCGCTGAAGGCCCTGCGGGAGGGCCTCCTGGGGCTTCCCCTGAAGCGGGGCCGCGACGTGGCGGACCGGATGGACCGGATCCTGCCCGGGAACCCGGCGGCGAAGGCCGCGATCGACATCGCCGCGTTCGACGCGATCGGGAAGGCCGGCGGCCTCCCCCTGTGCCAGCTCCTCGGCGCCGAACGGGAGATGATGATGACGGACCGCACGGTCGGCCTCATGCCACCGGAAGACGCGGCCAAGAAGGCGCAGGAATTCGTCGCGCAGCGGTTCCGCGCGATCAAGATCAAGCTGGACGGCGACCCGGACGACGACCTGAGGCGCGTCTCCCTGATCCGCGAGACGCTCGGTAATCATATCCTCCTCCGCACGGACGCGAACCAGTCGTACACGTACCGCCGCGCGCTCCAGTTCTCCAAGCAGGCGTACCCGCACGTCGTCGAGTTCTTCGAGCAACCGCTCCCGGCCGACGACCTCAAGGGGATGCAGGGGCTGACGGAGGCGTCCCCGATCCCGGTCATGGCCGACGAATCCGTGCTCACGCCCCAGGACGCCGCCAAGGTCGGGTGGGGGAAGAGCGCCCGGCTCGTGAACCTGAAGCTCATGAAGACCGGGGGCATCGCGCGCGCCCTCGAGGCGAACGCGATCTGCGAGTCCGCGGGGATGCCGACGATGGTCGGCTGCAACGCCGAGTCCGCGCTCACGATTGCGGCCGGGCTGCACTTCGCGCTCGCGCAGCGGAACGTCCGGTTCGCGGATCTCGACTCCCACTTCAACCTCGCGAGCGATCCCGCGCGCGGCCTGGCCTTCGACGACGGATACCTGCGGCCGTCCGGGAAGCCCGGGCTCGGCGTGGACGTCCGCCTATGAAGGGGGCGGCTTCGCGGCCGCGAGCGCCTGGTCCTGCTCCTGTTCCTCGAGGACTCGCGCCACCGCCACGACTTCGTCGCCGACGCCGAGCCGTTGGAGGCGCACGCCGCGGGCCGCCCGACCCTTCACCCCGATGTCGCTCACGGGGCAGCGGATGACGACGCCCTGTTTCGTGGTGATCAGCAGGTGCTCCTCGGGCTCGACGATCTGGACGGAGACCACGCGGCCCTTCGTGTACTTCGGGCTCGTGGTGCGGACGCCCTGGGACCCGCGCCGGGTCTTCCGGTACTGGGATAGCACGGTCCTTTTGCCATACCCGCCGCTGAGCGCTGTCAGCATCTCCGCCTTCGGGTCCTTCGACAGAGACATGGAGACAACCTCGTCGCCGGACCGCACGCGCATTCCCGCAACGCCCGCCGCCGCGCGGCCCATCGGCCGGACCTGGGAGAGCGGGAATCGGTTCGCATAGCCGCCGGAGGACGCGAGCACGACCTCCTCGTCCCCGTCGGCGACCTGCACGTCGATGAGTTCGTCGCCTGCGTTCAGCCGGATCGCACGGATCCCGCTCGTGAGGATGTGCTGGAACTCCGCGAGGCTTGTCCGCTTGACCCGCCCCTTCTTCGTCACGAACACGAGCGAGCGCTCCTGCCGGAACTCGCGGATCGGGATCATCGCCTCGACCTTCTCACCCGCCTCCAGCCGCGGGAGGAGGTTCACGACGGGCTTCCCCTTCGCGTACCGCCCGACGGACGGGACCTTGAACGCCTTCAGCTTGAACACCTTCCCGTGGGACGTGAAGAACATGATGTAGTCGTGCGTCGAGGCCACGAACAGGTTCACGACGAAATCCTCCTCCTTCGTCGCCATCCCTGTCACGCCCTTGCCGCCGCGCCGCTGCATCTTGTACTCGGACACCGCCAAGCGCTTGATGTACCCCGTGTTCGTGATCGTGACGACGTTGTCCTCCTCCGGGATGAGGTCCTCGATCTCCATCTCCTCCGCCCCGACGACGACCTGCGTACGCCGCTCGTCCCCGTGCTTCTCCTTCAGCTCGCGCAGCTCTCCCTTGATGATTTCGAGGATGCGCTCCTTCGAAGCGAGGATGCCCTCCAGGTCCTGGATCGTCCCCTCGAGCGCCTTCTGCTCGTCTCGGAGCGTTTTCGTCTCCAGGCCGGTGAGCTTGCGCAGGGACATGTCCAAGATTGCTTTCGTCTGGTCCTCGCTCAGCAGGTACCGCGTCATCAGCTGGTTCTGCGCGTCCACGCCGTCGCTCGCGCGCCGGATGATCCGGATGACCTCGTCGAGATGGTCGATGGCGGTGAGGAGACCCTCTGCGATGTGGAGCCGCTGGCGGGCCTTGCTGAGGTCGAATGCCGTGCGGCGGCGCACGACCTCGACTCGGTAGTCGATGTGTAACTGGAGGGAATCCCTCAGACCGAGCACCCTGGGAGCGCCGTCGACGAGGGCGAGGTTGATGATCCCGAACGTGGAGTCCATCTGCGTGTGGTGGTACAGCTGGTTGAGGACGACGTCCTCGACCGCGTCCCGCCTCAGCTCGAGGACGATCCGCATCCCGTCCTGATCGGACTCGTCGCGCAGGTCCGTGACGCCCTCGATTCGCTTCTGTTTCACGAGGAAGGCGATGGCCTCGACGAGGGCGCCCTTGTTCACCATGTACGGGATCTCCGTGATCACGATGCGCGCCTTGTCGCCCCGGCCCTCCTCGAATTCCGCTTTCGCGCGAATGCTGATCAGGCCGCGGCCGGACGCGTACGCCTCCGCGACCCCCGCCACGCCGTAGAGGATCCCACCAGTAGGGAAGTCTGGCCCGCGGATTGGCCCCGTCTCCGGGTTGTACAGCTCCGGGAGTTGCGCCGCAGGATTGTCGATCAGAACGACGAGGGCGTCGACCACCTCGCCCAAGTTATGGGGCGGGATGTTCGTCGCCATCCCCACGGCGATGCCGCTCGACCCGTTGACGAGCAGGTTCGGGAACTTGGCGGGAAGGACGGTGGGTTCCTTGAGCGTGCCGTCGAAGTTGTCCATCCAGTCGACGGTGTCCTTCTCGAGGTCCTGCAGCATCTCCTCCGCCGCCTTCGCGAGGCGGCATTCCGTGTACCGCATCGCGGCGGGTTCGTCCTCCGTGGAACCCCAGTTCCCCTGGCCGTCGATCAACGGGTATCGGAGAGAGAAAGCTTGGACCATCCGCGCGAGGGCATCGTACACCGCCATGTCGCCGTGCGGGTGGAAACGGCCAAGGCAATCGCCGACCACGCGAGCCGCCTTCTTGTACTGAGAGCCCGAACCCATCCCCAGCTCGCTCATCGAGTATAGAATCCGTCTCTGCACGGGCTTCAGCCCATCCCGCGCATCCGGGAGGGCCCGGCCAACGATGACGGACATCGCGTAGTCGATGTAGGACCGCTGCATCTCCTGCTCAATCGACTGCAGGCGGACGCGCGGGGTCTGCTCCTGTGCTTCGTCCGGCATCGTCACCTCAGATGTCCAGGTTGAGCACTTCCTTTGCGTGCTCTTCGATATATTGGCGGCGAGGGGCGACGGCCTCCCCCATCAGGACGGAGAACAGCGCGTCCGCGGCGGCTGCGTCCGCAATCGTCACTTTCTTCAGAATTCGCCGCGCGGGATCCATCGTGGTCTCCCATAATTCCTCGGCGTTCATCTCCCCGAGGCCCTTGTACCGCTGGTAGCCAACGCCCTTGTCCCCGAGCTGTTTCGCAAGGTCCTCCCGCTGACGTTCCGTGTACGCGTAGTGGACGTCCTTGCCCTTCCTGATCTTGTAAAGCGGCGGCTGCGCGATGTACACGTAGCCCGCGTCGAGCAGTGGGCGCATGTACCGGAAGAAGAGCGTGAGGAGAAGCGTGGTGATGTGCTGACCGTCCACGTCCGCATCGGCCATCGTGATAATCTTGTGGTACCGCACCTTCGCGGCGCTGAATTCTTCGCCGACGCCGGCCCCGATGGCGGTGATGAGATTGCGGATTTCTTCGTTGCCGAGCATCTGGTCTAGCCGCGCCTTCTCCACGTTCAGGATCTTCCCGCGCAACGGGAGGATTGCTTGGAACTCCCGTTGGCGGCCTTGCTTCGCCGATCCGCCGGCGGACGGACCCTCCACGATGTACAGCTCCGACTTCGCCGGATCCCGCTCCTGGCAATCCGCAAGCTTTCCCGGAAGGTTGAACCCCTCGAGCAGCCCTTTCCGCCGCGTGAGCTCGCGCGCCTTCCGCGCCGCCTCTCGTGCCTGCGCTGCCAAGACCGCCTTCTGCATCGCCGTCTCGGCGACCTTCGGGTTCTCGAGCAGAAACTCTCCGAGCTTCTCGTACACCGCGGAGTCCACGATGCCCTTGACCTCGGAGTTCCCGAGCTTCATCTTCGTCTGGCCCTCAAACTGCGGCTCCGGGAGGCGCACGGAGAGAATCGCCGTGAGCCCCTCGCGCACGTCCTCGCCCTCCAGGCTCTCCCCGTTCTTCAGCCACTTGTTCTGCTTCGCGTACGCGTTCATCGCGCGGGCGAGCGCGGACTTGAACCCGATCAGGTGGGTGCCGCCCTCCACGGTGTGAATGTTGTTCACGAACGTGAACACGGACTCCGCGTACCCATCGTGCCATTGCAGCGCGGCTTCGATGAACGTCCCGTCGCTCTCCTTGGACAGGTAGATTGGCGCTTCGTGCAGCGGCGTCTTCGCGCGGTTAATCCATTGGACGTATTCGACGATCCCCCCGCCATACTCGAAGGAATCCTCCTTCCCGTTCCGGGCGTCCGCGATCGTGATCCGGAGCCCCTTGTTCAGGAACGCCAACTCGCGGAGCCGGGTCGCGAGGAGGTCGTAATCGAACTCCGTCGTCTCGAAGACCTTCGGGTCCGGTTTGAACGTGATCGTCGTGCCCGTGCCCTCCGCCGCCGCGACCGGCTTCAGGTCCTCGGCTTTGTCCCCTCGGGCGAACCGGATCCGCCACTCCTTCCCCTCGCGACGGATGCGGGCCTCCAGCCACTCGCTGAGCGCGTTCACGACGCTCAGGCCAACGCCATGGAGTCCCCCGGAGACGCGGTAGAGCTTGTGCTCGAACTTGCCGCCCGCGTGCATCTTCGACATCACGATCTCTGCCGCCGGCACGCCGTACTTCGGATGCACGTCGACGGGGATGCCCCGGCCGTCGTCGACGACGGTCACGGACCCGTCCGTGTTGATCGATACGTGGATGTTCTTGCAGAAGCCGACCATCGCCTCGTCGATCGAGTTGTCGACGACCTCGTGCACGAGGTGGTGCAAGCCCCGCGTGTCCACGCTCCCGATGTACATCGCGGGGCGCCGCCGGACCGCCTGCAGGCCCTCCAGGACCTGGATCGATTCCGCGTCGTACGCGACGGATTCGGACCCCTCGGTTGACATGCTTCGGACACCATTTCGGATTCGGAGATTACTCTCGAAATCGACGCGTTCAGACCCCGTTTCGGGGCCGATTTCTATATGGGTCCGAGGAGTATAAGCCTTTCGACCCTCATTTCTATGGAGAGAGCGGGGCGTCCGAGGCGGGTCTTTGCTTAAATACCCCCTTTAAATAGTAAAATGGCCAGACCCCCCGGCTGCCGAAGCTGAGAGCAAGACCGCCAGAAGAGCCCTCAGGGGACCTTCCAGCGGACCCCGGTTTTCGTGTCCTCGAGGAGGATTCCGCGCACCGCCAGGAGGTCTCGGATGCGGTCGGAAAGCGCGAAGTCCTTGCGGCTCCGGGCGTCCTCGCGGAGCTCCACGAGCGCGCCAACGAGGGACTCCGCGAGGCCCTCCGGCCCGGCCTGCCGCTGACGCCAGAGGCCGATGATCTGCCCGAACGTCTCGAACGCCGCCGCGCCCTCCGCGAGCGCCCCCTTACCGGCATGGCCCAGCGCGCGGTTCACCGCGTTGGCGAAGTCGAACACGGCGGCGAGGGCCTCCCGCGTGTTGAAGTCGTCGTCCATGGCGGCCTCAAAGGCCTCCAGAGCGACATTAGCGGCGGTGCGAAGCGGCCCGTCCCCGGTCCCCTCAGTAGGCGCGGATCGCATCTGCGCCTCGAGGTTCCGAATCGTCTCGGTCAGGCGTCCGTAGGCGGCCTTCGCCTCCTCAAGCGCCTCCCGGGAGTAGTCGATCGGGCTCCGGTAGTGCGCGTATACAAGGAAGAACCGCAGCACCTCCCCGTCGTACTGGGCGAGCGCATCCCTCATGGACCAGAAGTTCCCGAGGGACTTCGACATCTTCTCGCCCTTCACGTTCAACAGGCCCGTGTGCATCCAGTACTTCACGAACGGACGCTCCCCCGTGAACGCCTCCGCCTGCGCGATCTCCGCCTCGTGGTGCGGGAACATGAGCTCCGTGGCGCCGCCGTGGATGTCGTACCGGGAGCCGAAGTGGGAGATTGTGATCGCGGTGTCCTCGATGTGCCAGCCCGGGCGGCCTTTGCCCCAGGGAGAGTCCCACGCGGGTTCTCCGGGCTTCTGGGATTTCCACAGGGCGAAGTCCGCAGGGTTCCGCTTCCTTGCATCGACCTCCACCCGCGCGCCCGGCAAGAGCTCCTCCGTCTTCTGCCCGCTTAGCTTACCCCATCCGTCGAACGAGTCGACGGCATAGTAGACGTCGCCGCCGACGGCGTAGGCGTGGCCCTTCGCGATAAGGCCCTGCACCTGTTCGACGATTTCCGGAGCGTAGTCTGTCGCCCTCGCGAACAGGTTTACTGAAGTGACGTTCAGCTGCTCCATTGCGCGTACGTATTCCTCCCAGTAGGGGCGGATCACGTCCTGCCACGGGAGGCTTCGCTCCTTCATCGCGTCGACGATGTGGTCGTCGATGTCTGTGACGTTCTGCACGTAGAACACGGAGTACCCCTTGTGCCGGAGGTAGCGGGCGACGACGTCGAACGCAACGTACGTCTTCGCGTGGCCGAGGTGGGAGTGGTCGTAGGGCGTGAGTCCGCAGACGAACATGGTCACGCGGCGACCACGGAGGGGGACGAAATCCTCCTTCTGGCGTGTGATGGTGTTGTAGACCCGGAGGGGCATCGGCCGGCACGTACGGGCGGTGCGGTATTAACCCCTCGGGAGGAGGCAACAGAGGAACACACCTTATGGACACGGGACAGGCGACGATATCACATCACGAGCGCTCAGGCCCGCAGTGCTCGGTCCAAATCCTCCCGAAGGTCCTCAACATCCTCAATCCCGACGGAGAATCGCAGAAGGCCATCGGAGATCCCCCTCTTCTCCCGCTCCGGTTTCGGAATGGAGCCATGGGTCATCGAGGCGGGGTGCTCAATCAGGGATTCAACGCCTCCGAGGCTTTCCGCCAGGGTCACGACCTCGAGCCTCTTGAGGATGGATTTCGCCTTGGCGGAACTCCGGAGGACGAAGCTCATCATGCCGCCAAACCTGCGCATCTGCTTGGCGGCGATACGGTGATTCGGGTGATCCTTCAGGCCCGGATATAGCACGCGCGAGACCGACCTGTGTCCCCCCAGCCACTCCGCGAGCGCCTCTGCGTTGTCGCAGTGCCGCTCCATTCGTACCGCCAACGTCTTCGTCCCCCGCAGGATGAGGAAACAGTCGAACGGGCTTGGCGTCGCGCCCAGCGCGTTCTGGGCGAACTTCAGCTTCTCGAACAGCTCCCTGTTAGATGTGAGGACCGCACCGCCGAGGACGTCCGCATGGCCGCCCAGGTACTTCGTCGTCGAATGGAGGACGAGATCGTACCCGAGCGCGAGCGGACTTTGCAGATACGGGGACGCGAACGTGTTGTCCATGACGGAAATTGCTCCCGCCGCCCTTGCGATCTTGGCGGTCGCGCCCAGGTCCACGACCTTCATGAGCGGGTTCGTCGGCGACTCCATCCAAATCATCCGCGTGTTCTCCTTCACCGCGTCCTCGACGTTGGCGGCGTTCGCCGCGTCCACGAAGTCGCACTCCACGCCGTAGTTCGACCAGATCCGCGTGAAGATCCGGTACACACCGCCGTACGTGTCGTCGCTCAGGACCACGTGGTCACCCTTCTGTAGGAGCGTGAGGATCGACGTAACGGCGCCCATCCCCGAGGAGAACGCGAGGCCGTGCTTCGCGTCCTCCAGCGCCGCCAAGTTCCGCTCGAGCGCGCGCCGCGTAGGGTTGCCGGTGCGGCCGTAGACGTAGTCCACTTGCTCCTTCTGCGAGTACGTTGACGTGAGGTAGACGGGCGGGTTCACCGCGCCCGTCGCATCCGGTTCGCTCCCTACGTGGATCGCCTTGGTGGAGAAGCGCATGGAGCGGACGATGGGGATTCTAGCTAAAGGTCTTCGCGGCCGGAGGTCCATGACTTCCTGTCTCTAGAGCGTCCTGCCCCCAGGGCCCTCGCGCCGGGAATCGCATGGATGGCCAGATTCGGCGCAACGCCGCTCCGTGGGCATGACTGGCGGATCTCGATGGCAGGATACGTCCCGCTCAAAGGTTGGCGTCGAGGATGGTAACGAAGGCATCGTCGCCGCCGGAGTTGAACGACGTGTCGAAGACGCCGACCGTCCAAGGAAAGTCGGCCGACTGCGTGGATCCGGTTACTAGGGCGGTGCCGCCGGGACCGACGGCGATTGCAAGCGTCGTGTCGAACGCAGTCCCCCCGAGGTACGTCGAGGCCAACAGGCTCCCCAGACCGGCGTCGAGCTTCGACACGAAGGCGTCCACGAGGCCATTATACGATGTGTCGAAACCGCCGGCGGGGAAGTCGAACGATTGGGTTTGCCCGGTCACGTACACCGTGCCGCCAGGGCCGAGGGCGATGGCGAACGGAAGCTCGTTGTCGCTCCCGCCCAGATACGTGGAACCGAGCAGGCTCCCCAGGCCGCCGTCGAACTTCGAGACGAAGGCGTCGGCGACGCCGTTGAAGGACGTGTCGTACCCGGTGGCGGGGAAGTCGGCCGACTGGGTGAATCCGGTCACGAAGACGGTACCGCCGAGGCCGTTCGCGATCCCGCGCGCGATGTCGATGCCGCTCCCGCCGAGATACGTGGAGGCGAGGACCGTTCCGAGACCGCTGTCGAGCTTCGAGACGAAGGCGTCCACGGGGCCACTGAGGGACGTGTCATACCCGGTCGCGGGGAAGTCGGACGATTGGGTGAATCCGGTCACGAATACGGTGCCGCCGAGGCCGAGCGCGACGCCGAGCGCCTGGTCGAACGCGTTCCCGCCGAGGTACGTGGACGCCATCAAGCTCCCGAGCCCGCTGCCGAATTTCGAGACGAAGCCGTCATAGACCCCGTTCAGCGTCGCATCAATCGAGCCGGCCGTCGCGGGGAAGTCGGTGGACTGGGTGAATCCGGTCACGAATACGGTGCCGCCGCCGCTCGGGCCGACGGCGACGGCGCGCGCAACATCGGAGCCGCTCCCGCCGAGATACGTGGAGGCGAGCAGGCTCCCGAGGCCGGCGTCGAACTTCGAGACGAACGCGTCACCGAGGCCGTTGTACGAGGTATCGAACCCGTTCACCGGGAAGTTGGCCGACTGGGTTTGACCGGTTACGTAGACGGTGCCCCCAGGCCCCATGGCGACGGCGGCCGCCAGGTCTGACCCGCTCCCGCCGAGGTACGTGGAGGCGAGCAGGCTCCCGAGGCCGGCGTCGAACTTCGAGACGAAGGCGTCCTCGCCGCCGCCATTGAACGACGTGTCGAACGCGTTCACCGGGAAGTCGATGGACTGGGTTTGACCGACTACGAACACAGTGCCGCCGAGGCCAAGGGCGATGCCGAACCCGCGGTCGCCGTTGTTTCCCCCGAGAAACGTCGACGCGAGCAGGGGATCGATGACCAGAGGATATCGAGGGTCGGCGGCGGCGGTGAACCCGTAGGTCAGTCCCTCGACCCAATAGTCGGCCTCCACCACCCGACGCAGCCCATCAATGTCCTGAAACGCCGTTGGCGGCGTCATGGCGACGTCGCCGAGCTCCGTCTCCAGCTGGAGCCTCCCGGCATCATCGACCCCTATGGCCGTGGCGCCATCGACCTCGACCCGGATGTCCGAGACCCTCCCCTCGGGCTGGACGGTGAAGACCTTCTCCACGTTGTTGCCATGGGCCTGGAGCTCCACCCGGATGGACGGCCACACGTCGCCGAGATCTACGGCACCGTACGCCGGAACGCCGGAGCGCCAGCTCTCGCGTTCCCCAACGAAGTAGTTGACCACGGTGGGGCTCCGGTCCAAGGCCCTCGGATGGAACGCACCAGGGGTCAGGAACCGTTCCCGCACGACGACTCCGGCGGGACCCGGACCCTCGGGGTGAGAGGAGTCGTGGAAGGCGTACGTCAGGCCTTCGTCCGTCACGAACACGGTTCCCGCAAACGTCGCGGCGTAGAACAGGACCTTGGGATCCAGCTGTCCCCGGTTCTCGACAAAGGGAATCCGCACACCGGCGAGGGCGCGTGCGTCGACGGGAGGCCTGGTCTCGTCGTGCCCCGAATCGCCCGCCACTCCCGCGTCACACGAGCAGATCGAAGGACCGATGGCCACCATCAGGTTGACCATCACGAGTGCGGCGATGGCGACGATGGCGACGATGGCTCCAATTCCTCGACCCCTTCCCCACGCTGCGCTTGCCCGAGCTCCCCGAGCCAACACATCTTCCCCCGGGACCCAGAGTGGACAACGGATACTTAGGGATTGCGACACGGCTCCGTCTCGCAGTTGGCGAGTCCGCATCCTCCTGACCCCCGGCATGCACTTGGCCAGCATCGCCTCGGCCGGCTAGGCTCGCTCGGCGAGGTACTCAATCACGTCGATCCGCGTGACGATGCCCTCGAGATCTCTCTCCGTGCCGACGAGCACCGCGGGGTTTCCCCGGAGCAGCAGCTTGTAGATTGTGTCCACGGGCGCGCCGGGTTCCACGATCGGGAACGCCTTCTTCATCACGTCGCGGACCTTCCGCTCTGCCGCCTTCCTCGTCCTCAAGAGGACGCCGATCAGCGCCTCCTCCCGCACGCTCCCCACAACTCTGCCCTTCTCCATCACGGGGAGCTGAGAGATCCCGTGCTCCCGCATCAGGTCAACCGCCTCGCGAATCGTCGCAGACACCGCCACCGTGACCACCTCGCGAAGGCGCTCCTTGTGCGTGAGAATCGCCGCCAATGGGGGCGCAGCGTCCTCGAGGAACCCGTGCTCCTTCAGCCACTCCTCGTTGTGCGCCTTGCTCAGGTATCGCAGCCCGGTGTCGGGGAGCAGGACGACGAGGACGTCCTTCTTGTTCAGGGTCTCCGCGACCTTGAGCGCCCCGACGACGGCCG
>Ga0209342_10005410_pt1 | contig 13077 bp, 10 predicted proteins | sample RifCSP16_2_FD_184023 | JGI IMG/M metagenome (GOLD analysis project Ga0209342, IMG submission 184023) | Soil microbial communities from Rifle, Colorado - Rifle CSP2_sed 16_2 (SPAdes) (version 2) | ecosystem: Environmental > Terrestrial > Deep subsurface > Rock core/Sediment | place: Rifle... | reverse complement strand
ACATCGTAGCCTTGGGCCACCCGGCTGGGCTCCTTCGAATTGGCCATGAAGCTGCTCGCCGAGGCCGACGTGGCGGTTAGCCCCGGCGCGGGCTTCGGCCCGGCCGGCGAAGGATACCTGCGGCTGGCGCTAGTCGAGAACGAAAACCGGCTGCGCCAGGCGGTGAAGCAGATTGGAAGATGTTTAGGGAAAGACGTTTCGGAAACACAGATAAACACAGATAAACACAGATCAAAATAGGACTACCACTCAGCGACGGGGTCTTCAGAGCAGGGAGAATAGATACTCTATTTCTGATAGTGCGTTCGGAGGGCCGTCTTCCTCGAAGATTGACTCAACTTCTTATTCTATCTGTGTTTATCTGTGTTCATCTGTGGTTCCCCATAAAAAAAGGAGGACCCCTTGCTCGCCGAAGCAAGGGCCCTCCGAGCCGGCTACCGAAGTGGTGCGCGGGCGCGCAACACTTGTAGACCCGTAGCCGTGTTAAGGACTATCGGGCAGCCGGTGTTACTTTCTTCATGGACAGTTGGATCCTCATGACGCAAATCGCAAAACTAGCCCTGGAAGATGGAACCGTGTTCGTCGGCAAGGCCTTTGGGGCCTCGGGCGAAGTGGACGGCGAGGTCTGTTTCAACACGAGCATGACCGGCTATCAGGAAATCCTTACTGATCCGAGCTACCGTGGGCAAATCGTCACGATGACCTATCCCGAGATCGGCAACTACGGCGTCAACAGCGAGGACGTCGAGAGCCGCCGGCCGTTTCTCTCCGGATTCATTGTCCGCCAGCGGAGTCGCCGGGTGAGTAACTTTCGGGCCGAGGGCGATCTGGACGGCTACCTGAAACAGCACAATCTGGTCGGCATGGAGGGGATCGATACACGGGCCCTCGTCCGGCGGCTTCGGGTCCAAGGGGCCATGAAGGGTGTTTTGTCCACGGTCGATTTGGACGACGCCAGTCTCGTGGCCAAGGCGAAGGCCAGCCTGGGCTTGGTCGGACGCGATCTGGTGCGCGAGGTGATTCCCGAACGCCCGTTCGAGTGGAATGAGCCGCTGAGTCCCTGGGCACGGCTCGCCGAGGCGACCGACAAGACGCTGCCGGCCGACGCGCCGCACGTGGTGGCGCTCGACTACGGCATGAAGTGGAACATCGCGCGGCATTTGTTCGACATGGGCTGCCGAGTCACCGTGCTGCCCGGCACGGCCACGTCCGACGAGGTGCTGCGCTACGAGCCGGATGGCGTGTTTCTGTCGAACGGGCCCGGCGATCCCGAGCCGCTCGACTACGCCCAACGGACGATCCGCGAGTTGCTGGGCAAACGGCCCATTTTCGGCATTTGTCTGGGCCATCAGCTTCTGTCGCTGGCCTGCGGGGCGAAGACGTTCAAACTGAAATTCGGCCACCGCGGGGCCAATCAACCGGTGATGGACCACACCACAGGCAAAGTTGAAATCACCACGCAGAACCACGGTTTCGCCGTCGCCCCGGAGGGAATGCCCGAGGAGTTGGAAGTGACGCACACGAACCTGAACGACGAAACAATCGAAGGCGTTCGGCATCGGAAGCACCCGGCGTTTAGCGTGCAGTATCACCCGGAAGCGTCGGCCGGGCCGCACGATAGCGGGTATCTGTTCGAGCGATTTCGGGAGATGATGAAGTAGGCGGACGATTTTCACGCGGAGACGCGGGGACGCGGAGTCAAGGATTCTTATCTCGGGTGGAGCGGCCATGACAATTGAGTGCCGGTGTCCGGGGTGTGGGGGGCAATTTCGCGCGGGCGACGAGGCGGCCGGGCGGCGGGTGAAGTGCCCTCGGTGCGCCGCGGTGATCGCAGTGCCGGCGGCGGTCTCGACCGGGCCCGCGTGGTTCGTCCGCACCGCCGATGAAAAACAGCACGGGCCCATGGCCAAGGAGCAGCTCGATCGGCTGGTCGCCGAACGTCGGCTCGATGCGTTTTGCGAGGTGCGACGGGCCGATTGGGACCAGTGGCAGCTGATCGAAGAGGTCTATCCGGCGTTGGCGGTCGACGTGGCCGAGGACGATCCGCCCGCGTCGAAGCCAGGTGTCAACCATCCGGCCGACTCGGACGCGGGCCAGTCCGGTCGCGTACGGCCGTGTCCCGACTGTGGTCAGACGGTGTCGCGCCGGGCAGCGGCATGTCCGCATTGCGGGTGCCCATTGTTGGAGCGACCGCCCGCGGCGCCGCCGATTCAGTCCACGGTCGTCCCACAGCCGTCGATACAACCACCACGCGAAACCAGCGTCGAGGCCCGGGCCTGGGCCGCGCGGCGGTTGACGCGCCAGGTCGCGTTTCTCGCCGTGGGACTCTTGTTGTTGGCCGGCGTGGTTTCGGCGGGCGTGATCATTGGGTTGCAGCTTCGGAATCGGTCGCGGAGCGAGCCGCCGATAGTTCCACCTGTCGCACAAAGCCAACCGGCCGAGCCTACCGTAACGCCGTCGCCGACTTCAGCCGCCGCACTAACTGACGAGCAGATCGCTCATAGCAAGGAAAAGGTGGCGGCGGACATGGCTCGCGAGGTGGATAGTGTTTTACGGTTGAGACACAACACGATGCAGGCGCTGCCGCAATTGGGCGAGTATGCCAAGCTGCTGCAAGAGGCTCAGGAAATGGCCGATCCGCTAACAAAACCATCTAAGAATTCCGTGGAATCGAAGAAAAAGGCCGCGAAGCAGGACGCCGCGGCGGCCGGGCCTTATCAGTCGCAATTTGACGCTCTTTGTCGCGAGTGCCGCGAGTATCTCGACGCGAACGTCAAGCCGCCGGTCGATCGCGAAGAAACCATTAGGAACGTCGGCCGCGAGTGGGTAAGGATGCGGCTGCCGGAACAAAGGATGTTGGAGGAGATGTTGCAGCCTAAACCGTAGGGCGAGGCGATGCGAACCGTGATTCTGGTGGGGCGATCGAAGCTCGACTGGATTGATTTGGCTTGGATACATTTCCGCTCGCTTCGATCGCCCCACCCTACGTCGGGTCGTGACACACTGAACGAACCATGAAAACCAAAGAGCTTATCGAACTCTTGAAGCGTTTTGATCCCGAGTCGGAGGTGCGGCTTGGCGTCAACTGGCCGGGCCGCGTGTGGGAGGCTTTTGAACGGGTGTGGGTGGCCGACTATGGCGCCGGGCCACAGATCAACGCGGCGATGGACCTGCGCGGCGTGGTGGTCTACGTCGGATGCGTGTTGCAGCCGCGGTTGCCGGAAAGAACTCCGCGAGAAACGCCGAGGCCGGAAATTGACCTGGGCCATTACGAGACGCCGGAAATCGCCGCGCGGGTCCGCGATTTCTACATCTTTCATCGCGGACTGGACGAGACGTTAAACTACCCCGAGGCGGACTACGAACGGTGGATCCCGCCGCGAACCACCTCGGGCGAGTACAACGAGCACATCGCGGCTATCTTGCGAGAGAAACTGTTGAAAGAATAGGAAGGAACCACAGATGAACACAGATAAACACAGATAAATATCAAGCACTCTATCTGTGTTTATCTGTGTTCATCTGTGGTTTCGTTTTTCCTGCTGAAGGTTGAGCACCGCTTGGACGAGTTTTTCCGGGCCGTGGCGCAGTACGTCGCACGTGGGCAGGCCGAGCGACGCTTCGAGCCGCTCGCATTCGGCGGCCACCTGGTCGTCGGGGAATCCGCGGCCGTTCACCGCCACGCCGATCGACCGGCACGGATGAACCAGATTGGCCGCTTCCTCGATGAAGGGTCGCAGTCGCTCGATGGGAACAATGGGGAAACGGCCCCCGTCGTCGAGAAATTCGCGTCCCAACTGGCACACGAGAATGATTCCGTCGGGCTGGCAGCCGTGCAATAGACTGAGCGTGACGCCGCTGTAGCGAAAATCGCTCAAGGCCCCCTGCCCTTCGACCACGATCACTTCGTGGTGCTGATTGGCGCGCACGAGTTTTTCGGCCGCGCCGGCGACGAAATCGGAAATCACACGATCCACGGGACAGCCGTCGCCCTCGACCAAAATGCCGGTCTGGCCAGTGGCGACGAACTTGGCGTCAACGCCGCGACGTCGGAGGCCCTCGACCACCTCGACGCCGGCAACCATCTTGCCGATGCTCGGCGCATTGGCCATCGTGTGGATCCGCAGACAATCGGGGCGGATCCCTTCGCGCGTGGCCACGTCGTGCTCGTCGTTCGCGCGGAGATCGATCAGGCGGACGCCGCGCCGCCGGGCCGCCTCGACGAATTCCCGATCGTCGCGAAGAAAATCATGCAGCCCGGAGACGATGTCCATCCCTCGGGCAATCGCGTCGAGAATAATTGGACGCCAATGCGGAGGCAGCTTTCCACCCGCCGGCGCGGTGCCCAAGAGAAGCGTGTTCGCGTCAGCCACGGCATCGAGCGAATCGACCACGGGCACGTCAGGCCCGACGCCGAGCACGTCCTGGGCCGAGCGGCCGGCCCACTGTCGATCGAACACGGCGGCCACTTCGTCGAGACGATAGCGAATAACGCAAACGGCCGTTTTCGCCGAGCCGGGATGGGTGTAGCCGTCGGTAAGGATGATCATTCGGCGCGGCATGAACGCTTCTCCGTCGCAACACGAAGCCAACTGTACCGAAACCGAGCCGCGACCGTAAGGGAGCGGTTGCGGAGGTTTTTGAAGAGCAACCGCTCCCTCACGGTCGCGGCTCGGTTTTTGATGATCGCGACGTCCGAGTCGAACTCAAGGCGACTCGATCGGGCAGAGTTCCTCGTAGACCGACTGGACCACTTCGGCGCCGATGCGAGGAAGATCTTCGCCGGCCGCCACGATCAAAGCCAGATCGGCCAACTGATTCACGCGGCGAGGCACGCCGTGGCTCAACTGCTGCAATCGGGCGACCGCGTCCTTGGCAAACACATTGGCGGCAGCGCCCGACCGGGCCAGCGACGCGGCGACGTATTGCTCGGTCTCGGTCTGGTCCCAGGGTTCAACGTCCACTCGCAGTTCGGCCAGTTCGAGCAGATCCTCGCCCCATCGGCCGATGCGCGAGGGCCGGCCGGCAAGCACCACGGTCAAACGCGATTGGGGCGCCGTGCCGAGCCGCACCAGGCGGACGACCTGGGTGAGCACGTCGGCGTCGGCCTGATCGGCGTCGTCCAACAACAGCACCGTGTCGCGCTGCTCGTAACGATAGGCGGACAGCCGGTCGGTAACGGATTGCCAATGCGCGACGATCGTGGACGATACGCGCGACGAACAGCCCAGGGCGGCCGCCACTTGCGCGAGCATTTCGGCCGGTTGCAGTCCCAAAAGACTGATTCGGGCGGCGGTTCGTCCTTCGCGGCGAAGCTGTTGGGCGAAAACTTCGAGTAAAAGTGACTTGCCGCTGCCCGACTCGCCTATCAACAGGCCCAGGCAACGGTGCTGTTCGACCAGGAAGTGGAGCCGGGCGAGGGCCTCTTCGTGGGTGGGACTGGCAAAAAACGCGCCAGGATCGAGCCGGGCGGGAAACGGCGATTCACGCAGATTCCAATGCGATGGATACATGTCGTTTGATCCTATCCCCCAAGAGGCCCCGGGGAACGTCCATTCCCCCACCTCTTCTTAATCGGTAGAATCAGAACGTGAACTTGATTCAGAAGCGTTTTACCACGAAAGATACGAAAGATACGAAAGATACGAAAAAATCAGGGCCGGATTCCACCATTCCTTTTCGTGTTTTTCGTGTCTTTCGTGGTTCCATCAACAGGAAGCCGGCATGGGCGAGCGGTATTACGTGGAGTCGCGGATCGCTGGGGACCGGGCCTCGCTGGTCGGCGGGGAAGCCCATCATTTGGTCCACGTCATGCGAGGGCGGCCGGGCGATCGCGTGACGCTGTTCGACGGAACCGGAGTCGAATTCACGGGCGAGATTGCTCGGATTGCCCGCGACGAAGTGGAATTGACAATCGTCACGCGAGAAAACGTGGACCGTGAATTGCTGTTCCGGATGACGCTGGCTGTGGCGCTGCCCAAGGGCGACCGCCAACACTGGCTGGTCGAGAAGGCGGTCGAGTTGGGGGTGAGCCGGATTGTTCCGCTGCGCACTGCCCGATCCGTCGCCGAGCCGGGCGCTGGCGCGGCGCGGCGCATGGCGCGTTGGGTGATCGACGCCTCGAAGCAGTGCGGACGCAATCGGCTGATGGAAATCGCCCCACCGGCGACGTGGCCCGAGTTGCTGGCCGAATCGACCGCTGTTCCGTTACGATTGGTCGCGCATCCGGGCGGCGGGAAGGATTATGGCGAGATTGCCTCGCGCGCCGCGGGAGCCGATATTCTCGCGGCGATCGGGCCCGAGGGCGGATGGACCGACGAGGAGGTCGCGACGGCGCGTGATTCCGGATGGAAAGTGATCGAACTGGGGCCGCGGATACTTCGGGTGGAAACGGCGGCCGTCTTCTTGGCGTCGCTGCTTTCGCATCAAACCGAGCCGCGACCGTGAGGGAGCGGTTGCACTGTTTCCCGACTCAACCGCTCCCTCACGGTCGAGGCTCGGTTTTTCTATCTGGTGGGTTGGAGGTCCGACATGTCTGAGCGTTGCGGCCATGACGGAGCGTGGCCCTCCATTTCTCGGACGCCAAGGAAACCAGCATCGCCCGGTCAATATCCGCCTTACTCGAGTTTTTTGAGGCCCAGGCGGGCCAGCCAGCGCCGCCCAGAGGCGTTTTCGACCTCGGTCGCCGAACCCGGCAAGGAGCCGCTGTTCAAGGGAACGTCCGTTTCGGCGAACTGACGCATGATTTCTTCCATTTCGACGCGTTGACGGGCCATGTCGGCGCGCTCGATCGAAATTTCAATTTCCGCCTGGCGAAGTTTATCCTCCAATTCCTTCTGAAGGCGTCGGAGCGTTTCTCGTTCTTCATAAAGGATCGCGTCGTGCTCGTCGGCCTCGCCGGCGGCCGGCGCGGGAGCGGGACGGTCGCTTTGCTGTTCAAGACTCTGCCGGACTTGCTTCTCCAGCTCTTCGTTCCGCTCGCGCAGTTGCTCCAAATTTTCGACGGCCGTTCGGTAGCGGCCGCGGTAGTCCTCGCCGTCTTCGTCCGTGGGCACGGCCGCTTCCGCTTCGCGCAGCCGGCGTTCGAGTTCGGCCGAGCGGTCCAGGGCTTCGTCGAGTCTGGCGCGAAGGGTCCGTTGCGCGTCGGCTAGATCGTGATCCTGTTCGTCGGTCTGGGACTGGACCAACGCGAGTTTCTCCCATTCGAGGTGGAGCCGGGCCTCGTCCTCGGCGACCCGCGACTGACGCTCGGCCAGTTCGTCGAAGCGGCGCGTCAGCGATTCCTGACTCGCGTGGATCTCGTCGGCCAATTCTCGTTGTTGTCGGGCGGCCTGGTTCTGACTCTCTCGCCATTGGGCCTGGGCCGCTTCGAGCGTTTTTATTAGTTGGGCGATACTCTCCGCCTCAAGGGCCAATTGCTCGCCGCGGGCCGCCTGTTGCTCGCGCACGTGGTCGATTTCCGATTGGGCCTTGGACAACTCCTGGGAAATGCGGCGGATCTGGCCCGCCAGTCGGGACTCGGCGCCGGTCATGCGTTCGCGCTGGGCGGCGAGAAACGTCTCCAATTCCTCGCGTTGGCGGAGAATGGCATCGATGATTTCGCTCGGGCGATTGGACGGTTCGGTGTTCGGGGAGACCACTTGCGGCATGATTACTTCACCCCTTCCATGAACCGTCCAAACTGGGCGTCGAATTGACGCCAGTCGCCGCCGAAGACCGACGTGAAGTCGCCGAGACGCTGCTTCGCCGTGTATTCCGAAAACGGCGGATGCGACGCCGTCAGAGCCAGGTAGCGCGCAAATCGGCGCGATTGGGTTTCGACCAGGTAGAACGTCAGGGCCCAAGCCTCGGCATAGGCGACCGCGGGCGAAACTTGAAAGAACCGGTCGGACGCCGTGAGCTCGGCAGGCAGGCGCCCGTCGTGCTTGCCGGCGAGCGCTAGCTGATAGTCTCGCAATCGTTCGCGATTCGTCCGATCGCCCAGTTGCGTCGTGCTTCGCGAGTCGTGGACGCCGGGCGCCTCGAACAACGTGGCCAGTCCCTCGACTACCCAAAGCGGCGGCGGGCAATAGCGGCTATGCACGCCCGTGTTAAAAGCCATCTGGTGCGTCGCTTCGTGAATCACGGTCGAGGCGTTGCGCCGCCAGTCGTCGCCGCCGCCGGGTTGCTGAACGTCGTAGAGGATGATGCGGTTGGACTCAAGGTCGTAAAACCCGAGCACCCCGGCGGCCGACGACATGCCTTGCTTGGCGGCATGGCGATCGAAGTCGGCCCGATCGCGGCAAACGATGCCGATCAGCGGAAACGGCGGCTGGGTCAAGGTGAAACCCCGCACGGAGAAGTATCGAACGAACGACCCGTAGAGATCCTCGAATCGTTGTGCCCATTGGTCGCGTTGGCCGCTGGGATGGGCGACGAGATAATGAGCCGTGCCGGTCACTTCGTAGCCGTTGCCCAATTCGCGGAGCAAGGCGGCGCGGAGTTCCGAGACGGAATAAGGCTGAAATCGCGTGGCGATCTGGCGGAAGTTGGTCGCCTCGGCCGGCTTGAACGACCAGAGCCGTCCGTCGCGGCCCAGAAGATAGACGTTATTTGCGTCCCAAGTCAGCGGCGTACCTTCGATGCGCTGCCCACGCACGTCGGCCTGGATCATGCCCAAGGCCGGCGGCGGCGCGGCGGCCCCGGCCGTGCCGGCCAGGACGACGCACGAAAGGCAGATCGCGATGAAGGCGCTTCGCATGACCGCCGGAGCCTCGGAGAAAGTCGAAAAATCAAATCCTCAAGAACGTCGAACTGGCTCGACGGCCGCCGACGCATCGCTGCCCGCCACGCCTCAATTCTACGTCGCATTCCGACGGGGGGGACGAGCAAAACGGCCCTCCGCGAAGGTCGCCAAGGGGCGTCGCGGGGGGTAAAATAGTCGAGTCGGACGTCGGGCGGTCTGGAGCCCAATGAGGACCGATTGTGCCGATGATGCGGGCTTTTTGGGCAGCTACGCCAAGCCTGTTCAAAACCCGTAGGGTGGGCATCGCCCACCACGGAGAAGCGTTGTGTGTTTTGGTGGGCGGTGCCCACCCTACGGAAAATCACTGCTTCTGAACGAAGGAAACCAGAGCATGACCGGAATCTTATTGATCGTCGGATGCCTTTTCGTCGGACAAACCGAGTCGACGCCGGCCGACCACGGGACCGAGGTTCGACGCCTGGTTCGGCAACTCGACGCGCCGCAACTCGACGCCCGAAACGCGGCCGAGGCAAAATTGATCGAGTTGGGCCCCGAGACGCTGCCCCTGCTCCCGTCGCCCGACTCGCAGCAGAGCGCCGAAGTCCGACAGCGGCTCGGTCGGGTCCGCCGGGCGCTCGAACAAAAACTGGCCGCGGCGGCGGTCGAGCCCTCGCGCGTCACGCTCCACGAAAAGCAAGCCAAGCTCTCGCGCGTGCTCAAGGAAATCGAACGTCAGACGGGCAACCGCATCATCGACTCGCGCGAGCAGTTCGGCCGGGCGTCCGATCCCGAGGTGGCGGTCGATTTCAATAAAACGCCTTTCTGGCGGGCGATGGACCGGGTGCTCGATGAGGCCGGGCTGACCGTGTATCCGTTTGGATCGGAACGGGCCGTCTATCTGGCCGATTGTCCCGAGGGCGCGGTTCCCATGACCCGGGCCTGCTGCCAGACGGGGCCGTTTTTGTTCGTGCCCGTCGAATTGACCGCCAAACGGCTGGTCAACGCGGCCAACGAAGGCACGTTGCATTTGGGGATGGTGGTCGCCTGGGAACCCCGGCTGGCGCCGATCGGGCTGACGCAGCGGCTCACCGAAATCCAGGCGATCGACGAAAATGGCGCGGCATTGGACGTCGATGTGCGCCTCGGGGCGTTGGAAGTGCCGGTCAACCCGACGGCAACCGCCGTGAAACTGTCCATCCCGTTCGCCGTGCCGCCGCGCGACGTGCAAAAGATCGTTCGTCTGACGGGCACGCTCGACGCACTGGTGCCGGGCCCGATCGAGACGTTTCGCTTCACCGGCTTGCCGGCGGCCAAGGACGTCAGCCGGCGCGTGGCCAATGCCACGGTGACGCTTCAAGGCATGAGGAAGAACGACGACATCTGGGAAATCGAGGTCCGCGTGCGTTTCGAGGAGGCGGGCGACGCGCTGGCCTCGCACCGCGGGTGGATTTTCAGCAACGAGGCCTATCTCGAGGGGCCCGACGGGAAACGCGTCGAGAACGAAGGTTTCGAGACGAAGATGCAGACCGAGAATGAAGTCGGCGTGGCCTATCTTTTCTATCTGGAAGACTCGCCGGCGAAGTACACGTTCGTCTATAAAACGCCGGCGAGGATTTTCACGACGCGATTCAAGTACGAATTCCAGGATCTGGAGTTGCCCTGAAAGCCGGTTCACCGCGAAGACGCAAAGGACGCGAAGAATCGTCAATCACTCGGGCAGATTCGCCGCGTGGATGCCCGGCGAGGCGTCCGACTTCAGCGGAGCCAGCCAGTGGACGGCCGCGCTGTTGGAGATCCGCCCCGCGGCATCGCCGGCGAAATCGACTTCGCTGCGAACCAGACCGTCGATCGCCAGCGCGTCCTCGGGCAACTCCCGCAACTCGCCCGACGGATTCAGTAACCCGGCAATGGGGCAGCCCGGCGTGACCAACGAGCCTTGCCCGGTCCAGACGATTCGGTTCAGCACGGCGTCGGACGGCGACTTGCCGGCGAGCACGACCAGCGGTTGACCCGGCCGAGGCGCGAAGACGCAGCGACTGGTCTCGATCGACAGCTTGCCGACCGATCCGGAGGGTTGGCCATTGCACTGCACGAGCGATCCGCCGTCGCGAAGCGTGGTCTGGTCCATCACGAGAATCGTCGGCTCGTCGGGGCTGGGTAAACGGACCAGGCGGACCAATGGGCCGGCGCCGAGGTGCAGCACGTTCGAAAACCGCACGGCCACGGCGCCGCGAGCGCGGCAGTCGACCGCGGCGGCCACGTTGCGGAAAATGCAGCGATCGATCGTCACTCGGCCGCTTGGCAAGGAGAGGGCCGTGTCGCCGCCGGCGGACGGATGGATCCAACGCACGGCGTCGATCGACGGATCGGCCGACCGGAACGTGCAGCCTCGCAACTCGACGCCCGAGGCTCGCAACACGAGCAGGGCCGGCGGCGCAGTCGAGTCGGCCCGTGCGGAGAACGACGGCCGAACGAAGTCGATGTTCTCGAAAACCACGCCGGGCACGTCGATCGACAGGCCCTCGGCGGCGACGTTGAGCGTGGCTCGCTTGCCGGACGGACCTTGGACCCGTTGGCCGGCCGTCAAGGGCAAACGCGCAACCGGAGAGATTCCCATCGGGTCGTCAGCCGCGAGAATCAGCGGCGAAACACCCGTCGACAGCTCGGAAAGGTTGCTGGGCCGAGTGATTGGCGGCCGTTTCGATTCCTCGGAAGAACCGAGCCGCGATTTCTCGGAAAAACCGAGCCGTGACCGTGAGGGAGCGGTGGCGACGGAAGACCGCTCCCTCACGGTCGCAGCTCGGTTTTGTCTCGCGACTCGGTTTTGCGTCGTGGTTTGTTTTTGCGCGGGAACAGATGCCAGGTTGGACGTGTCGTTTGCATTGTTGGACAAAACGGCAGTAGCATCTCGGTCTCGACGAGCGAATCCATGCAACCGAATGACGACAAATACCATAAGCAGACAGGCCGCGGCGACGGCCAGCCCGATTTTCCATCGGCGGCCAATAGCGCGCCGGCCGACGAACGGGTATCGGCGCGAGGTTCGGTCGAGGCGGCTCGTCAGCAGACGACGAAGGGCCATGTCGCCCTCGCGCGTGGCCGGGCCAAGTATCGACGCCAATTCCGCCATGCCGTGAGGTCGTTTTTCGGGCAGTGCCTGCGTGCAGAGGCGGATAGCTTTCAGCAACGTCTCGGGCGCCTCGGGAGCCAGCGGTTGGGGATCGGCAACGGCGGCCTGCTGGGCGGCCTGGAGTTTGGTCAGCGCGTCGCCGCCCGGCAAGGGATCGCGTCCGGTCAACAAGTGCCACCACAAGCAGCCGCAGGCGAAGATCTCGCCGGGCACGTCGGGCGGCGTCCCGTCGCGGACCCGTTCGGGAGCAAGCCCGTCGAACGCCTCGGGCGGAAGATCGGCGTGGGCGTAGCCTTCCCGGGGACGGACCGCCGCGCGAAGGCCGGGAAACGGCAGCCACGCGCCCGGAATCTTTCCCACGCCGCCGCCGGTCAATAGCAGGGTCGCGGCGCGAAGATCGCCGTGACACAGGCCGGCCTTTTCGAGTGCAATCAGGCCCGGCATCATGCGCCGCGCGATTTCCAACACGGCGTCGGCCGGAAAACGGCCGTGACGAATCATCCACTCGGCGGCCGACGATCCACAAGGCGCGTCACAGGCGGCCCAGAGTCGTGTCCCGTCGTGACCGGCGGTTTCCATCGGCGCAATCCCCTCACGCGGCAGCGAAACGGACGCCGCAACGAGCCCTTCGAGTCGTCGGGCCGTTTCTTCCGCTCGATCGTCCGAAACGGTGAAGACGGCCAATCGCCGCACCGATCCCGTTTCGACGTGGCTCGCTTCGTACACGTCGGCATAACCCAGGCCCGGGAGCTTGCGAAACAGTACATAGGGACCGGCGTGAAGCTGCTCGCCGCGTTGAGTGTTGATCTCGGCCGCTTGAAAAGGCGTGAGTCGTCCGGCCTGCACGAGCGCGTCGACCCAAACCGACGTGAACATCGGCACGCCGCGAGCCATGCTGGTGATGATCTTTTCGTCGTGGCAGGAGGCACACGATTGTTCGTAGTTGGCCAGAAGCTGTACCGTTTGTGTTGCATCGTCGATGTGGCAGCGGCGGCAGTCGAACGGCTGCTTTTTCTCCGCGAAGTGTTTGGTTTGATGGGCCGCGTGATCGAACACGATCCGCGTTCGCCGCTGGTACGGCCAGACGCCGAAATCAGGATGGTCGTCGGCAAAACTCTCATACCGCTGCTGGTGGCACGCCTGGCAGCTCGCATTGTCGACTGCCGCGAGATTGAACTCCGCCCCATGATGCTCGCGGTGGCAACGCGCGCAGGCCAACAAA
>Ga0209342_10005409_pt1 | contig 13083 bp, 14 predicted proteins | sample RifCSP16_2_FD_184023 | JGI IMG/M metagenome (GOLD analysis project Ga0209342, IMG submission 184023) | Soil microbial communities from Rifle, Colorado - Rifle CSP2_sed 16_2 (SPAdes) (version 2) | ecosystem: Environmental > Terrestrial > Deep subsurface > Rock core/Sediment | place: Rifle... | reverse complement strand
GAGGTGCTGACGCTCAGGATATTCGTGAAAATCCTGGTTAACGTATTGATGAGCGTTTCCGGATCGTCGCTCAGCTCGTACGGATCGGCGGAACTGATGCCCTGCCCCGCGCCGGCATAGCCGCGCGTGGTGGTATTCACCTTGGAGGAATCGACAACGAAATAGGAGGTGACGGACTGTCTGCCGCTGACACCGGGCACCACGTCGTTCGTGAACATATTTTTTAAGACCTCGTTAAAGGTGGGGCTGGAGTCGGATCCTGGTATCCCCCCGCTGGCGATCGAGGCTTTGATGGCGGTGTCGGAATCGTCCTCCTGCTGCGACACTTGGAACATGATATTGACGGTGAACAGTTTCGTGCATGAGTTGCTGACCGGGCTGACGTAGTTGCTACCGCTGATAATGCCGGCATCCCAGGACGCGGGGATGGTCGCGTCCGCGGGCGAATAATCGTCCGCCTGGTTGACGTTGTAGTCATCATTTGTGCCGCGGTCCTTCCAGCCGTTCTTCATGTTGTACCAGCCCTGGCCGCTGAAATAACGGAACAGCTCGAAGAACAGCTCCTTGCCCTGGTATGGGTGCGCCACGGTCCCGCCGGGGACCGGCAAGGCGTCGAGCTTGGCGTAGAAGGCGTCGCGGCCCGCCTGGGCCGTAAGGGAATTGGCCCCGCTGATAATGTAGCCGCCGTTGCTGCACCCCGTCCGGGACGGGCCCTCGCAGTTATTGTTGTTATCGTGGTTCATTGCGAAGCCGATTCTCACGCCGCTCGGGCCGACCTGCTGCAAAACATACTTGAGAACGCCACGCAGCAGGTTGAATCTGGATGTCGTGCCGCCGCTCAACGTCAGGTAGGGCACTGTCGCACCACTGTTATTCGTGTAGGTCTTGCTTGTCAGGAAGTCGCATGCGCTGCCGCTGCAGACGGTGGACCCGAGATTGGAGCGGTAGTCCAGCGTGAACATCACAATGGGCTCGGTGCCGGTGCCGGTGGCGGGGTCAATATAAATGTCAATGTCGTCGGCGCGAATCTCCGGGTTCACGGCGCCCAGAATCAGCAGGCTGACCGCTAAGGAAATGCAATATCTGAACTTCATGGTGCTCTCCTCGCCCGGAACACATCCGGGCGCTAATAATCAGTTGTGGTCCGTGGTCTTTGGCGGCGCCGGCCGGTCCTCGGTAACGAAGGCCACGCACAGGTTAAAGCCCTGGGCCAACTCGGCCTTGCCGCGGCCGACGCTGGCCTTGTCATAATCACTTTCAATCTGGTATTGAGCCATCTTTTCGCATTTGCTGCTGCTCCGGTCGTAGCCCGGATTGCTCAGGCGCGTGATCCGGATCCGGTTCTCGGACAGCGAGGTGGGAAGCGTCACGCCCGCCGTAGTGCAGCTTGTAGGCCAGTTGTAGCAGTTGGTGTCGCCGATGCTCCCGGTTATTTTGAAAAATTTCGCGCTGGAGTCGGTGATCGCGGCATTGGTGACGATTACCGCGTCAATCCCGGATTGCGCCGCCTGCTGGGCGCTCGCCCGCATTTCCTCGTTGCTCGACATGCGCAGTTGCATGATGCTCGTGCCCAGGGACGCCAGGGTGATGAGGGTCAATGCCACCAGGATGACGAGCGACATGAGCAGCGCCGCGCCGCGCTGCGGCGTGATTCCCGGACGTTTGCGCTGGAGGGTCGCGTGGATCATAGCGTAGTCCGCCTTCCGGCTGCGGCGAGATTGGCCGGGTTGCGCAGGGAGACCGTCGTGCTGAACACCCGCCGTTGATAACGGTCGTTTTGCGCGGGTATGACGGTGCTCCCCAGATTGTAGGTTTTGGTATTGAGTGGGTCCTTGGGCTCGTAGGTTGTGCTGCGCACGAGCAGATAGATTCTGGCGTTGACGACATTCACCAACTCGGTCGTGGAGGGCGCGGTTTTATACTGATCGGCGACGCCGTCTTCGTTGGTGTCAATGCCGAATTCCACCTGCATGTTTTCCACGCCATCCACCAGCGGTGACTCATCGCCCGCACCCATCGCCGCGTTATTGAGGTATTTTGCGACCAGGGTCGGGGCGCTGTCGCCCGAGTTCTTCCGGATGTAATAGATGCGCGGCATGAACTGCCAGTACTCCGAGCCGCCGACGAAGCTTTCTGGCGTTGTTTGCACCAATTTGCCGTTGCCGTCGGTGATCTCGAGATAAGCCTCGCTTAGGCCGGTCGTTGCCTCCGACTTGCCCCCGAGCACGCGTTTTATTACCAATACATCCGGCCGCGGCGTGCCGGCTACAATCGCCGCCGGGTCGTACACATTGGCGGCGGTGATGCATGAATAGGAACTGTTGGCGCCGCTGCCGGTGGCCTGGTCAATGACGTTGACCGGGTTCGTACTGTCGAACGTTATGCCCACGCTGCCCACACAGGTTGCACCGATAGTGCTCGTGATGCCCGAAGAACTTGTGACCTGACCCCACATCCCGGTCATGCTCAGATCCTCGGTCAGGACTTTCATGGCGAAGCGGCCGTTTTCCTGCATGCGCGCGGAGCGGTCGTCCTCGCGATAGCTCTTGCCGCCGCTGATGAATACCGAAGAGACCACGAGGATGAGCATCATCCCGAGCGTGACCGCGACCATGAACTCGACCAGGGTATAACCGTGCGCGCCCGCTGCGGCGGTGTGTGCGCGACGCTGGTTGGCTGGGGGCATGTCCTTGAACGCTCGCATGGTTTTGAGTGTTCCCATCAGAAGGCCTTGATATACGTGCTGATGGTCAGCACGCGCCGGTAAACGTTGTCGCCCGCGGTATTGTCGTATTTGCCGGTGTCCGCGCCGCAGATATAAGGATCGGGCGATGCGAGCAGTGTGGGATTCACGGGATTGCTCATGGCCGTCTGCCCGCGCCAGGCGATGGCGACCATGTATTGCCCCGAGCGCTCGCTCGGAACATTGTCGGGCGTCGTGACATCGGGAACGGTTGATACGAGACATGCGGTCGGGCTCACGAGCCCGCCGGTGTTCGCACCGCCGCTGACTTCGGCCGCGCCGAGCAGCGTCTGCACCCATTCCCACTTGTCGTGATCGGCCAGCTGAGTTGCGTTGCAGGCGGTGGCTTTGCAATCCGGGGATGGCTCGTCCAACGCCTCGTAGCCGTCCAGGTTCGGCATCGGCGTGACGATGGAAGCCTCCTGGTTCGCGGCGTAGGTTTCCAGCGCGCTCGGATTGGCGCGCATGCGCTCGAGGATGTCATAGGCCAGCATGGTGGCCGTGGTGCGCTGCAGCGCCTCGAAGTTGGAGCGCTTGGACACGAATTGCAGGGCGGCGATGCCGAGCAGCCCGACCGAGAGAACAAGGACTGTCACAAGCACCTCGATCAGGCTCATTCCGGCTTGGCCAGGCGATCGTTTTGTTGTCGGATAAGTCATAAGCAGCATATGGATCGTCCGATTTATGTACAGACATATGCGCTTGCACCGATCCTTCCGCTGGCGCCGATCGCGACTGCACGACCGCTTTCACCCGTGCGGCTGCTGTCGCAGATCCGGATGGCATACTCCGTGCCGGTGTTGCCAGTTGCGGGCATGAATGTTCCATCGGCCCGGAACCACGTTGGGGAACTAACTGGTTGATTAAGGTTGGTGAGAAAATTTATTGTTATATTGGTTTGACTGCCGTTGACAATTCGCAAGATTCGCTCTCCGGCATCCACGCTGCCATCGCCGTCACTGTCCTCCCAGATAAGCAGGCCAGCGGCCCAGTCGGTTCCGGTACAACTGGTTCCGCCGGAACTGATGCAGATGCCGATCGGCAACTTCTGTTTTACCGCCTCCGCCCGGGCCAGATTCATGGCGCCGGTAATTTCAGTGGCCTGAGACCTGATCCTGTTCGCAAGGATCATGTCCCGCATATAGGGAAAGCCGATGGAGCTCAGGACGGCAATGACCGCGATGACCATCATTAGCTCAATGAGCGTGAAACCGGCATTTCCCCGCTCTTTGTTGACGAGCGGATAAGTTTGGCTGACGAACGGTAAGGGCTGCGGTATAATTCCCCCGACGAACGGTATTTCTGGCCGGATAAAAGAGGGCCTAGAAATCAGCTGATTCGACCCTTTGTGGTTCGGATTTGGTTGCATGTTGCTCATCAACGTATTCCCGAGTACGCGTAAAACTCCGCATTTTCCGCGGATCGCGGTATATCCTGCTTTTTAAGTCTAATGCGCCTTTGATAACGTGCAATTGCCGCACTTTGTCAGTGGCCGTTCGTCAGCACTGAGACACAAAGCCCGGACAGTTCTCCGGTTCGATGAAAGCAAGCGCTTGATTGAAACTCGTTCGCAAGAAATTATGCGAATTCTGCTGGTAAAATCCATGAAACTAATGGAACTGGCTTGTATCCGGAACGCGGGCTAGATTTAATCCTTACGACAAATCAGCCCAGGTCACGACCGTATCCAACAGATAGGGATTCAAGATTTTGAACGGAACGTGTATTTTAGTTAAAGTAGTGAATTATTAGCCGTCCATAATTCTGATCTGGAGACCGAATTTATTCAGCATTGCCACCTGTTGATCTATATTCGTTCTAAATGAGAGTTATCAGAAGCTACTCCGATAACGAGATCGTGGATCTGCTGCGCCAGCATGGGATCAACCCAACGAGCCAGCGGGTGCAGATCACGCGCGAGCTGTACTCCAACCCCTCCCACCTTTCGGCGGAGGAGGTGTACAACATTGTCAACGCCACCGTCCGGAGGAATGGGGCGGCGGATCAGAGTGTGTCCAAGGCCACGGTTTATAATACGCTCGGGCTGCTGGCCGACAGGGGCGTGATCCGCGAGGTGATCGCCGACCCGACCAAGATATTCTACGATCCCAACATAACCCCCCACCACCACTTCTACGACGAAGTGACCAAGGAACTGTCCGATATAGATGCCGGCGATATCCATGTAACCGGCCTTCCCTCGCTCCCCGAGGGCGCGCGCCTGCAAGGCATAGACGTGATCGTGCGCTTGCGCCGGGAAAAGCGCGCCGTAGGTTAGTCTCAGGCTATTGGTTCGATCCAAGGATGGCCGTATACTCCGGCCGCGTGCAAGTCATAGGCCGGTGTAGCTCAGTCGGTAGAGCAACTGATTCGTAATCAGTAGGTCATCGGTTCGACTCCGGTCACCGGCACCACTAAAATCAACACGTTGTACGTATGATTATGATGTAATAGTGGTTATTGGTTCTTAAGGTCTTTAGGGCTGCTCTTAAGGCCGATTGTCGAAGTGTTCCATGCTATTGTCAGACATGTTCCGTAATGTATCGAAATCTTGGTAGACTTCCCGCGTCTCCATTGGATTAAGAACAAAATATGGCCGATATCAGAAAAAAAGGGAAAATTCCGCTAGGGCCGAACCTGCCGCCGCAGGACGCGGAATTAATGGAAGTTCTCAAGTCGGACGAAAAATGGAATGTCTATGACTTAGACGATGGAAGTCAGATAAGAATGCGGGCGACAGTTATCGAAATCTGGCGGATAGTAAACGCGTATGACGGTGATGGTAACCCAGCGTACGTTATCAAGTCTCAAAATATCACCTCGGTCACCGCCCCGGATAATTTGAAGCGGGTGATGAAATGAACGCTGCGCAGTGGGTAACTACAAATCAAGAGTTCTCTATTACCGATTCAAAATCGGGCGTGAATTCTTTCTCGAATGTACGTGAGCAGGAAGTTCTCTTTTACACTGCTTTTCCCAAAAGAGATTACTCCGTCGTCGTGTCTCTTCCCGAACGGAAGACTATTTTCGTCCAAGACCTGGGTGATGCGAGACTGGCGTTACGCGAGCTGGCTATTTCGATAGAGCAGTGGCCAAACTCAGTCACCGCATATTCTTACGATACAGGTGAGTTTGCATTTGCGGATGACGAACTCACGGCTATTGACGAGTTGAAAGCATTAATAGTGGATTTGTATTTTTTGTTGAAGGAAGAACAGAACAATTTAGGGCCGTTGCCACTAAAGTATTGGAATTTCCTCAAGTCGGTAATCCAAGAAAAATAAAACCTTGTCTCTCAAAGCGAAGGATATCGACCGTGCCTGGAACAAATTGGGTATGGAGATTAAGAACACGGGCGATCTGCATGCCAAGTTCTATGAAGGAGGGAAGTTGGTTCTAACGACCATGAGGTCATTTGGATCGGGTAACTTGGATGGTAATATTCCCCACAAAATTCGGCAGCAGATGAAACTAAACGAAGACCAATTTAGCAGACTTATCGCCTGTCCGTTAAAGCGTCCGGAGTATGTAGATATATTGAGGAAGAAGGGGCTCGTATAAACGTTTAACGTTTTAGGGCCGCTGCCGGGCTGGAGAACAGTGGACAGGGCGGAAAAATGCGCCACGCGGAAACCAAAAAATCTGGTTTTTTCGTGAAATCTGCGTCTTATTGGTTTTTTGAGTGCGCCGAATTGGTACTGAAGCCATTTCGTAATCAGTAGGTCGTCGGTTCGATTACGGTCACCGGCACCAATAATCCAGCCATTCCGACGACGGGCTCCGGAAACAGAAACGGTCTTCAATCTTGCCCAGGGCGGATTCCATAAGCATTGATCCAGCGAGCGGGCTGCTTTCCGGCGCGCGCTATGCGCCGTCCCCCAACTGCGATGACCGCCCCCGGGACACGCCGGTGGAAGTGCTGGTCCTGCATGCCATCAGCCTGCCGCCGGGCGAGTTCGGCGGGCCGGGGATCGAGCAGCTGTTCTGCAACAAGCTCGACGCGGCGGCGCATCCCTACTACCGCGATCTCAAGGGACTCGAGGTATCGAGCCACTTCCTGATCCGCCGCGACGGCGCGATCGTCCAGTTCGTCCCCGTGCACCGGCGCGCCTGGCACGCCGGCCAATCATTGTGCGAGGGGCGGGCGCGGGTGAACGATTTTTCCATCGGCATCGAGATCGAGGGCGCGGACGACGTCCCCTTCGAGGAGGCACAATACCGGGCGCTCGCCGACCTCACGCGCGCGCTCATGCGCGCGTACCCCGCCATCAACCGCCGCCGCATTTACGGCCATGCCGACATCGCCCCGGGGCGCAAGACCGATCCCGGGCCGCAGTTTGAATGGGGGCGCTACCTCACGTCCTGCGGCTGAACCCTTGCCTTCCGACCGTCAGGGCCGGTAAATTAGCCGCTGCAAACGACACAAGAAACAGATTCATGATCGAGTCACTCTCCGCCATTCTTCTCGCCGTAGCCCTCGACCGCCTCGTTCCCGACCGTCATGGCATAAAACCATTCGCCTGGTACCGCGACTGGGCGGAATCCATCGAGGAGCAGTTCAACGGCGGCAAGCGCGTGCACGGCGTCGGCGCCGTGCTCATGGCCATCCTCCCGATCGCGGTGGGGGTGATTCTCGTGCACTACATCCTGGGCCAGTTGGGCCACATCCCGCGCTTCGTGTTCGACGTCGTGGTGCTTTACCTGTGCCTCGATGTTTACCGCCTGGGGAAGTCGGCGAACGGCGTGGCCGACGCCCTGGACGCCGGCGATCTGCACGAGGCCGACGAACACCTGCGCGAGCTTACGGGCAAGGGCGCGCCGCACGCGACCGACGCCGCCATCGCGCGCGCCACGGTGGAGGGGGTGTTGAAGCAGGGCAACTCCCTGGTCGTCTCGCCGATATTCTGGTTCATCCTGCTCGGTCCGGCAGGCGCCGTGCTGCAACGGCTGGCCTGCATCCTCGACTTACTCTGGGGCCACCGCTACGAGCGCTTCGTCAATTTCGGCTGGGCCGCCGCGCGGCTGGACGATCTGCTGGGCTGGGTACCGGCGCGGGTCACGGCGCTTTCCTACGCCATCATGGGCAATTTCGAGGACGCGCTGCACTGCTGGCGCAGATGCGTGGGCGTCTGGTCGGACATCAACAGCGGGCCGCTGCTGGCCTCGGGCTTCGGCGCCATGCACATGCAGGGCTGCGACATCACCGGTGAGAGCGGGGAATACGATGAGCGCTCGCCCGAGCTCGGGGTGCTGCCGGACGCGGGCCATGTGCGCCGCGTGGTGGCGCTGGTCTGGCGGGTGCTGCTGTTCTGGCTGGTGGTCGGAGTGCTTATGACCGGCGCCGGCGTCTTTGCCGGCTAGGGAACATCTGAATAAGAAGTCTTCGCCGCAAAGACGGTCGCTCCCGACATCCTGTCTCGCGCGACATTCGTACGTCCCTGTACAGCATCCACGTCAACCGCGCGTCCCGGCGCGACGTGGAAATTAGTACGTCCCTGTACAGCACAAAGAACGCAAAGATTTTTTTGTTGATATTGCGGCGGCATGAATCCACCTGAACCCGCCCGACGGGCTGTTGCTCCGATGACCCGGGATCGAAGCCCTCATGCCGCCGCAATAATCGAAAAGTCATATGATTTTCGCTATTTACCCGGCACGCCCGCGCCGTCACGGATGCCATGAAACCCCTATCCGGCCTGCCTTCGTTCAAGAACAATCTTGCCTGGTCAATAGCCTTGTTTTTTCTCCGCCGTCTCCGCGCCTCTGCGTTGAATAATCATATAAATCAGACCTTCCGTCGGTTCTTCCGGAGCCGCTACTTTAGATTTTCGTCGGTGTACAGCGACAGCTCGATCATGCGTTCGAGCAGTTGCTCCGGCGCCAGGCCGGGAAAGTTTTTCAGCACCAGCTCCTTGGCGTAGAGGCGGCTGATGTAGCGCAGCTTCAGCGCCTTGGCGCGCGCGGCGTAGACGAAGTCGCGGTGGGCGTTGTTGACGACGATCACGTTCTGCTCGGCGTCGTAGCGCGAGCGCCACAGCTCCCCCGGCGCGCGCTGGAAGGTGTAGCCCGGCAGGCCGTGCCTGGTCGCGGCGGTCTCCCTGGGCGCGGCGGCCTCGGGCAGCAGCGAATCCGTCACCGTGACGACCGCCTCGGCCTCGCAGGCGATATCCCCCTGGGTGACGCGCAGCCTGAGCCGCACGAGCGCGGGTTCGGGCGGGGTGTGAAAGGTCGCGACCTCGCCTTCGGTATTTTCGAGTCGTCCGCCGCCTTCGGCGATCTCCCACCGGAACGTCAGGTTGTGCTCTACGAGGTGGCGCGATTTGTCGCGCGGCACGGCGCGGAAGCCGCGCGACTCGCCGACCGGCACGACGCAGGTTGCGGGCGCGATGCGCGCGCTGTACAGCGGCCCGGCGAACTCGAAGAACTGCTTCTGGCGTGTCGGTTCCGGCGCCCCTTCGGCTTCGACCGCAAGCCCCGCGATCTCCTCGCCGTCGTGCCGTCCCGGTCGCTTGCTCCCGTGGGTGTGGATGTCGAACCAGTCGTACTCCTCGGCCGGGAGCGCGAGCAGCGCCTCGCGGAAGGCCTTCTGGAGCGAACGCAGCATCTGCGCGCACGCCTGTTCCTCCTCCGCCTGGCGTTGCGCCTCGATCTGGCCCATGAGGGCCTGCTCCGTGTCGGTGAGCGCGGCGCAGAAGGCGGCGTAGCGCTCGTCGTGGATGACGCCCAGGCGCGTGCCGGGCGTGAGATTGAGGAACGGCGCATCAACGATTCCCTGAAGATAGCCGCCGCTCCAGGGCGGACGCCGGAACGCCTCGAGCTCGGCGATGTCCGCCAGCACCCGCGTGCCAGCGCGGTAGAGCCCGACGCGATTTTCCTGGCCCGGCTCCACGAGATAAAGCTCGAGGTAGACATCGCCGACGGAGGTCGCGGCCGCCGGCAGTTGGTGCAGGAGCCTTCCGGAAAACTGCCGCGGCTCGACCTTGTATTCCTGCCGCGCCTGCCGGTCCACCACCTTGATCTTCACGCCCGAGTGGCGGATGCGGTCGCGCAGCTCCGAGGCGAGATACCACTGGATCTTCTCGCCGCTCAGTTGGCGGATGCCCGCAAGCAGCGGCCGGATGAGGAGGTCCGTGCCGTGTTGCGCGAAGAGCGTCCGGCGCTGGGTCACCGCGTAGCCGGGGTCGCCCTTGCGCATGGTCATCTGATGGGTCTTGCCGTCGGCGCCCGCGCAGGTGAGCGTCAGCTCCTCGCCCACGGTCCAGAAGGACAGCAGGCCGATGCCGAACTCGCCCTGGAGGCCGGTTATGCCCTCGTGCTTGAGCCGGCGCTTGATCGAGTCGCAGATGTGCGTGGCGACGTACTTGAAGTTCGGCGCGCCGTGCTCGTCGCGCGGGATGCCGTCGCCGTCGTCGGTGATGCGCAGGTAATGCGCGCCGTGCTCGCGCCCGCGGGTGATGGTGACGTGCCGGGCCTGGGCGTCTATGCTGTTCTCGACGAACTCCGCGACGGCTTTTAGCGGGTTGCTCTGCGAGAGCGCGATGATGGTGATGGCGTTCCAGTCGTCGCCGATGCGCAGCTTGCCGCGCTCGGCCTCGGATGCTCGTTTCGACTTGGGCATGGAGTAGGGGTCGTCAGAGAACGGCGTTCGTGTCCGGATTATCCTGGAAAAATCAGTTATCCGCAGATTTCGCAGATTAACGCAGATGAATCAATTGGTTTGAATGACTGCCTGGCGCACCCGTTCTTAAAATCTGCGGAAATCTGCGTAATCTGCGGATGCAATCGCCGTTTTTAGGATTATCACTCAAAGCGCCGCGCCGCGTCATGTTAGCATTCGCGGCATGAAAACCCACGGCCTCCTTGCGGGTGTGCTGCTCGGACTGCTCGGCGCGGCCCCCGCGCCGGCGCCGACCCGCGTGCCGGACGACGCGGGCGCGACGGTCGTGCTCGCCGCGCCCGCGCGCCGCATCGTAAGTCTCGCGCCCCATGTAACCGAACTGCTGTATGCCGCCGGCGCCGGCGGGTATGTCGTCGGCGCCGTGGATTACAGCGATTATCCCGAGGCGGCGAAGCGCATCCCGCGGGTCGGGAGCTATACCGGTCTCGATCTCGAGGCGATCGTGGCGTTGCGGCCGGACCTCATCATCGCCTGGCAGAGCGGCAACCCGCCGTCCCAGGTGGAGCGGTTGCGCGCGCTCGGTCTGGCGGTCTACGTCTCCGAGCCGCGTCATATCGAGGATGTCGCGACGAATATCGAGCGCCTCGGGCGGTTGGCCGGAACCGCGGATGCCGCGCTCCGGGCGGCGCGAGCCTTCCGCCGGCGCCACGAGGCGTTGCGCCGCCGCTATGCTGCGCGCCCTGCGGTGACGGTGTTCTATCAGATCTGGGATCGGCCGCTCATGACGGTGAACGGAAAACAGCTCATCAGCGATGTCATCCATCTGTGCGGCGGGCGCAATGTTTTTGCCGATCTACCCATACTGGCGCCGACGGTGGATGTCGAGGCGGTGCTCGCCGCCGATCCGGAAGCGATTGTTGCGAGCGGCGCCGGCGCGGCGCGCCCGGAGTGGTTCGATGCCTGGCGGCGCTGGCCGCAGCTGAGAGCGGTACGGCGCGACAACCTGTTCGTGGTCCCGCCGGATGTCCTCCAGCGCCACGGGCCGCGCATTCTGGACGGAGCGGAGCATCTTTGCGCCGATCTCGAAACTGCGCGCCGCCGGCGCTGAACCGTGCCGATTCGGGAACCGCGGAAAATTACCGAAACACGATTTTCACCGCAGAGACGCAGAGCACGCAGAGAAAAACCGGTTTTTGTTTCAGAAACTCCGCGTCTCCGCGTCTCGGCGGTGAGTTCGCTGATTCGTCACTTGCTTCTTCCCGGCTGCCACAGCACATCGGCTTGTCCCGCGCGCCGGTTCAGCGTGCGCGCGATGACGAACAGCAGATCGGAGAGGCGATTCAGATATTTCACCACGACGGGGTTGACGGTCTCCGTTTTCCCCAGCGTGACGACGCGCCGCTCGGCGCGGCGGCAGACGGTGCGCGCGAGGTGACAGAGCGCCGCGGCGCGCGTCCCGCCGGGCAGCACGAATTCCTTGAGCGGCCCGAGCTCGGCGTTCAGTTTATCCAGGATGTTTTCCAGCTGCGTGACCGGGCTTTCGGTGAGCCGCGCGCGCCCGGGTACGCTCAGTTCGCCGCCGAGGTCGAACAGCTCGTGCTGGATGTCGCCGAGGATCGTGCGGATGTCTTGCGGGAGCTCCTCGGCCAGCAGCACGCCGAGCACGCTGTTCAGCTCGTCCACCGCGCCGCCGGCCTCGATGCGCGGATGGTCCTTGTCCACGCGCGCGCCGTCGCCCAGCCCGGTCGTGCCCTTGTCGCCGGTGCGGGTGTAGATCTTGGAGAGGCGATGGCCCATGTTCCAGTTCTCAGTCGGTAGATAACGGATAGCGGCATGCCGACACCATTGCTGCCGGATGTGGCGCTGGCCGCATCCGGCGCCCCGTGCCGATTCGATGAGTTTAACGCCGAATTGGCCGGAAGGGCATCGCCGGAGCCTTGCCGCCTGCTACACCGCGATAACCACGAGCACCGCCGTCTCGGTCAATTCGACCATCGCGCCGACGGTATCACCGGTCGTGCCGTTGATCCGGCGTATCATCAGGGCGCGGAGCAGCAGGAACATCGCCGCCGCGGCTGCGAGCGCCAGGACGCCCGGTTTGCCCGCGAGTATGGACACCGCGAGCGTGGTGGCGAGCACAACGCCCATTGACGCGTACCGTGGCAGATGTGCGGCCATGGCCGCCCCCAGACCACCGGGCCGGACGTAAGGCGTGGTGAGGAAGAGCAGTGGGATGACGCCGCGGCCGAGCAGTGGCGCGAGCAGCAACGCCTGCCAAGCGCCGGCCACAACGAGTGTTTGCAGTGCGGCAAATTTCAGAATCAGGACCACCACCAGCATGGTCACGGCGGCCGGCCCGCTGCGCGAGTCTTTCATGATGGCGAGCGTGCGTTTGCGGTCGCCGAGCCCGCCGACCCAGGCGTCGGCGCTATCGGCGAGCCCGTCGAGGTGCAGCCCGCCGGTAACGATCACCCAGGCGGCAAGGAGCAACGCGGCGCGCACGGTTTCGGCCGCCCCGGCCGCGGCCTCGTTGAGCGCGACGAGCACGGCGCCGATGAGAAGACCGACCAGCGGATAGAAGAGCAGCGAACGCCCGGCGTCGCGGCCTTTGGGCCTGTCGAATGCCGGCAGCGGAAACCGCGTGAGAAACTGGACGGCGATGAAGAAGCTCCGCACCATGATCTAGCCGCGAGCTTCCGCGACGGTGCGAGTGATGTCGCGG
>Ga0209342_10005408_pt1 | contig 13083 bp, 14 predicted proteins | sample RifCSP16_2_FD_184023 | JGI IMG/M metagenome (GOLD analysis project Ga0209342, IMG submission 184023) | Soil microbial communities from Rifle, Colorado - Rifle CSP2_sed 16_2 (SPAdes) (version 2) | ecosystem: Environmental > Terrestrial > Deep subsurface > Rock core/Sediment | place: Rifle... | reverse complement strand
CTTTGCACTATCACGTCGGAGTAGATGGTTTCTTCAAGAGTTGAACGAAACGCGTTCATCAGCGTCAAAGGCAAACGGTCAATAAAGCCAACGGTGTCTGTTAAGAGGAATTGCCTTCTCGAAAACTCCACCATCCGCGTGGTCGTGGAAAGCGTGGTGAACAAGGTTTTGTTGCCCACCCGCTTTGTCTCCTCGGTTAAAGTGTTAAACAATGAAGTTTTTCCCGCACTCGTGTAACCCGCCAACGAAATGCCACAGAAACCAAGTTCCGTTCTTCTGTCACGATGCAAGACCCGCTTTTCCCTGATTTTCGCAAGTTTCTTCTGGATAGTGAAAAGCTGCCGTTTTACCGCGTCGTGGTAAACGTCGGCTTCGTAAGCGCCCAAGCCCATGAATCCAGGTTGTTCGCCTTTCTTTAGTAATCGTACTTTTTCTTTAGCGTGGGCAAGCTCATACCTCATCGTCGCTAACTGAATCTGAAGCTGGGCTTCGGTGGTGGTGGCTCTTTTCATGAAAATTTCCAGAATCAACTGGAAACGGTCAATGGCTTCGACGCCAGTGGCTTTCGCCAAATTATACGACTGAACCGACCGCAAAGTGTTGTCGAACAGAATTTTTTCAGCGCCTTTCTCCTTGACGAGCGCAACGAGTTCTTCCACTTTTCCGGCGCCTATTTGGTAGCGTGCGTCTGGAGTCCTAGTCTGCTCCATTCTCGCGACGACTGTGTACCCGGCGGATTCCGCGAGGTTTTGCAGTTCGGTTAAGCTTGATTCTTCACGATTTAGGCGTCGTTGTACTATGATGGCTTTCGTCCTTTCGGCTCCTCCGTGCTCTTCTTGTCAAACTGTATCAGGTCTCCTAAAGTGAGTTCGCGACTTGCCATTTTCGGAGCCTCCAAGGGCGCAGTTTTCTCTTCAGCGATTGGAGCTAACAGTTTGATTTTTAAAACGTGTTCCAGCTTCTTCACAAGCATGTCATTCGGCGCCATTTTGCTCGTTTCGAGTTTTCGTAGAACGGAGGCTTTCTCGTTTATTTTCTTGCCCAAATCCTCGTGGGAAAGCCCGAGTTTCTCCCGCGCCTTTCGAATCTGGGAACCGTAGCCTTCTACCATTTCCTGAGTTAGCTCCACTCTGGCTGCAATTTTCTTTTTAAACACTTTCATGGGACCGGGCTTCGATGAGCTTCCAGTTGGCTTCGATGCGATGTTAGCCTCCTCATGGGTGATAATTCTTCCATGTTTCGAACATTCGACGCACACTGTTAGTTTGGCGCCTTCAATTTCCGCCCTAATCGGGTCGGTGCGAATTTTTTGTCCACAGACTTCGCATCGCACTCACGTTTCACCTAGACGTTCTTTATTATGTTGGTGATGTTTATAGTTGTCGAAGCGAAAAATCACGTTCAAACGGTGCATAGTTAATGAATGATTCGTTGAGGAGAATTCGAAGCGTGGCGGACTACCAGTTCGGAAAGGGCGTGGGCACGAAGCTTTTTCCCGAAAACGTGGAAATCCTGTACTCCAAAGCTACGGGCAGGATACGCTACGTGAACCTTAACGGTGAAAGGTTGGCGACGCTCCGCCCCACAGACGGAATGCTCTCCATTAGCATCACAGCAGCGAAAGTTCTAGCAGAAAACGATTGTTCTGCCCTGTGCTTTGTAACCGTGAGGAACGACGTGTCGAAGTTTGTGGCGGAAGGCGGCGATGTTTTCGCAGTGCACATCGTTAAGGCTGATGGGGAAATCCATGCGAAAGATGAGGTCATTCTGGTTGACGAGAACGGCGTGGTCCTCGCGGTCGGACGTGCCGCGCTGTCTGCCTCGGAGATGACGGCTTTCAAGTTAGGAGTCGCCGTTAAAGTCAGGCACGGCAGCAACAGCAATGGCGAAAGCGAAAGTTAAGTATATGAGTTTTACCGAAGAATAGAAGAGTGTGAATTGTTATGCAGCGCCGTGTGAACCCTCGGGAAGCCAAGCGCATGATGCAGCGCATGGGCATGAGCATGGACTCAGTTGAAGGAGTTCAAGAAGTCATCATACGAACAATTAGCAAAGACATCGTCATCGAGCAGCCTGAAGTAGCTATCCTGAACATGGGTGGACAGAAAATGTATCAAGTCGCAGGCGGAACCGTCACCGAAAAAGCTACTGGAACCGCGGTTTCAGGCGCCGCTGGTGCAAAACCTGCCGCCGTGTCTGAAGAGGATGCCCGACTCGTTGCTGACCAAACAGGAAAAAGCGTGGAAGAATCAAAGAAAGCTCTAATCGAGTGCGAGGGCGACTTGGCAAAGGCGATTCTTCTGCTCCAGTCATAACCTTGTACAATGGGTATTTCTATATATTAGTTGCAACATCAATTGTCGCGTGGGTTTAATGGAGCCTGTGCCTTCTGACGTCGCCGTGGTTGGTCACTTCTCGGTAGATTCTATACTGCTGCCCAGTCGTCCGCATGCTTTCATGATGTTAGGCGGAGCCGTGGCGTATGTTTCTCTCGTGACGAAGCGACTGGAAGGAAACGTATCAGTAATCTCACGAGTTGGCGGAGATTTCCCCGAAGCTTACATATGGTGGCTGGCGCAGGAAGGCATTGACCTTTCAGGCGTCATCAAAAACGAGGCGGAGGCAACCACGCGGTTCGAACTGGAGTACAACAGCGACTTATCCAACAGGACATTGAAGCTGAAGAGCAGGGCAGCCCCGATTAAGGTGGATGATTTACCAAAGAACTTGCACGCCAAAGCCATTCACGTGGCGCCGATTGCTGGCGAAATCACGGTTGAAGTGGCTGAACACCTGAAGCAGTGTACGGATGTCCTGGCTTTTGATCCTCAGGGTCTGCTGCGCAGGTTTGATCAATCGGGAAACGTCACCTGCTGTTCATTAATGGATAAAAGCCTGCTTGATATGGTTAACGTTTACAAGTCATCATCCGACGAAATCAGCGTCCTCACTGGGCAATCGAATCTTAAAGCAGCGATGAAAGCGGTTCACGATCACGGAGTTGAAACCGTCATCGTCACCGTGGGAGGCAAAGGCGCCGTGCTCTCCGTGGAGAAAACCGTCTACAACATTCCAGCCTGCCAGTCCAAAGCCTTGGTGGATCCGACGGGCGCGGGGGACGCGTTCATGGGCGGTTTCATCGCCGAGTACATTCGTGCCAAGGATTCGTTTTGGTGTGCCTGCGTCGGCTCGGCAGCTGCATCGCTTATTGTTGAAGGCTTGGGACCAACTTGTCTCGGGATTAAAGAAGAAATTTACAATAGAGCAAACGTCATTTATGAAAAGTGAATTAAGCAACGATTACAAGTACTGTACTTGCAATAAGTAAAAATGGGTGTTGACTGTTGGGCAGAGTAGATAAAGGAGTCAAATGCGATGTTTCGGGCTGCGGCAACGAAGCCGTTCGCTCGCTAAACACTGACAAAGCCAAAAGTTCAGGGTTAAAGGTTGGCAGCGGCGAGAAACGCGTTTACGTTTGCAGGGAACATTATAAGGAGTTCAAGAAGGCTACCAAAAAAGATAAGACGTTGGATAAGTGGCGTTACAACGTATAGGAAGATTGTTTGCCATGCGGATACTCCAGTTGCATTCGGACTCGGTCGTTTATACCCCTGTCGAAAAAGAAATCTCAATAGCTGAAGAGGCGGAGAAGAAAGAAATCCGCGTTGACGATGTCGTGCTTCTTTTAACGGCTGTTGAGGAGGGCGACGACGACGCGTTAGCGAAGAAGGCGATTGATGATGTTCGCGCTTTTCTCGGCAAGCTCAAAGTTAATCGAATCCTGATTTATCCTTACGCCCACTTGAGCAGCAAACTGGCTAAGCCTGCTGAAGCATTGAAAGTGCTCAAGACGATGGAAGCGTACGCCAAACTGAAAGGCATAGAAACCTACCGCGCACCGTTCGGCTGGAACAAGCGGTTCTCCGTCTCCGTTAAAGGGCACCCGCTGGCGGAACAATCGCGACAATACGCGCCAGTTCAGGCAGAAGCCACCGCAGAGCGGAAATACATTGGCGGGGAAAAAGTAAAACAAGGCGAGGAAGAGCCCGTCTCGAAAGCGTTGAAAGCTGAGGAGAAACTCAAATCGTCTTGGAACATACTCCAACCCGACGGTAAACTCGTTCCTATTGAAGAGTTCAATTTTAAAGGGCACAAAAACCTCGAGAAATTCTCTAAATATGAAATCTCCAAAGTTCGCGCTGTAACCCAGATGCCGCCTCACGTACCGCTGATGAAACGGCTGGAAATCGCTGATTATGAGGAAGGCAGTGACCCGGGCAACTTGCGCTGGTACCCGAAAGGTCGGTTGGTGAAGAGTCTGCTGGAGCAGTTCGTGACGTCTCAGATGACGGCTTACGGAGCCATGGAAGTCGAGACACCCATCATGTATGACTACAACCATCCGAGCTTGGCAGACTACATGAATCGCTTCCCCGCACGCCAGTACGTGCTCAAATCCGAAGACAAGGAGCTCTTCCTCAGGTTCGCCGCGTGCTTCGGGCAGTTCCTGATGATGCATGATGCCCAGTTTAGTTATAAGCAGATGCCGCTGAAACTCTACGAGCTGACACGTTACAGTTTTCGTCGGGAGAAAAGCGGTGAAGTCTGCGGGTTAAGGCGGTTGCGGGCGTTCACGATGCCTGACTGCCACGCCTTCTGCACTGACCTGGAGCAGGCGAAAAAAGAATCCAAGACTCGGTTTAACTTGTCAGTCAGCGTCTTAGGCGACATCGGCTTATCAAAAGACGATTTCGAAGTAGCCATACGCTTCACACGGGACTTCTATGACGAGAACAAAGAGTTTATCGAGGAGTTGGCGCGTCTGTTCGGCAAGCCGTTGCTGGCGGAGATGTGGGCTGAACGCTTCTTCTACTTTAGGCTCAAATGGGACGCGAATTTCGTGGATAATCAGGACAAGGCGGCGGCGCTCTCCACCGACCAGATTGATGTGGAAAACGCGAAGCGGTACGAGATTACTTTCGTGGATGAGAAAGGCGAGAAACAGTATCCTTTGATACTGCACAATTCGCCTAGCGGCGCCATCGAACGATGCGTGTACGCGCTTCTGGAGAAGGCTTACATGGAACAGCAGAAAGGCAAATTGCCAATGCTTCCACTATGGCTTTCGCCCACGCAGGTCAGGCTAATCCCCATCTCCGAGCAGTTTTTAGCGAAAGTGGAAGAAATCGCTGCGGAAATGGAGGCGAACTGCATTCGCGTGGATGTTGATGACCGCGCATTGACCTTGCAAAAGCGCATTCGCGAGGCAGAGACCGACTGGGTTCCCTACATTATTGTGCTTGGGCAGAAAGAAATAGACTCAGGCGAACTGGCGGTCAGGGCTAGGGAAGCGCAAGGCAAAGTCGAAAACATGAAGCTAAAAGACTTGGTCACGAAGGTTCAGAGCTGCATCGAAGGCAAGCCATTCAAACCGCTACCGCTGCCGAGGAGCCTTTCGAAGCGACCCCAATTCCACGGGTAACTTTTCTATCATATTTTTCACCGTGTTCCACACTCCAAATTCTAAAGACGCATTCTACAGAATTACGTTACGATGGACCAAAGAACCTGCGTTCAAATCGCCTAATCCAGTTGGGCGCTCTCTTGTAAGCGAGAATCAATGCGCTTAGCAAGCCAAGTCCGATTGCGAAGAGGATTGGCAGAACCACATACACTATAACGGGTGCTCCTTCCACGATGGCTATGTAAGCTATGTAACTCCAAATGATGATGACCAGCGAAGAAAAGATTATGCCTACCAACAAGAATAATTTTATGATGGGCTGTAGGCTTGATTTCTGTGCAGACTCTGCAATTCTTATGTATTCCTCGTCGTCTGGGGTCATTTCCTCTTTTATCAGGTTCAATTGGTTTAATGCTTTTCTTCCGAAAGGCGTCAAAACGTAGAGGCGCTCATTGTTCTTCTCTATCAGTCCCAGAACTTGCTCAAGGTGATAATTTAGTTTGCCCGTTGAAAGACCTAACTCTGTAATTAAATCTGTGTAGGAAATACCTTTGATGCTGAGAGCAACAATTTTGAGTATTGTTCGTCTCACTGGATGGGCGAGTGCTTGAAAAACGATGTTCTCGATTTGATCCTCAGAGTAACGCATGTCTTATTCCCAAAAAGCTACTGACAACAGGCTCTTAAATCGCTTTTCGAAAGATAAATTATGACAAAATTTGCCTAAACACCTGCCCATTTATCCTGAAGCATGTAAAGATAGCTTCCAGATGAAGAGTCTCCGAGTATTAGATCTAGCTTAAGTTTTGGTGGTGGTTGCCCAGACTCTGCAGGTTCCCTCGTTGCTCACCATGCAGGCGCCCACGGGTTTCTCTGGCGTGCATGCCTTCATGAACATGGGGCACTGGTTGGGCTTGATTTTGCCGATGATTACTAGGTGGCATTCGCAGCCGAGAAGGATGTCTTTGCCCTGGTCAACCCTGACATCATGCTTGGTGTGCGCGTCAAAATCTGATAACTCCTCTCTAAGCTTCAATGCTGAATCGGGTAGCCTGCCAATCCCACGCCAATTGCCCGCAGTAACCGCAAACGCCCTGTGCATCATTTCCAGCGCTTTCGGGTTTCCCTCAGGCTTTACCACACGCGAATACTCATTCTCCAACCTGGCATTGCCCTCCTTAACCTGCTTCAGGAGCATGTAAATTCCTATCAAAACGTCCATCGGCTCGAAACCAGCCACCACAGTCGGCATCCGATACACTTTCGGAAACAGCTCGTAAGGGTTCAAGCCGATTATGGCGCTCACGTGTCCTGGCGCGATGAACCCGTCAATCTGTAAGTCGCCGACGCCCAGCAAAAGCTCCATCGCTGGAGGAATAAGCCTATGAGAAACGAGAAAACTAAAGTTCCTCGGCGGCTTCGCCAACGCCTCAACCGCCGTCGAAGGCGCAGTCGTCTCGAAACCAACCGCAAAAAACGCAAACTCCTTGCTAGGCTCACGATGTGCCATCTCAACAGCGTCGGAAACGCCGTAAACTATACGGACATCCGCGCCCGCCGCCTTCGCCTCAAGAAGCGAGGATTGGCTGCCTGGCACGCGCAAAACGTCGCCAAAACACGTTACAACCACGCCTTTTCGCGCCAGCTGTACCGCTTCGTCAATTTCGGCTGCGGGCACTATGCATACGGGGCAGCCCGGACCAGCTATTACTTCAACGTTGTCGGGCAAGAGGCTGCGCAAGCCAAAATGTGTTATTGTCCATTCGTGGGTGCCGCAGACGTGGCAGAACTTGACCGTTCCGTTCTTCGGTGCTATCGCTCTTATTTTCTGAGCTACAGTTTTTGCCAGTTGGGGGTCTCTGAACTTTAGCCTGTTGCTCATTCGTTAAAACCAGCCTGAGCCTAAAACTCGGTGAGAATCTCGTTCCACAACGCCAAAGTCTCTTTGGCTTCTTTCTCATCCATCTTCTGAATCGCGTAGCCAGCGTGAACCAGCACGTACTCGCCCACCTTCGCATCGACGAGCGTGACATTAACGTCCCGTAGAACGCCTTCGCCGAAGTCCACTTGGGCTTTCTCGCCTTTAACGCTCATGACACGAGCCGGAATAGCCAAACACATATGCTAATCACTCATAACCGAGAGTTTTCGCCGATAAAAACAGATTGGTCAAAAATCGTAAAATCCTCCAACAACCGCTTGACCAAACGAAATGCCCCCATCGCCCGAGGGCATAGCTTCGTGGACTTGGAACCGCAAGCCAGCCGATTCTACCGCGGAACGCATTATATTTGCCAGTATTTCGTTGCAGGCTGCTCCACCCGTGAAACCAACCGCTTTAATGCCTTTCGCCGTCGCAGCGTTAATGGCTAACAAAGCCAACCCCTTCGCCAAATAAGCGTGAGCCGAATACGCCAAATCCGCCCTCGAAGCCTTAGCGCGGTTCTCGAAAACCTGCACCAGCAGCTCCGTCGTACCCAACACGTTCCCACTTATCACGGGCTTCAGGTTCAGCACGTCCGCGCCTTTGATGGCTGCGGATTCAAGCTTCATTGCTGGTTCGCCCTCGTAGGTTCGCTCATAACAGATTCCAAGGACTGCTGCGACTGCGTCTAAGACTCTGCCGCAACTCGTCGTCTCAACGACGCTGCCCTTTCCGCGAAGTTGTTGGAGCACAAGTTCCACCTCTGTCTTGCCATGAGGCAGGTGCTGGCTATTCCGCATGAGCCAATCGGCAACACCAATTTTCTTGCTGAGGATTCCAGCCGCCAAACGCAACGGGTAACGAGTGGCTACATCTCCGCCTAGCAACGGCTGACGCTCCAAACGCCCTAACCGCTTGAACTCGGCTGTTTCGCGTGTGCAGAGGAGGATTTCGCCGCCCCAAGCTTCGCCGTCGGAGCCGTAGCCGTAGCCGTCGCACGCCACGCCGACGACCGCGTTTTCATTGTGCTCCATCATCAAGCCTGCAACGTGTGCATGGTGATGTTGCACCTGAACCAGCCGCCAACCGTTCCGCTCCGCTAACTCCTCCGCAAGGTTCGTGGTGGTGAACTTCGGGTGTAGGTCGCAGGCGACGGCGTCAACGTGGCTGTTCGTGAGGTGAATAAGATGATTCGCTGCTTCTTCGAGGAAAGCCCGCGTCTCTAAGTTCTCGACGTCGCCAACATGCTGGCTGATGAAGGCTTTGTTACCCTGCAGAACACAAGCGGTGCCGTTGAGTTCGCCGCCCAAAGCCAGCACGCAGCGTTTCGCCTTCTCCTTCAGCATCACAGGCTCTGGCGAATAGCCTCTGCTTCGCCTGATGAAAGCCACGCGACCGCCGTGCAATCGCGCTACCGAATCGTCGCAGCGCTGCGCTATTTGTCGGTTGTGAAACAGAAAATAGTCCACGGTGTCGCCTAGCGTCTTCAACGCTTCATCATTGTCTTTCACTATTGGCTGGCTCGGCGGGTTGGCACTCGTCATCACAAACGCCGCATCATCGACTTGGTCGAAGAGCATGTAGTGCAAGCCTGAGTAGGGCAGCATGACGCCGACATTATGAAGGTCTGGCGCGATTAACGGCGACAGGTTGTAGTTGCTTTTCTTGTTCAGTAGGATGATGGGGCTTGAATAGCTGGTGAGCAGTTCCTCCTCCTTCGAGGATACTTCGACGAAAGACTTCGCGGCTTCTATGCTCCGCGCCATAACTGCAAATGGCTTTGCTCTTCGGTGCTTCGTTCTTCGAAGTGCCAACAACGGCTTCTCTAGCACAGCGGAAGTGGCGATGTGAAAGCCGCCGTAGCCCTTCATCGCAAGTGTGTAGCCTTCGGAGAGGAGTTTGCCTGCTTCACGTACAGGGTCTTCGCAGCTGACTGCTTCGCCTGTTCGTGTTGTTAGGTAGACTTTTGGTCCGCAGGGTGGGCAAGCGACGGTTTGTGCGTGGAACCTTCGGTTCGATGGGTCTTCGTATTCGCGGAGGCAGTAGCCGCAGAGAGGGAATTCGCGCATGGTCGTGTTTTCCCTGTCGTAGGGCAGGCGGTTGATTATTGTGAATCGTGGTCCACAGTTGACGCAGGTGATGAAAAAGTAATCGTGACGCGGGTCCTTCGGGTCGCGCAGTTCGGTGAAGCACTCGTTGCAGATGGCAACGTCGGGCGGCACCACGGAACCTGAGAGCTCAGCTTCTTCGGAGCTTTTGTAAATCGTGAATTCCTCGTACTCGTTCTTGCCTGCAATCCCCGTAGTAATAACGTCATGTATCTGCGCTAAGGGCGGCTTCTTTTCCCGCAAATTACGCAAGAAAGCATCAACGGCTTCTTCTGTGCCCTCAAGAAGGATTTCCACACCAGCGTCGCCGCGGTTTCGCACGTAACCTGCCAAGCCAAGCTGAATTGCTGTTCGGTAGATGAAGGGACGGAAACCTACACCTTGAACGACCCCAGTAACGTTGACTTTGACGCGCACAGTTGAGCCTTCTGTAAGACAGGAACAGGTGGATTTCTCTTATACATTTCGAACGGGTTGGTGAGGTTGCTGGTTGGTTTGAAGGGAAAGCTCGTGGCGGTTTGCAGACAAGTTTTATAACATTCAACATAGCATAAAAAAATACTTGATGGCATATGAAGGGAGTTACGTTCGCTAGCGCGTTTTTCCTCACGGTTTTCATAGTAATTGCTGGCACATTAGTTTATCCAAACCTTTTTGGAACTGCAGTAACCTCAAACGCAGAGTATGTTTTCGGATTTTTCCTAGGCACATTCATGATGCTGCTGTTTCTCGGCTGGATGAGCGAAAAAGTTGCTGGTTTTGCACGGAAACCAAGGAAGAAAAAACAAAGGTCATAACTTAAGTCTGTACGAAAATTATCCTTGGGATCCAATACTTAGCACAACTTATTTGTGGTGCTGATCTTAGGAAAAACTAAACAATCTCCACGGGATCAGAGCTGGTTAAGTCATAGTCACAGTGGTCATCGATATTATTTCTGCCGGTGATTTCCCTAAACTTAGTCGTGAGTTTTTGGTTCAACTCGTCAAGGGACAATTTTCCCGGTGCTTGGATTTCCACGGCTACTCCCAGGGCAAAATACCCGCAGCATGCGGTCATATCTTTGTAAACATCCACAAAGCAATCTCCGGGAAGTTTCTGTTCTTCTAGAAATTCCTTAAGTTCTCTCACAATTCCATCGAGGCTCTCGTTGCTAACTCCGGATAGATGACAAATTTTACGACTTATCAAAGCCATTTTTCAGATATTCCTCAATAAAATTATAATATTAATAACCTTATAAATGTTTTTACATTCAAGAAGCAAGTTGACTTGACAAAAAATGTAGGCGATGAGAAGAATCGAAAGCGGAATTAAATAGAAAAGTATAAGAATAAACGAGCCCTCTATCTTGTTGGTGAGCTTTTTGGAAAAGGAAAAATGTATACAAGGAATGGACTTCATGAAAGATTGGAACACTTGGAGGACAACCATTCGAGGAGCAATTTCTCAAGCAAGAAACCTAGGAATCCCCGATGAACAGATTCGAAAGATGTATGAGGCTTTCGCTGATTTCTTAGCACAAAAAATTTGCCCCGCCACACCAGAAGAAGCTCTGCTGAAAGAAATGTGGAATAAAGCAAATCCTGAAGAGAGGAAGGCTCTAACCGGAATATTATTCAAGATGATGGAAAAGTAAAATGTTCTTTAAGCACCCACGTAAACGCCATAGTAGCAAAACTAGCTTATTCAATAAAACTAGAGTGATTTTCTATCATAATGGGTTCAACGAACTGGCGTTTTTTCTGACATCATTCACTCCTTTTTTTGCCTTCCAGTTTTTGCATATAAATCCGTTAGCAGCTTGCGAAGAAGCAGTCATATGTTAAGGACAATTAAGCATGGATCTTGCAACCTTTAAGATCAGGTGGTCCATTATGCTCAATTAAATACCGAACAGAAAGATCTGATGGGTAATTGCGTTGAGATTGAGCATGCCCCGAAACGGCTAAAAAAATCTGTCGATAAGCTTGCGTTGAAGTGGCATTAACTTTATAAAAATCATAATTACCAAGATAAATGCTTTTAAGCGAGTTGAGGGCATTTTGTCCCTGAATAGAATGTCGAAACAGTTCGCAAGTGCTGTTAATACACAAAGAGGGCAGCCAACCAACATGAAGCAACATTATTGTTTGGAGAGCGGTGATGATCCTACTTTTAAAGAATACTTTTCGGTAACTAAGAAACAAGTTGAGTTGGAACTATCAAATTTTGTTTCCAGTCTGTCTCACCTAAGCCTTCATTCCAGAATAGAGTACGCAGTATTAACAGAGGGCAAACGATTTCGCCCGCTTCTAGTCATTCTATCGGCGGAAAGTGTCGGTGGAAATAGACGCAAGGTAATGCCCCTCGCGCTGGCTTTTGAAATAATGCATACAGCCACTTTAGTTCACGATGACATAATTGACCAAGACGAGATGCGCAGGGGTCGGCTCTCGCTATACAAAAAATGGTCCATTAATGACGCCATACTCACTGGAGATGCCCTCATCGCACTCGCTGTTAACGTGGCATCGGCGTACGGTGAAAACATACTGAAAAACGTCTCTCAAACCGCTCTCGAACTCTGCGAGGGGGAAAGCTTGGACTTGGTGGATTCTTTAGAGACAACTGAGGAAGACTACTTCAACCGAATTAGATACAAATCGGCTTCGCTCTGCACTTCAGCCGCTTACTGCGGAGCTATTGCTGGAGAAGGCACACCTGGCGATGCTCGTTCACTCGCGATGTTCGGTGAAAGCTTCGGAATAGCCTACCAACTAAGAGATGACATCCTCGACTTTGGTATTCGAGATTCCAACTTTAAGAACCCCGAAAATGGACGCGTCACCCTTCCCCTGATTTACTGCTACGCGAGAAGTAGCGCAGATGAGAAAAGAGAGATTGAGAAATTTCAAGCTCGTTTAAAGAGCAATCCATCAGAGGCAAACGAAAGAGCAGGTAAAATTCTGAAGCTTATCCATCGGAAGGGCGCATTTGAATATTGCGAGAAGATAATAGACATGTACCTGTCACATGCGCTGACGAGCATCTCGACGCTAAAAGAGACCCAGTACAAAGCCTATCTGACTGAGATGGCAACGACATTGAGAAGTTGGGCAGGCACGGATGAAAAGCAAACTTGAAAGTTGGATCATTGAATTAAGGGCGCCATTTCTTACCGCAACATTTGTTTCAATATTTCTAGGCACGGTAATCGCGTGGGTAAGAAATGATACTTTCAACGCGGGATATTTTCTGTTGGCAATGCTTGGGGGCATTTTCCTACACTTGGGGGCGAATGTGTCGAATGACTACTTCGACCACAAAAGTGGCAACGATGAAGCAAACAAAGAGTTCGTGAGACCTTTCAGTGGGGGAAGCAGGGCAATTCAGCTAGGCCTACTCAGTCCCAGAGAGGTTCTCGCCGGAGCGCTTTTATTCTATGCAGCGGCTATTTTGATAGGCGTATACTTCACATGGGCAGTGGGACCAATCATACTTGTTCTGGGACTGGTTGGGGTGGTTTCAGGCTTTTTCTACACTGCACCTTCCTTAAACTGGGCAGGTAAAGGCATTGGCGAGATTTTGGTTGGGGTTAATTTTGG
>Ga0209342_10005406_pt1 | contig 13091 bp, 15 predicted proteins | sample RifCSP16_2_FD_184023 | JGI IMG/M metagenome (GOLD analysis project Ga0209342, IMG submission 184023) | Soil microbial communities from Rifle, Colorado - Rifle CSP2_sed 16_2 (SPAdes) (version 2) | ecosystem: Environmental > Terrestrial > Deep subsurface > Rock core/Sediment | place: Rifle... | reverse complement strand
GGCGGAATCGATGGTGATCTTCTTCCCCATTTCCCAATTGGGGTGCTTGAGGGCCTCCGCCGGAGTAATCGTTTCAAAAAACTCTGTCGCCAAATTCCAAAAAGGGCCCCCGGAGGCAGTGAGGATTAGACGCCGCACGGTGGCAGGATGCTCCCCATTGAGGCATTGAAAGATTGCGCTGTGTTCGCTGTCGATGGGGATGATGCGAGCCTTCCCCCGAGCTTCCCGAATCATCAGTTCGCCGGCAATGACCAGGACTTCCTTATTAGCCAGAGCCACATCGATACCCGCTTGCAGCGCTGCATGGGTCGGCAGAAGACCTATTCCACCCACCATCGCCGACACCACCAAGTCCACATCCGGGTACGTCGCTGCTTGAATGAGTCCCTCAACTCCCTCAACCACTTCGCATCCGGAGCCGTCCAGGCGGCGCCGCATTTCCCGGGCGGCAGAGCTGTCTCGAACCGCCACAATTTTGGGGCGGAAGCAGCGGACCTGGGATTCCAGCAAATCCACGTTGCTGTTTGCCGTGAGTCCCACCACTTGAAACTGGTCGGGACTGCGCGCAACAATATCTAGAGTACTGATCCCAACCGACCCGGTAGCACCTAAAACGACAATCCGTTTCACGTTGCCCTCAGCTCAATCCCAGGGGGTAGCGGATGTAAAAATAAAGGAGCGGGGCGGCAAAAAGGAGACTGTCCATCCGATCCAGGACACCCCCATGCCCCGGGATGATCCCCCCTGAGTCCTTGACCCCTGCGCTGCGTTTGAGCATGGATTCCACCAGATCTCCGAGTTGTCCCGAAACGGCCAGAAGAGAACCGGCCGCCAGCCAATGACCTCCTCCCATTGCGGGCAGGAACCAGATTGAGGCGCCGTACGCGGCTGCCAAACTCCCTCCGAACCCGGCCACAGCTCCTTCCACTGTTTTCTTGGGACTGATTCGGGAGGCCAGTGGGCGTCTTCCCAGAGAGCTTCCCACGTAATACGCAAAGGTGTCTCCTATCATAATCACCATGAACAAAAAGTAAAGGAAATGGTGCCCTTCGGGGAGACGTCGCAGGGCGATCAGGAACCCGGAGAGCCACCCTACGTACAAAATACCCCAGAAAGTCCCTCCCAGCCTCTCTACGACACGGCCGTGCTTTTGCGGAGAAAGCAGGTGTGCCACCGCCAGAATCAAGACCACCCAGGTGAGAGCCATTGCGGGAGGCCACTCCCTGGTCAGCGCAAAACTAGCCGTCACCAGAGAGCCCAAGAGGATGCCCGCCTTCCCCCAGCAAGAATTTCCCGCACCGGCGGACAGCGCATAGAATTCCCAAAGCCCGGCTGCGGCTACCGCCACCACCACGGCAGCGAACGGCAAAACACCGCCATACTCCACCAACAGGTAGAGGAGGGGAAGAAGAATCGCAGCGCTGACGAGCCGCCGCACCGGCTAATCCTCACTATCCAATTGTTCCGGAGTGTATCCGAAGCGTCGCTGTCGGTGCTGATAGGAGAGGAGAGCATCCAGAAGGTGCTCTGCCCGGAAATCGGGCCACAGGACTTCCGTGAAGTAAAACTCCGTGTACGCAACTTGCCAGAGGAGGAAATTGCTGATTCGCAGCTCCCCACTCGTGCGGATGAGCAGATCCGGATCGGGCAGGTCCGCGGTCTCCAAGCTGCCGGCGAAGAGCTGTTCGTTGATCTCTCCCACCTGGATTTCCCCAGCCTGAACTCTGAGGGCCAGACGGCGGGCGGCCTCCGCGATTTCTTCTCGGGCCCCATAGCTCAGCGCCAAGGTCAGCACCATTCCGTTGTTCTTCCGGGTGCGGTCTTTGGCGGAAGCGATCTTTTCCTGAACGAGGTCAGGAAGAGCCTGAATACACCCGATCGTGTTGAAACGGATGTTTTCCCGCTCCATACGATCAATCTCCTTGACCAGATGCTCATCCAAGAGAGCCATGAGCGCCTCAATCTCGAACTGAGGGCGTTTCCAATTTTCACTCGAGAACGAGTACAAAGTAAGAGCTCTAATTTCCAACTGGCGGCAGTTGTTCACCAGCTCTTCCACGGCTTTCATGCCGGCCCGATGTCCCATCACACGGGGCAAACGCCGGCGTTTTGCCCAACGTCCGTTGCCGTCCATGATGACGGCGATGTGGTCGGGAAGATGAGCCGAATCAATCCGGGACAGTTGCTCTGGGGTCAACACAGGATCTTCTCCTGCCAAGGTCCCTTAGGACCCGAGCCCCGATTCCATACTGTGGCAGCAATGGGAAGAGAGAAAAGGTAGGCCGCCCAACCGGGGATCCCCGCTGTCCCCCTAGACTTCCAGAACTTCTTTTTCCTTTTTAGTCGCGATGGCATCGATTTTGCCGATGTGTTGATCCGTAAGCTTCTGGATTCTGTCCTGCGCCTTGCGCAACTCGTCCTCGGAGATCTCTTTATTCTTTTCCAACACCTTCAGGCTCTCGTTGCCTTCTCTGCGGATGTTGCGCACAGCAATCCGGGCCTCCTCCGTCATTTTCCGTACCACCTTGATCAGATCCTTGCGCCGTTCTTCGGTCAGAGGAGGAACATTGATCCGCACAATCTTGCCATCATTGCTTGGCGTAAGGCCCAAACCGGACTTTAGGATCGCCTTCTCTATCTCTCCAATCAAGCTCTGATCCCACGGTTGGATGGTGATGAGTCTACTCTCAGGGACGGAAAGAGTGGCCACTTGATTCAGGGGCATGCTGGAGCCGTAGTAGTTCACCGTGATCCCTTCTACCAGAGCCAGGGATGCCCGCCCGGTCCGGATTCCTGCCAAATCTTTCTGCAGAACTTCCGCGGAACCGGTCATCTTCCGATCCACGTCCTTGAAGACCTTGTCGGTCGCGCTATCGGGCATTGTTCGCTCCCTGTACGATGGTTCCGATCGGTTCCCCCTCCAGAACTCGGCGCACGTTTCCGTGGACCTGCAAATTAAAAACGATAATCGGTAGGTTGTTATCCATGCAAAGCGAGATGGCCGTGGCATCCATGACCTTGAGCCCCCGCTGTAAAACATCGATATAACTTAAGTCCTCGAAGCGCTCAGCCGAGGCCACTTTCATCGGATCGGCGCTGTAGATTCCATCGACCTTGGTTGCCTTCAGGATCACCTCGGCATTGATTTCCATGGCTCGCAAGGAAGCTGCGGTGTCGGTGGTGAAATAAGGGTTCCCGGTGCCCGCGACAAAGAGGACCACCCTGCCTTTTTCCAGATGTCGGATTGCCCGCCGCCGGATATACGGCTCGGCGACTTCATGCATCTCGATCGCAGTGAGAACTCGAGTGTCGACCCCGCGATGCTCCAGGGCGGCCTGCAGAGCCAGACCGTTGATGACTGTAGCCAGCATTCCCATGTAATCGGCCGTGGCGCGCTCGATCTTGTATTCGGTTCCCTCCAGCCCCCGGAAAATGTTGCCACCGCCGATCACAATGGCCACCTGGGCTCCGAGATCCCGGACTTCCTTAATCTCCTCGGCAATAGAATGGATTTGGGACGAATCGATGCCGTAGCCGCGCTCCCCGGACAGTGCCTCTCCACTCAACTTGAGGAGGACTCTCCCGTATTTCAGCACTGTCTGACTCCTCCGGATTCAATCATCCAAGTTTTGATCGAACCGACCCGTAAGGCTCACGGTCCTGCTCCCTGTGTGCACCGCAAAGCTTTTTTGGGGAGCTGTGAGCCGATTTAATTTCCTGCGCGCTTCCGCGCAGAGGTTCATCAGCTTCGGCCCACCTGAAAGCGGGCGAATTGCTTGACTAGTATGTTTTCGCCAATCTGGGCGATTCTTTGAGAGATCAGGTCCCTGATGCTCACATCGGGGTCTTTCACGAACGGCTGCTCCAGCAAGCAGACTTCGGAATAGTACTTTTCCAGCTTGCCCTCGACGATTTTATCGAGAACCTTTTCGGGCTTCCCCGATTGGCTGGCCTGCTCCCGGTAAATCTCCTTCTCTTTCTCCACGACTTCCGGGGAAACCTCGTCACGGCTCAAGTAAAGAGGACCAGCCGCCGCAATATGCATGGCCAGGTCTTTGACCAGTTCTTGAAACTGGGGGGTGCGGGCGACAAAATCCGTCTCACACCCTACTTCCACAAGAACACCGATCTTCCCACCGGCATGTATGTACGAGCCCACCAGCCCCTCGTGAGTTGCCCGGCCCCCTTTTTTTACCGCTGTGGCCAGCCCCTTCTTGCGCAGGTAGGAGATGGCCGCTTCCATGTCCCCGTTGGATTCCGTGAGGGCTTCCTTGCATTCCATGACCCCAACACCCGTTTTTTCCCGCAGGTCCTTGACCATTGCTGCTGTAATCGTCATGACTCAACTCCCGGATAGAAAAGGAAATAGCTGTTCAGGCATTGGTTTCGGCGGGGGCTTGGCTTGTCTCGACCTCATCTTCGGCTGCAGCTTCTACCAGAGACTGGGACGTCTCTTCCATGCCGACGGTGGAACCGACCACCGCGCTGTAGCGGGCGCGCCCTTCAATGACCGCATCGGCAATCGTGCTGGTGATCAGGCGAATGGATCGGATCGCATCATCGTTCCCGGGGACCACATAGCTAACTTCATCCGGATCGCAATTCGTATCCACGAGGGCGATCGTGGGGACCGAGAGCTTGCGGGCCTCGCTAAGAGCAATGCGTTCCTTCTTGGTATCGACGATGAAAACAGCCCTGGGAAGACTGTCCATATCCTTGATGCCCAACAAATACTTCTCGAGCTTCGCCCTTTCCTTCTCCAGTTGGATGCCTTCCTTCTTCGTCAGGGACTCAAACGTCCCGTCTTCTTTCATGCGCTCGATTTCTTTCAGACGATTGACGCTCTTGCGGATCGTACTGAAATTCGTCAGCATGCCGCCCAGCCAACGCTGGTTCACATAAAACATCTGGCAGCGAGTGGCTTCTTCATTGATAATTTCTTGGGCCTGTTTTTTGGTGCCGACAAAGAGGATGGAGCCCCCTTCCGCAGTCACGTCTCGGGCAACCTTGCATGCCTCTTTGAGTTTGCGCACGGTCTTTTGCAGGTCGATAATGTAGATGCCGTTTCGAGCTCCAAAAATGTACTTTTTCATCTTTGGATTCCAGCGCTTGGTTTGATGCCCGAAGTGGGTGCCCGCTTCCAGAAGCTGCTTCATTGTAATCGTGGCCAAACGTTCTCCTCCTCCGTACCTTGTCCCTCCTCTAGAACAATTCTAAAGAGGTAACCGCTGCTGGCGGTAACGTGTAATTTTTTATTATTATCTATTTTGGCCGATTTTAGCAAGGACAAAATCACACCCTAACTACGGTAAGACGCGTTGATTCGCACGTACTCGGTAGACAGGTCCGACGCCCACACCACCGCCTCGCCCGATCCGTGGTGCAGGTGGATATGTACCTCTATGTTCCGATTTCTCATCAACTTCTGAGCTTTGGCCTCCTGGGACGTAGGCAGAGGCTCTCCCTGGCGGACCAAGTAAAATTTCCCGATCGACAGATCCACACGGTCCGGGTTGAAACGGACGCCCGCATTTCCAGCCGCAGCTAGAATCCTCCCCCAGTTGGGATCTTCCCCAAACAGAGCCGTTTTCACCAAGGGCGAATTGGCAATAGCCATGCCCACCATTTTGGCCTCCGCATCCGATGGGGTGCCCCGCACGTTCACTTCCAAGAACTTCGTAGCTCCTTCGCCATCCCGCACGATCATCTTGGCTAAGTCCAGGCAAACTTCCAGAAGGGCTTCTTTGAACTGCCTCCCGAAGGAATTCCTTTCAGCGATCTCCGGAGCGGCGCCTTTCTCACCGGTAGCCAGCAAGAATACGCAATCATTTGTACTCATATCTCCGTCCACCGTAATCCGATTGAAGGAATTCTCAACCGTCTCTCTCAGAATCTTCTGTAGAACCCCCGGGCGCGCGTACGCATCGGTGGCCAAAAAGCACAGCATTGTGGCCATTTGAGGGCGGATCATCCCTGAGCCCTTGGCAATTCCTCCGATGGTCACCGAATCACCTGCTGATTCCCAGCGCAACGCAGAAAGCTTAGGCCATCTATCGGTCGTCATAATCGCCTCAGCCGCCTTCTTTCCCCCGTTTCTTCGCAACTCTTTAACCAGAGAGGGCGTGGCAGTGAGTATGCACTTCATGGGTAATCTCTTGCCTATGACACCCGTAGAGGCCACCAAGACACGCTCCGCAGCAATTCCCAGATTGGAGGCCGTCGCCTCTGCCATTTTTCGGGCATCTCGGTCACCTTGCAGCCCCGTGCAGGCATTCGCATTACCGCTGTTAGCCACGATGGCCCTGATCTTTCCACTGTGGATCTGTTGCCGGGAAAAGCGCACCGGTGCCGCCTGGACCTGATTCGACGTAAACACCCCTGCTGCCGTTGCATCGCGCTCGCAGAGGATCAGGGCAAGGTCCAGGCCCTTTTTTTTGATCCCGCAATGGATACCAGCCGCCTTCACCCCGGGGACCGCTGTGACTCCGCCGTTGAGACGCTTGAGACCTTTAATCATGAAGGATTCCCTATCTCGATTTCTGGGAAAAGGGCAGCCCCTTCCAGCCGTTGTCTTTCTTCAAAACCAAACATCAAGTTCATGTACTGGATCGCGTGCCCAGCCGAGCGGTCAACAGAGGACTGGACGCCCTGCACCCGTAGGTGATTCCAACAGTCTCACCAGAAAGGCCAGAACACCCAGGCAGCCAAGTCCCAAAAAATTAAGGAAGGTCCGTTGACCTTCCTTAGGGAACGAGCAAAATCGACCAGAAAAATCTACCGTTTCGAGAACTGGAAACGTTTCCGGGCCCCTTTCTGGCCGTACTTCTTGCGCTCTTTCACCCTGGAGTCCCGAGTCAGAAAACCCGCTCTCTTCAAGAGTTGCCTTAAACCCGGATTGACAACAAGAAGCGCCTTGGCAATGCCATGCTTAATGGCCCCGGCTTGCCCTGAAAGTCCACCACCTTCCACTGTAGCCCTTACATCAAACTGTCCCGATGTGTTTGTGACCTCGAATGGTTGCTGAATCTCCATCCGTGAGGTCTCGCGGCCGAAGTATTCTTCTACAGAACACCGATTCACCGAAACGGAACCCTGGCCAGGTAAAATCCACACCCGTGCCACCGCGCTTTTTCTCTTGCCTGTCGCGTAATAATTCGTCGTGGTCAAAATTCACCTCTCTGGGATTTCAAAGTTCAATCATCTCGGGTTTCTGGGCCTGGTGCGGATGATCGCCGGCCGGATAAACCTTGAGCTTGCCAAAGAGCTGCCTGCCGAGACGATTCTTGGGAAGCATCCCACGGACGGCCTCTTCGATGATTCGCTCGGGTTTACTGGCCAAGACCTCCTCCACGGTGGCGGAATGCAACCCCCCCGGATATCTCGAGTGGCGCATGTATTTCTTGTCCTGGAGTTTATTTCCTGTCAAAACCACCTGGGCTGCATTGATGACGATGACGTGGTCACCCGTATCCAGGTGAGGAGTGAAGGTCGGTTTGTTCTTGCCACGCAAGATCTTGGCTACTTCACTGGCTAGACGCCCGAGAACCTTCCCCCTGGCATCAACCAAATACCACTTTTTCTCTATTTCGGCTACGTTCGGCGTTACGGTTGCATACACCCTGTAATTCTCCCAAAAAATCAAAGACTTGCGAAGGACCAAGCGCAGGCAAATGCTACAGTGGTCAAGGCAGTCTGTCAAGCAAAATCTACTCTTTTTTGGCCGCTACTGAAGGGCCGTTGCCAAACTTCCGAGGGGCCACTATAATTCCGCACAACGTCCGCAGCGGAAACGCGCCGCAGAGGAACGACCCTATGGAAAACTTCAGTCAAGTCACGATCCTGATGGCCCTAGGCGCCGGGCTCTTCTCGTTCCTTTCCCCCTGCGTACTCCCCTTGTTCCCCTCCTATCTGTCCTTCATCAGCGGGGTCTCTCTCGATCAGATGCTTGCCCCCAGCGACCGAAGTCGGGTTCGCAAACGGGTGATCTTCAACTCTGTCCTCTTCATCCTGGGGTTTTCAGTGGTCTTTATAGCTCTGGGTGCCTCGGTAACCCTCTTGGGGCAAATGCTGCTCAGGTACCAAGTTGTGCTGCGAAAAGCAGGCGGGATTCTCATCGTAGTCTTCGGCCTTTACATGATCGGCCTGTTGAAACTCCCCTTTTTAGCCCGCTACCGGCAGTTGACCATCGAGAAAAAGCCGTCGGGGTACCTGGGCGCGTTTCTGGTGGGATGCACATTCGCCATCGGCTGGACCCCTTGCGTCGGGCCCATTCTCGGGTCCATCCTTTTGGTGGCCAGTACGGCTCAGGATACGAGTCGCGGGATCACCCTTTTAGTCTCGTATTCCATGGGATTGGCTATTCCTTTTTTCCTGGGCTCACTGAGCATTGAGCGGTTTTTGCCGCTCTTCCAGCGCTACCGCAAGCTCATTCCGGTCCTGCATACCGTGGCCGGCTTGATGCTCATCGTCGTGGGCGTCCTCCTTTACACGAATTATATGACCCGCCTGAACGGCTACGCGTTGCAGTTCACTCCGCGCTGGCTCTTCGAACGCCTGTAGCGAGCGAATTCGGGCTTCGACTTCACATCTCCTGAGCACTGATTTCCGGCGACGTAAAGCCGCTCCGGCGTTATTCTTCGACCACGTACTCGAAGGTGAGAAAACAGATCACCACAAAGATCACGTCGAAGACGCCTAGCAGTTTGAGCCAGTCGGCCGCATCGCCCAGGGGATCTCCGGCCAAAACCTTTCCGGTAGCCTTCACAGCTGCAATAATCACAGGAACCGCCACAGGAAACAGCAGAATCGGCAACATGACCTCGCGGGTCCGGGTGTTGACGGACATGGCGGCAAACAGGGTGCCGACGGCGGCAAAGCCGATGGTGCTGAGGGCCATCACCACAACCAGGCGCAAGATGACCTCAAAGAGAGGAAGATTCAAGAAGGCTGCGAAAACAGGGAAAGTGAAAATTTCGATTATTCCCATGAACAACACGTTGCCGATCATCTTGCCCAGGTAAATAGCTCCTCGGTCGATAGGGCTGAGCAGGATCCCCTGCAGGCAATCATTTTCCTTTTCTGCCATGAAAGAGCGATTCAGCCCGAGAACTCCTCCAAACGTAAAAGCAACCCACAAGATTCCTGGTGCCAGCTCTCTCATTTGCTGGCTGCCCGGATCGAAGGCAAAGGCGAAGATCAGCGCCACCAGAAGGGTGAAGACCAACAGGCTTGTGATGATCTCCTTGGTGCGGAGCTCCGTCGTGATGTCTTTCCAAAGAATGATCCGAATGAGATTTAAGTACCCCATCCGATTTTCTCTCCCACGTACTCGTAGTAGACCGATTCCAGCTCCTGAAGCCCGATGTTTGCAGCTCGCTCCTGGTAAACGATCCTTCCGGAGACCAAAATGGCGACCCGGTCACTAATCTCAAGACCCCTACCCAGATCATGGGTTGTGAGAATGATCCCCTTGCCTTGCCGCCGAACGTCCAAGAGGGCGGCATTGAGGATTCGTACGGCGTGCTGGTCCAGGCCCGTGTAAGGTTCGTCAAGCAGCAAGACCTTGGGGTCGTGAAGAATGGCCCGCGCGATGGCCAGCCTCTGCTCCATCCCCCGGGAAAAAGTGCGCACCGGATCGTCTTTGCGTTCCTCGAGCCCCACCATGGTTAGAAGCTTCTCGACCCGTTCCTGTGCCCCGCTGCACCCATAGAGGGAAGCGTAGAAATGCAGGTTCTCCCGAGCCGTGAGACCCCCGTAGACGAAACTCCGGTGGGCAACTACTCCGATTTCCCGGCGCAGGTCTTCTTCTTCCCTGCGTAGATCGTGGCCGGCGATGCGAACGATTCCTTCGCCGGGTTTCAGTAAGGTAGACAAAACTCGGATCAGGGTGCTCTTACCAGCACCATTCGGGCCGAAGATCGTAAGAATCTCGCCGGCCCCCAGATCCAGATTGATGCCCCGCAGGATCTTGCGATAGCCGTAAGAACGGGTCAGTCCTTCGATGTGCACCAGCGGTTCCGGTCGCTGTTCCCTCTCCATTCCAATTCCCCTGCCTAACGATAGCCTCCCACATCATGTTCTCTAGGAGGCGAAAACTCCGGCATGATGCCACGCCCTTCCCCACGCGTCAACACAGATCGGCATTCAGCGGTCAGCACTCAGCTATCAGCCAGACATTCGGAGCAGAATCCGGAACATCGGGATACGGAAGCTGAATGCTGACGGCTATTTAATAGTGGAGCAAGCTATCGACCGGAGCATAGTCATCCGTCAAGACAGGGACATCGTCCATGGGCAGGGATGTTTCCAAGAGATTCTCCGAGGTACTGCTCAGGTAATAAAAAATTCCGCCGCGGCGGGACAGCTCGTGAGATCTGGCGATGAGTTCGGGCTTGGAAGAACGGACCGGATCACGACTGGCAACGACGATGACATTTTGTTCAATCTCTCCACCCACGGAGATATCGAAGCTCACAGGAAACACATAGACCTGAGGAAAGACGATTTTCAGAGTCTTCACCATGGAGCGCAGCATGGAACTCCTCTCCCCGCGCAGCGCACCGATGATGTTGGAGACCACGACCCCACGCGTCGAGACCTTTCCCGCGAGCTCACGGTAAAACTCCACTGTGGTTAGATGAAACGGGATGGATTCGGCGAAATAGGCATCCAGGAAGACCAGATCGTAGCCTTGCTTGGAATTCAGGATGTAGAGTCGGCCATCCTGGGCGCTGACCTTCAGCTGGCCGTCCGGTCGGAAACCGAAGAACCGTTCGGCCACCTGTACGACTTCGGGATCGATCTCCGCCACCTCGACCTTCATCTTGGGAACTTCATCCCGGTATTTCTGAGGAATCGAGCCGGCCCCCAGCCCCACGATCAAGGCGCGGCGGGCTTCGGGAGCGAAGAGGGAGCCTATAGTCATGGCCCGGGTATAGGGAAGATGCAAAACCTTCAGACCCTTAATGTAAATAGAACTCTGCTTGGAACGATCAAAAAAGAGATGGCGGGAGTCGCCCTCGTCGATGACCCGGATCCGATGGTAAAAAGAGTCCTTGGCAAAAATCTCCTTCCCGGTTGCAGGCAAATCTCGCTGCAGCAAAACCCCCGGACTCACCCCGAGAAGTGTAACCACCAGGGCCGGAATACCTAACACGAGCAGTCCCTGTAGCGAGCGGCGATGGCCAACCATGATCAGCGCGGCCAGCACCAGGAGGGTCGCCCCCAAACTATAGACAATCGCCTCCACCCCCAGAATGGGAATCAGGACAAAAGCGGTAAGAATCGTACCCAGGATGCTGCCGCAAGTGGAAACCGCGTAGAGGTTCCCGGCAGTGACCCCGACGCTTGTCAAGGCCGTGACGCTCAGACGCACAGCATAGGGGGAAACGGTCCCCAAGAAAATACTCGGAAGCAGGAAAAAGAGAGAGCTCGCCAAAAGCGGGCTCAGCCGACTGCCGAGCTGACTCGAGGCAATCGCCCGACTGACACTCGGGTAGAGGGTCGGCAGAACCACCACGGCGGCCCCGGCAATACCGATCAGAAGCGCCAGGGTCACGAACCGGGGACGGCGGGCCGAGAGTGCCCCACCCCACCAATACCCAATGGAAAGGGCGGTCAAGAAAATGGAAATGAGGCTTCCCCAGACAAAGACCGAGTTGCCGAAATAGGGAGCCAGAATGCGGCTACCGACGATTTCCAGAGCCATGAGGACGGCACCGCTGATGAAGACCGTAATCTGCAAGGCCCAGGCACGTGCCGCAGATTGGGGAGAGGTGTTGGACGACAAACCTCGCCTCTCTCTACTCCCGGCATCATCCTTGCGGTGTTGGGAATCTTTCGGAAGCACCGGCCGGTTTTTCTCCCTATTATCCAAGAGAATCTAGGATTTCGCGCAGATTTTTCCGAATGCAGGTAAACGTAGGAATATCTCGCGCCGTGTAGCTGCTCGCTTCGGTTTCACGCAGATCCATGACCAGGTCGAGAAAGTCACCGGGCTTATCGGACTCAAACGCCACGACGAACTCCTGGTCGTCGAGACCGAAGGAGTAAGTGGTGTTGAGCTTTACCGAGGGGTATTTGTGCCCCACGCGGATATGCTGGTTCATCATCTCCTGGCGGGTCTTGACATCCAGCCGATACCAGTCCCGGATCTTCACGAACGGGTAAACGAACAGGTAGCGCTTTTTCCCGGGCGTCACCAAACGCACGCGAGTCCCCTCCTGTCCTTCATGTTGGTGTTCCGAAACATACACGGAGGTTTTGGTCATCGACAGATAGGAGTACGCGGTCCGCAAATATTTACCCAGGCCCGCATTCAAAAACTGGGCGCTCATCTCGGAAAAAAGATCCAGATCCTCGCTGATTCTCCACAACATCAGATCCGCATCGGCTCGGATCCCCAGGGTCGTATAAGAGACCACAAGCACCCGGGGAGAGAAAGCCTCTACCACCTCCAGGAACTTTTCCTTTCCCTGGCGGCGCTCCTCATCCGGGAGAAAAAGCCACTGGGGATCAACCTTACAGAAGAGAAAATTGACAAATTGCCTTTGATCTCCGGCCATAGGACCAGCCCCCTTCCGAAATCCTCCATCGCTCAGATCTTGCCTGAGAATCGCTTCCGCTGTCACATGTGACACCCATATACACAAAACTCCCAATAGAAGCAAGGGGTTTCCCTAACTATGGCCTTGCTGGCCTTTCTTGTCATATGCTAAAATAACTTGAGAAATCACGCATCTCCGGCCATTCAAGCGTGAACTCTACTAAAGAGGGGAACCCCGAGCGCCATGCGACTGATGGTTAACGGAGAGCCAAAAGAAATGGAAGAGGGGGTCACGGTGGCTCTGCTTTTCACGAGTCTGGAAATTGACCCTACCTACCGGGCTGTAGCTGTCAACGCACAGGTGGTCCCCCGCAAAAATTATTCGATTACGGTCCTCAAAGAGGGGGATCGGGTCGAAATTATCCAAGCCGTTGGAGGCGGAACAGGAGAAGACCCATGATGGATGAACCCCTGATCCTTGCCGGGCGGAAGTACACATCCCGCCTGATCGTCGGTACCGGGAAGTATGCGTCCTTCGAGGAAACCC
>Ga0209342_10005405_pt1 | contig 13092 bp, 15 predicted proteins | sample RifCSP16_2_FD_184023 | JGI IMG/M metagenome (GOLD analysis project Ga0209342, IMG submission 184023) | Soil microbial communities from Rifle, Colorado - Rifle CSP2_sed 16_2 (SPAdes) (version 2) | ecosystem: Environmental > Terrestrial > Deep subsurface > Rock core/Sediment | place: Rifle... | reverse complement strand
GGAAAAAATTGCAGTTAACGCTGGCGAAGTTCGATCGAAATCTTCTTCCGATACTTCTTCTGATATTTTTTCTTCAACAATCAATTCTATGGTACTCGTGGTGCCTTTGATACGAGTTTTTGTCGCAATGATATGTGTTTTATTAATTTCAATACCAACAACAATTTTTGAAAAAAGATAATAAGATTTTATTTTTTCTGGTAAAAAAATATCTTTAATCAACGCGCTCATGTTTGTGTCTCCTTGTCACGCAAGAATTGTGCCAGAGATAATTGTGTGCGCTTTTTGTTGTGCATAGTTTCTATAAGGCTATTGTGTGCTTGTCCACTTGTTTCTTTCAATTTTTCAGAAGATGCTTTATTTGCTATTTCTGCAGCTTCTGCTTGTTGGATGAGTGTAGCTTGTTCTTTTTTTGCTTGGCGTTCAAAAATAAGTCCTTCTACAGATCCTTTTGCTCTGTCGGCTTTATCTTGGAAAAATAGTCTATGAATAGGATCGCGATTAACTGCGGTGGATTCCATATAATTGATAGTATTTTGGTAGTCATTAATATGTTCACTGGTGAACGCTTTCATTTCTTCTCCCTTATTTGACTCAATGATGCTTGTTGAGATAAGAACGAGAAGGCTCTGTTTGATATTTATTTTACGTTTATTTTTAAAGAACCAACCAAGGATTGGGATGTCGCCAAGTATAGGAACCTTTGTTTCTAGGTTTTGTATATTATTTCTAATTAAACCACCAAGTGCGAGAACTTCTTTGTTGGCAACAATAGCATTTGTATAGATCTCGCGAGTATTTTGTGTTGCGTTTGCTCCTGATGCAGAAGTTGCACTATTATCTGGATTAGCAAAATCGTTAATGGTAATTTTTATAGTAAGTGCTATCATTCCATCAGAGTTAATTTGTGGAGTAATGGTAACTTCAAGCAACGCATTATTGGCATCAAAAGCATTCTGCCTGGTATCTGTTGCTACAATTTCACTCGTAATAATACGACGTTGCTCACCAATTGAAACGGTTGCTTTTGCATTGTTGGTTGCAAGTATAAATGGGTTCGATACAACTTCTGCATCAGTAATTGTTTGTAATGCCTGGAATGCTCCCCATACACCAAAAGCATCTTTGCCAAGAGTAAGGAATGTTGTTCCAGGGACAGCTCCGATAACAAGATTGACAAGGTTGCCAAGTAATCTTTCTGCTCCTGTTACAGCATTACCAGGGCGTGTTACGACAGGAGAATCTCCAAACATCCCTGATGTTTGGAATTTAATATTGTTGCCAAGAAGACCATTAGGACCAGGTTCCTTGCTTCTTATTTGAGCTCCAAGATTTTTTGTGTCATTAAGATCTACTGATGCGATTAAAACCTCAATAGCTGCTTGCGGTTGCTTTGCATCAAGCTGTTTAATAATTTTTTCTGCTTTTATGTAGTCATCGTAATGACCTTTTATAATGATTCTTTTTCAGCAATAAATGCCATTGGTCGCATGTATTGATCTACTCCACGTACACCACCAAATGTTCCTGCAGCTGTTCCTGCGCCAAAAGCCGTAACTTTAGACATAATGTCAACAATTGTTTCAGCATCAGCATATTTAAGTTGATAGGTGTACAAAGGGGAATATGATTGATCAAGCTCAACATCAATATATTTTACAATGAAATGTTCAATCTTTTTAATTGCGGTTTGAGGTCCGAGCAATATAAGAGTATTTGTTCTTGGGTCAGCAATAATACGTGTATTTTCGGGAAAGAAAAGAGATGTCGGCTGCTTTTTTGTAAAAAATCGTGATGTTGTTTCTTCTTTAGGCAAAAGTTCTTGATATAATTTTTGTACTGCATCTGCATCAGCATTGCGTAGTTTGAGAATGGACATTGATTCTGGAACGCTTACTTTATCAAGTTCTCTGACAATAGCCATAAGCATTTTGATGTTATATGCCTTATCGGTGAGAATAAAGCCTTTATGTTCTCTGAGTGCGATAAGGCCTTGCGAGCTGCTGCTACGCAATGGTCCAACAATTTCCATGATGGTATCTACTGATGCATTTTCTAAAAAATAAACATAACGAATTAATTCATCCGTATCGGGCAATGTTTTATAATCAACACCAATAAACGTTGGCAGCGGAGATTTTCTCGCAGCATCTATTGTAGTAATACGAAAAATTTTTGGATCTGCTTGAGGTGTGATTGCAAATCCAGCTATATCAAGAAACGTAACAAAAAGATTCCACGATTCTTTTTTAGAAAGCGGTATGTTTGTTTTGAATGATATCTTGTTATTTTTTATTGCTTTTTTACCCTGCGGAAGTGGTGAAAGAGCATCGTCACTAATAAAGGTAACTTCAAAGATATCTTCAATTTGTTTAACAAAATTTTGAAGATCTGCGTTTTCAAAATTAAGCTCTATACTATCTTCTTCATCTTCACTAACAGTAAGAGGCATCTCTACTGGTTGTGTTGCTTTATCAACAGTAGCAGGACTTTTTGGACTCACAAATGGATCATCATATTGTACAATAGGTTGTTGTAATTTATTTTGTAATTGCGGAGCACCTGTTGCGTTTGCAGCGGCATTAGGCCTTTGAGCAAAACTGGTAGAGGTGCTCGTTACAGTTTGTGCTTTAGTTGGCGCAGTTTGGCTTACGTATGCATCAATATTCATATGAGTATTAACGCTTTTATCTGTCGATTTTTTTTTGCGATAGCGTTTTCTACTTCCCGTTTCTGTTATACTCATAACGGTTGCAAGAATAAAAACAAAACAGAAATGAACTCTAAATTTATTCATATTTTTTTACTCAATTCAACTGCTACTATGCATTGGAGCGCTGCCTTTTTGGAACATCATTTGATGATCTGCTTTTTTTATTTTATCTACAGTAGGAGCAAATGCATAATGTTGTTGTCTAATGGTGTCATTTTTTTTGTGCAAAAGGAAAGCTGTTTCTTGTTTTTCTTCGATATCATTTTCTTCGTTTTCTACTTGCGTGAAGTCTTCCAGAGTATAGACAATAGTAACTTCCTTATTTTTGCGAATGAGTTTTATTGTTACCGTATTTCCAGCTTTGAGTGAGGTAATATTCTTGTAAATAGCAAGCCGCTCTTCTGTTGTCTGTGCAGGAATACCATTGATAGAGAGAACTATATCACCGTTTTGCAGACCCATCAGTCCACCAAATGGCGATTTGCTTAAATTTCCTATTCGTAATCCAACACTTTTTCCTTGTTGATATGCAGTTGTTGCATTCAGAAGATCAATACATTCTGTTAAGTTTTTTATTTGTTCGGTAAATGATTTAGGATTGATGAGATAATTATTTGGAGTAATTTTTTGAATTACTGTATCCCATTCATGAGCAAGATTATAAGCTGGATCAATTTTTGCATCCTGTTCTCGCAAGTAGAGCACTTCCTGTTGGCCATTCAATCGCAAGAAAATAATTTTATTTTTAAAGATTCTAATCAGTTGTGCGTCTTGAATAAGATCACCAACTTTATAGGTTCCTTCTTGCATTGTTTTGTTGTCTTGCACCATAGCTCTATTTTTTGAATCATTAGAACTCACAACAATAATTCCCTTAAGTGTTATTTGCAAAGGATCAAGAAATTCCGGTTCAACAACAGCAGGGATAGTTATTTTTTGTTGCGCTGGAGGTGGAGGGAAAGGAATGGAAGCTTCAAGTTGTTTTATTTGAGGAAGGTCTTTAACATACGTTCCAAAAAGATCGTCTTCATATATTTTTTTGATATTGATAGCAACTCTTTGTTCTTTTCTTGGTGATAATTGTGCAGGTTCAATGTCTACTCGCTCAGGAATTTTGATGCTTGATACATAAATAAATGCAAAGGCAGCCAGGACTAAAGAAAGTAGTCCAAGATTTATGATCCAAAAAGGATGTTTCATCGGCGATTCCTTGCATTATTTTTTTTACTTTTTTCACAATAACGCTCTTGTCTTATTCTTGTCAAGTATACCAACAGATGTTATTTTTACGAAGAATAAGAATTTATAAGAACAAGATATTTCATTATGGTGTAGGAATAGTGCTTATTATTTCCTTAATAATAGTATCTGCAGATACGTTATCAGCCTCTGCCTCGTATGTTAAGTGTAATCGATGTCGTAATGCTGGAAGACATATTGCTTTAACATCATCAGGAGTTACGTAGTGACGTTTTGCTAAAAATGCGTGTGTTTTTGCTGCATGATACAGAGCAAGTGTTGCTCGTGGTGAAACACCATAACTAATATATGAAGTAAGATCATTCAGTTTATAATCAGCTGGTTTGCGTGTTGCAAAAACAATAGCAACGATATAGTTGATTATTTTTTCGTCTACATAAATTGATTGAGTAAGTTTTTGTGATTCTAGAATGTCGTTTTTTGTTAATACTTGCGAAATTGTGTTGGTGCTCAGTGAGCGATATAAAATTTCACGTTCTTCAAATATGGTAGGATAATCAACATGTATCTTGAACAAAAATCGATCTAATTGTGCTTCGGGTAAACGATACGTACCTTCTTGTTCAACGGGATTTTGTGTTGCAAAAACTAAAAATGGTGTATCAAGTTTGTAGGTATGAGAACCAATGGTAACTTGTTGTTCTTGCATGGCTTCGAGCAATGCAGCTTGCACTTTTGCAGGGGCACGATTGATTTCATCAGCTAGGACCAAATTTGCAAAAATAGGTCCTTTTTTTGTTTCAAAATCATGTGTTTTTGGATTGAAGATTAACGTACCGATTAAATCTGACGGTAACAAATCTGGGGTGAACTGAATTCTATTAAAAGAAAGTCCGAGTGCAGATGCAACGGCTTTAATCATTGTTGTTTTTGCAACACCAGGAACACCTTCGAGCAATATGTGTCCTTTGCACAAAATGGCATTAACTATTAGGTTAATAATATGATGTTGCCCAACAATGACCTTACTAATCTCTGTTGGTAGATCGTTGAAACGGTTACTTTCTAATTTTATTTGTTCAATGTCGGCTTGATTTGGCATTACACTGTTTATCATAGTAATATCTTTTTTAAAAAAATAATCATGGTAACTTATAGTATACGTTAACATTATCTTTAAATGAGTTCAATAAGGAGCGTTATGATTCTTTCAGGAAACGAAATTAGACGACGTTTAGGTAAAGAGCTTTTTATAGAGCCATTCAATCAATCACAACTTGGCCCAAATAGTTATAATTTACGCTTGCATAATGAACTAGTAGTGTACGATGAACCTTTTCTTGATATGAAGAAAGAGCATCAAATAGCAACAATTACTATTCCAGAAGAAGGATTGCTGCTTGAAGCGGGTAAGCTTTACTTAGGCAGAACTGTTGAATACACCAGAACTGATACATTAGTTCCTATGATTGAAGGTCGTTCTTCAATTGGGCGTCTTGGTTTATTTATTCATGTTACTGCTGGCTTTGGTGATGTTGGGTTTCGTGGGTATTGGACGCTTGAAATATTCTGTGTTCAACCAGTTCGCATTTACCCAGGTGTTGAAATATGTCAGATTTTTTATCACACCATTGAAGGTGATTACGCAAAATATTCTAGCAATAAATATCAAAATAATCGTGGTATTCAACCGAGTATGTTGTACAAGGATTTTCAAAAAGAATAGTTAAAAATGCGCTCATTCTGAACTTGTTGAAGAATAGCGCTCAAACCCTTCGACAAGCTCAGGGCGAGCGGGATTAATTACGCCTTATCTTTAAAATAAGAAATTTCGTGAGTAATCGGACCTTCTGTTAATCCTCTAATGAATTGGTACACATACGGATTGTCCGATTCCCATATCGTTTTTGCATCACCAAAGTATTGAATTTTGCCATCGTGTAGCAAAGCAACTTTGTCTGCATATTTGAATGTTTCAACATCATGAGAAATGATGACAGATGTTATTTTGAGTTGTTTTTGCATGTCAAACATAAGTTCATGAATAACGCGAGAAGTGATAGGATCGAGTCCTGTTGTCGGCTCATCGTACAAAATAATTTCTGGATTTGTCACTAGTGTTCGTGCCAACCCAACTCGTTTCCTCATACCACCTGATAATTCTGAAGGATATTTATACAAAGTGTTTTCTGAAAGTTGTACTAATGCAAGTTTTTCCTTAACAATGGGCATAACTTCATCATGATGTATTCCTCGTTCAATAAGCGTTATGCCAATATTTTCATAAACATTTAATGAATCAAGCAGTGCAGCAAATTGAAATACATAACCAAATTTACTCAAACAGGCATCGAGTTCTTTGCCTTTTAGTGTGGTGATATCGGTTCCATCAATAACGATGCTACCGGAAGTTGGTTTAATAAGTCCAATAACTTGTTTGAGTAGAACTGATTTACCTTCACCAGATCGACCAATAACAATGGTCATCAATCCCTCAGGAATGTCAAGATTGACCCCTCGAGTTACCCAATGGCCTTCAAATTCCTTGCATAGATCAACAATTTTAATTTTGGTTTTATTGGAGCTTTTTTTGTCCATTACAATTCTTTCTACAGGTGCTCAAGCATTTTTGTTAAGAAGTAGTTACTAACTAAAATTAAGATTGAACTTGCAACGACACTTTGTGTTGTTGCGGTACCAACACCACGAGCACCACCATGTGTGTAAATTCCCTTGTATGTTCCTACCCATGAAAGAATTAACCCAAATATGGCTGCTTTTTTCAGACCGCCATGAATATCTGTTAATTCAACATAGTTGCGAATGCTACTTTCGTAATCTTCTGGGCTCAATTCTAAAACATATACACATACAATGTAGCCACCAATGATACCAAAAAACATAGAAAAGAGTGTGAGAAAAGGAAGTATGATAGTGCTTGCAACAATGCGTGGTACAACAAGGTACTGAAAAACATTAATGCGCAACGTTGTCAAAGCGTCAACCTGTTCGGTGATGATCATGGTACCAATTTCAGCAGTAATAGCTGATCCTGCACGACCAGTTACCATGAGTGCTGTGAGTACTGGACCAAGTTCACGAATCAGACCAAGTGCAACAATTGCGCCGATAAATTGTTCTCCACCAACGCGTTGAAAGCCGATGTATGTTTGGAGAGCAAGAACCATCCCGGTGAACAATCCTGTTAGAACTACAATACTGAGTGATTCAACGCCGATACGGTTCATTTGAACGAATGTTTTAGAAACTTTGAGTTTTGTAGTAAAAAAGGTTTTTACAGCTTCTAAAAAAAAGAGAGTAAATTCACCTAAATAAGTGCATGTATTGATAACTGATGCACCCAAAAAGTTAACAAATTGAATGAACACTTATTACTACCTTTTTTTATGCATGTTTATTCAGTATCTTCGTCGGAAGAATCTACAGGAGCTGGTATTTGTGGTATTTGTTGTTGAATCACATTTTTGCTGTTGATGTATCTAAATTTTTTATGTTCTGTTGACTTCATAAGAGAAAGAATCATTGCGCCAACCATAAAAATCGATCCGAGAACCCAGGTAATTTTTTGGAAAAGATCTTGTCCGCCGCCGCCGCCAAAAATCATTTGCGCTCCGCCGCCAAGTCCACCTAAACCAAGACCGCCTTTTCCTTTTTGCATAAGGATAATGAGTACGAGCAAGAAGCAATTAATTAAATAAAGGGTGAGTAAAAATCCGTATAACATGTATTTTCCTTCTTATTGTAGTATCTACTATTGTAAGTATAGCATGATTAATTTTTTTATAAAATTGGTGTTTTTATGATAGGTATTTCTTCTTATTTTTACTACACTGGATCGCATAGAAAGGGCTTGTCATGAAAAAATTGGCTTTGTTGTTTATGTTAAACATATCGATTGTTAGTTGCTATGCAATGGAAGTAGAATATCAGGTTGCGGTCGGCAATAAAACATTTGGTAAGAATGATTTTAAAAATCTTTCAGGTGAGCAAAAAGATGACTTAATCGCTATGAGTAAACCACCATGTATTCTGGGATTATGTGGAGTTAATAATAAGGTGCTTACTCCTGAAAATGTTGAAAAACTAAGAAATATGCCCGTTCATATCAAAAAAGATATGGCTACTGCTCGATGTTCTACGTGCGACAGAGTATATAATGATCAGCGAGTATCGTATTGTACTAATGGTACGATGTGCTGTGGAGCGATTGGCATTTGTGGGACTGGTTGGGTATGGACGTTTATTAAATGTAATATGTCCACTCGTGCGCTTGCAGCGTTATCTGGAGGATGCTTGGGAGTTTCCGCGATCCCATGTATGGTATGTGGAATTTATACTGGTGCAGAGCTTTGTTGTTGCAGAGACATACGTGAAGTCAAATTATAGAAAAATTATGTGGTAATAATTTTTTTGAATTTCTCACAATCTGTACTTGCGCTACCAACTAAAAAGCCATCAACATCAGATATGTTTTTCAGTTGATGGATATTTTTTTCATCGACACTACCACCATAAAGCAACTGTTTTTTTATGTGTGGCAGGTATGAATCAACGTATTTCTGTAGCCATGCAAAAATTTCTTCTAAATATTTGTCTTCAGGAATAATTCCAGTACCAATTGCCCAAAACGGTTCATATGCGATGATTACACGGTCGTATTTTTGGTATGCGATTGTTTTTAAGATAAGTTCAAGCTGTTGTGTTAATGCATCAAATGTTTTTTTGTGCAAAAAATCTTCTTTTGTTTCGCCAATGCAAATGATTGGGGTTATATTATTTTTGTATAACAAATCTATTTTTTTTACGATTGTTTCAGTTGTTTCTCCGTAATATATGCGTCGCTCGCTGTGTCCGATAAAACAATAGGTAGCGCCAACTTCTGCTAATGATTGTGCAGAGACTTCGCCAGTATAAGATCCGTTTTCATATTCAGAACAATTTTGTGCACCAACAGCAATTGCACTGCTTTTAAAAATTTCAGCGATTGGTGCAAGGGCAATAAAAGAAGGGCATAGTATTATGTGATTATTTGCAGCTAATTGTTCTAACTGTTCTTTATTGTTTTTACAAAAACTGACGCTTTCATTAAAACTGAGATTCATTTTCCAGTGGCGACGTATGTGTATTTCATAAAGACCTTTATTCGGCTATTCCGTCGCGCTCATCCTGAACTTGTTGAAGGATCGGCGCGAATTAATATTGTCTTGTTAAAGAATATTTATAGTAATTTATAGAATAAATCAGTATTTTTTTAACTTTTTGTTATGTGCGCTTAATTCTTCAACCCTCCTTCGCATAAAGCTTCGGAGGACACGGCAAGTTCAGAATGAGCGCGATAATTACTTCAGGAAAGTTAAAAAGATACAACCGTTCTACGTTGCTGGTACTTGGCACGATAAATATGGCAAAGTATTTTCCACAAAGTTTTGTACGTCTTCCTGATAATCTGAATGCGCACAATGAGCAAATTGTAAATGTAATCGTCCGCTATCAGCAAGTGTTTTAAGGCCTAACTTATCTTCTTGATACCAGCAAGAATCAAAAATATTTTCTAATGTGTCAATGGATCCTATTGGATAAAAACCAAAATGGCTTGACACAGCAGGATCAACAACTTCTTCTTTGGTTGATTGCACAAGCACCATATGTGCAAGGCTGCAAATATTGTTTTTAAATAGTGCAGCATCAGGGTGTTCTATTTCATTGTTTATGTAGGGTAAAAATCTACATTGTTGTAGATAATCTTGATAGTGCAAAGGATCTTTCCAATAGCCTGCAAAGCTTATTGCTCGCTGTATCAGATAACAGTACATAAGTTTATAAGAATATTGTTGCATTTTTCGCAGCCATTCAAATCGTTGATCCATTGTGCCAGGCGATCCAAATATGCCATTTTCAGGGGTACCCCATGAAATATATACATACACTTTTGGATTGTTATATTTTTCAATAAAACAACGAGCAACCAGACCACCTTGCGAATGTGCAATGATAATGCATCCGTCTTGTAACCGTTCATCCGACTCCATTTTTTCTTTGAGCCAATTAACTTGATCGTGCATATTAAAAAATGAAGTTATTTTTCCTTTTCCGAGGGTAATTTTTTTTACGTATACATCAGGAAGGTATTTTTTGATAAGTCTTTTGGTAGGAGCCATAGCGTGTTTATCAGAGAGTATTCCATGTACAAGTACGATGGGTAGATTTTTGGCATGTATGCACGCAAAAGAGAATGTAGCTAAAATCATTAAAGAGAGATAATAAAAAGAATATTTATGTGGCATCGGTTTCCTTGGTAAGAAGAAAACAATTTTTCTGATGCTAACATAAATTTTTTTGTAAGAGCTAGTATAAAAAAAGCGCTTCTGTTATGAAGCGCTTTTTTTATATTGATTAATTATTACGATATGCCTTCAAGATGGTTTCTTTTCTATCCATAAGATCACGTTTATTTTTTTGACGTTCTTCTTCGCGTTTATGATCGCCATGGCTTGCTAACATTCCTCCTCCAACTGCTCCAACTGTTAAGATGCCTCCCATTGCCACTGTATTAGTGTGTTTATCGTGTGCTCCGATGGCGAGCATAATTACACCAACAGCTCCTGCAAGATAGGCCAATTCTATTCTATGATAGGGATCGCGGCCTGCTTCATTTATAGCGGCAATCTGAGTATCGAGATCATCGAGCATATTTTTGTCTTCCTTGCTTATTGTAGGCTGATGATTGTGGTGGCGATGATGATCACCTGCTTGATAACCTCCAGTTGCAGGATAGCCGATTTCTGCAGAAATATAATTGACACTCACTAATAATGCAAACAAAGCAATATTTTTTTTGTACATACAAACCCTTTATATTTTGATGTGTAAAAATGTTTTTGTAATCTGTACTAATATTATAGGAAAAAAGTATTTTTTCTATTGTGGTGAATAAAAAAGCAAAAAATTAGGATATTGATGTGGAAAGCAGACTAGAAAAATATAAAAATATTATTGTTCCCATTATTTTGCGGTATGTACCGAATGCAAAAATTATATTGTATGGTTCTCGTGCCCGTGGTGATGCTAAAGAAGGTTCTGACATAGATGTTGCATTGGACACGGGAAGTAAAATAGATAATTTATTGATGAGCAAAATCGAGGGAGACTTAGAAGATTCAGATTATCTGAGTCTGAAGGTGATGAATGTATGGATATTGTAGAGGCAAGAAATAAAATATCTCATACTTACCATGAAGCTATGGCAGATAAAATTGTGCATAAAATACCAGAATATTATGAATTAATGCAAAAAATAGCAGAACGTATGCAAAAAAGATGGGGTGAATAAATTATTCCTGCCAGCTCTTTTTTCTTTTTAATCGATGATAACTAACCGCAAAATGGTGCGCATAATCGCGCAATGCGATCAGTAATCTGCCAACATTTGTTTGCAAATCAAGACGAATACCTTGTGGAAATTGTGGTCCGTATAACGTTTCTTCGCGCTTTGCTAAGCTTACCATTGGTGCATGTGGTAAAATGTGTTGCGCAGCACTTAGTTGTCCTTTGCCACCATCAATAACAATAAGATCAGGAATGTCAGTTTTATTTTTGTAGCGCCGCTCTATAATTTCTTGTAGTGCGGCGTAATCATTTTGTTCTGTTAATGTTTTAATTTTGAAATGTCGAAAAGCATGTTTTTCTGGTTTGCCATCTGTAAATCGTACGCATGAGCCAACTAAGTAGCTACTTTGAAAATGCGAAATATCAAAACAATCAATGGTTCGCACTGGTGTTGGAAAACCTAAAAATTTCTGTAAATCCGTATTAATTGTTGCATCATTATCCGATGTATATGGTGTTTGTGTACTTACGACAAAAATATCAGTCGCAAATTTATCCGCGCTGAAGTGTGTGTTGAGTGTTGCAAAAATGGTATCGAAGTTGTGTAGATATTCGTTCAGACGCTTCGCTTTTTCAAATGCAAATTCAACACTATATTTTTTCATCTGATCTTTAATCTGTTGTATAAAACCATCCTGGTTATTTTTAAGTGCTTCTTTTGCGAGAGAAATACGGAAAATATAATCAGTCAGATCAAAATCTGGCTTACAGCTACCTGCGCAGTTGCCAATGTGATAGTCTAAACATCCAAGCTCTATTTTTTTGTTGCAGAGATTTAATCGGAACGTTTGCATTAAAAAATGGTACGTTTTGCGCGCGGGAGTTTTTTCTAAAAAGGGGCCAAAATAGGTTCCTTTTTTCTTTTTGTTGCGGACCAGCTCAATAGTTGGAACCTCGTGCGGTGTAAAAAGAATGTATAAAAAAGGTTGGCCTTCTTTGAGTAGCACATTGAATTTTGGCTTATGTTTTTGTACCAATTCAGCTTCTAGAAGCAAGCTTTCTGTTTCAGTGGGTGTCAAAATGTAGTCTACGTCAGCATATTCGTTAATAAGTTGGTTGATCTTCCAATCGGTGCTGTATTTTTTGAAATAGGAATTAACCCGCAGATGCAAGTTTTTGGCTTTGCCAATATAGATAAATGCACCTTGAGCGTCTTTAAAAAAATAGACGCCGGTGAGCTTTGGGATTGATTTTTCAAGTTTTTTTGTGGTTATTTTCATATTTATAGTGTAGCACGGATAGGGTATAATTACTAATGGTAATTTGATGTGCTGTTTTTAGTTTTTACCTTCGGTTTAAAAATAACTATACTAACTAATATTTATTTTTACATTTTTTGAATCTTGAGGTATTACATGAATCTTTTTAGACATGCTCCTAAAGTTATTGCGTTATTAATTGCATTGTGGGTTGGTTGGCAGGCATATGCTTATTTTTTAGATACAACAATTGCGTGCGTTGCGGTTAATGGCATTAATGAAAATTGTTACTATTCAGGTGATGTGCGCTGTTGTGTGCAAGCCGATAAAACCGGAGATATTTCATTGTGGCTTGATGGTCAAGGTTTGACCAATAATGTAAGAATTAAAGCGCATCAAGAAGGTCAATCATTTGCTATACCAACCAAAACATTAAGCAATGGTAAACATGTATTAAAAGCAGAATTTGCTGATAGTACTTTTAATCGTAATAAGGTTGCTTTGAGTTGTGATTTTTATGTTGACAATTTACCGTTGCAAGCAGTGTTTGTAAAAACTGGAGCGCCACACAAA
>Ga0209342_10005404_pt1 | contig 13092 bp, 21 predicted proteins | sample RifCSP16_2_FD_184023 | JGI IMG/M metagenome (GOLD analysis project Ga0209342, IMG submission 184023) | Soil microbial communities from Rifle, Colorado - Rifle CSP2_sed 16_2 (SPAdes) (version 2) | ecosystem: Environmental > Terrestrial > Deep subsurface > Rock core/Sediment | place: Rifle... | reverse complement strand
GGAAACAAACCAATGACTGAGGAAATCCTTGACGAGATGAACGACGAAGATTACTTTAACGACGCTGACTTGTCTGAGCCTACGTTGCTGCCTGCTGGAAAGAGGTACATTGGCAAAGTATCGAAGGTGGACACGTCTGCGACTGAGCCTGGGAAGTTGAGGAAGGTACGGGTGGCTGGTGGAGAGCGGCAAGTGAAGGTCATTTCTGTTGGAGTGACTGCGCTCAAGTTTGCCACTGGTGCTATACTCCCGGCTGACCAGAACTACCGGACCAATGGCCGGATTGATTTTTGGGTGAGCAAGGAGGACAGTATTGGGCGTCACTCGTTGTCGAACCTGATTCGGCGTATAGCTGGACTTGAAGATGCAGACCTCATCGGTGTGGCCCTGAAAGACGCGGCGAGTCACTACCTGCCTGGAGGGTATATTACGTTTGAAGTGTCCCACCGGCAGGCGAAGATTCAGGGTGTGGATACTACAGTGCAGGACTTCAAGGGGATTAAGGTGGCGACGAGTGAAGAGAAGGGGTTTGTGGTAGGGTAAGTCACAAAGTGGAGGACGAACACTGAATAAGCTACTAAGTATCGTATGGCATCTAGTGTGTTTAGGTTTAGCGGGGGCAGTAGCTTATGATTTCTACCTCCAATACACTAGAGTCACCTCACTAGAGGCTGAAGCCCCCGCTGAGATTCTTATAATTCCTAAAGAGCAGTCCAGAGTGAAGCTGGAAATGGCATGGCAGCGCGAATTTAAGTGGTATAGGAGGAGACACAATGCAAGACCCCCGCATGAAAACCTCTACTTGGGTCCTCAAAGACGCTAGCGACACTGTTGGCGGTGAGTTTATTCTCTTTAAAGGGATGCAAGTCCCGATGATGCCGAACGGGATTGCGATTGATCGAGTGGAGTCTGACCAGTATCAAGACAAATTCTACAACAAGGATGGGGTGCTTACGTTTGTCTCTGGACGAGACAGTACGTGGATGATGCTACACCGGGACATTCTTGACCGGCTAACACTTGAGGAGTTTGTGTCGTTTAATGAAACACGGAAGGCAGCAGTAGATCACGTTGAAGCTTTAGCGAGGGACGAAGCTGAGAAGGCGTACCCACTAAGTAAAACTGAAGGCCACTTACCTTACGGCTTTGTGCCTGTAGGAACGGGGATGCAACCATCACCGCACCAAAAAAGGAAGGAACCCACAAAGAAGATTGATCCGCAAACTGGACATGAGTATCTGTAAGGAGGGAAGATAATGAGTGACTCGACAGTTCAGCCCATTTTGAAAGAAATTCTGTATCCTTGTGTGCGTGTGAGGACTGGTGAAGCTGGAGGTTCTGGCACAGCTATCTATGCGAAACAGAACGCGAAGGGTGATTACGAGAATTATGTAGTTACTTGCTGGCATGTGATTCAAGATGCGATCACCATTCAGGAGAAGTGGGACGCCCTACTTGGACGGATGCGAAAGATCGAAACACGGGCGATGGTGAAAGTAGAGTTCTTTAAGTATGAGTACGGTGGACGAGCGATTGGAACACATGGGGTTGAGGCTGAGATTAAGATGCACGACAAAGATCACGATGTCGCCTTGCTCCGGTTAAAGCAGGTATCCTCTCCAATGGAGCATGTAGCTAAGCTCTTTACGAAGGCGGACACCAAGCAGATTCAGCTACTTGACGACACCATTGCGGTTGGATGTTCGCTTGGGCATCCTCCCCTGATTACAAAGGGGAAGATTACGTCTATGTCTGACATGATCGAAGGGATGTCATATTGGATGAGCGATGCTCAGATTGTGTTTGGGAATTCTGGTGGTGGAATGTTCCATTCGTCTGATAACTCATTCATTGGTATTCCGTCGAGGGTTGGCATTGTTGGGTGGTCTTCGCCAATTACGCATATGGGGTACTTTACAGACATTGAGCGGCTGTATAAGTTGCTGGAGCAATGGAAGTACCAGTTCATCTTCGACTCGTCCGTGACTTTTGAAGAGTGCGAGAAGATGCGTGAGAAGCTCCGCCGTGAGGACTTGGAGTTGCAGAAGCGTGGGTTTATTGAAGAGGAGAAGTAAGGAGGTGTAATATGGCGAGTGTAGTAAATACTGAAATGCCGGTAGTTCCCATTCCGCCTCCATTCGAGTTTATCACACTTAGGTTCTCGTACAAAGAGGCTCAGGCACTCCTTGAAATAACGGGGTTTATTGGTGGGCCTGCTGACACATCTCTAAGAAGGTTGTTCAGCGACCGTAGCGACAGCATACGCGAGATACTTAGTGAGGCCGGAGTTAAACCTGGAGACTTTAAGGTAGAAGGCGCAGTCTACTTTCTACCTCCTTCCTTAACTAAGCGATGACAAGTGATGACAAATGAAACCGCTAAGTGTCTTCGATGTTCAACCGAAAGACGGGCGTTGTGTGTGGTGGAGGACACCACGATGGGCGTGGCCCGAGCAGCAACCTGAGTGGCATAAGGACCAAGGATTCTGTGGCCGAGCGGATCAGTTTGGGATACGATGCTGTAAGTCTACACAGCGTATACTAGACTGTTACCAGCCAGAGGAGGGCGTTGAACCCAAAAAGCGGAAGGACCACCTATGGTAAAATGTGGCGAAGAACGTGGCCCTAAGTACCCCTGGAGAGACGGTCAGGATAATCCCTTCCCTAACTTAGAAATTCCCGAGGGTATTACAGTGTTTGAGTGGACGACAGTCGCAGGGAAGGTATACATTGCCTACCTTGGCGCGAGTGGAGATACTCCTGAGGAGGCGAGAAGCATACTGATAGACAAGATTCTGTTAATGGCGGTAAATGAAGTGGACCCACCAGAAGCGCCACACCATTTGTGGTAGTGATAAAGGAGGAAGAGATGTATACAGTGAAAGTAGTAAGAATGAGTCCCGATTTCTTTAAGCTTGGGTCGGTGAGTTTGTGTCGTAATGCAGTTCTGAAGGTGATCCCTGACCTTCGGCAGCTTAAAGAGTACGAGGCGGCTAAGGTGTCGTTCAGTCAAACATACATGAGTAGTCATTGGGCAGGTGGATTCAGAGTCTCAAAGCCAGGGAAAGTGTTTATGGGCCGCAAGGGAAGTCTGGTTTGGATAAGTGCGGCGTATCCTAAGATGCTGTCAAGCGCCTTCGGTACATACGAGCCAGAGCGAAATGACCGAATTGCTATTGTGCGGACAAGCTTCGTGAAAGCCCTTGGCATTGACCCAAACGACGTAAGTAACTCAGTTTGCTCTTTTGAGTTTCAAGGGATTAAGGTTGAGAAGATCAAGAACTAGGAGCGTCCATGCTAGACAAGCCGGATGCGTGTAAGCCGTGTAAGTGGTATGGAGATGGAAAGGGATTTGTCCCCGATGAAATTCACCCAGGAGCGAAGATTACATTCTGTGCCCAAAACCCAGGCGAGAATGAGGAAGAGAAGGGCAGTCCACTAATCGGGCGTAGTGGCAGGATTGTAAGTGGAAGTCTGGAGAAGTATGGCCTAAAGCGGTCTGACGCCAACTGGATGAACATTCTAAAGTGTAGGTGGCAGCATGAAAACGAATTGCCTCATGATGAGGGACAGCAACAGGCGATAACACACTGCACTGCCACCTTTCTTACTCCTGCGTTGCAGCAAATTAAGTCGAACGTGTATGTCCCGATTGGCGACTTGGCGCTTGAGTGGCTTTCAGGGCATACGGGGATCGAGTCATGGCGTGGGTCGGTGATTTGCCCGTCGTTCGGGCCGCTGGATGGTAAGAAGCTACTCCCTACCATTCACCCGTCGTACCTATTCAAGCGGCCCACGTTACGCACTGCGTCGCGGCACGACTTTGCGAGGATTGTGAGGGAGAGCAAAGACCCTAAGCCAGTACATATTTATCGTGACAACTTCAGGAAGCTTGTGAGCTTTCAGGAAATGATCGAGACACTATACAATCTTAGCTTCAAGAAGGCGATGATTGCGATAGACTTGGAGACTGACAGGAAGAAGCCAGTTGAAGCGAAGTTGAAGGTAGTTGGGATTGCTTGGTCCCCCACCGATGCTATGAACGTCTATTGGCATGACAGTGATCCTGATGGGCCACAGTTACTTAAGGCGATTGGGGATTACCAAGGAGATATGTGGTCAGCTACTCCGTTTGATGTGTCGGTTCTGACTAACTACGGATGTAAGCTTAATTGGGAGAAGCAGCATGACCTAACGCTTCTCCACTCTCGGTTCGACATTGAGCTACCTCATACGGTTGAGTTCATCTGTTCAATGTGGACCGAGCGGCCTTACTGGAAATGGCTTTCAGATATTGACTTGGCGCTGTATAACCTGCATGACTGCGTTGGGGAGTGGGAAGCAGCGTCCCGGCTGTCCCGGTTTTGCATAGCGAAGGACCCGTTGGTGTGGAAAGTGTATATGCGAGATCGGTTAATGAACCGTGTGTTGGTGCGGTTGCACCTAAATGGAATGCCGTTTAGTCCAGAGGCGTATGTCGAAGAGAAAGCCTATTATGAAGCGAACAAGGAATCCCTAGAGGCTGCGGTGAAAGATGCGCTTGGGGCTCGCCACACAGTAGTCGAAATGCCTGAACCATGTCCACAACATAAACGGTACACTGGCAAGACGCCATTGAAGTTGCGGAAGGGTGACGCAGTTCTGTGCAAGTACTGCCAACGGATAATGGACGCGGCGCACGACGCCAAGCCACTCAGCCTTACGTCTAGGGTGCAACTGGCGGAGCGCCTGAGTGAACAAGGGATCGTTCTCCCAAGGAAGCACGATACGGGCGAAGTAACATTAGCAAAGGGCGCGATTGCGGAGATCGTGCGGAACTACCGGGATCACGATATTGCGCCTATTCTTGGCCAGTTTGCAGACTTCAAGGAGAATAATACGGTTATTACTCGCTACTTCAAAGAAATGAAGGCGAGTAAGCATACTGGTAGAGTACATTCACAATACAGTTTTCATGCAGCAAAGCACAGGACAAGCTGTCAGGAGCCGAATGCACAGCAGTTCAAGAAGCCTGAGGAGGAGTGAGTGGATAAATTTTTGCACCCAGATACCGAAGCGCGGGACTTATTCTATTCAACCGCCAAGCCCCTCGTATGTCCTGACCCTGAGAATTGTACAGAACTCCACAATGAGGAGGACCCACAGACAAACGAGGAACACCATTACGGGTGCGAATGTTCGTGGTGTATTTACGTGTACTGGTCCTTGAAGCGATGAGGAGAAGTTAATGGCCGCACAAATAATGGCGCAGTGGCCTGTCAACACCTGAAAGAGCGTCCTGGGCTTCTGGCTGAAAGACAGGAAAACACCAGAAAGCCGACAATTCCGCCTGCTGCGTTGGTCCCTTGGATGAGGGGCAGTCAGTCCAGCCTGTTGTAGTGTTGCTATTCAGGTTATGGGACTGAGGAATCCAACGTGCGCCATTTTTTCTTGACGTAGCTCGTCTTTTCGTGTATAATTGAGTCCTTGTGGCGAAAGGAAAGCCACAAAAGGAGGGCAAAATGGCAGAATTCGACCTGACAGTGATCGAGGAATTAAAGAAGTATGCAGCGTTCGGGAAGGCTGTGATTATGCTAGCTCAGGAGAAGGAGATCGTCCCGAAGCGGCCCCGGTACAGGACCCGCACAGTGCAAAGGACCAGGATTGTGGTGCGAAGCCCGCGCAGGACGAAGGCAGAAATTGCGGCAGCAGCAGGTCCTATCCAACCGTCGGCCCCAACACCGACGACGACACTAAAGCAGCCTGCGAAGTCGTATACAACGCTAGGAGCGACTGCGACAAAGGCGACTCCATAGTGCTTACCGACATTACTTCGTTTGACGGTGAGTACCGATGGCTGTCTAACTTTTGGCCTTCGCCTATTGAGGTGGATGGGATCAAATACCCAACCGTCGAACATGCGTATCAGGCGGCTAAGACTGACGATCCAACAGTAAAGCAATTTATTGCTTCACAGGGACGGCCAGGGAAGGCGAAGTATATAGGTCGTAGTATAAAGCTGCGCCTCAGTTGGGATAAGGAGAAGGTGGAGATTATGCAGGACCTTCTCCGTAGGAAATTTGCCATTCCTGAATTGCGGGAGCTACTACTGAAAACCGGCGATACACGCCTGGAAGAAGGGAACACCTGGGGTGATACTTTTTGGGGGACAAACATGGGAGTAGGAGCGAATATGTTAGGTTTCTCTCTCATGAAAATTAGGCAAGAGATAAATGACCAAGACCGCGACGCCTGCCGAACCTAAGTTTCATGGACCCCGCGCCTTCATCGTAGCTGGCGCGGGCCGCACTCTTTTAGCTTTTGACGCTGACGGCTTACATTACCGTATAGCCGCGATGTATTCGCGTGATCCATTCATTAACGAGGCACTGCAAAAATACGACTCGACAAAGGACCCAACCTGGAAGCCACACGTCCGTAATTGTGCGGCCATCTTTGGCATCAGCCCACAAGAGGCTGTCGTCTTCATGGAGAAGGAGTCCCCTAAGTACACCTTTGCCAAAAACTCTGTGTATTTGTGGCTTAACGGGGGCGATGTCCCGGCACTAGCTAACGCGGCTGCATCAGCGGGACTCGACTTCGACCTGGATGCGATTGGAATGCTGTTAGACAACTGGGTGCAGAAGGCGAAGCGGCTACACGACTGGAGGCTCGGTTTACTAGATGAAGTCAGTCGAACTGGAATGGTTGTACTTCCGTCAGGGCGAAGGCGGCGATTCTATAACTTGACACTGGATAAGGCGACTGGCCGGTGGAAGTTAAATCATAAAGTGACGAAGGAGATTTACAACCACCCACTGCTCGGAACTGAAGTGGATTACATGACTCCGCGATTTGTGAAGGTGTTAGCTTGGACAGAAGAGAATCCACAGTGGCTTTTATGTTATCATGGGCATGACGGCATGATGTTGGATGGACCGGAGAGTGAAGCGAAGGATGCGAGGGATGAAGTATTCAAGCTTGTCCGACCTGCGACTGACTTAGGTGGTGGGTTCACACTAAATGTTCCGTGGGACGCGAAGGTGGGGCCAGTGTGGGCTGGCATGAAGAAGTTCAAGGAGACGTAACATGAGGAGGTGTTGGCTGCTGGGACATTGTTGGCACCCAATTACTTACACCAAAACTGACTGTAAATTCGACACTACAGAACTACGGTTTAGGTGCTGTAGGTGTGATAAACTACGGTGGAGGTAAGTCATGGGGAAGCAAAGTAGGGCAAAGCGGCGAGCGGCTCCACTGGCGGGAGTGTCGAGTGCTGCTGTAGAGAAGGTACTTAAGCAACCCGACAAGGGCCGAGATTGCAGGAAGTGTGGGCGGCGTTCATCACGGTTTTGGCTTGAGCCAATGTGTCCATTTTGTGCGGCGGATTATCAAGCACCGGCAGGTAGTTCAACGGAAGAACGCCCGCCCTATTAGCGGGATGGTGGGGGTTCAAGTCCCTCCCTGCCTACCAGTTATAGGAGGGTGAGTAATGGAATTGCTTCAGTGTGACATACGAAAGGTAGTTTCGCTATTACCGCCATACATGCGCCAACTGATGAAGGAGGAGCCGTTGATTCTGGCGGGTGGTTTTATCCGTGCGTGCGTGGCAAATGAGACTGTGACCGACGCAGACTTTTTTGGTCATTCGACCTCCTTTCTTGAGTCATGTGTTGACACCCTCCATAAGAAGCACGGCGGGAAAGTGCATAAGACGCAGAATGCGTTCACATACCGAATGGAGAAAGGCTGCTTGCCGGTTCAATTCATCACACGCTGGCTCTATACAAATCCAGAGAAGTTGCTGAAAGAGTTTGACTTTACAGTAGCGAAGGCGGCAGTCTGGTGGGATAGTGATAGTGGAAAGTTCCTGTCTGCATGTGATTCGCGTTTCTATCCTGATCTAGCAGCGAAGCGTGTTGTGTACACTCGGCCCGTTCGCCACGAAGATGCCGGTGGGTCACTGCTGCGCGTGCGAAAGTTCTTGTCTCGGGGGTATCAGATACACATTAAGGACTTTGCGGGTGTGCTAGCTCGGTTAGTCCAGGGGCTACCGGACATTAAGGACTGGGAGACATACTCTGGTGTAAACATTGAAGACAGCATTTTGAAGTTGTTAAAGGAAGTGGACCCGTGGGCGTTTATAGGTGAAGAGGAGGAGTAATGGATCAAGACACCGCGAAGAACGTAGCGAGGTTTTACGGGGTTCAAGGAGATATAACGGCGTATCTTCGTAACACCTTCCCTTATGGCCACCCTAGCTTTATCCCGTTACTTATTGACTTAATGGACTTACACAGTAAGAAGAATAAGGACTATGCTGCGAGCGACCTTGGACACTCTCCACTTGGAAATTTCACGCGGGTAGCGGACATCCTGTCAAACTACCCTAAGTTACCCACCGACGATCCACGTGTTGTGTGCCTCATCTATGCACTCAAACAGCTTGACCAAGTGTTGTTCAGTCTGAGTATTAAGCGAGAAGGCGAAATAGAGGGACTAGAGCCTCGCTTGCGGGACATTGTTGTGTATAGTGCGATTTGTCTCTTACTAAATCGAGACACGGGAGGGGTTGAAGGTGGAAATTAAGGTGGGCTTTGATGTGGATGGAGTACTAGCAGACTTCCATTATGGATTTTCACAAATACTCCATACGAAGTTTGGAACGCTAATTATTCGCCAGCCTCAAGCAGAGGTGTGGGACTTCCCTCAACTTCAGTTTGGTCTAACAAACGAGCAAACCGAAGCTGCGTGGGAGGACTTGAAGGCCACACCAAACTGGTGGGAGGGATTACAACCAACATGGGAGTTTCGGGAGTGTAATGGGACTAAACTGGCGAATGTGTTGTCTCAGTTCCCCTCATACTTCGTGACGAGCCGTGTTTCTTCAAAGACTGGCAGGAGTGTACAGAACCAAACCCACAGGTGGTTGAGGGACCATGCAATCTCTCACCCGAACGTGATTGTGGTGTCGAATCCTAGTCACAAGAAGGAAGTGGTTAAGGCACTGGGAATTACACACTTCATCGAGGATAAGCTGGAGACGGCGATTGAGTTAGCGCCAGTGTGTAATTCGTACATACTAGACTGTAAGTACAACAGAGATGGAGATGCGGCGGAGGGTGTGCGGAGGGTACAGTCAATAGATCAGTACCTACAGGACATTCAGGACTTTTGTCGAGTGTCTCTGTATCCTCAAATCAAGAAGGAGAAACCCTAATGCAACTTGATGCAAAGACTTTCCTTCGGCTCTGTGAAGAGACACACAAGATTGGCTTCGTAGATGCCGAAATGTCAGGCAAGAACCCTGACTACAACTCCTTGATTGTTGTGTCTATTCTCCCGTATGGAAGTAAGGTGAAATCGTTTGTCGTGTCGAAGGTTGGCCGGGACCGTGAGGTAGTGAAAGCGGCGGTCGAAGAGATGAATAAGCTGGAGTGTTGGGTGACATACTACGGGAAGATGTTTGACATTCCGTTTATTCAGGGGAGGCTGTTAAAGCACAACCTGCCTGTGTTAGTGAAGAAGCCACACCTAGATATGTACTGGCTCATGCGAGGGAATATCAATAACGCACGGCGCTCACAGGCATTCTTGCTGGAGTGGCTGGATACTCCCGAGAAGAAGATGACTGTAGGAGCGGACGTGTGGTGTAGTGCGCCATATGAAGGGGAGTCCATTACGACACTCAAGACCCGGTGCGAGTCGGACGTGAAGGGACTGAAAGACTTGTATGACAAAGGGAAACGGTTTGTTGTGGATGTGAAGAGGTAACAATGAAAATAAACTACTTCATTACAGTCGTTGGAGTACTCCAAGTAGTCGGAGGGCTATGGGCTGCTTGGGGCCACGACTGGAAGATGGCTATAATCAACATAGCCGTAGGGATTGCGAATGGAACGCTGTCTACTATGGCTAAGTGAGACACGACATGACCAAACACGAAACGGTGCCAATCACTCCGGCACTGAAACACGAATGCCCCAGGTGTAATCTCCTTGGGGCACTAGAGGAAGGGAGTATATGTCCTGATTGCCGAGAAGAACTAGAAGACTCTGCTCGGCCACTGGACATTATGATGAGCAAACGACGGTATAACGAGAGACTGAAGGAGGGATTTAAGCTACTGGACTAAATCTTTGCTTCGCTGTGAGCCTCCAAATGCCTGTCTAACCGGCTGTTTACTGCGGCGACACCAGTAATTACTTCTTGAAGTTGGCTCTTCAACCCAGTCAACTGCACCGCAATGCCATTCCTACCGACACCTACTCCTGTCTTATACACTCCAAACACTCCACCAACAATTCCTACGATGGCACCGACGTATCCAATGACTTCTGGTCCGACTGGCATGGGCTCACCTCCTTTGGTTTTTGGATGAGTTCTATTACTTCAAGAATCCATGACTTTGGGATAATAGTAAGCTGCGTGCGCTTTTCTTCGCCCTTGCTAATCACACGGTCATGGATAACCGCGAGTGTTCCTTCAACGTCGGTGAATATCCACCCCATAGATTCACACACCGCAAGGTTTGCAGTAATGCGATTGGGCTTTATTGTCTTGCCAGTTACCCCAACTGCATCTCTCCACCGTACAATGGCATACTTCTCCATTGAGCCCTCCTTTGCTACTCTAACCCTACCTTACATCTTCGATTCTGGCAGCTTGACCCCTTGAGGAACATCGCATGGTTTTGGGTATTTCGCCGCCATTGCCTCTTCGTTCGTGAAGGTTTCGCTTGTGGCGTAGACCTCAAGGCGAACAAGCTTCGCGTTTTCGACAAACGCCGCATACGCTGGATTGTCAATGCTCTCGCCTGTCGTAATAAGCTCCCAGTCGTTGCTCGGGAAGTTGAGATCATAGTATGCCCGAACAATCATGCGCCCGTCTGGACACACACCGTATTGTACTTCCTCCGGTGGAATGTTTGGGGCTGTGAAGGCCAGCATCACAGCGAGAATTGCTGTAAGCATTGGAGGCTCCTTATGTCCATATTGGACTGGTTCGTACTCCTCATGAGTATGGGTGGTATACTCATGTATGTAGACGCTGCTGTTCAGTACTCCAAAGTTAAGGACCGAACACTCGTTCAGTGCGGCGACGGAGTGTCCTAATATCGCCTTGCTGCTCTCGCCGCTGCTCTAGCTGTTCGTGCCGCTTTTGCTGCATGTCTCTGTATCCTTCGATATACAGGACTCTAGGTGACTTCTTCATTCCTGGGAGGCTAGAGATGTCTAAGCCAAAGCTTTCGAGGGCACCGAACATACGGAACGGTTTGTAGTATACAGAATGTTCACCGATAGCTGCGAGTGTAATGAGATTTGCTAGGTATTTCACGTCCCCGGTTCGCATGAAGTCATTGAACTCTGTGGCCCCATTATATAACTGTGCAATTCCCCAAAACATATTGACGAAGCGTATTTTCTCGTTTGGGTCGCTGATGTTTTGGAGGATATGTGCGAGTGTGGCGGCACCGAACGCACCACCAGGACCGAACATGGCTGTTGTTGCCAAGACTGAAGTGATTGTGGCGGCGTCTCGCTTTTCAAGCATCATAGCGATTGGGCCTTCAAAGTAGTCAATAGGTAAGTGTGTCCAACGTCCGTCTTGGCGGTAGCGTATTTCCCGGAGATAATCTACTACTCCAATGAACATAGCTGTTCTGATTGGGTGTGTCCTTACTTGCTTGACGAAAGACAGGACTGTACCAAGCCTCCAAGGAGCGAAGAAGTTTCCTGGCCACCCTTTCCAATAAGCGAGTAAGTCACCGCGCATGGAGTACCGAATTAAGTCAACAGTGACATGGTTCGCTGCCGCTTGAGGAGCGAAGCCCCTACGTAAGTAGTCCTTGAAGAGTGCATAGCGCAATGCAGGATCAGCGATATTGAAGGTCATATGCCCTGAGAGTAAATTTAACAGCCCTGCGGTGCGGCCTGCTTTTGACAGTATGTCACGCTTAACAAACGCACTGAAGTATGCGTCGGCTGGATGGACGTGAGTGGAGTATGGCATGTATCTATCGAACAGCCTGAGCATGACGGGATCACTTTGTGCTGCCCACTCACGAATGTCCCTCATTGCTTTAAATGGGAAGCCACGTGCCATAACAAACTTGAAGAACATGTTCTTAATCGCGTGTGGGAATGGGTTAATGAGGTTTGGGCCACGGAACCACGTATTCATTAAGTGAGCGAAGGTGTTGCTCCACTGTGTCTCTAGGGCTTGCTTAAGGAAGAGAGCTTCTTCGGGTGTTCGCACCCACCATGTTGCTGTACCTGGCGCTCCTTCGAGCCTTTGGAGTCGGCCAGTTACGCCTCTAGCGAGTGCTGCCTCGGGCGTGCGGAAAATCACGCCATTCACTTCGAGGAATTCAAAATACCGGCCTGTTTCGATAAGAGTGATGTCCGCCCATTCCCGGTAAGCCCACGACTTACGCGGGTCGAGGTAGTCAACTCCGCTTGCGACTCCTTCGCCATGCGTCCTAAATTTTCTCCCTCGTTCAAACGCTCCGACGTTGGAGCGCATGTGTCCGCCAAGGCCTTGGCCGCGACGAACTCTCCAGAGTTCTTGTGCGTCCCAGTCAACCATGCGGGGCCAGTAAGGACCGAGATGTTCGGGGATTGGTTCTGCCCTAAAGTACATAGAATAACGGTCTGCGAGAATTTTTGTCTGAGCGCGGGCGGCAGCAGCCGCTTGCATTTCTGGTGTATAGTGTGCAGCAATGGCGGCGGCAGTCTCGCGGTCAATAATTTGCATAATTGCTGGGTCAATCGGGCGGCCAGTTGCCTTTGCTCTGGCGGACAGTGCGTCCACGTCTATGCCTAAATCAGCCATTCGCTGATTGAAACGATTAGTGGCTAAATCAGCCCGCCACATGATGTCTCTCGGGTCTCCTTTGTGGAGAATGCTTGCGTGGTCAGACTTAAATGTAGCAAAGGCTGCGTCTTGCTGCCTGCGCTCCATGTGCATATGGCCAGTAATTACTGGTGAATCTGGGACCTTACGCCAGATGAGATTTTCGGCTGGTAAGCCTTCTTTCCTTTTATTGTACCACCGCTTGAGCCGCCCGAAGAAGGTGAGATACGGGATTTGGTTTGGCGGAATGTTTGGGTTA
>Ga0209342_10005401_pt1 | contig 13095 bp, 12 predicted proteins | sample RifCSP16_2_FD_184023 | JGI IMG/M metagenome (GOLD analysis project Ga0209342, IMG submission 184023) | Soil microbial communities from Rifle, Colorado - Rifle CSP2_sed 16_2 (SPAdes) (version 2) | ecosystem: Environmental > Terrestrial > Deep subsurface > Rock core/Sediment | place: Rifle... | reverse complement strand
GATCTCGTCAGCGCTGCGATGCGCCCGGCAGGCTGTTGCAGCCAGCGCCGCATGTCTCGTCCATCGGCGGGGAATGCCGTGCGAAGTAGCGCGTGGTGCGTTGCGACCCGCCTGCGGTTGGTCGGCCCCTCGGCGACGATCACCCACGTCGCCACGCTTGCGGGGATCCATCCGCGCTCCCGGGCGATGCGGGCGGCGAGTCGCGTCTTGCGATCCGCCGTTCCGAGCAGGTTCTGGATGTCGACGATCTCCGTCTTGAGCTCGATCACCAGCAGGGTTCGCGTGGGCGCGTGCCACGAAAGGAGGTCGATCCAACCGCGCTCTCCGCTGATCGCGAAAGACACTTCCGGGGCGACCTCCCATCCCTGACGACGCAACAACCCGGCTACCGCGTTGCCGAGCGCGGAATGTCTCGAATTGAGCAACCTGTCCAGCTCGCCGCCTCGCCAACGGGCCACGACATCGACACGAATGTCGAGGGCTGCCGCGACGCGCCTGAGGTTCACGAGCGTGAGTTGTGCAAGGTGGCCACGCTCGATGAGCGAGACCCGCGTCCGCGACACGCCGGCCTTGTCAGCGACGTCCTGCTGGCGCCAACCTTTTCTGACGCGCACAGCACGAAATGCGGAGCCAGCTCGCTGATCGGACACCTTCCGCATGATCGCCAGGGCCGCTTATCACCTGCTTACGCGCCAATTCGCAACCGGTGGCAGACTGCTCGGGTTACATGTCCGTGAGCGCGCCCACGACCTCCCGCATCGATTGGCTGCTGTTCGTCCTGCTCGGTTTCTTGTGGGGCAGCAGCTACCTGTTCATCAAGATCGGCGTCGAGGCCGGGCTCGCGCCGCTCACGCTGGTGATGTTCCGCCTGGCGATCGGGGCCACCTTGCTGACCGGAGTGGTGATCTACTCGCGCGCCAGCTTGCCTCGCGGCTCACGCGCCTACGCACACCTATTTGTGCTGGGTTTCTTCGGCATCGCGCTGCCCTTCTCGCTGATCACGTGGGCTGAGGGAAGCGTCGACTCGTCGCTGGCCGCCGTCCTGACGGCGTGGTCGCCCCTGCTGGTCATCCCCCTCGCGGCTGCCGTTGTGCCCGACGAGCGCCTGACCGCCAGGAACGTCACCGGTGTGGTCGTTGGCCTGGTCGGGGTTGCTGTGGTCGTCGGCTTCGATCCCGCGACTATCAACCATGGCAGCCTTGGCGCCGAGCTCGCGCTGATCGGCGCAGCAAGCTCGTACGCGATCGCCAGCGTGTACGCGCGCCGGTTCGTGCGCGGCTACCCGCCGATGATCCCGGCCCTGTTCGAGGTGGCCACGGCACTCCTCGTGGTCGGGGTGATGGCCTTCATCGTCGAACAGCCGCTCGTCACGCCAGCCTCTGCAGACGCCGTCTTAGCTATCACGTGGCTGGGGCTTTTTGGCTCCGGTTTCGCCTTCTTGATCTTCTTCCGGCTCATCGATCGTTGGGGGGCGGGACGAACGTCGATGGTCTCCTATCTGCTGCCGTTGTGGGGCATCGCCCTTGGCGCGCTGGTGCTGGGTGAGTCGATCAGTTCCGGCCTGGTGCTGGGCACCGCGCTGGTCATCGGCGGCATCGCGCTGGTCAACATTCGGCGCGCCGCCCTCGCTTCGAGCGCCGACGGACTGCGCGACCGGCTTCCGGCGCGCTTCGGCGGGCGTCCGATGGCCGAGACGGTGGCACCCGACTCGAGCGCCAGCCCGCGCTGAAAGTGGGGCTGGCATAGCCCCGACTGCTAGCCTTCCGACCATGACTACGGCTACCCCTGCGCACGACACCAGCACACCGCCGATGACCCTGCGCGACCGCCTGGCGGGCTGGCGCGAGATCATGCAGACCGCCAACGCGCCCGAGGATCGGCCGCTCGACAACGTCGGCAAGTGGCTGGTGATGACCCGCGCGGCGGTCTTCCCGATGACCCTCTGGTCGGGCACAATCGGAGCGCTGCTGGCGGTCGAGGTGGCGCGCGTCACGGGCACGGTCACGATTGACTGGATCGCGGTCATCCTGGCCGTGTTCGGCATTGTCCTCGCCCACGCCGCGAACAACCTCATCAACGACTACTTCGACATGACCGGCGGCGTCGACACCGAGGGCTACGTGCGCGCGCTGTACGCGCCACACCCCGTCCTGAGTGGCTGGGTCACCAAGGCCACGCTGCGCAACGTGATGGTCGGCCTGACCGTGATGGGTGGGCTGATCATGCTGCTGCTCGCCTACTGGAAGGGTCCGCTGGTGATCGTCTTCGCCCTGGCCGGCCTGTTCCTGTCCGTCTTCTACGTCGCGCCGCCGTTCAGCCTCAAGCGCCATGGGCTGGGCGAGCTGGACGTGTTCCTGACCTGGGGTCCGCTGATGATCGGTGGCACGTACCTGGTCGCCACCGGGTCAGTGCCGCTGTGGGTGCTCGTGTTCTCGATGCCCTACGCGCTGCTGGTGACGAGCGTCCTGTTTGGCAAGCACATCGACAAGATCGTGCCCGACACCGCGCTCGGCATCCGGACCGTGCCGGTGATCCTGGGCGAGCACACAGCCAGGCGCACCAACCAGGCGCTGATGATCCTGTTCTACCCGCTCGTGCTGCTGGCGGTGCTGACCGGCTGGGTCGGACCGTGGGTGCTGCTTGCCGGCCTGGCGATCCCCGAACTGATCCGCGCGCTGCGCTTCTACAACAAGCCCAAGCCCGATGCGCCGCCGCCGTGGTACCCGGCACGCGGCTGGCCGCTGTGGTTCGTGGGCTTCGCCTTCCGCCACGTCCGATTGGCTGGTTTCCTGCTGACGCTGGGCCTGGTGCTCAACGTGCTCGTCCCGGTGAAGCTGCCGCTGCCCTGGCTGTAGGCACGAGCTAGGCTGGCTGCGGCCAGCTCGTTTCGAACACCAGCTCCAGGCCGTCGATCGGATCCATCTGCTCGCCGACCTGGCGGAATCCGAAGCCTGCCGCCAAGCGCAGCGACGCTTCGTTGTCGGGCGATATCGAGGCGACGAAGGTTTCGATGCCGCGCTCGCGGTGCGCCCAGTCGAACAGCGCGCGGATCGACTCGCGCGCGAAGCCCTGCCGCCGATGTGGCGGATCGACCGAATAGCCAACCTCCAGCCGGCCTTGCCCATCGGGCGGGCCATGGAAGCCGATCGAGCCAACAACGTGGCGGGTGCCGTCCTCGCTCGCCAGGACCATCGCCCGCCCGAGCCACGCGCGGATGGTCGGATCCACCGCCAGCTGGGCCAGTCGGAAGTTCAGGAAATTCTCCAGTTCGTCGGCCATCCACATCGGGACAGACGCCCCGATCTCGAGCGCGGCGCCTGCCACGTCGCGCCGGGCGAGTGCCTCCATAAACGGGATCGACATCGAGACCAGTTCCAGTCGCGCTGTCCGAATGGGCTCGATCTCGGGCTCTGCGAACGCCGCGTTCACTCCCTGCGTCCGGTGCGCGCGAGGTACTCGAGCAGATCGAGCTTGGTGATCACGCCTGCTGGCCGATCCTCAGTCACCGCGACGAGCGCCGGCGCACCGGCGGCGAGCAGCTCGAACGCCTCATCGACCGACGCGCTGGCGGCGATCGTGGGCAGCGGCCGATCCATCACTTCGCCGACAGTCCGCTCGACGATTTCCGGCTTCCGATACGCCCGTTCGAGCAGGCCCTTCTCGCTGATCGAGCCGACGATGCCCTCGATGCGCTGGTCGTCGCGCTCGGTCACCGGCATCTGGCTGATGCCGTAGCGCTCAAGCGTGGCAATCGCGTCGGCGACAGTGTCCGTGGTCCGCGCCAGGACCACCGCCGGCAGCTCGGCCGGCTGGTGGCCGTTGCGCAGCACGTCGGCGACGCGTACGCGCGACGCCGGCGAACCGAGCAACCCGTTGTTGCGCATCCACTCGTCGTTGTACAGCTTGGACATGTAGTTGCGGCCGCCGTCCGGGAGGAGCACGACGATGACCTTGTCCGCGGCCTCGCCGGCGGCGATCAGCTCGCGTGCCACGGTCAGCGTCGCGACCAGTGCCGTGCCGCACGACTCGCCGGCGAGGATGCCCTCCTCGCGCGTGATCCGCCGCGCGGCGGCAAACGAGTCGCGGTCCGAGACGCGCACCCAGCGGTCGACCACGGCGGGGTCATAGGTGCCCGGGAAGAAGTCCTCGCCGATGCCCTCGGTCAGGTACGGCCGCGCGGTGTCGCCGGACAGGACGCTGCCCTCCGGGTCGGCGCCGATGATCTGGATCGCGGGGTTCTGGCTCTTGAGGTAATGGCCCACGCCGGAGATGGTGCCGCCTGTGCCGCTGGCGATGATCACGTGGGTCACCGCGCCCTCGGTCTGGCGCCAGATCTCGGGCCCGGTCGTTTGCTCGTGCGCCAGCGGGTTGTTCATGTTCCAGTACTGATCGGGCTGGAAGGCACCCGGGATGTCGCGCGCCAGGCGGCGGGCGACCGAGTAGTACGACTCGGGCGATTCGGGTTCGACGTTGGTCGGGCAGAGGACGACCTCGGCACCGTAGGCACGCAGCAGGGACTGCTTCTCGGCCGACTGCTTGTCGGCCATGACGAAGATGCAGCGGTAGCCCTTGAGCGCGGCGGCGATGGCCAGGCCGTGGCCGGTGTTGCCCGAGGTGGGCTCGATGATCGTGCCCCCCCGCTTGAGCAGTCCGTCGCGCTCGGCGGCCTCGATCATGGGCATGCCGATGCGGTCCTTGACCGAGCCGCCCGGGTTGAGCAGTTCGAGCTTGGCCAGGATGAGCGGCTGCTTCTCCTGCGGCCCCAGCTCGCGCGTGACGCGCATCAAGCGGACAAGGGGCGTGTTGCCGATCAGATCGATGATCGACTCGGCGTATTCCATCGCGGCGGAGTATAGGTGCGGCGCGGGCTGCGTCGGCGGTGGCTCAACTGTGCCGTGGCGTGCCACTGGGAGTGTAGGAATCGACCTTAACGTGGCCGGTCCGGGTCTCGACGGCCGAGTAACGGTCGCCCGGCAGCCCGACTCACGCTCAGGCTGAGGGCGATCTGGTGGAATTCCGCCTCAGATAGCCGCCCGACGTGAGATTAAGGGCATCGGTGACACTGGGAGTGGAGTCCGAGGCGTCTGGTCTGAGGGTTCGGGGATATTGAGACACGCGACCATGGCTTGCGCGCGCCTGCAGGTGTTTGGACCTGCCGATATCGGTGACGCTGATACAGCCGGCCTTGGCGCGACTCAACGGCTGCTGGTGAGCGTCGCAATCAGATGAAATCGGCGTCGTCGTGCGGGGACGGAGCTCTGCGCGGCGGTCGACCAGGTCCTAAACGGCTTGTCCACCCGGTCCATATCAGTATGGCTGATCTGGGCTGGGCCAACGGGCGCGTGACGTCTCACGAACCCCGGGAACAACAGCTAGTCGGACGGTTCGGGCGAGGGCTCCGGGGGTTCGGCCTCGGGCGGCCGATAGGGCTCGAGGTAGGGGTACGGCTTCGTGCCCGGGCGGTGGTTCCAGGCGATCCAGGCGATGCCGACGCCGATCACGATCAGGCCGACCAGCTGCGCGGTGGGGATGGGGCCGAGGGTCCAGTTCCAGCCCTCGCGGAAGAACTCCAGCAGGCCGCGCACGCTGCCGTACCAGATGCCCCAGAACGCAGCGAGATCACCCGGTTGCAGGCGCGCCAGGAAGCGGCGCGACAGGTACAGCGCGATAAGGCCACCGAGAATGTCGAGCGACGACTCGTAGAAGAAGAGCGGGTGGAAGCCGGTCGTCTCGAACGGGAACGCGGAGCACGGGTAGGCGGCGACGCGGTGGGCACAGTCGATCGCGATCCCCCACGGCGCGTCAGTCGGTGGCCCGTACAGCTCCTGGTTGAAGAAGTTGCCCCAGCGGGCGATGCCCTGGGCAAACAGCGTGCCCGGGATGACCGTGTCGAGCGCCAGCCGCAGCGGCAATCCTTTCCAGCGGGTGTAGATGAAGATGCCCAGCGCGGCGCCGGCCACGCCGCCGTACAGGCCAAGGCCCGAGTAGGGCGGCAGGATCGCCTTGAGCGGGTCGAGGCTGTAGATGGGACCCCATTGGTCGATGACGTGGTACAGCCGGCCGCCGACGAGGGCGAGCACGCCGACCAGAAGCAGCGCGCTCCAGATGTGAGATGGGGCAAAGCCACGCCGTTCCGCCTCGCGCTGCGAGACGAGCAGCATGACCGCCAGGCCGATGACATAGCCCACGCCATACCAGGCAATGGGCAGACCGGGCACGATCTCCGCGCCGGGAGTGATGTTGATCAGCGGGAACACCCGCGCAGCATACCTATACTCGGCTCAATGACCGAGCAATACATCGGCTGGGCGCTTGTGGTGGGGTTGGCGATCGGCGGCGCGCTGGTCTGGTTCGCCATCGGCCGGCTGCCGCGCAGCGGCGAGGAGGTCCCGCCCAAGGAGCGCGCGGCAGAGGCCGAATGGATAAGCCGCACGATCAACAAGCGCGGCGGCATGGCGCCCAATGACCTGGTCGAGGAGGTCCTCGAGCTGCACGTCGAATACCTCGAGCGACAGGCCGAGGAAAGCGCCTAGCGCACCCGTCGGCCGGCTAGAAGGAAGCGCTCAGCATCGACGGGGCGGACGCGTCCTCGGCGACGACCAACTTGTCGCCCGCAGTCATTTCGATCGAATCGGCCATGTCGCCCGCCCAGAACTGCACGCCCTCGGCCGACTGCATGGGACCGATCCACGTGCGCTGGCCGGCGCGCTCGAAGTAGCAGCCGTAGCCGCCCTGTGACAGACGCGGCAGGGCATCGGTGAAGAGCGCGACCTGGTGACTCGTGGGTGACACCAGCGCGACACCGGCCGCGGCGCCGGTTGCATCGCGCAGGACCAGCTCGCGCGTCCCGGGCTGGCCGGAGAGGTCGGCCATCATCGCCACCGCGTCGGCGAGCCGGCGAGCCTCGACCGACTCCGGGCGCGTCGCCCCTCCCCACCAGGCGCCCACTGACACGCCCAACACACCGACCACGAGCACGGTGGCGGCAAGCTGCCACGCCAGTCCCCCGCGCCACCACGGCTGTCGTACCGGAGCCGGCTGACGCGAACGACCGATCCGGCGTGCGGTCTCGAGCACCCGCTCCCTGACCTCCGCCGACGGGCCGCGCGCCAGATCGAGCTTGAGCGCCGTGCGGCGCAGCGCCTGGGCATGAGCGGCGCATTCGGGACATTCAACGATGTGAGCGCGCGCCGCCTGGCTCGAGGCGTCGTCTGACTCGAGCGCATCAGGCGCGAAGAACGCCTCGTCGAGCCATTCCCGAACAGCGACGTGGTCCATCTGCCTAGGCCCTCAACTCGCCGAGCGATTCGCGCAGTCGGGCCAGCGCGCGCCGGGTGCGCGTCTTGACCGTGCCCAGCGGCCACGATAGCCGCTCGGCGATCTCTGACTGGCTCAGCTCGTCGTAGTACGCGAGGGTGATCACCTGGCGCTCCGTCTCGGGCATGCCGGCCAGCGCGCGGTCGACCTCGTGACGCAACTCGGCCAGGTCCACCTCGCGCTCCGGATCGGACGCGGCGGTGACGCCGGACAGCGGCGTCGACGTAGCCAACAGGGCGTCGCGAGATTCGTCCGCGGATGCTGGGTCGACGCCCGCTGGCGCGAGCCCGCTCAGTGCGATGGGTGCCGGGCGACGGGCGAGCGAGCGCAGCCGATCTATCGCCCGGTTGCGGCCGATCGTCGACAGCCAGCCGATGACCGTGCCCTGGTTGCGGTCGTACATCTCGGCCCGGTTCCACAACGCCAGATATGTGTCCTGCAACACTTCCTCCGCCAGTCCTCGGTCGCCCAGCCGGAGCAGCGCGGCCCGAAACAGGCTGACAGCGTGACGGTCGTACAGTTCGCCGAGCGCCATATCGTCACCGTCAACCAGCGCGGCGACGAGCTCCTCGTCAGAGCGTCCGCTGTTCGGTACGCCCATCAGCCGGTGGCCGGTTTTCTGGCCACGCCCGCGAGCGTGCCGGCTGGCAGGTGCGCCTCGAGACAGCTGACCCCGGAACTGCCCACGGTCGCGCCGTGGACCGTGCCCGCCGGCAGTTCGAGCCGTTCGCCCTCGGTCAGGGTCACGTCGCGGCCAAGCTCGACGAGATGGAAGGTCATCGAGCCGGCCGTCGCCACCAGCACCTTGTCGTAGTCATGACTGTGGGCGGAGTATCGGTCGCGCGGAGCATTGCCCCACGAGGAGGCAACGAGGCCCTCCGCGGCCAACCGGGCTTCGAGCTCGGCGGCGCTCACGCCACGTTGGCGCCGATCAGGCTGCCCACGCCGTAGGTCACCGCCGCCGCGGCCGCGCCGATCAGCACCTGGCGCACGCCGGAAAAGAGCATGCTCCGGCCGGTGACGATGCTGACCGCGGCACCCACCGCGAACAGGGCGGTGAATGACATCCCCAGGGCAGCGATGAAGGCGACCTGGCCCTGCGCCAGCAGGAACGGCACCAGCGGCACGAGGGCGCCGATCGAGAAGGCGATGAACGAGTAGATCGCCGCGCCCCATGACGAGCCGAGCTCGTCGGGATCGAGGCCGAGCTCCTCGCGCACCTTGGTGTCGAGCGCCTTGGCCGGATCGGCCATCAGCCGTTCGGCGATCTTGGCAGCGTCGTCGTCGGACAGGCCCTTGGCCCGGTAGATCTGGGCCAGCTCCTCCTGCTCGACATCGGGCATCACGCGCATCTCCTCGCGCTCGATCGCGATCTGGTTCTCGAACATCTCGCGCTGGCTCTGCATGCTGATGTACTCGCCGGCAGCCATCGAGAAGGCGCCTGCCAGCAGGCCGGCGACGCCGGCCAGGACGATGAAGTGGTTGTCCGCCACGGCACCGGCCACGCCCATCACCAGCGACAGGTTGCTGACCAGGCCGTCGTTGGCGCCGAAGACCGCGGCCCGCAGCGTGCCCGAACGGCCGCCGCGGTGAATCGCCTCCTCGCTCAGGTTCTTGCGCGTGCCATTGTTGGCGGCCAGCCGCTTTGCACCGGTGATCTGGTCCCACATCGCGGCGTGCTCGCGCTCGTCAGCGGCGATCGACTCCGTCTCGGGCGTCATCTGCTCGGCGTAGGCGGCCTCCTCGTCGCCCTCGAGCGCGCGCACCAGGTCGGCCACCCGGTCGGGCCCGAGCAGGCGCGCCAGGGCGATGATCACGCGCACCCGGAGGCGCGGCGCGCCGGGCGGCGGAATCGTCGCGCCGGCACTCTCCAGGCGCGTTGCCCAGATCTCGGCGTGGCGGCGCTCGTTGGCTGCGATGCGCTCGAAGGTCCGGGCTCGGTCGGGGTTCTTCTCCATCGCCGCCAGGCTGTCGTAGAGGGTGATCGCGTCGCGCTCGAGCTTGAGGTTGGCCAGGCTGCGCGCGCGTTCGTCGGCCGTCAGATGGAGGGGTGGGCTACTCATCGAACATCAAGGGTAGCGAGGCGTGCCGGCGGACGCCTTCCGACAGCCAGCCCGCGAGCGCCGGTCGCGTCCCGGATCTGCTGGAAAAGTCCTGACGACAGAGGCTCCTCGGCACGGGTAGGTTAGGCGATCCTCTCCTCCATCTGCGGGACTGACCGGGCGGCGACGAGGGCGGCGATCTCGTGGCGCTCGGGGAGGGTCAAGCCGAGGCCGCGGCCGCCGTCGATGACGAGGTCCATGACCGCCCAGGCGAGGGTGAGACAGGAGGCCTCGCCGGGGAAGCGGCCGATGACCTTGGTCCGTCGACGGACCTCTTCGAGCGAGCGCTCCAGCAGGTTGGTACTCCTCAGCCTTCTCTTCAGCCGGAGCGGGTAGGCGAGGTGGACGGTGAGGGCCGCGAGGTCGTCGGCCAGGCACGCCGCGGCACTTGGATACTCGCCCGCCAGGTCGCCGACGAGGACCCGGAGTGCGGCCTCGGCCTCGGCCGGGCTGGTGGCGGTGTCGAGGGCCGCCCAGTAGGCCGCCCGGACCCGGGCGTGGACCATCGGCCGCTTGGGCAGTTTGGCCAGGACGTTGCGCAGGCGGTGGACCGCGCAGCGCTGGCGGTCGGCGTCGGGCCACAGCTCACCGATCGCCCGGATCAGGCCCGGCGCTCCGTCGCTGACGACGAGGAGCGGGCTGCGCAGCCCGCGCCGGAGGAGGCCCTGGCCGAGGTCGAGCCAGTCCTCGACCCGCTCGCGCTGGCCGAGGCAGACGTCGAGCAGGACCCGCTCGCCCTCGGTTGTGAAGCCCCAGGCAACGAGGACGCCCTCCTTGGGGCCATCGGGCCGGACGGGCAGGTAGATCGCGTCGAGCATGAGGCTGAGCAGGCGGACATCGGCCAGACTGCGCGCCCGGAACGCCCGGTAGCGGTCGCGCAGCTCGCGGCAGATGCCGCTCACCGCCGTCTTGCTGATCGCGCCCAGGCCGGCCTCCCGGGCGAGGCTCTCGATGTCGCGGTCCGAGAGGCCCCGGACGTAGGCGCCGATGACGAGCGCCTCGAGCGGCCTGGTCCGGACGATCGCCCGCGTGTCGGGGATCGTCTGGCTGACGAAGCGCTCCAGGGTGCCCCGGACCTGGGGCATGGCGATCGTGATCTCGCCCTCGGCAGTCTGGATCCGGCGCGGGCGATGACCGTTGCGCGAGCCGGCCGCCTCGGGCGTCCGCTCGTAGCGAGCGCGGCCGAGGAAGGCCGTGACCTCATCCTCGACAGCGCGATGGAGGACGAGCCGGGCGCCGAGGCGCCCCAGTTCGGACAGGCGGTCAGGGTCGTCAAGACCGTTGAGCAGGACCGCCTCGATCGCGGCCTCGATCTGGACGCTGGGGGCTATTCTTCGGTCCACGGCGTGGTCTCCTTCTGCGGCTTGCAATGACCGCTTCGGAGCCTACGCCGTCTTCACTTTTACAGCGGGGTCAGGACGCCACCAGCGCCCGCAGGAAGCCCCAATCGTTCGTGCCGGCGCCACTTGAACAGCGTCCGGAACGCACCGGGCGCCGCGCCCGGGGCTGGCTTCAGCCCTCGGTCGAGCCCGCCAAGACGGGCCGCATCTGCTGCCCTTCGGCCTCGCTTGCGTACCAGTCCGAAAAGGGTTCCAGCGCCACAGCGACGGTCTTCCACGTGGTGTAGTTGTCGATCGCCTGCATGCCGCAATCGCGTCCGAACCCGGAACTCTTGACGCCGCCGAATGGCGCTTCGACCGGCGTGGTGTTGAATGTGTTAATCCACACATACCCGGAATCGAGGCGTCGCGCACATCGCATCGCGCGCTCCACGTTCGCCGTCCAGACTCCCGCGGCAAGGCCGAATTCGGTAGCGTTTGCCAGACGGATCGCGTCTTCTTCGTCGCGGAACGGGGTAACCGTCACCACGGGACCGAAGATCTCCTCCTGGAACACGCGATGATCCGAAGTGACGTCAGCCAGGATTGTCGGGGCGTAGAAATTCCCGCGGTCGAATGGCGGATCCATGAGTCGGTACCCGCCCGTGACAACTCGAACGCCTTCGGCGCGACCGATGTCGACGTAGCGCGAGACCCGCTCGAGCTGACCCGAGGAGATCAGCGATCCAAGCTGGGAACGCTCGTCCGTGGGTGGGAGAACTCGGATCCGTTCGGTGAAGGCCACCAGGCTGTCGAGAAACCGATCGTGAATCGACTGCTCGACAAGGATGCGGCTGCCGGCGTTGCAGTTCTCCCCCTGGGCGTAGAAGATCCCGAAGGCCGCACCGGCCACCGCCTTCTCGAAGTCGGCGTCGGCAAAAACCACGTTGGGTGATTTGCCACCAAGCTCGACCTGGATCGGGCGGACCGAGTGGGCTCGCGCGGCCATGACCGAGCGGCCGACTTCCGTACTGCCCGTGAACACGAGGACGTCAATGTCCCGATGGGCGGCCAGTGCCTCGCCAGCCACCGCCCCTGTGCCACAGATCACGTTGAACACACCGGCAGGTACGCCGGCGGCAAGGGCAAGTTCACCGAGCGCAAGGGAAGACAGAGTGGCGAGAGATGACGGCTTCAGCACCACGCTGTTGCCGCAGGCCAGCGCGGGTATCGCTTTCCACGCGGCGAGATACATCGGGAAGTTCCACGGCGTGATCGCCCCGACCACCCCGGCCGGCTCGCGAAGGACGATGCCCATCTGCCCACCTGGCAGCGGCAGGCTCTGCCCGACGAGCTTCGTGGCCGCGCCGGCGAAGTACTCGGTGATGTCCGCGACCCCGGCGATGTCCTCGTGCGACTCGGCGATAGGCTTGCCGCTGTCGCGCGTCTCGACATAGGCGAGCTCGGCGGCGCGTTCGCGTATCAGCCCCGCCAGCCGCCACAGGACGCGCGAGCGGTCGCCTGGAGAGACCTGCGACCAGACCCCAGACGCGAACGACTGCCGCGCTCGGGCGACGGCATCATTGACGTCGCGCTCGCCGCTGGCCGGGATCTCGGTAAGTCGTTCGCCGGTTGCGGGATCATCGACGGGAAGGACGGCGCCGTCAGCAGCCGGCTTCCACTCACCATTGATCAGATTTCCCTTTGCGTTCATGAAACCGTTACCGAACACGGCCTACCTCCTGTGTCTGATCTGCCGGTAGCAGGACGGCCACTGGAACCGGACGGACGAAGCCCTTCTGGAAGAAAGGTGCGCGCGGTGGCTGGCCGGACATAGCGACCATGCGAGTCACGATTGGTTCGCAGTAGCGACCTTGACACGTGCCCATGCCACAGCGCGTGACTGCTTTGATGGATGTGAGGTCGCGGAGGCCAAATTCGATCGCGTCCGCGACCTGGCTCATGCTGACGTGCTCGCACGTACACGCTTCGGCGGCCGGCGAGACCTTGAACGATCCTTGGGGGTACATCAGGCGCTCGAGGCGCCTCGCATACAGCCGAAGCAGGGCTCGGTGGGCCGAGAGGAAACGGCCGCCGGATAGGCGAAGGCCGAGAGTCTGCACAAATGCTCTCGCCGCGATCTCGCCCGTGACCGCCGCGTACTCACGGCCGTGAATCCCCTGGCCCTCGCCGCACAGGTAGATGCCTTCCGTCGACGTCAGACCGGCGCGATCTGATGCCGTGAAGAAATACTGGCCCACTGCGTTGTATGCCTGGACGCAGTTGGCCGTCCTGGCGAGCTGCGTCTGCGGCGCGAAGTAGTCGGTTATGGCGACGTGATCAGCCTCCACCAGCTC
>Ga0209342_10005400_pt1 | contig 13097 bp, 14 predicted proteins | sample RifCSP16_2_FD_184023 | JGI IMG/M metagenome (GOLD analysis project Ga0209342, IMG submission 184023) | Soil microbial communities from Rifle, Colorado - Rifle CSP2_sed 16_2 (SPAdes) (version 2) | ecosystem: Environmental > Terrestrial > Deep subsurface > Rock core/Sediment | place: Rifle... | reverse complement strand
ACCCTATCTCGATGAGCTAGAGATCGGATACCGCCTGTTCGGCAAGCATCACTGGAGCAAGGGGGCTACAACCGAGGCACTGACGCTGCTGACCGGCTACCTGTTCGAGACGAAAAACGTCAATCGCATCCGCCTCTGCATTGACTCCGAAAACGGAGGCTCTCGCCGGGTCGCGGAGAAGGGTGGTTACAAGCACGAGGGCACGCAGCGCGGCGCAATGTTCAATCGCGGCCGCCATCACGACATGGAACTATACGCGGTCACGCGCGGCGATCTGTGCGCCTCGTAGAGTCGTTACCGCTCCAGCGTCGTACCGTCGTATAGCTTCGTGACCCGGACGCCACCGGGTGGGGCGGCCTGCACGCAGAGGTCGCACAGCACACACTCGTCGAGGTTCTCCTCGACGATGGCGGCGCGGCCGTCGGGTGCCTGCGCGAAGATGTTTACCGGACAAACCTCCGCCAGTTTCTTCGCCATCTCGGCGTCGCCTGCAACGGCGGGTGACATTTCAACCCGGATGAACATCGTCATCGCGCGGCTTACATCCTGTTGGCCATACGCCAGTGGGTCGCGGTATCGGTGACGTGGTCGTACTTCACCACCTTGCCGGCGGCGTTGAACTGCCAGAGGTGCCCGTTGTTCGGAATCGAATAGGATTTACCGTCGCGGGTCGCGTCGAACGCAATCAGGACCAACACTTTGTCGCCGCTCTCGAAGAAAGTGTGCGGTTCGAAACGCGTGATCTGAAGTGGTGCGAGAGCCTCGAAGAATCCCGCGATGTTCGCCTTACCTCGGCGTGGCTCGAGCCAGGGCACGCCTTGCGCTGATGTCTCCGTTTCCCACTCGACGTTGTCGTCCAGCTTGTCGAGTATTGCGGGAACGTCTCCACGGCCGAACGCCGCATAGATCTCCTTCACTGTGTCGACGTTGCTCATCTAAGCTCCTCCAGTTAATCGTTGCTTTACGAGTTCCGGTATCTGCGCGATCTCTTCCGCGACCGAGATGCCGACGTCGTTCAGACGGCGGATTTTCTCGCTCGCGGTGTCCTGCTTGCCCTCGACGATGGTGCCGGCGTGACCGAACCGCATGCCCGGCATCGCGTCCATGAAGCGCCCGGCCATGAAGGCGATGATCGGCAGACGCGAGTTGTTCTGCTTTACCCACTCCGCCAGCTGCGCCTCCATCGGGCCGCCGGGCTCGGAGTAGATGACGATAGCGTGCGTCTCGGGGTCGGCCTCGAACAGGGGCATCAGCTCGGCGTAGGTGGTGCCGATGATGGCGTCGCCGCCGATGCTGACGGTGGTGCTCTGGCCGAAGCCTGCGGCCGTGAGCGAGTTCGAGATCTCGGTCGCCATGCCGCCGCTGCGCGACATAACGCCGATATGACCGGGCCGGTAAGCCTGGTTTGTGTTCGCCGCCGGGCCGCCGATGCCGCCCATCTTCGACTTCCCCGGCGAGATGATCCCTAGGCAGTTCGGGCCGATGATGCGCGCACCCTTTATCTCGGCGAACTCGACGATGTGCGCGACCTCAGCGCGAGGAACGCGCTCGGTGACGATCACTAGCAGTTTGATGCCGTTCTCAAGCGCCTCAAAGGCGGCGTCGCGCACGAAGGCGGGCGGGACGGTGAGGACGGAGCCGTCGACGCGGTCCTTCTCCGTGATCTCGCGCACTGTGTCGTAGACGGGTACGCCGTAGACGTCGCGGCCGCCGCGCCCAGGTGTCACGCCGCCGACGACCTTCGAGCCGTAATCGAGGCACTCCCGCGTCATGTTGACGGCCTCGCGGCCGGTGATGCCCTGGATGATGAACGTGGTGTTCTCGTCGATCAGGATGGACATCTGACTATCACTTCGGAGCGCCGCTGCTGGAAAGTATCGAGAACCCCTCGACCATGAATACAGTACCTGTCGTGGATGCCTGCCGAAGAGGGATCAACTCCTGGTATTCGTCTGATTCGTACCAGGCCCGCGCTGCGTCCATCGTCGGGAACTCGCCGATCACTGTGCGCGGGTAGGGCTGGTCGCCTTCCTTAAGGTCTGCCGTGTCGCTGGCGACGAGAAACCGCCCGCGGTAAGCGACGACCGTAGGTGGCACCTTGGATGCGTACTCGCGGTACGTCTGGATGTTGTGCACCTGCATCTGGGCGACTACGTAAGCGGCCATGGCTACGCGGTCGTGAGTTCCTTTCCCAGCTCTTCTTCGTTCGCGGCACCGATGGAGGCGTGGGACTGCACGACTTTCCACTCGCCGCCCTCCTGGTGGAAGACAGTCGAGATGCGCGCGTCGATTTGGTTGCCGCCGATCTCGATCGCGAACTTCTCCGCCGCGCAGCCGACAGACCCCTCCTCGTATCCTTCCGGATCCTCGAGCTTGACGCAGAATCCGCCGAGTTCAGAGAGCTGCGCCTCGAAGAGCCGCACGACTTCATGGTGACCGGACCACCACTCTCGAGGATCGGTGCCGATCACGCGTAGACCGGCCTCGCTCGATAGCATCCGCTCGATCGTCGCACCGTCGCCTTTGCCAATCGCCTCGAGATAGCGAACGAGCGCGCCTCTCCCTTCCGCTGACTGCTTCATGCCGGCCGCCTTCGTTTATGCATTGGTCTTCTCCACTGCCCGCCGCGCCGCTTCCGACATCGAGACCGAGCGGTCGCAGTACTCGACGCCGTACTTCTCGAGAATCTTGAAGGCGTCGGCCTCCCAGGAGCCGGGGATGCGGAAGATGCTGATCTTCGCCGCCGGGTCGTGGCCGGACTCGACGACGCCTTTGATCACGCCGCGGGCGACGATGTCGGCGCGCGTGTTCGAGACGACGTTCATGATGACGGCGATCTTGTCGACGCCGGGCTTGCTCAGGATGAGCTTCGTTAGCTCCATCGCCTTCTTGACGCTGGGGTTACCGCCAATCTCACAGTAGTTCGCGGGGCGGCCGCCGTACTTCTGGACGGCGTCGAAGATGGTGAGCGAGCCACCGCCCGCGCCGATGACGAGGCCGAGGTTGCCGTCGAACTCAACGACGCGACCGGCGACGCCGCGGTGATCGACGGCGTCCACCTGTGCGCCACGAATCTCAAAGTCTGTCGGCGGGCGGCCCTGGCGGGTCTCGTCAGGCGAGATGCCGAGCTCGCCAAGAACCGCCAGGTGGCGGTCGCGCGCCTCATCTTCCATATCGAGATGGCAGTCGAGCACGACAAAGGACCCGTCCTCGAGCTGGCCAAGCGGGTTGATTTCGGCTAGCGTCATGTCGTACTGCTGGAACAGCCGCACCAATCGGGTGGCGACGCCTGTGAGCGCCGTGAGCTCGCCGCCGGTGATACCGAGCGAGGCGATCAGCTCCTTCGCCCGAAAGTCCGTGTACGGGACGAGCGTCGAGAAATGGCGCTTGGCGACGTGGTCCGGGTGCTCCTCCGCCACCTGCTCGATGTCGATGCCGCCCATGTCGCTGAAGATCATGACGGGCTTCTTCGCGAGTGCGTCATACGTCACGCCGAGGTAATATTCTTTGGCGACCGACGCCTTCGTCTCGACCGAGACGCAGACGGGTAGCTGATCCCGGATGGGGAGCGCAAGGATCTCGGCGGCGGCGAGCTCGGCCTCCTCCGGCGTGTCGGCGAACTTGACGCCACCGGCTTTCATGCGGCCGCCGGAGAGCACCTGCGACTTGAGGACTACGGGTCCACCGAGCTCCGCGGTGAGGCGCCGAGCCTCGCCGGGAGTGTTTGCGGTCCCGCCGTGCGGTAAAGGCACTCCCTGCTTGGCGAGGAGTAGCTTGCACTCGAATTCGTAGAAGCGCATATTGCTCTATGTGATCACTTGCTGCCCTGATAACACGTTAGCTCAGTGCGGCGCATTGAAATTCCTGCCAGCGCAGCCGAAAGCCCCGGCGTCCAACCGCGGCGATACGCGCGCGACAATCTGAGGTGTAAGACAGGGGCTCATGAAATAGCGCTATAACGATCACTGGATCGCTGATACCGTGCCCAGGGATATTCAGGGAGAGATGACCAATCGTGGTGTTGGGCGTATCTCGGTACTCGTACCCAACCGCATCGGCTTGAAAGGGATCAAGCATCTGCAGTCGGAACTCGCCTACGAAGGCGTTCTCACCTTGAGGATTTTCAACGACCACTGTCACGAAGACTCCAGGTGCGTCTTCGCTGCCGACACGTCTTGACTCCCGTACGTGGCAGATGAGTCCACGGGTAGTTCGCCTTGCCGCCCATTGGACGACACTAGTGACGGGCCGCAATAGCGTATCCAGCATTTACCACTGGCCTCATGTTTTCAGGAGATCACGCGACTCGAAAAAGTCAATCCAACTAGACCAGTTCACGTCCTTCTTCAAACCCTCCACAGTGTAGCCTGCCCTCAACAACTCCTTAAGCTGTGCCAGTATAGGTGCAACCTCGTTATCCAACTTCTCTGTGTTCTCCCGGTAATACGCCGCGCAGGCACGCGAACCGACGCCAACAGCCTGGAGTACCGCAATACTATCCACGAACGACTCCAATGGGAGCCGAGTTTCTTTTACACCGCCTCTCTCCCTCATGTCCTGTATGCTCTCATACGGGTAGCCAGTTATGGGCGTGGGATAAAGCAAGGCTTGCCCGCCTAGCGCGGCGTGGGCGTCCGAGAGTAGTAACGTCACGCCAACCAACGGCCCGCCGCCCTCACCAGTCTTCTGCCTTTCCTCCCGTACGGACGTTTCGTATCGGTACTGCAAGTCCCGTCCAATAAAGCCATTGAGATTGTCCTCAGACACGTCATCGAAAAGCGTAAGAACCACCTCCCCCCAGAGCTCCCTTGCGCGGTTCTTCTCATCCTCGGGGCGGTCTCCGTCAAGCCATCCAAGCCAAGTGGAGAGCAGCCGCAGAGCGAAAGTCAGAAGCAGCCTTCTGGCTTTTTCCCAATTTCCCTCCAATCCCCAAAGACGGTCTAGGCTCTTGATGCCGCCCACGGCCACTCCGGCAGCTACGGATCCGCCAATGAGGACGGCGGTGCATGGAATACGGCTGTCAAACTCCAGGTGGCCCTCCTGAGCGGCAATCGCACTAGCCAGCGCTTCTTTTAGGCGCTTTTCTAGCCTCTTCTGGCGCAGCGTGTTCACCCGGCACCTGCCTTGGCAGCGGTTCTTAGGCCCTCAAACGTCTGCCTACACAACGGTATACTCTCCCCGATTTTCTGGCGAATATCGTAGCCGCTGATGACGCAGAATCTGACGGGCGCGGTGCAGGGGCAGCCCAATTTCGATTTGCGGGCCTGAGCGCATTGTGGTTCGTGTAAACGGATCTTGACTGTCACTCTAAACCCAGCATTCGGTCATAGACCATAAAGCTCAGCATATTCAGGGTCGCGCTCGGCGATCATCCTGGCGGGCTGCACCATGACCTGCGCCTGTTTGAACGTCGCGTCGTCCTGCATTCTGCCGTCGAGCATCACCGTGCCGGTTCCGTCACCCATAGCTTCGATAATACGTTTGGCAGTCTTAACCTCCTCAACGGTAGGGCTGAACTCGCGCCTGGCGATCTCGATCTGGGTCGGGTGCAGTGTCCAGGCGCCCACGCAGCCCATCAAGAAAGCGGCTCGGAACTGATATTGGCACGCTACTGGATCCTCGATGGCGCCGAAAGGACCGTAGAAAGGCAGGATACCAGCCGAGTTGCAGGCATCGACCATCCGAGCCAGGGTGTAGTGCCAGGGGTCCTGCTGGGCCGAAGGTCGCGGTGCATCGGCATTCGCTTGATCGACATCGGCGATTACCTGGTATCCCGGATGCCCACCGCCGACCCTTGTCGTTTTCATGCGCCTGGAGGCCGCCAGGTCCGCAGGTCCCAGGCTGATGCCCTGCATCCGCGGGCTCGCTGCAGCGATCTCCTCGACGTTAGAGACGCCGAGCGCTGTCTCCAGGATGGCGTGTACCTGGAGCGACTTCTTGATCTCGTGCTTCGCTTCCAGCTGGGCCAGCAGACGGTCGATGTAATGGATGTCCCACGGCCCTTCCACCTTGGGGACCATAACCACGTCGAGCTTGTTGCCGATCTGGGGGATAACGGTCAGCAGATCATCGAGGACCCACGGGCTGTCCAGGCTGTTGATGCGTGTCCAAAGCGACGTATTGCCGAAATTGTTGTTTAGCGCAACCTCGATGAGGCCCTCCCGCGCCGCCTTCTTATCCACCGCTGGGATAGCGTCTTCGAGGTTGCCGAGGAGAACGTCCACCTGCGATATCAGCTCCGGGATCTTCGCTCGCACCTTCTCGTTCTGCGGGGGAAAAAAGTGAATCATTCGATACGGCCGCGCGGGGACCTCACTCAGTGGTGAGGGCGCGCCGGCCGCGAGCGGCGTGGTGAAAGCCCTGGGATTACGCATATGGCGAGCGCGATTATATTGGCGCTCGCGCTAAGGGGTCAAGGCGAATGAGCAGCGAGCCGCGCGTTTTCAAGCAAATGTTAGCAGTAGGCGCTACTACTACGGTGCCCAACTGGTACCGGCCCTGGTGGTCTTGAGAAATCCATGAAGGCAGATTCCGCCTGCGAAATGGACTCGCCGGTCTCAGCGTTCACCTCCACGAACACATACTTGTAGTGGTATGCCCAATCACAGGAGTGGTCTACCTCAGATCCGCCGATATAGCCGGAGGCAACTCCATCTGGGTCCGCGAAGCTGATGACCCATACGAGCCGTCCCCGCACAATTTCGCTTCGCGCATTCTCTGGGTACCGCCCAAGCGCGACTTGTCGCACGCTAACGTTTTGCCGGCCCTCCGGGTGGCGAGCGACGTTTCGTTTCGCTCGCTGGATCGCCTCTTCGCGGGAGATCTTCGCCTCGCCTTCTGGGGCAGCGTACAACGATTGAAGCGCATCCCTTGGCACGCCTGCCAGCACGACCTGATGCGGCCCTGCCTGGGCGAGAAGAACGGCTGCGAGAGCGGCGACGCCGAGCGGAATGAGAGCGGTAAGCGTGACGCTTAACCACGCAACCCGCGGCTGGTCTTCGGACCGTCCCACCGGATCTCCTCGCGTAATACTTAGCGCAGTTGGGCAGGGCGCCCGGTCTCGATCAGCCCCGGCGGGCCGGCCGCGCGATACGAAACGCCGGGTGCCGCGGAGCGATCCCTTCGAACTCCTCCACCGGTGCTTTGTGGCTGACCTCAAACAGAGGCCGCGCTCCCAGTGCCCACTTCAGGTAAGCCTTCAGGACCGGCGCCCGCTGTTCTACTGGCACCTCCTCCAGGCGAACCGCTCGGCGTCTGCCGTGGCGAATGAACGCTTCACCGTGTGCCGCCCGCATGTTGCGCACCCATTGCGCGTCATCTCCCGTCACCGATACCAGATACTGCTCGCCTTCGTGGCTCGCGGTCAGCAGTATCGTCGTGCGGAGCTTGCCCGAACGGCGGCCTTGTGTCTGAAGCAGCACCACGAACGACGGCGGCAGGCCCAGCGTGGCGATCACCCAGAAGATGCTCCCATACCCAGCAGCGAGAAGATTGTGGAGCCACCCGACTTCCGGCGGCCGATCCATACTCGGGACTCCTCGCTTAACCCTCGCGCTCGATGAGCCCCACCAGCTCCTTCGTCGCCTGCGCCGCCTTGCGGATACCCTCGATCTCGTCTACCCATAGCGGCGGTGTGTAGACCTCCTCGATGCCGCCCGCGCCGAGCTTAAGGGGCAGGCCGACGAACGCGTCCTTGATATCGTATTCGCCCGTCGTGTATGTAGCGCAGGGGAGGATGCGCTTCTTGTCAAGCAGCACCGCCTCCACCATCTCCGCCGTCGCCGCGGCCGGCGCGTAGAAGGCGGACCCCGTCTTCAGCAGCGACACGACTTCCGCGCCGCCGTTCTTCGCGCGCTGTACGACGGCGTCGATCTTGTCCTGCGGTAGCAGCGAGGTCAGCGGTACGCCACCCACGTGCGCGGTGCTGACGATCGGCACCATCGTTGCCTCCGTGTGCCCGCCCAGCACCTGCGCGTGTACGTCTTCCACCGAGGCGCCGGTCTCCCACGCGATGAATGTGCGATAGCGCGCACTGTCGAGCATCCCCCCCTGCCCGACGACGCGCTCCTTCGGCAGGCCCGTCGCCTCCAGCGCCACGTGGCACATCACGTCCATAGGGTTCGCGAAGATGACGTACACGGCTTCTGGGGAGTGCTTGACCGCGTTCTTCGCTACGTCGCGGACGATGCCAGCGTTGATGTTCAGCAGCTCTTCGCGCGTCATCCCCGGTTTGCGCGGCACGCCCGAGGTGATGACAACGACGTTCGATGCGGCCGTGTCCTTCCAGTCGTTTGTACCCGTGATGCGGCCATCGAAGCCAATGTGCGGAGCCGACTCGCCCAGGTCCAGCGCCTTTCCCTGCGGCAGTCCTTCGATGATGTCGTGCAACACCACGTCTACGTAGCCGGTCTCGGCCAGACGTTGGGCCATCGTACCGCCCGTCATCCCGGCTCCCACGATCGTTACTTTAGCGCGCATTGATTACTCCTCTGTCTGTGTCCTGATGCCATCTAGCTCTGTTCGCATGTCATTCTGAGGCACGAAGAATCTGACCGAGGCGGCCGGGTACCCTTCCGAATACTGGCGGGTCACTGGGTCCCGTTTGCTTCGGCGAGCATGCCTAGCGCGGGACAGATCCTTCGTTCCTCAGGATGACAGCTTTGGGTCAGCGCATCTTCTCGATCACCGCATCCGCCACCTGCGAAGTGCCCACCGCCGTCGGGTCGTCCGGCGAGGGCTTCATGTCGTACGTCACGCTCTTCCCCTCCGCGATGACGGCGGCGATGGCGTTCTCCATACGGTCGGCCGCGTCGGTTTCGCCCATGTGCCGCAGCATCATGACGCCGGAAAGCATCAGCGCCATCGGATTGACCTTGTTCTGGCCGGCGTACTTTGGTGCGCTGCCGTGCACCGGCTCGAACAGCGCGATCTCGTCGCCGAGGTTCGCCCCCGGCGCGACGCCGAGGCCGCCGACAAGCCCGGCGCACAGATCCGAAAGCACGTCGCCGTAGAGGTTCGGCAGCAGGAGCACGTCGTAGTTCTCCGGCTTCTGCACGAGCTGCATCGACATGTTGTCGACGAGCACCTCCTGGTACTCGATGTCGCTGTAGTCTTCGGCGACCTTGCGCGCGGTGGCGAAGAAGAGGCCGTCGGTGAACTTGAGGATGTTGTCCTTCGCCACCGCGGTCACCTTCCGGCGACCGTACTTGCGCGCGTACTCGAAGGCGAAGCGGGCGACGCGGCGCGTGCCGTACTCGCTGATGATCTTCAGCGAGACGCCGGCGTCATCACGGATGCGGCCCATGCCGGCCGCCTCAGTGAGCTCCCCGATCTTCTGAATCGCCGGATCGCCCTTCTCGAACTCGACCCCGGCGTACAGGTCCTCGTGGTTCTCACGCACGATCACGAGGTCGATGTTCTGGTAGCGGGAGCGGACGCCGGGATAGCTCTTGGCGGGGCGCAGGCAGGCATAGAGGTCCAGCATCTTGCGCAGCGCGACGTTGACGGAGCGAAAGCCACCCCCGCGCGGCGTCGTGATCGGCCCCTTGATGGCGACTCTGTTCTTACGGATGGAGTCTAGGACTTCCTCCGGCAGGACCGAGCCGTACTTCTCGGCGGCGTCCACGCCTGCCTCGCGGTAGTCGAAGTCGAAGGTGACGCCGGTAGCCTCGAGGACGCGGACGGTGGCGTTGGTGATCTCGGGGCCGATGCCGTCGCCGGGAATTACGGTGATGCGATAGGGCATAGTGAATAACCGGAGGTCATTCTAGCAGGCATATGGGCCCGGACGATAGGCAACTCCGTCGCAGGCGAGATCTTTGACAGAGCTCGCTTTTGGGAAGGTGGCCAAACACGGTGCGCCCCACGGAAGCGCGGGCGACTGAAGTCGACGCGAGCGCGTTGGGCGTGCGCCGTTGGGGTCGGCCCTGGAGGGCTTGGAACTCGGGCGTGTCCCTTCACCCGGGCTCTGGACATGTCTGAAGGAGCCGGCAAAGAGTGCCATATTACTTGACAGATTAAATTCGTTTGGCAGTTTTGGGGTGTGAGATTGTTCGAGAATTCCGGAATCTCAGAACGAGCGAGGGTGTCGTCGATAGCTTGTCCGCTACAATCGCCGACTCAGGACCTCCCTCCATGATACGTATGCCGTCGCCGGGGATTACGGTGATGTGGTGAGCCATGGCGGATAACCGCATGCCATTTTCGCAAACTCTGAATGCCCCGTAGAAATACCCGCGCGGCTACCCTCGATTCGTATTTGTCCTCTCTCTATCAGCCAGCAGCTTGCGCAGGATGTAGGGCAGGATGCCACCGTGGCGGTACTGCTCCACCTCCAGCGGGCTGTCGAGGCGCGCGAGGGCTGGGAAGCTGGTTTCGGTGCCGTCGGACGCTACGGCGCGGACGACGACGTGCTTCTTCGGTTCGAGGCCGTCATTCAGGACCTCGATGTGATAGACCTCTGTGCCGGTCAAGCCCAATGACACGCGCGAGAAGCCGGGGGCGAATTCGAGCGGTAGGACGCCCATGCCGAGGAGGTTGCTGCGATGGATGCGTTCGTAGCTCTCGGAGATGACCGCCTTGACGCCGAGGAGCGCGACGCCCTTCGCGGCCCAGTCGCGGGAGCTGCCGGTGCCGTACTCCTTGCCCGTGATGACGAGCAGGGGCACGCCCTCCTCCTGGTAGCGCATGGCGGCGTCGTAAATCGTCATCCCGTCGTCATCCGGGAAGTGCTTCGTCCAGCCGCCCTCAATGCCGGGAACCAGTTCGTTGCGCAGGCGAACGTTGGCGAATGTGCCGCGCACCATCACCTCGTGGTTGCCGCGGCGCGAGCCGTAGCTGTTGAAGTCCCGTGGCGCCACGCCGTGCTCCGTGAGGTACTTCGCCGCCGGACTGCCCGGAGCGATCGAACCCGCGGGTGAGATGTGGTCCGTCGTCACGGAGTCGCCCACCATCACGAGCACGCGGGCGCCGGTGATATGCCGCACCGGCGGCGGTTGCGGCGCGATGTCCCGCACGAAGGGCGGCTCGCGCAGGTACGTCGAACCCTCGTCCCACTCATACAGCGCGCCAGTTGGCACCTTTAGCGCCGCCCAGCGCTCCTCGCCGTCGAAGATGTGGTCGTACGCCTCTTTGAAGATCCCGGCGTCGACGGAGCTTGCTACCGTCCGCCGTACTTCCTCCGACGACGGCCAGATGTCGCGGAGGAAGACCGGCTTCCCGTCCTTGTCCCGCCCGAGCGGCTCGGTCCGCAGGTCGATGTCGACCGTCCCAGCAAGGGCGTAGGCCACGACCAGCGGCGGCGACGCGAGATACGAAGCCCGAACCTGCGGGTGGATGCGTCCCTCGAAGTTGCGGTTGCCGCTGAGGACGGCGGCGACGACGAGCCCGTTCTCGTCGACCGCCGCCGCGACGGGCTCCGGCAACGGGCCGCTGTTGCCGATGCAGGTCGTACAGCCGAAGCCGACGAGGTTGAAGTGGAGCGCTTCGAGGTAACGCAAGAGCCCCGCACGTTCGAGGTAGTCCACGACCGCTCGCGATCCAGGTGCGAGGCTCGTTTTCACATAAGGCGCAACAGTGAGTCCGAGCTCTACCGCGTTCTTCGCGAGCAGCCCGGCGCCGAGCATCACCGAGGGGTTCGACGTGTTTGTGCAGCTCGTGATCGCGGCGATCACAATTGAGCCGTGCGTCAGCTCCACGCGGCGCCCGTTTAGCGCGACGACTGCGGTCTTCGGCCGGGGGTCCACGGGAGGCGGCTCAGTGGCCGTGTCGCCTTCCGTCACCGCGGTGCCCTCCCAGTCCATGCGCTCCTTCGCCTTGCGCCCGGAGGGGAACTGCTCCCCAAACGCCTCCTCAAGGCTGTTCTTCACGTTGCCGAGCGGAACGCGGTCCTGCGGCCGGCGGGGGCCCGCCAGGCTCGCCTCCACCGTCGTCAGATCGAGCGCGAGGAGGTCCGTGAACTCCGGGTCCGGCGTGCCGTCCTCGCGGAAAAGCGACTGCACCCGTGTGTACTGTTCGACGAGTTCGACCTGCCCGGGCGGCCGCCCTGTCGATGCCAGGTAGTGGAGCGTCTCGGCGTCCACCGGGAAGAAGCCGCAGGTCGCGCCGTATTCCGGCGACATATTGCCGATGGTCGCGCGGTCCGGCAGGCTCAGAGCGCTCACCCCCGGCCCGCAAAACTCCACGAACTTTCCCACTGCGCCGTGTCGTCGCAACATCTCCGTCACCGTGAGCACCAGGTCCGTCGCGGTCACTCCCTCCCGTAGGGCGCCTGTGAGGCGGACGCCGATCACCTCGGGTGCCACGAGCGGGAGAGGCTGGCCGAGCATCGCCGCCTCCGCCTCGATGCCGCCGACGCCCCAGCCGAGCACGCCGAGGCCGTTAATCATCGTGGTGTGCGAGTCGGTGCCGACGAGAGTGTCGGGGTAAGCGATCGCGTTGCCGTTGCTGCCCGCCGTCTGGACCACCTTCGCGAGGTATTCGAGGTTCACCTGGTGGACGATTCCCGCGCCCGGCGGCACGACCCGGAAGTTGCTGAAGGACTTCTGTGCCCAGCGCAGAAAGGTGTAGCGCTCGCCGTTTCGCTCGTACTCGCGGGCGACGTTGATGCGGAAGGCATCCGCCATGCCGAAGGCGTCCACCTGGACCGAGTGGTCGATCACGAGATCGACCGGAAATTCGGGGTTCACGCGCTGCGGGTCGCCGGCCCGGCGGTCGACTTCCGACCGCAGCGCCGCGAGATCGGCGACGACGGGGATGCCGGTCAGGTCCTGGAGGAGGACCCGCGCGGGCAGGAACGGCAGCTCGCGGGGCGAGAGCGCGCCCGGTCCCCAACCAGCCAGCGCGCGCACGTCGTCCTCTGTAACGATAGCGCCGTCGAGCCGGCGGAGAAGGTTCTCGAGCAGCACGCGGATGGAGAAGGGCAGGCGGTCGATCTCCACGAGCCCCAGCTCTGACAGACGCGCGAGTCGGTAGTAGGCGACGGTGCCGGCAGACGTCTCTAGTGCAGCGAGGGCGCCCAGAGGATCAGATTTCGTGACCATTGCGTTTCCAAGCTCATTCTACGACGAACGCTGCGTGAACTGCGGTAGCGTCACGAG
>Ga0209342_10005395_pt1 | contig 13100 bp, 31 predicted proteins | sample RifCSP16_2_FD_184023 | JGI IMG/M metagenome (GOLD analysis project Ga0209342, IMG submission 184023) | Soil microbial communities from Rifle, Colorado - Rifle CSP2_sed 16_2 (SPAdes) (version 2) | ecosystem: Environmental > Terrestrial > Deep subsurface > Rock core/Sediment | place: Rifle... | reverse complement strand
CTTTTGCCTTGCGCAAAAAATCCTATCGTGGCAGATTTTACGCGCATGACCAATTTGGAACAGGTGGCGATTGGGCGAGACGGCGCGGCTGCGGCCAATGCGGATCTGCTTGGGGCATGGGACAAGGCTTTGCTGCTCATCAACTCGCCCGACGCTCTCCTGCTCATCGGCGTGCTTGGGCTGGGCTACGTCGTGCGACGGTCTGGCAAGATCGACCCCAGCCACATTCCCGCGATTCTGTTCGCGGTGGGCGGCATCTGCGGCTACTTCCTTTTTGCCGGTCGGACTCAATGGCAGATCGCGCTGGGGCAGGGGTTTGCGGAAGCCGTGCTGGTCGTGGGGTTCATCTCGTCGGCGCGGAACACGCTTGAGGGACCGGCTGGCGCAGCCGTCGGCAGGGTGCCCGTAATCGGTCCGGCCATCGTGAATTTGCTCGTCTCGCTGACGGGCGCGGACCTGAATGGGAAGGCCACCCCGGCCAAACCCGATGATCCACACGAAACGAAACTGATGCCATGAAAACCACCCTACCCGCCTTCATCCTCACCCTCATCCTCGCCACCGGCTGCGCCACCTTGAGTGACCCGGCCCTGACGCCGCTACAACGCGCTGAAATCATCGCCAGGGAAGACGGCGACCTCATCCGTGCTGCTGTGGACATCGCAACCACGGCTGGCGTTCAGTTCGGGGAGTCCGATCCAGCGAGGCGTGCGGCGGTAGCTGGCGAGATGGAGCGGGTGGCGGCGGCGGTGGCGGCTCTGGCGGGAGGCGTGGTGGAGCCGGATCGGCTTCCCAAGTTGCTCAAGCTGGAAGAGCCGTATATGGCTCAGGTCTTCTCGGTGATCGCCCCCTTCTACAAAGCTGGGTTCGACCGCTTAAAGTCAGCCACAAACGATCCTGCGGTGATTGCGCGTGTGTCTGGTGCCTGGTTGCAGTTGATCGCGGCTGGGGTGCGGGATGGAGCGGGGAGGTTGAAATGAAGGCCGACCTGCTCAAGCTTTACATCCATCGCCTCATTGCCGCGACTGGATTTTCAAATTTCCGTCAGAAGCGTGCCGCAAAAAAAGCTGCGCGGCTGAATCGTCAATCCCAGGCAATGGTGCCTCGCGTGACGGCGGGAAGGTTTTTGCGGATGTGCCCAGGCCGTCGCCATGCTTGGTATTCGACTTCGTGCGGGAATATACGTAAACCGATTGGAATGATTATCTGACCCATGCCAATCGACTACAAACGCTATCCGGCCAACTGGCGAGAGATTTCCGCCAGGATTCGCGCTCGCTCTGGTGGGCAATGTGATTTTTCTTGACTGAGTGGGTGGGTGAGTGTATAGGTAACGTATGAATTTTAATTGCACAAGAAAAAGGCTGTGTCAGCAATGTGAAAAGGAATTTGAATCTCGCGCAAATCGTGTTGTCTTTTGCGGTGCGCTGTGTCGCCTTCTTTCTCAAACTACAATTTCCAAATCATGCTGGTTGTGGACCGGAGCGAAAGACAAGGATGGATATGGGAATATGCGGTGGAATTGGATTGGCGAAAGAACTCATCGGCTCATGTGGCGTTTGCACAATAAGAAGCCGATACCAGATAAAATGTGTGTCTGTCATTCCTGCGATAATCCTTCGTGCGTCAATCCATCGCACTTGTTTTTGGGAACGAATCAAGAAAACACAGCAGATAAACATCGCAAAGGACGCACCCGGTGGAATCCACGAGCCGGAGATAATGGTCGAATTGCAAAACGTAATATCAAGGGACAATTTCATGCCGTGGGACAAGTCTAGGTATCCAAGAAATTGGAAGGAAATAAGAGATCGCATCGTTGCAAGAAGCGGCGGGCAATGTGAATGCACTTCGGAGTGCGGCCTGCATCGCACGACACCGGGCCCGCGTCGATGTTGCGAACGGAATGGCGACAAGGCGCTGTTTGCAAAAGGGAAAGTTATTCTGACCGTAGCGCACCTGGGAGTACAGCGGGCGGACGGATCGGTGGGCGACCCGCATGACAAAATGGATGTGCGCGACGAGAATTTGAAGGCGATGTGCCAGAGGTGCCACCTGCGTTATGATCTTGAGGAGCACGTAAAAAACGCGGCAGCGACACGACGGGCCCGGCGGCTGGCGGTTGCTCCCACACTACCGATGATGGAGGTGTTCGCGTGATCCTCACCCTGTGCATCATCGGTATCCTGCTTTTCGTGCTCATGCTCGTTGGCGGTGCCATCGGCTATTGGGGGCACCTAAATAATTTGAAAATGCGCTGGCGGGACGGCAGGATTATGGTGGACTGCACGGCGCAACCCGAGACGGGAGAGCGCAAATGCTGAAATTACAAATCGAGATTGTCGGTGAGAGCCGCGAGGCGGTTTCAAATTGCGCTCATCGTCTGGCAACTGACATCGTGATGAGTGACGGCAAAACTTTTGATCATGTCGGGGCGCGGGTGAGTGGAACTGCGACCATAACTCACATCGAGACTCCGGAGCCGGTGGAGGAAACATGCTGACCGGCATCATGCAATTCCTGGGCGGACTCGTCCAGATCGCGGCCACCTGGATGCAGGGCTACGGTGGCCCCAAGGCGGTCGAGGCGCGGCGGCTGGCCGATGAGAAGCGCAAGAAGGACGATTTTGACCATGACTTGGTTTTGGCTCGGGACGGCGACACCGACGCGGCGGAGCGGGTGAGAGCGAGGCTGCACCGATGAGATGTCGCATCATTGCATCGCTGGGGATATATCGACTCCCGCTGGGCCGCTGCCCATGCTGCGGATGGCCGGTGATAGCGCTGAAACGAGCCGACTCAATGCGTAAATTTCCAACACCAAAACCATGATGACCCCTCCCAAACCGTTGCCGCTTGCCCGTGGTTCTGCTTCATCTTACGGTTCGGCGCTCCGATGCCTCGCGTGGGCGCAACGAATCCACTGGCCGCACGAGAACGACTCGGTGCTGCAAGAAATGGTGCTCAACGGCACGGTGAGGGTGCGACCAATGGGAAGCACGGTCTGGTGGCTCGACGAAGAACTGCAACAACACTGGCGGGCTCTGGACGGAGAAGCACTGCCAAAATTTAAATGTGTAGCACGACCGGGAATATGGGTGGAACTCGGTAGGGAGATCGGAGAATACACAATTACCAGCACGCCGAGCGACAAGGATCAGCTATGAGCACAGCATTCGATCCGGAATATATTTTGCACGGTTGCCCGAAGTGCAAGTCGGTAAATATGGTCGGCACGGTTTGCGATGAGTGGGGCTGCTGGGAACCTGACACCATCGGGACGCCGACGGGTGACGGTTATCGGCGGACGTGTCACACGCACGCGCCAAAACCATGATGAACATCCGCCACATCACCCTTGCCCTGCTGCTGGCCTGCTCGCTCACGGGCTGCCCCGGTGTGACGCCCGTTGTCCCTGAGCACACGACGCCAGCTTGGAGCGGCAACGACCAGAACGGCGGCGTCATAAGCATCGACAAAAACGGAGCCATCATCACTCCCGCCGCGCAGCGCGAATTCAACGATCTTGCGATGAAATACGGCCGCATGGTGGTGCCCAACATTCTGCCAAATATTGGTTCCACCTGGCGGGAGTCCGACGGCAACTATCAGGTGACGCTGGAGATGTTGAGCCGCTGGCATGAGCTGATTCTGATTCGCGACCGCGTGAGGGTGGACGGAAAATGAAGGTGCTTGTCGGCTGCGAGTTTTCTGGAATCGTGCGAGACGCCTTCCTGCGGATCGGCCATGACGCCTGGAGTTGTGACTTGCTTCCGTGCGAGCGCGGCGGGCCGCACATTCAATGCGACGTTCGCGACATCCTATCCGACAACTGGCAACTTGCAATCTTCCACCCTCCCTGCACGCATCTGGCGGTTAGTGGTGCGCGATGGTTCGGAAATAAGATACGCGAACAAGCCGAAGCTCTGGACTTCGTGCGCGCGCTGCTGGCCGCTCCGATACCACAAATCGCGCTCGAAAATCCGGTGAGCATAATCAGCACGGCGATACGCAAGCCCGACCAGATAATCCAGCCGTTTGAATATGGAGAGCCGTTTCAAAAAACAACCTGCCTTTGGTTGAAATGTCTGACAAAGTTGATTCCGACATGTATAATGCAAGAAAGAAAACAGAAATGCTGGCTGGAATCTCCAGGGCCGGACAGGTGGAAACGCCGGTCAAAAACGTATCAGGGAATCGCAAACGCGATGGCCGATCAGTGGGGCGGTTGGTCTGTCGAAGATGCAATTTCAAAACCGAGTCATGCGAGGGTAATGCTTTTGTGAAACTCGAACTCATCCTCACCGAAGGCCCGGCCATCATGGGGCGCGTCAGCCTCCAGCCTCGCGGCGTCGCGCTGGACGTGGCCGCCTGCCGTCGCATCCTCGACATGCCCGAAGCCCAGCGTCACGAGGGGTTGGTGCTGATCGCGAAGCAGGTGGGGCGGGCTATCACGTCGGAAGAAATCTTTCAGTTGTGTCGCGTCGTGGTGGGAAAATCCACCAGCGGCAACGGTTCGGTCTGAGTGGTGTCGTATTAGGTCTGCTAATTCGTCGAATTAGCGCAGCTACTACTTGCGGAAATCTGCTTTTTCGCTGTTGACGCGGCGGCGGGAGTGTCGTAGAGTCTCCACATGCGAGAGGTTCTACCCAGACCAACCCCAATCACGGGCGCGGCTGGGCGGCTCCGCGACGGAGAAAATATCACATGAACGACAGACCACGAACCGTTTCAACTCTCACCGACTCCCGCCGCCGGGGTGTCACAACCCGGGTGCCGTGGATTCGGCTCCAGGGACGGCACTTGGCAGCAATCGGATTCACTCCGGGCGCGAGGTTCACCATTGACGCCGCTGCGGGCATGCTCACACTCAGGATCACAAACCAGACCGAGAGGGGGGCGGAATGACCTCATCAGAAAAACGATTCGCGGACGACGCAGCGAGGGCGCTGGAGATGGTCCGAGCCACATTTGAACAAGAGCGATTGAAGCGCGATGCGGAGCGCCTGCGGCTGGACGAAGCGAGGCGGGCTGAGTCATACACCACCGAGCAGACTCGGAGGCTTTACGCCGACTTCAAAAACAGGGGCACCTTCGCGCACGACCTGCCCCGGCGGATTGAGTCGTTTCAAACGAGGCGGGGTGAGATTGAATTGAGGCGGCGGATCGGCGGTGACGAGTGAGCGCGTATCATCGAAAGCCCGGCCCCTGCGCGTGCGGGGGGCGACCTGTTGCGGTGGAGGATCACGAGGGAATATGTGAAAGGTGCAAGGCCGTGGAAAGTTGGCTCTATGGTCAATCTGGCCTAAACCGAATGCTCGGACTCCACGGCGAGGAGCACTCGCTCAAGCGCCGGGCCCCGGCGACGACGGCGGCGGACGTGTGGGTGGACCAGCCGAACCAGTCACTCCTGATCCGATGAACCGCGACCCGGCTGGGAGGCAATGCGACTGCGGGCGGCCTGCCGTCGGCTTCGCCCTGGGAGGCTGGATCTGTGAGCGATGCCAGCGGATCGAGGCGCGGCTGTATTCGAGCGGCGGCGGCGACATGGCGCGGCTGCTGGCGCTCAAGGGCGCGAAGCCTGGGCGCAAAAAATTCCCGCTTGACACCGGCGCGGAGGGCGGGGTAGTGTGATGGCTGATGCGCTCTTCGACGGGGCGCGGAAAATGACGGAAGCCGAAATTGAAAACCAATCCCCTCAACTCTCATCCCCGGAATATGGGTCAAGTCGTGGTCGTCAGACCGCTTCCGTCCCCACGTCGACCGGGGGTGAGAACTGAAAGGATGGCCGAGTGAGCATTTCCACAAGAACACGCTTTGAAATTTTCAAGCGAGACAACTTCACATGTCAGTATTGCGGCAGACATCCACCCCAAATTATCCTTCATTGCGACCATATTCTTGCCGTTTCTAAAGGCGGGTCCGATGAGCGAATTAACCTTCTGACATCCTGCATGGATTGCAATTTGGGGAAATCAAATAAGCTGCTTGGGGAAAAAATTGAACCGCTTGAAAATCAAATTCAACTCGAAACAGAGCGAAGCGAACAGGTCAAACGCTACAACACTTTTCTTAAAAATCAGAGGAAAGCTGTCATCCAATCGCTTCAAGAAATCAGTGACAAATATATTTTGCTGATCGGAGAAAATCCATCGGAATGGACAATGCCTGAGGACGTTCAAAAATCGTGCCGCGTCTTTTTGAGGAGCCTGCCTTCAGAGATTATTGTTGAGAATCTGGAGAAAGCAGATTCGAGATTTGGATTTTCCTACCATGCCAAGCGCACAAAGTTATATTTTTACGGAATCTGTTGGAAAATGATTAAAGGAGAATCGCCATGCCTCTAAGATTCCTTCGCCCCGGACTCACCACCAGCGCCTGCTGGAATTCAGCAAGCTGGCAAGCTCAGAGCTTTTATGTCCGACTGATAACCCTGGCGGACGATTACGGAAGATACGATGGCCGATGGCAGATTCTGCGATCCCACGCATTTCCACTCCATGAGGAAATCACTTGCAAACAAATGCTCGCGCTCTGCGAGCAATTGCAAACACATGGCCTTGCCGACTTTTATCGGACACCAGACGGAAAGGAAGTGGTTGAATTGACCAAATGGAAGGAAAGACCTCGATCCGAGTCCCGTTTCCCTGCTAAAAACGACTTTTGCGAACAAATGTTTGCAAATGTTGTCAAGTGCTCGCTTCCTACGCCTTCGCCTTCGCCTTCGCCTTCGCCTTCGCCTTCGCCTTATGCTCAACAGGAGTTGAGCGGATTCGCTGACTTCTACGGACTCTATCCCCGGAAGGTCGCACGCGGGGAGGCGGAGAAAGCATGGAAGGCTCTGAAACCGGACGACGCTCTGAAAGCTCGGATCATCACGGCAATCCGGGCGCAGCGGGAGAATCCTGAATGGTCGCGGGACGGCGGGAAGTTCATTCCCCACCCAGCGACATGGTTGAGGGCGCGGCGGTGGGAGGATGAGGCGGCACCCGACACCGAAGAGGCGCGGAAGAACGCGGCATGGGCGGCTGGGATGAAATTCTGACATGAGCACTGGAACCGAAACCCCGGAAATCACCGTCCCGCGTTGTTCGCTCTGCGACCAGCCCCGGCCCGTTGAATGGTGGGGTGGGATATGTGACCGATGCTACTCTTTCAAAAAGTTGCGCGAGGACACGCGGCACAGCGGCGATGCGGACTTGAAAATCCGCGAGGCGCGATGGCTGGAACTGTGCCCCGAGCAATACCGTCTCAACGACGAAGAAAAGATCGACCGAACGACATTCGAGTTGATCACTTCCTGGCGGCTCAACCCGCACGGCCTGCTGTGCATGGGGGACTCTCAACTCGGGAAAAGCACGTCATGCTGGCGGCTCATGGAAATTCTCTACGTCCTTCACGCCATCCCATTCCTGGCGATCACCGAGGCGGAGTTTTCGCAGAAACTTTCGCGCACCTATCGCGACTCAAACGGCGCTGGATGGCTGATGCAGCTCTGCAACGTGCCCGTGCTATTTTTCGATGACATCGGCCACGCGGCCAGCACGAGCCGACACTTGGAGGATCTTTATTTCGTTGTCGAGAAACGGACGGCATGGCGACGGCCTATCATCGCGACGACACAATTCCGCTCGGATGAGTTCATATCGCGGGCGGGCGCGGGGATGAAAACCATCAAGGCGATTTTGAACCGGCTGAACCGCGCTTGCACCGTGGTGAAATTTTGACTCCCATGACCCCGCTCACCCCAGCCATTCGCCGTGAAGTGGCCGCCCAGTGGCGCGAGATCGGCATCACCCGGCCACCGCGGCGCGACAAGGGCATCCCGCGAGGACGGCGGGCGGGGTGGCGCTGGCGGATCATCGTGAAAATATGTCGGCTGATCCTGGAACTGCGATGACCACCCCACACCAAACCCTCCCCGCGCTCAAGTCCCTGGGCAAGCTCGCTTCCGCCCGGCCCACCATCATCATCGACACACGCGAGCAAGCGCCGCTCCAGTTCACGCGGCTTGAGGCGGTGACGGGCAAGCTCATGAGCGGGGATTACTCCGTTCGTGGGGTGGAGCACCTCTTTGCCGTCGAGCGGAAATCCGTGGATGACCTGGTGGGGTGCTGCATGGGGGACAACCGCGAACGATTCATGCGCGAGATGCATCGGCTTCGCGGCTTCCGATTTGCGCGGCTGCTGATCGTGGGGACGCGGGAGGAAATCGCGGCGGGCGGATACCGCTCCAAGCTGTCTCCCAAAGTCGTTCTAAATTCGCTGTCGGCGTGGGAAGCTCGTTTCAACATCCCCGCCATCTTCGCTCCCACCCCGACCGAAGCGGCCAGCCTCATCGAGCGCTGGTCGTGGTGGTTTGCGCGGGAGATTGTGGAGCAGGCAAACGATCTGCGGCGGGGGACGGCATGAGCAGGATCGAGATGATGGAATTCGCGGACACATGCAACCGCAACGCTGGCTTTCCATCCATCCCGGAAAATCACTGGCGCGGGCGGCGGAAGTGGCTGGCGAGATACTTGGATCAGCGCGGCATGTGCGCGATTTGCGGCGCGTGGTTTGCGCCCGCCGAGATGACCAAGGATCATATCGTTCCTCGCGGGCGCGATGGCGGAATGGATTGGGACAACATCCAACTCACATGCGAGCCGTGCAATCACGCGAAAGGATGCCGATGAATGCTATCCAGGGATTCGCGCCGTGCTGTGACCGTCCTCAAATTCAGACGATGGACTATGATAAATTTTCCCCTGACGAATGGAACCATCCAGATAAACGAATCAATCGCATTTGTTCTCGGTGCCTGGCGCACTGGTTCGGCCCGGTTGGTGCGGTGAAATTTTACACGCGGGCGGAATGGGATTGCTGGATCGGCGCGGTAAAAATCGAATGTCGGAAAACATTGCGAGCGGTGAAACGCCGTTAAATCTCGCAAAAATAAATCTCAAAATTTGCCTTACGCAAAACCGCAAGCTGTGCGACAGTTCAAATATGCGAGGGGTTACATCACAAATTTTTGCCAGCCCGCTCGGATCGCCGCGCCACCTCTCGCAGGGTCTTGCGGCACCGAGCGCGGCGGGCATGGTGAATTTCCGGCTCCGCTGACGCGGGGACGGCCAAACAAAAAACACAACACAACACAGAAAGAAACAGCCATGAGATCGAGTGATATATTCAAAAATAAATACCTCAAGGGTGATAAAATCGCGGATCGAAAGGTGGTCGTCGCCATCTCGCGGATTAAAATTGAGGAGGTCGGGCGCAAAAAGGAACAGTTGCCCGTCCTTTATTTCACCGGAAAGGATCTGGGTATGGTCTGCAACCGCACAAATTGGCGCACGCTGACCACGCTTTTGGGCGACGAGACTGACGACTGGATCGGCCAGCGAATCACGCTCTATACCGCACCGGTGGAGTTTGAGGGTGAAACCACCATGGCACTGCGGATCATGCCGAAGAAGCCCGTGGCGCCCCCGCCTGGCGCGAAATCGACGGCACCGGCGAAGACGGAACCAGCCCAGGAACCGTCCGACAACGACACCGATCCGGACCTGGCTCCGGATGACGCGAACTTTTAACCATTCGGCGGGGCGCGTCGCCTGGGCAAATCCGCGCAACTAATTTTTGACCATGAAAACATACGGGATGATCGAAAGTGACGGCGAAGTGCGAGGCATCATGTGCGGGGATTGCGTGAAGCAGTTCGGCCTGACGCCGAAGGAGATCGTGGAGATCGACCAGTGCGACCCCGTCAAGGTCTGCGACGTGTGCGGCCAGCGCATCCTGGCTACGTGGCGGCTCAACATCCTGGACAAGCTGCTGCGCTCAAGCATGTCCAGTGATGAGAAAAAACAACGGGCGCGGGAGGTATTGGCGTTATGAGTGCTGAAATCGTAGTCAGTAAACTGGGTGACGTGCAGATCGAGATTGCGCCCGACGCATGGAAGCTGCGGGACACCGCGCTGAACAACTGCCGTCCAATCGTCGGAATCGACAACGAGTTCACGGCGCAGGTTGCCGCTGATGCCGCCGGTGATGCCGCCAAGCTGTTGCGGTCGGTCGAGAAAAGCCGCAAGGCGGTGAAGGCGCCCGTGCTGGAATTGGGTCGCAAGATCGACATGATCGCGGATCAATTCACCGTCAACCTCCAGTTGGAAGTTGATCGGATTGGAAAGCTGTCCGCAGCTTGGGAAGAAAAGAAGCGGGCGGAAGCGGCGGCTGCGGAAGCGGCCAGGCAAGCGGAGATTCGTCGGCTTGAACGGGAGCGGATGCGGGCTGAAATCGAGGCGAAGCTGAGGGCGGAAGCTGCGGAGCGAGAACAAAATGCGGAAATCCGGCGAATTGAGGAAGCCGCACGCAAGGAACGCGAAGAAGCGGAGCGCAAGCTGGCTGCCGCAAGGAGCGCCAAGGCGAAGGAAGCGCAGCGAGCTGCCATGGCTGAACAGGCAGAGCGGCAACGGGTGGAGCGGGAATCATTGGAGCGTGCGGCGGAAATTCAACGCGCTACGGCGGAAGCTGTGAGGCTCGAACGCGAGCGGGTTGCATTCGTGGAGTCCGAAAGGCTGGCTCGATTGCCTGCTGCGAAAATCGAAAAGACCGTTGGCGTATCCGTTCGGGGAACATGGGACTTTGAACTCATCGACATTCACCAGCTTTATAAAGCCAATCCTGGACTTGTGACCATGGAGCCGCGACGGGCGGAAATTCTTAACATCATCAAATCAGACCAGCGAGAAATTGCGGGTCTGAGAATCTTCAAAACAACAAAGGTAATTCCAAAATGAAAATCATATTCGACATCGAGACGGGCCCGGCTCCGCTGGAACAACTCACGGCCATCATGCCGGAATTTGAGGCAAGCAGCACGCTCAAAGATCCCGTAAAGATCGAGGCGGACATCGCGAAGAAACGCGCGAAGTGGATCGCGGACGCTGCCAAGCGTGCAACCACGGGGCAGGTGTTGGCGCTGGGATGGTGCGTGGCTGAGGGCGGGGTGGCTGCGAGGTCGCAAACATTCATCAGCGAAGAGCAGGAGATCATCAAGGCTTTTTGGGAATTGACCAGCGCCCACCCGACGAAGGGCATGGAGACGGTTGACCATCCGATGATCGGGTTTTACAGCAATCATTTTGATTTGCCGTTCTTGATCCAGCGCAGTCGAATCCTTGGGATAAAGATTCCCGCCAGCGTGCTGACGAATTATCGCGGTCGATGGAATCTCAACGAGCGATTCGTTGACCTATACGACGCCTGGGCGTGCGGAAACCGTGACTGTGGGGACAATCTGAACACGGTGGCTCGGAGCCTTGGCTTGCCGGAAAAGCTCGGCAGCGGGGAGATGTTTGCAGACCTGTTGCATAAAGATCGGTGGTCGGCGATTGCCTACCTCACGCGGGACATCGAGATCACGGTGGGCGTCGCGGAAAGGTTGGGCGTGCTGTGAGGAAGAAAATCCCGCTGGCAACCTTGCGCAAGGCTGCGCTGAAACGGCGCAGGATGAAGCGGCGTTACGGCCTGATGCCGATGGGCGACGGCACGGTCGCAAGCCGGAAGACGGCGAGGGAAACGAGATGAGTGAACCTCTGACGACAACGGCTGCGAAGATTGGTTCGGAGCGTGTGACTCTCACGCCGGAACAACTCGATGCCATGATGCTGCCGGGAGAAGAAGTCCACACCTTCATGCAAGCGGGTTCGGTGATATTAGGAGCGCACTGGAACCGGAAAGAAATCCTCGATGCCGCCCGGAAAAACGGCGCTGAACTCTCAGGCGAGACCGCGACCAAGATGCTACATGGCGCGGTAACATGGGATGACGAGAAACGAGTGGTCTTCATCGAGACTGCTCCGAACGAGAAAGCTCACCTGCGGGTGGGCGAAGGAAAACCATGACAACACCCAAAGCGCCCGCCGCCCACCCGTTAGGTGAAGCGGCTGGTTCACCATTCGTAGTCCCGCCATTCGACGGCAAACTAAAGCTAACAACCGACAAATACTCATGGTGGTCGTGGCATCCGATGTACCCGTACTGGTCAAGGTCGTGTTGGGGCGGCGCAACCGAAGCAGAGGCCATGACAGACCTAGAACGCCAGGAGTGCGGACTGGATGTGTACCACAACAAGCTGATACGCGAGAACCAAGACGGCACACTAACCGAGGTACTCGACGTGCCGTGCAAGCGGCTCGATGTGTGGGAGAAGTGTAGGGCGAACGAAAAAGGTGAGGGACAGCCATGACAATACCAGAAATAATGCGGAAGGAACGGATAGGCTACATCGAAGCCAAGAGACGTGTGGAGGCCGGCGAGCAAAGGGCTGTTGACTCCAGCGCCTTGTTGGCCGCTGAGAAAGAGCCTGACTGGGAAGCTCTGAAACTTGCGCTCAACAACGCCGTGTGGATGCACGCGCCCACCACGACCACGCTGGCGCAGGCGGAAGAAGCAACGTGCCAAGCCATCAGCTACCTCGCCAAGTGCCGCAATGCGGCCAACCACTGATTAACAGGTGAATTTACCCTCATAACACCAGTCCCATGCCACTCGACCCCTCAACCCTCTCCAAGACGATGCGGAAGCTCAACCCGCACCTGACCAACCCGGTGACCAGCTACACGCCAGCCGAGGAAGGGCTGGTCATGGTGAAGCCAAAGCGAAAAAAGATCACAGTCAAGACCGACTACTCGAAGCTCCTGTTTCCGTTTCTCGAAGCGAGCGGGATTGATCGACCATCTGAGGAGGTCAGATTTCATGTCGAAAGGCTATGGAGATTTGATTTTGCTTGGGTGCTGGGGATGGGCTTTGATCGCGGCGGCGTCGCGCTGGAAATCGAGGGCGGCGCATTCTCGCAGGGCGGCGGCGGACACAATCGCGGCCAGCATTTCATTGACGACATGCTCAAGTATTCGACCGCTGCCAGTATGGGCTGGCTGGTGATTCGCAGGATGCCCAAGGATTTGCTGACGATGGAAACCGTGAGACTACTGAAAGGAGCGATGCAATGATGAAACGAAAATTAGTCAAAGAAAAATCGGGCGTCTTTTATTTCCAAGATGGAAAACGAATCGAGGGATTGCACAACCGGCTGCACGGTGACGTGACGGGGCT